>OCSG01001340.1_pt1 | contig 15724 bp, 10 predicted proteins | sample 1538831 | NCBI WGS metagenome assembly OCSG01 (sample SAMN04571729, study PRJEB22368) | human gut metagenome | biome: human gut; material: stool | host: Homo sapiens | place: Luxembourg | collected 2012-09-20 | reverse complement strand
AGGTTCAGGATGGTGTCCATCATGCCGGGCATGGACTGACGTGCGCCGGAACGGACGGAGACCAGCAGGGGGTTGGTGTTGTCACCGAACTTCTTGCCGGTGATCTCTTCCAGACCCTTGAGGTGCTCAAAGATGTCAGCAGTGATGTCGGCATTGATCTGACGGCCGTCTGCGTAGTACTGGGTGCAGGCGTCGGTAGTGATGGTGAAGCCCTGCGGCACCGGCATACCGGCTGCGGTCATCTCGGCCAGACCGGCACCCTTGCCGCCCAGCGTGTTCTTCATGGTGACCTTGTCACCGCCGAAAGCGTCATTGCCTTCGCTGAAGTAGTACAGATACTTTTTGCTCATGCGTTGTTTACCTCCCATTCGTGACCGGCGGCATGGCAGCCGCGGTCTCATCGTTTGCCTTGTCTTGAACGTACGATGAACATTGTTTTATGAATGCTAAACTATTATACCAGAAAATCCATTCCTTTCCACCATGCAAAATCCCGAATTTGTCTGTTATTTTTTATGCAAATCCCTTGAAATTTGCTAAGTTTTAAGGTAGTATAGAATGGGAGAAAGTTCGAGAGGTTTTTTGTTTGTACACGCGATTTCTCGTCCTGTTGGATACAACTTTCTATCCCTGTAACTTTTTCATTTTTATTTTGTCGGAACAAAGCTTTCCGCAGCGGAGATGCTGGGCGGACAGGCAACAATTTTCCGGTCGCCTTTCCTGTCTCTCTTCCGCCGCGCGCTTTGGTGGGAAGGGAGATTTTTTCATGCAGAATTCCATTTCTGAACAGGCCCGCGCCGCAGCTCTGGCACAGCTGGACGCCGCCGAGGCTGCCCGCGAGGACATCCTTGTGCAGCACATTGCAAACGGCGTGGTCATTGACAGCCGCACCGTGCAGATCGACCCGGAGGTGGTCATTGCTCCGGGTGCTGTGATCCTTGCGGGCACCATCCTGCGGGGCAAGACGGTCATCGGCGCAGGCTGCGTCATCGGCCCCAACACCCTCATCGAGGACAGCACCGTGGACGAGGGCACTACCGTGAATGCCAGCCAGATCTACGGCAGCCACATCGGCCCCCACAACAACATCGGCCCCTTCACCCATGTGCGGGTGAACACCGTCACCGACTATGGCGTGCATCTGGGCGCCTATGTGGAGACCAAGAACTCCAACTTTGCCCGGGGCAACACCGTGAGCCACCTGACCTACATCGGCGACAGCGATGTGGGCAAGTACTGCAACTTCGGCTGCGGCACCGTCACCTGCAACTACGACGGCAAGGATAAGTTCCGCACCCAGATCGGCGATTACTGCTTCATCGGCTGCAACACCAACCTTGTGGCCCCGGTCAAGGTGGGCGATGGTGCCTACACCGCCGCCGGCAGCACCATCACCAAGGATGTGCCCGCACAGGCACTGGGCATTGCCCGGGAGCGCCAGACCAATCTGGACGGCTGGGCAGAGCCCAAGATGGAAGCCTACATCGCAAAAAAGCAGAAATTGGAAAACGAGCAGAGCAAGTAACGCTCTGCCGGAAGGGAGCTACGTATGAAGTCTGAAAGTTTTCGCAAGCAGGCACTGTGCCTTGTCCTTTTCTTCGCGGCTGTTGCCGCCGTGTTTGCCCTGACCCGTCTGCGCAGCGACCCCGCCAAAAAGCAGGCCGAGTTCGTGGTGCAGCAGCTGCTCTCCTGCTCCTCTGCCGTGGAGCAGGCCGTGGATGCCGCCGCGCCCGCCGGCAGTGAACCGGGGCTTGCCGCAGCGGACACCGATGGGCTGTACGCCTTTCTTCAGGCGCAGCTGGGCGATACCATGACAGCCGACTGCCTGAACAAAATCATGGCGAACCGTCTGCCCACCCGCATCACCGCGCTGGCAGGGCAGTCCGGCGACAAGCTGGTGCCCGCCGACCTCACCCTGAAAAAGCGCGCCGGGGCAGAAAACTGCTACGACTTTTCTGCCGCCCTGCTGACCGCTACGGACAGCACCGCCGCCGCGCAGGTGTCCGGCACCATCACCATGGTGAAGGAGGACGGCCGCTGGAAGGCCTCTGCCATCACGCTGAACCTGTAATATAATGTTTTTCTGCCCCTGTGCCCTGCGGCATGGGGGCATTTTTTGCTTATAATGTATATCTTTTTGTGCGCGCGTATGTTATACTTAGATGTTGTATCACACTATTATCAGGAAAAGGTATTATCATATCATGAATGAAAACGATATCTGGCTCATTGCAGGGCTGGGCAACCCCGAAGCAAAGTACGATGGCACCCGCCACAACGCCGGTTTTGCCGCGCTGGACGCGCTGGCCGACAAGTGGAACATCTCTGTGGGCAAAACCAAGTTCCAAGGCCTGTGGGGACAGGGCGAGGTGGACGGCCACAAGGTGGTGCTGCTTAAGCCCCTGACCTACATGAACCTCTCCGGCGATTCCATCGCCCCTATGGCGGGCTTTTTCAAGATCCCTGCCGACCATGTGCTGGTGCTGTGCGATGACATCACCCAAGCCCCCGGCAAGCTGCGCATCCGCCCCTCCGGCTCTGCTGGCGGGCATAACGGCCTGAAGAGCATCATTGCCCGGCTGGGCGGGGAGAACTTCCCCCGCATCCGCATCGGCATCGGCGCAAAGCCCCACCCGGACTACGACCTTGCCGCATGGGTGCTGGGCAAGTTCCCGCCCGAGGACGCCAAGGCCATCGCCGACCGCTACGCCGACCTTGAAGCCGCCGCAAAGCTTATCATGGACGGTAAACTCAGTCTGGCGCAGAGCAAGTATAACGGGTAAGCGGGACGAACCCTCTCAGTCGCCTGACGGCGACAGCTCCCCCGAAGGGACGCCAATCCGCTCACCTCAGCATCTGCCGTTCCCGGTCACGCCCCCACTCGTGAAAATGCGTTTGGAGCGCTCCGCAGAGCTTGTCGGGGCAAAGCCCCTCCATCTGCTAGCGCAGACCGCTCTGCCGCTTAAAAGCCCCACTGGGGCTTTCATTGCTACGCTGCGCTCCGCAAACGCGGTCGCTCCAAACGCGAAATTATAAATAATTCTTCCGCTGAAAATATCCAGAGCGCAACGACGACCGCCGCCAGTGGCGGAAACAGGGAGGAGTTGTTGGGGCAGCGGCCAGCAAGACGCAAGTGCCGCCCAAGGCACGCTGCGGATGCTGGGTGCCGCAACCCGATAAGCGGAGGATATTCAAAATCGTTATTCTCCCGCATCCTGACAGGAAAGGAGGTTTTTCCATGTACGAAGCCTTACTCAAGGCCACCCCGGAATATCAGAAGGTCGCCGCAAGCTTTGGCTCTGCAGGGCCGGCGGCGCTGTTCGGTCTGCCGCCCGCAGGCCGGGCGCTGCTGTATGCCGCACTGCAAAAAGACCTTGGCCGGGTGCTCTGCATCGTGACCCCCGGCGAGGCCGAGGCCACCCACTTTGCGGACGACCTCAAGGCGCTGGGGCTTACTGCTGCGGTGTTCCCCCCGCGCGACTTTATGCTGCGCCCGGTGGAGGGTGCAGGCCGCGAGTACGAGTACCGCCGCCTTTCGGTGCTGGGCGCACTGGCGGGCGGGCGGCTGCAGGCTGTCTGCGTGCCCGCCGAAGCGCTTTTGCAGTACACCGTGCCCCGGGCTGAGTTCATCCAGAATACCCTCACCTTAAAGCCCGGCATGGTGTATAACCGCGAAGCACTGGTAGCGCGGCTGTTTGCCGCCGGGTATGTGCGGCGCAGTCAGGTGGACGGCCCGGGGCAGTTCAGTGTGCGCGGCGATATCGTGGATATCTACGCGCCGGATATGCGTCAGCCCGCCCGCGTGGAGTACTGGGACGACGAGATCGACTCCATGTCCTCCTTTGACCTGCTGACCCAGCGGCGGGACGGCGCACTGGAAAACTACCTCTCCCCTGCCCGCGAGGTGCTGTTCGGCAGCACCGCCGAGACCGCCGAAGCGCTGCGCGATGCCATCAAAAAGGCGCGCGGCAAGCACCGCACCGCGCTGGAAAAGGCCACCGAAGCCGATCTTTCCCAGCTGGATTCCTGCCTGATGCCGGAGGCCATGGATAAATATTACGGCATCCGCTACCCCGCCCCCGCCACGCTGCTGGACCATCTGGACGCGCCGCTGTTCATTCTGGATGAAGTTGGCGGCATCCGGGATGCCCAAAAGGCCACTGAGTTCCGCCGCAGCGAGGAGCTGACCGGACTGCTGGAGGAGGGCGTGCTCTGCCCCGGGCTGGATGTGCTGTACCAGACCATGGACGATCTTGTCATTGCCGCCCAGAACCACAGCACCCTGCTGTGCGAGAACTTTCTGCGCGGGATGAACGAGTTCAAACTGAAAGACCTCATCAACGCCGAGGCCTTTGCCGCCCCCAACTGGAACGGCGTCCTTGCCTCCCTGCGGGAGGACTTAGACCCGCTCATCGCCCAAGGCTATGCCGTCACCCTGTTTGCCGGTACACCTAAGGGCGCAGCCGCCCTGACCCGTGACCTTGCTGACAAGGGCTACGCCGTGAGCATGAGCCGGGATGTGCGCCCCGCCAAGGGCATTTTACAGGTGCTGCCCGGGCATCTGACCGCCGGGTGCACCTTTCCCTTTGCCCACACGGCAGTGCTTTCCAGCCGCCGTCACGGGCTGGACGAGGAAGCCGCCGCCGAAGCCAAAAAGCGCAAGAAGAACAAAAACGCCCTGTCCAGCCTTTCGGACATCAAGCCCGGGGACTATGTGGTGCACCAGAGCCACGGCATCGGGATGTACGCCGGTATCCAGCGGCTGGAGGTGCAGGGCGCTACCAAGGACTACCTCAAGGTGCAGTATTCCGGCTCGGATGTGCTGTATGTGCCGGTGACCCAGCTGGATCTGCTCAGCCGCTACACCGCCCCCGGCGATGAGGAAAAGGTAAAGCTGGCAAAGCTGGGCGGCACCGAGTGGCAGCGCACCCGCGCCAAGGTGAAAAAGGCCACCGAGGAGATGGCGCAGGAGCTGATCGAGCTTTACGCTCGCCGCCGTCAGGCCACGGGCTATGCCTTCCCGCCGGACGGCGACTGGCAGCGGGACTTTGAGACCCGCTTTGACTACGATGAAACCGACGACCAGCTGCACGCCACCGCCGAGATCAAGCAGGACATGGAAAAGGGTTACCCCATGGATCGTCTGCTCTGCGGCGATGTGGGCGTGGGCAAGACCGAAGTGGCGCTGCGCGCCGCCTTCAAGTGCATCATGGGCGGCAAGCAATGCGCCCTGCTGGCACCCACCACCCTGCTGGCGTGGCAGCACTACAACACCCTGCTCTCCCGCATGGAGGCTTTTCCGGTGAAGATCGGGATGCTGTCCCGCTTCCGCACCGCCAAGCAGCAGAAGGAGACCCTGCGCGGCTTACAGGCCGGCAGCGTGGATATCGTGGTGGGCACACACCGGCTGCTGTCCAAAGATGTGAAGTTCCACGACCTCGGCCTTGTCATCATTGATGAGGAACAGCGTTTCGGCGTGAAGCACAAGGAAAAGCTGAAGGAAAACTTCATCGGGGTAGATATGCTCACCCTGTCGGCCACCCCCATCCCCCGCACATTGAACATGGCAATGAGCGGCATCCGGGATCTTTCCACCATCGAGCAGCCGCCCATCGAGCGGCAGCCGGTGGAGACCTTTGTGCTGGAATATAACGATGTTATCCTTGCCGAAGCCATGAAGAAGGAGCTTGCCCGGGGCGGGCAGGTGTACTACCTGCACAACCGGGTGGACAACATTGAAGCCTGCGCCGCCCATGTCAGCCAGATGGTGCCGGGCGCGCGGGTAGGCATTGCCCACGGCAAGATGACCGAAGAAGAGCTGAACCCCGTGTGGCAGCACCTGCTGAACGGCGAGATCGATATTCTGGTCTGCACCACCCTCATCGAGACCGGCATTGATGTGCGCAACTGCAACACCCTCATCATTGAGGACGCCGACCGCATGGGTCTGGCGCAGCTGTACCAGATCCGCGGGCGGGTGGGGCGCTCCGGCCGCAAAGCCTACGCCTACTTCACCTTCCGCCGGGACAAGACCCTGACTGATATCGCCCAGAAGCGGCTTTCCGCCATCCGGGAGTTTACCGCTTTCGGCTCCGGCTTCCGCATCGCCATGCGGGATCTGCAGATCCGCGGCGCGGGCAGTCTGCTGGGGCACAGCCAGCACGGCCACATGGAAGCCGTGGGCTACGACCTCTACGTCAAAATGCTGGGACAGGCCATTGCCCGGGCACGGGGCGAGCCTGTCCAGCGGGACAAGAGCGATTGTCTTGTGGACCTGCGGGTGGACGCCTTCATCCCGGAAAAGTATATCCCGGACGCGACGGCCCGGGCCGCATCGAGGCCTACAAACGCATTGCCGCCATCCAGACCCCGGAGGACGCCGCCGATGTGCTGGACGAGCTCATTGACCGCTACGGTGACCCGCCGCCCTCAGTGAGTGATCTGGTCAACGTCTCCCTCGTCCGCGTGCAGGCCGCCGCCGTGGGCGTGTACGAGGTGACCCAGAAGAAGGACACCCTCGTGCTGAACCTGGAAACGCTGGAACTTGCCATGATCCGCGGCCTGCTGCAGGCTTTCAATGGCCGTGTCACCGCCAGAGCGGGCAGCAAACCCTATCTCTCGGTGGTATTGCAGCCGGACGAAAAGCCGCTGGAACTGCTGCAAAGCATCCTGAAAGCCATGGATGCCATTTTGAACAACAAGGAGCCAAACCAATGAAAAAGAAACTGCTTGCGCTGGTATGCGCACTTGCACTGACCGTCAGCCTTGTAGGCTGTGTATTCTCCACCCCGGACACCGTGGGCAAGATCGGCGATTTTGAGGTGACCAGCGGCTTATATCTGCTGGCGCAGTACGATGCCTATCAGCAGGCTGCACAGCTGGCAGGCTCTGAGCAGGACGCCAGCAAGGTAAAGTCCTTCCTTAAGGCCACCATCACCACCGATGCCGACACCGGCGAGACCGCCGTGGTAAGCGATTATGTGGCGCAAAAGACGCTGGAGACCCTGCAGACCCTTGCCGCTGTGGATGCCCGCTTTACCGAGCTGGGCGGCGAGCTGACCGAGGAGCAGAAGTCCGCCGCCGACAGCTACGCCCAGCAGCTGATGGATAACTACGGCGACACCTACACCGCCAACGGCATCGGGCTGGAGACTTTGAAGCTGTTCCAGCAGCTGCAGTACAAGCACACCCTGCTGCTGGATCTTGTCTACGGCAAGGACGGCGAGACCCCTGTGGAGGACGGCGAGCTGACCGAGCATCTGGACAGCACCATGTACGAGATCGGCTTTATCACCGTGCCGCTGTACAACACCAGCACCTTCGCCTTTGCCAGCGATGACCAGAAGGCCGAGATGCTCTCCCTTGCCCAGAAGGCTGCGGACAGCTACAACGCCGCCGCCCCGGAGGACGCCTCCAGCCAGCTGACCGCCTTTAACAGCATCGCAAGCAGCGCACTGACCGATATTTGCGCCGTGCTGGACGCCGAGGTTCCCTCCACCAGCACCCTGCAGACCGACCTGCTGGGCGAAAGCGACCTGACCGACGCCTTTACGCAGGAGGGTGCAGCCGATACCCTGCGCGGCCTTGCCTACGGGCAGGCAGCCGCCATCCAGTACACCGGCTACGCCATAATGCTGGCCGTCCGTCTGGATCCGCTGAGTGTTTCCACGCTGGATGCTCTGCGCAGCCAGATTTTGAGCGACATGAAGGGCGAGGAGCTGAACGATGCCCTTGCCGCCTACGGTGCCCAGCTGGACAGCACCCTGAGCAGCTCTGCCATGAGCAAGCTGCCCGCTTCCAAGATCGTAAACGCCACCAGCGCCAACAGCTGATAACTGCATAAAAATTGCAAAAACGGGTTCGAGATTTTTCCTGACCCCGTTTTTTATAGCGCTATAAAACAGACCCGGCAGGCCTTTTGGGCTTGCCGGGTCTGTTTTTGATTGGAGCAGTGGGGCAGGGACACAGCACTGTCAGGCCTTACTTCTCGTTCTCATAGCTGAAGACAGCGTAGGGGTAGAAGATGTTGGCGTCCAGATAGCCTGCCCAGCGGCCGGGCTTACGGGTGTAGTAGCCGATGGGGATATCGCCCCGGATGACGCCCTTGACCAGGATCAGCATGTGGCGGAGGTACTCCACGCTGAAGGGGTTCAGGTTCTCCCAGTGGCCCGTCAGCAGCTCATAGTCCACATCCTCGTTCCGCAGCAGCACCTCTGCCATGAAGTGCTCCAGACCCGGCAGATAGGTGTCGGTGGCAGCCTCCATCATAAACAGATCGCCGGAGCCAACAGCGTCACCGGTAAAGATGTAGTCCTTGTAGAAGAACACCACAGAGCCCTTGGTGTGGCCCGGCACATCCACCACTTCCAGCTCCTCAGAGCCGATGCGGACCGTGTCGCCGTCCACGATGTTCACCAGCTTCAGGTCCTCGGCGGTGAGGCCGAAGAACTTCTGCATGCTGGAGAGCAGGCCCTCCTGGTCATCGGGGTGGATGTAGGTGCGGCGGACCTTGCCGGACTTCAGCAGGGAGGGAATGCCCAGAATGTGGTCGCCGTGCTTGTGGGTCAGCAGGATATCCAGCTCTGCGTCAGGGTTGGTCAGCACGTTCTCCCGCAGGTAGGCGTAGAGGTCTGCTGCGCCGGAGCCGCCCATGGCGGTGTCAATGATCAGGGCTTCCTTGCCCAGATCCATTACCCACAGGGTGTCCATGCCAAAGTCCATGACACGGGTGATGTTGTACTTCACCGGGTAGTGGCTGAACATCATGTTGGGGTTCAGCTTGCCGTGCTGGGTCCGGGTCAGGGACTGGGTAAACATCCAGTTATAGGGAGTGCCGATGCTGTACACACGCTCCCATACCTTGTGGGGCTCCGGCATGGAACCGGCGGTAAAGCCCTCGTACTTCACGCAGGAGCAGCCGGCATCCTTCAGGGCCTGCACAGCCTTGGCAGTCTCGGCCTCCGGCATCTCCGGGTCATCCTTGCAGTGGTAGGCCCACACAGGGGTGTTCTTGATGGCCTCAAAGGCACCGGGGACGGTGTACCACTGGGCAGGCACCATGCCGCACATGGGGATGGCTGCGGCAAAGTAGTAGGGGTAGCTCAGGATCATGTTCCAGACACCGGTGCCGCCCATGGACATACCCTCGATGTAAATGCGGTCCGGGTCAATGCGGTGGGCAGCCACATAGCTGTCGATGGCAGACTTCAGGGCCGTAACGGTGTCCGGGTCGGTCCAGTTCTTGCCGGGGCACTGGGGTGCAAACAGGTAGGTGGGGTTCTTCCGGATCATTTCGTCAGAAATGTAGAAGGTAGCACCGTCGTTGGCGGTAAGCTGGGTGCCGTTGGGACCTACGCCGTCCTCGCCGTGGAGGAAAACGATCAGGGGCAGGCGCCCCTTTAGGGTCGGGGCGTAACGGCGGGGATTGTAGGCGTAGTACTCCACCCCGGCAGCACTGCCCGCCTTAAAACGCTTGGCCAGCTCTGCCCGGTCGGGGCTGTCCACCTTGACCAGACAATTCTGGTCGGCGTCCGCTGCAAAGGCAATGCCGCTGGTACCCAGCACACTGGCAACAGCCGCAAAGGCAGCAGTGTTACGCATAAAATCACGTCTGCTCAGTTCCATAGTTTCTTCTCCTTTTGGGGCCAAAAAATAAATACGGATTGTGAATACTGTACGAAACTTCCTCACCATATAAGATGAGAGCTGTCACTAATATATTAATATATCAAAAAAGTGCTGTCAAGAATGTGTCAAAATCTTTGGAGAAGGCTCTAAGCCAGGCTGTCGGGGTTTGTCAAAAATGACGAAAATCATCCTACCAAAAACCACCGTCCATCCCGGACGGCGGTGCAAAGTACCAGTGGTAATGCGACCACAGCCCGGGGCGTTTGTATACCGGGGTGAGCACGATTTCAAATGGCCTCCGCGTGCGCTCTAGCCATCTTCAGCGGAAAATATATTTTTATATTTGCAATTCTGGAAAATCTGCGGATTTTCCAGAATTGCCTTCTCACGGGAGGGATTGCAACGGCAGACGGCATTTCCTGCAACAGCTCCTTTTGTGAAAATGCGTTTGGAGCGCTCCGCAGAACGCGCCAAAGGCGCTTTATTTTACCACCCTTGCAAACTCTGCGGCAAGGGCGGCGTTCACCGAGCGGACGGCGTTGGCGTCCGGCTTGATGGCGGTGCGGTCGTAGGTGAACAGGCCGTTCACCTCGTCCTCCACGTCAGTCAGCTGGGTGTACACCAGCGCCGAAAGCCCCTTTTGCAGCTGCGGCAGCACCGTGCCCAACTGCAATTTTTTGTACCGGGCGGTCAGCTCCTCCCGGCTTTTGGCCGTGCCGTAGCCGTAGGTCTTGCGGGGCGGCTCGTGCCCCGGCATAGGCCATGCAATACCGCCGTACTCGCTCAGCGCCACGGTACGGGTCTGCGGGCGCACCCGCAGGGGGTAGAAGTAGTTGTGCAGGGAGTACACATCCCCGCCGCCCTGATCGTACCAGCCGCTGGCTTCGTCCACAAGGCGGGTATCGTCCAGCGCGCGGATGGTCTGCACTGCCCCGGCGGCATCGTACTGCCCCCAGCCCTCGTTAAAGGGCACCCAGCAGCCCACGCAGGGGTGGCAGCGCAGCGCCTGCACCGTATCTTCCAGCTCCCGGCGGTATTCTTCCCGGCTGCTTTCGCTGCCCCGGCTCAGCAGCCCCCACAGGGGCGCTTTGTCCGGCAGGCGGCGCATAAGCGGCTGCAAAACATTGGTCAGGTAGGTGACGAACCACAGGTTATACTTACTGCCGCCGTTGACCATATCCTGCCAGACCACAAGTCCCAGCCTGTCGCAGTGGTAGTACCAGCGTTGCGGCTCAATCTTTGCGTGCTTGCGCAGCAGGTTGTAGCCCAGCGCCTTTACCTCGCTCAGTTCCCGCTCCACCGCCGCATCCGAGGGCGGGGTGTACAGTCCCTCCGGCCAGTAGCCCTGATCCAGCAGGCCGTTGAGCAGGATGGGTTTATCGTTCAGGCAAAATCGCAGCACGCCCCTTGCGTCCGGTGCGCAGCTCCACTTGCGCAGGGCAAAGTAGCTGTGCACGGTGTCGAACTGTTCTTCCTCTCCCTGCGTGGTGCCCACGGTCAGGTCGTACAAAAAGGGCGTGTCCGGGCTCCATGGGAAGAAATACTCGTCCGCAATATGCAGCGTCACCTCACCGTCTTGGCCGGCCTCATCGCTGCCCCAGTCCTCGGCAATGGTCACGCCCCCGGCGCGCACTACAGCCCACAGGTTCGCCGCGCCACCGGGTGCAGAGGTATGGGCTTTCACGGTCACGGTGCAGGCATCGTAGTCCGGCGTAACGGTGAGAGACTGGATGTAATTTTCCGGCACGCGCTCCAGCCAGACCCTCCAGCCAGACCGTCTGCCAGATGCCGCTCTGCGCGGGGTAAAACATCCCACCGGGCTGCAAAGTCTGCTTACCCCGCGCCTGTGTACCGTGGCCGGTGGGGTCCTGCACCGCCACCCACAGGCTGTTGCGGCCTGTGCCGTTGAGCTGCGCGGTGATATCCAGCGTAAAGGGCCAGTAGCCGCCCCGGTGGCCGCCCACCAGATGGCCGTTCACCTGCACGGCGCAGGCGTAGTCCACTGCGCCGAAATGCAGCAGCACCCGTCCGCCCATCCCGGCGGGCGGCGCAAAATATCGGTGGTAGTGCAGCCACTGCCCGGGCTGTAATGTGCGCCCCACCCCGGAGGCGCGGCACTCCGGCGCGTAGGGCACTAAGATCTCGCCATCCCAGCCCGCCGGGCGCTGCGCCGAGGCAGTGATGGCGTACTGCCACAGGCCGTTCAGGTTCTCGTAGCTGTCCCGGCGCATAGCCGGGCGGGGATATTCCGTCAGAGGGTGCATACACTCACCAGCCTTTTTCTCGTTTGCTCCATTCTAGCACAGCCCGGGGCATTTGTATACCGTGGAGCGGACGATTTTGAATGGCCGCCGCGTGCGCTTTGGCCATCTTCAGCGGAAAATTATTTTTATATTTGCAATTCTGGAAAATCTGCGGATTTTCCAGAATTGCTTCTTCATGGGAGTAAAAAAGAGCCGCCGCACGGCGGCATGGCTGTGCGGCGGCTTTGTGAGAAGGTGGGAAATTGTTTAGTTCTCGGCCAGATTACCGGTATAAAGCTGGTAATACTTGCCCTTTTTGGCGATCAGCTCGTCGTGGCTGCCGCGCTCGATGATGCGGCCCTGCTCCAGCACCACGATGCAGTCTGCATTGCGGACGGTGGACAGGCGGTGCGCGATGACAAAGCTGGTGCGGCCGTACATCAGGCCGTCCATGCCGCGCTGCACCAGCGCCTCGGTGCGGGTATCAATGGAGGAGGTGGCCTCGTCCAGGATCAGCACCGGGGGATCTGCCACGGCAGCGCGGGCGATGGCCAGCAGCTGGCGCTGCCCCTGCGAGAGGTTGGCGCCATCGCCGGTCAGCATGGTGTTGTAGCCCTCCGGCAGGCGCTTGATAAAGCCATCGGCGTTGGCCAGACGGGCGGCGGCGATGCACTCTTCATCGGTGGCCTCCAGCCGGCCGTAGCGGATGTTCTCCATCACCGTGCCGGTGAACAGGTGGGTGTCCTGCAGCACGATGCCCAGCGAGCGGCGCAGGTCGGCCTTTTTGATCTTATAGATGTTGATGCCGTCATAGCGGATCTTGCCGTCCTGAATATCGTAGAAGCGGTTGATCAGGTTGGTAATGGTGGTCTTGCCCGCACCGGTAGAGCCGACAAAGGCGATCTTCTGCCCCGGACGGCCGTACAGGTTGATGTCGTGCAGCACCGTTTTTTCCGGCACATAGCCAAAGTCCACGTCTGTAAAGGTGATGTCGCCCGCCAGCTTGTGGTAGGTAACGGTGCCGTCGTGGTGGGGGTGCTTCCACGCCCACAGGCCGGTGCGCTCGGCAGTTTCCACCAGCTGGTCGTTGCGGTCGTACTTGGCATTTACCAGCGTCACATAGCCCTCGTCGGTCTCGCTGGGCTCGTCCATCATCTTGAAGATGCGCTCGGCACCGGCCAGTGCCATAATGACGCTGTTGGCCTGCATGGACACCTGACTGATGGGCATATTGAAGCCCTTGTTCAGGCTGAGGAAGGCCACCACGGTGCCAAGGGTCATGCTACCAACGCCGCCCACGGCCATGGCTGCACCAGTCAGCGCGCAGATGGCGTAGCTGATGTTGCCCAGCTGGGCGTTGACCGGCATCATAATGTTGGAGAAGGCGTTGGCCTGTTTGGCGCTTTCCTTCAGCTGGTCGTTTAACTCACGGAAGCCGGCAAGGGTCTGCTGTTCGTGGGTGAACACCTTGACCACCTTCTGGCCTTCCATCATCTCCTCGATGTAGCCGTTCACCTTGCCCAGATCCCGCTGCTGCTGGATGAAGTACTTGGAGGAGCTTTTTGCGATCTGCTTGGAGCAGAACAGCATCAGCGCCACCATGAGCATGGTAACGATGGTCAGCTGCCAGCTGAGCATACACATACTGAAGAACACCGACACGATGGTGATGACGCTGGACACCAGCTGCGGGATGCTCTGGCTGAGCATCTGGCGCAGGGTATCCACATCGTTGGTGTACACGGACATGATATCGCCGTGGGGATGGGTGTCAAAATACCGGATGGGCAGGCTTTCCATGTGGGTGAACAGCTTGGTGCGCAGATTGCGCAGCGTGCCCTGCGTCACGTTGACCATGATGCGGGCGTTGGCCCATGCAGCCAGAATGCCCACAAAGTAGATACAGCACATCCGTACCAATGCACCGGCCAGCGGTGCAAAGCTGGGGTTCTGCTGGCGGGTCATGGGGACGATGTAATCGTCCATCAAGGTCTGCAAGAACAGGCTGGCCTGCACATTGGCCAGCGCGCTGACCACGATGCAGACAAGCACAAGGATGCAGTGGGGCAGATAGTTGCGGAACACCTCATCCATAATGCGCTTCAGCAGCTTGCCCGGGTTTTCCACCTTGGGGCGCGGCCCCCGTGCGCCCCGCGGGCCGGGGCCATGTACTTCTTTTACTGCCATTACTGCGCACCTCCCTGCTTGTCAAAATCGCCGCCGCCCTGCGTCTGGCTGTTGTAGACCTCCTGATAGATGGCGTTGGTCGCCAGCAGCTCTGCGTGGGTGCCCAGACCGTTGATCTGGCCGTTCTCCAGCACCAGAATGCGGTCTGCATCCTGCACCGAGGAGATACGCTGTGCAATGATGATCTTGGTCGTGCCGGGGATCTCCTCCCGGAAGGCCTTGCGGATCTTGGCATCGGTCGCGGTATCCACGGCGCTGGTGGAGTCGTCCAAAATCAGCACTTTGGGCTTGCGCAGCAGGGCGCGGGCGATAGTCAGGCGCTGCTTCTGGCCGCCGGACACGTTGGAGCCGCCCTGCTCGATCCATGTATTGTACTTATCCGGGAAGCGCTGGATGAACTCATCCGCGCAGGCCAGCTTTGCCATGCGGATGCACTCTTCCTCGGTGGCGTTGGCATCGCCCCAGCGCAGGTTATCCAGAATAGTACCGCTGAACAGCACATTCTTCTGCAGCACCATGGAGACCTCGCGGCGCAGAACATCAAGGTTATAATCCCGCACGTCCACGCCGCCTACCCGCACGGTGCCGCTCTCGGCATCGTACAGGCGGGGGATCAGCTGCACCAGACTGGACTTTGCACTGCCGGTGCCGCCGATGATGCCCAGCGTCTCGCCGGGCCGGATGGTAAAGCTGATATCGTTCAGCACCGGCTGGCCGCTGCCGTGCTTATACTTGAAGGTAACGTGGTCAAACTGGATGCTGCCGTCTGCCACCTGCTGCACCGGCTGCTTTGCCGGGGGCAGGTCGGTGTGCTCGTCCAGCACCTCCACGATACGCTTGGCAGAGGCGGCGGACATGGCGATCATGACAAAGGCCGTGCTCAGCATCATCAGTGCCATAAGGATGTTCATGATATAGCCGAACAGGGCGTTCAGCTGGCCGGTGGTAATGGCACCGTGCAGCACATATTTTGCGCCGAACCAGCTCAGCGCGATGTTGCAGCCGTACACCGCCACCAGCATGGCGGGGTTATTGAAGCTCAGGCGGCTTTCCGCGTTGACGAACTGCTTGTACAGGCTCTCGCAGGCAGCGGTGTATTTTTCGTTTTCAAAGCCCTCGCGCACAAAGCTCTTGACCACGCGGATGGCAGAGACATTCTCCTGCACCGAGGCGTTGAGGTTATCGTAGTTCTTGAACACACGGTCAAAGATGTGGAAGGTAGGGATCATGATGGCAGCCAGCACCGCCACCAGAAAGGCCACTGCCACCACGAACACCAGCGACAGCGGGCCGCCGATGACCACAGCCATGAACATTGCAAACACCAGATGCACCGGGGCGCGCACGCACATGCGCAGGATCATCTGGAAGGCGTTCTGCACGTTGGTCACGTCGGTGGTCATGCGGGTAACAAGACCTGCCGTAGAGAATTTGTCGATGTTGGAAAAAGAGTAATGCTGGATGTTTTCATACATGGCATCGCGCAGATTTCCGGCAAAGCCGGTGGATGCCTCGGCGGCATACTTGCCCGCCAGCACGCCCAGCACCAGCGCAATGGCTGCCACCAGAAAGGTAAGCAGTCCGTAGCGGATGATGGCGTTCATATCGCCCTTTTCAATGCCCTGGTCGATGATAAAGGCCATGATGGTGGGCAGCAGCACATCCAT
>OCSG01001322.1_pt1 | contig 15956 bp, 10 predicted proteins | sample 1538831 | NCBI WGS metagenome assembly OCSG01 (sample SAMN04571729, study PRJEB22368) | human gut metagenome | biome: human gut; material: stool | host: Homo sapiens | place: Luxembourg | collected 2012-09-20 | reverse complement strand
CTGTCGTTATAGGATGGTAGGATGCTGCATGCCTACACTATTGCTGAATAGTTACAAAAATTTGTCCCTTATACAAAAAAATCTTAACTTTGTAGCTGTATGCCAGTTTCGAAGCCACTAAACGGCAAGGACGACACGTTCGACCTCTTGATTCCCCACGAAACACCATACTAAAACAATAAGAACCAATAACGACGAATTTTATGAAGAAACTCACCACCAACTCAAAACTGATCGGGTGCCTGATGGGCCTCAGTATCGTGGCGTTGGGCACAGGATGTACCGACAGCGACTACGATTTGTCCAGCGTCGATTCCACAATCGGCGTGGGCGGCGAGGGCCTGGAGCTGCCAACGAGCAGCACGGAGAACATCATTCTCGACGACGTGCTGAAACTAAACAACAGCGACTTTGTGAAGATAGCGGCCAATGGCGACTATATGTTCAACAAAGACGGCGACGAGGCCACGCCCTCCCATCCCTACATCAACAAGATCTGGGTGGAGAAGGCCAACGTCAACAACAACTTCCGCTTGCACATCACGCTGCCGAGCCAGAGTGCAGGAGTACGCAGGGCAAAGCTGAGCAACCCCGTCACGGCAGAGGGCAAGCTGGCCGAATTCCACTACACCGGTGCCGCCTCCAACGATATCCGCGAATTAAAGGAGGCCAGTGTGTCGTCCGACGTGGAGATCAGCGTGACCGTCAGTGCCGATTTGAAGCGTGCGGTGAAGACCTTCAAGACCCTCACGCTCACCGTACCCTCCTATATGCGCCTCGACCTGCGCCAGTGCTCACCCTCCCAGCCCGACTACGATGCGGCCAAGGGTGTAGTGACATTTCACAACGTGAGCAGCACGGCCAACATCAAGCTCCGTGCCGCGGTCAAGACTTTGGACTTCCAAAAGCCCGCCACGACGGACAACAAGCTGCGCTTCACGCCAGGACAGAATGGCAAGGATGGTCAAGTGGACCTCAATGGCGTGCTGAATGTGGGTATCTCTTTCGACGAGATCGATTATGCCCAGAGCGGTGGCGACCTCTACCTCTCAGCCAATATGTCGATGGGCTCCATCACGGTGCATGAGGCCACGGGTAAGTTTGATCCCGAGATCTCACTCCGCGACCTGGGACGCACCACCATCGGCTCCGTGCCCGACTTCCTGACCGACGGCGAGGTGTCGGTCAACCTCTACAACCCCCTCATCGACATCAATATCCAAAGCGACATCGACGTGGCTGGATTTGTCTCCGGCACACTCTATGCCGAGGATGCAAACGGCCAGGAAATGGCCAGGGTACGCATCCCCGAGTTCTACATCCGTCCGGATGGCTCCACCCATGTCTGCATCTGCAAGTATGCTGAGGGTGTGGATGCCTCCGCCTACGACCAGGTGGTGGCCGTTCCCCAGCTCTCCGACATCATGCGTCGCATTCCGAAGACGGTACGCTTTGCCGCCGAGGCCCGTGCCGATGCCTCCCGCGAGGGCACGATGGAGCTTGGCAAGAGCTACACCATCCAGCCTGCCTATTCCATCATGGCACCGCTCGCCTTCGACGAAGGCGCACGCATCGTCTATAACGACACCATCGACGGATGGACTGACGACCTGGAGGACATCGACCTCATGGCGGGCAGCGCCATCGAACTGACGGCCAATGTGGAGAACAAGGTTCCCGCCTACCTGACCGTATCGGCCACCGCCATCGACGTCCAGGGCAAGCCGATTCCCGAGAACCGCATCAAGGTAGAGGTGTCCAACGCCATCAATGCCTCCGAGGACGGCAAAACCCCTGTCGTCACACCGCTCAAGATACGACTGACCGAGGGCGAGCCGGGCAGCGTGGCTCTCGTTGATGGACTCACATTCCGCATCGAGGCAGCCTCGGGCGAGGAGGGTGCCAAGAGTATCGTAGGCCAGACCATCAACGCCTACAACCACACGCTGAAGGCGCGCGACATCAAGGTGCGACTCGTCGGCAAGATCATCGTAAACAAGGACTGATAACCACTTTTAGACCCAACACAACATCATGAATAGAAGCAAGAAATATATGATGGCCGCCGCACTGGCCACACTGTCCTGCGGCGCGATGGCCCAGGGACTCAATACGGGCTACTTCATCGACGGATATACCTTCCGCCACAACCTCAACCCGGCGTATGGCAACGACCAGAACTACGTCTCGATACCCGCTCTCGGCAACATTCAGGTGCGCACGCAGGGCAATTTCGGCCTCGGCGACGTACTCTTCGACAACCCGCGCTACGGCATCGACAGCGACAAGAAGAAGACCACCTTCATGAATCCTTATATCGCTGACGACGAGGCACTGAAGGGCTTTGCCTCGGGCAACAATCGCATCAATGCCGACGTGGACATTACGCTGCTCTCTGCGGGCTTCAAGGCCTGGGGCGGCTACAACACCATCTCGCTCGATGCACGCACCAACGTAGGTCTGTCGCTGCCCTACGAGCTCTTTGCTTTTGCCAAGAACACGGGCAACCAAAGCTATGACATCGGCGACATCCACGCCCATGCCCAGTCGTTTGTGCAACTCGCTTTGGGCCACTCGCGCCAGATCGACGACCGCCTGCGTGTCGGTGCCAAGATGAAGTTGCTTTTCGGTGTGGCCCGTGCCGATGCCGAGTTCAAAGACCTGCGTGCCGACCTCAGCGGTCCGGACAAATGGACCATGACGGGACAAGCGATGGCCAATGTGTCGATGAAGGGCTTTACTTATAAAGAGGAGCAGAAAGAGTACAAGGTTGATGGACAGGGCACCTACCGTCGCGTGAACGACGTGGATGTCGATGGTGCCGGCCTGGGTGGCTTTGGTATGGCCTTCGACCTCGGTGCTACTTACAAGATCGACGACGACTGGACGGTGAGCGCCGCGCTGCTCGACCTTGGCTTCATCGGATGGAGCAATAACATGCAGGCCGTCAATCGCCAGACAAGTTTCGAGTTCAACGGCTTCCACGACGTGGCTGTCAAGAAAGAGGACGCCATGGGCAACCCGAAGGACAACAGCCTGGAGTCGCAGGGCGACCGCTATGCCGACCAGATTGCCGACTTTGCCAACCTCTCCAGCGATGGCGACAAGGGTAGCCGCAGCACGGGTATCGGTGCGACGATGAATTTCGGATGCGAATACACGCTCCCGGCCTATCGCCAGCTGAAGTTCGGCTTCCTCAGTTCCACCCGCATCAATGGCAAGTATAGCTGGACCGACGCACGCCTGAGTGCCAACGTAGCCCCGCTGTCATGGCTCGATGGCGGCATGAGCTTCTCGGTCAATAGCTTCACGGCCAGCATGGGATGGGTCATCAACGCCCATCCGAAGGGCTTCAACTTCTTCATCGGCATGGACCACATCCTCGGCAAGACGAGCAAGGAGTTTATCCCCCTCAGTTCCAATGCCAGTCTGAACCTCGGCATGAACGTCACCTTCTGATAGTCAGCTACGGTTCGCCCAGACGGCGACCTGGCATGATTTTCCATAGCTGCGCCCGCCATCAGCCCCCACAGGCTGTTGGCGGGCGCATCCTTTCGTCAGCGATTCCTTCCTTTTGTCCCGTCTTTTCCGTCGCGATCTTCCTCCCGTTTTCCATCATTTCCACCGCCATTTTAGTCCCTTTGCAGCCCCGTCACGGCACCCTGCTGCCTTGTCCCCAACATTTCTCCCTCATTTATTTGGTCGTTTCGGAAGAAAACTGTAATTTTGTCGCATATTTTAAACAATCTCCTGAAACAAGACGAACATGAAAGATGTAAGAATTGTAGAGTGTGTCCCCAACTTTTCCGAGGGCCGCAACATGGACGTGATTAACCAGATTACCCGCGAGGTCGAGTCTGTCAAGGGCGTCAAGCTCCTCGATGTCGATCCGGGTGAGGCCACCAACCGCACCGTGGTGACGTTTGTCGGCTCGCCCGAGGACGTCTGTGAGGCTGCTTTCCGTGCAGTCAAGAAGGCTGGCCAGCTCATCGATATGCGCCAGCACCATGGCGCACACCCCCGCTTCGGTGCCACCGACGTGTGCCCGCTCGTACCTGTAGCCGGCATCACGCTGGAGGAGTGTGCCGAGTTGGCCCGCAAGTTGGGTGAGCGTTTCGCCAACGAGTTGGAGATTCCTTGCTACCTCTACGAGGCCGCCGCACAGACCGAGGAGCGCAAGAACCTCGCCGTCTGCCGCCGTGGTGAGTATGAGAAGCTCGCCGAGCGTCTCGGCACGGAGGATGGTCCCGATCTGGGCAACCGTCCCTTTGACGAGAAGGTGGCACGCACGGGCTGCACCGCTGTCGGCGCACGCGACTTCTTGATTGCCGTCAACTATAACCTCAACACCACCTCCACCCGCCGCGCCAACGCCATCGCGTTCGACGTGCGCGAGAAAGGACGCCCCATGCGCGAGGGTGGTAGTCTCACGGGCAAGATCCTCCGCTACGAGAATGGATCACCCATCATGCAGCCGGGCACGCTGAAGGCCACAAAGGCCATCGGATGGTTCATCGACGAGTATGGCATCGCACAGGTCTCGATGAACATGACCAACATCAATGTCACCCCGCTCCACAAGGCCTTCGACGAGGTTTGCCGTGCCGCCGCCGAGCGTGGCGTCCGCGTGACGGGTACGGAGATTGTCGGTCTCATTCCGAAGCGCGTGCTCATCGAGGCTGGTGAGTATTTCCTGCACAAGCAGCAGCGTTCCACCGGCATCCCCGAGGAGGACATCATCAAGATCGCCATCCACTCCATGGGTCTGGAGGACCTCAAGCCCTTCAACCCGAGAGAGAAGGTCATCGAGTATCTCCTGGAGGATGAGAACAAGACGGCGAAGCTCGTCGATCTCACGGTGAGCGAGTTTGCCAACGAGACTTCCCGCGAGAGTCCAGCACCGGGTGGTGGCACGATCGCCGCCTACATGGGTGCGCTCGGAGCTGCCCTGGGCACGATGGTGGCCAACCTCTCCGCCCACAAGCGTGGATGGGACGAGCGTTGGGAGGAGTTCTCTCAGTGGGCAGACCGTGGTCAGGATATCGTCCGCCGTGCCCTGCACCTCGTCGATGAGGACACCGAGGCCTTCAACCGCATCATGGATGCCTTCGGCCTGCCCAAGGGCACCGAGGAGGAGAAGGCTGCCCGCAGCCAGGCTATCCAGGACGCCACGCTCTATGCCACGAAGGTGCCTCTGGAGACGATGAAGACCGCCTATGCCGCCTTCGACATCTGCCGCGCCATGGCACAGGAGGGCAACCCCGCCTCTGTCAGCGACGCAGGAGTAGGCGCACTCGCCGCCCGCTCGGCAGTGCTCGGCGCATGGCTCAACGTCCGCATCAACGCTGCTTCTCTCAAGGACCGTGCCACTGCCGACGCCATCTTGGCCGAGGCCAAGGAGATGGCCGAGAACGCACAGCAGCAGGAGAAGGAGATCCTCGCTATCGTCGATACGAAGATCGAGGGATAAGACACCATACCGAAGCCCTTTGGCCGAAAGACGCCAAAGGGCTTTCACCATTGAACAAAAAGTAACAAAATAATGACCTTAGCAGAATTTCAGGCCGACATCCGTGCCGGCATTCCCGCTGAGCTGCCGGCATTGCAGCCCTACGACACCACCATCAACCATGCGCCCAAGCGTAAGGATATCCTCACCCCGGAGGAGAAGAAGCTCGCTCTGCGCAACGCGCTCCGCTATTTCCCGAAGGAGCTTCACGCACAGCTCGCCCCCGAGTTCGCCGAGGAGCTGCGCCAGTACGGCCGTATCTATATGTACCGCTACCGTCCCACCTATGAGATGAAGGCCCGCAACATCTCCGACTATCCCCATCGTTCGGAGCAAGCCGCAGCCATCATGCTGATGATCCAGAACAACCTCGACCCGCGCGTGGCACAGCACCCGCACGAGTTGATCATCTATGGAGGCAATGGCGCCATCTTCCAGAACTGGGCACAGTATCGTCTGACGATGAAGTACCTCTCCGAGATGACCGACGAGCAGACCCTCGTGATGTACTCTGGCCATCCCTTCGGCCTCTTCCCGTCACACAAGCGCGCACCGAGAGTGGTCGTCACCAACGGTATGGTCATCCCCAACTACTCCAAGCCCGACGACTGGGAGCGCATGAACGCCCTCGGCGTGAGCCAGTACGGACAGATGACGGCTGGTTCCTATATGTATATCGGCCCGCAGGGCATCGTCCACGGCACGACGATCACGGTCCTCAATGCCGCCCGTCGTGTGATGCACGATCCCGCCCGTGGTGCCAAGAACCCCATCCCCCTCTTCGTCTCCTCTGGCCTCGGTGGCATGAGCGGTGCTCAGCCCAAGGCTGGCAACATCGCCAAGGTGGTCAGCGTCGTAGCCGACATCAATCCGCTCGCTGCCGAGAAGCGTCACGAGCAGGGTTGGGTCGATGAGCTCCACACCTCGCTCGACGAGTTGATTCCCGCCATCCGCGAGGCTGTGAGCACCAAGACGGTGAAGTCAATGGCCTACGTCGGCAATGTCGTCGATCTCTGGGAGCGCTTGGCTGAGGAGGATATCGAGGTCAATCTCGGTTCCGACCAGACCTCTCTCCACAATCCGTGGGCCGGTGGCTACTATCCCGTGGGTCTCACCCTGGAGGAGAGCAAGCGCATGATGGCCGAGGATCCGAAGGAGTTCAAGGCCCGCGTCGAGGAGTCTCTGCGCCGTCAGGTGGCCGCCATCAACAAGCTGACCGCCCGTGGCATGTACTTCTTCGACTATGGCAACGCCTTCCTCCTGCAGAGCTCACGCGCCGGTGCCGACATCATGGCTGCCGACGGTCACGGCTTCCGCTATCCGTCCTACGTCCAGGATATCATGGGTCCGATGTTCTTCGACTACGGCTTCGGTCCGTTCCGCTGGGTCTGCACCTCTTGCGATCCCGCCGACCTGGCACTGACCGATAAGATTGCCGAGGAGATTATGATGGACGAGCGCAGCCATGCTACACCCGACATCCAGCATCAGCTCGACGACAACATCCACTGGATCCGCGAGGCAGGTCCCAACCACCTCGTCGTCGGTTCACAGGCCCGCATCCTCTATGCCGACTGTGAGGGCCGTACCCGCATTGCGCTGGCCTTCAACGAGGCCGTCAAGGATGGCCGCCTCAAGGCTCCCGTCGTCCTGGGTCGTGACCACCACGACGTCTCCGGTACCGACTCTCCCTTCCGCGAGACCTCCAATATCTACGATGGTTCTCAGTTCTGCGCCGACATGGCCGTACAGAACGTCATCGGCGACTCCTTCCGTGGCGCCACGTGGGTGAGCATCCACAACGGCGGTGGTGTAGGCTGGGGCGAGGTCATCAACGGTGGCTTCGGTATGGTAGTCGATGGCTCCGAGGAGAGCAGCCGCAACATCCGCGAGATGCTCTTCTGGGATGTCAACAACGGTATCTCCCGCCGTGCATGGGCCCGCAACAAGGGCTCCATGGATGCCATCCAGCGTGAGATGGACCGCACGCCCGACTTCCGCATGACCATGCCGAACCTCGTCGACGACAACATCATCGACGCTGCGTTCTAACATATTGTCTGGGGGCCGCAACAGGCTCCCAGACAACCTGTTGCGCGATATGTTTTCAAGCAACGATAAAATCAAAACATCAACTCATCGGGCCTTCACGGGCCTGACAACACTTTAAGAAAGAAAAGAAGCAATGGAACGTAAAATCCATTATATCAGCGCAGAACATCTGACGCTCGATACCGTCCGCGCCATCATCCGCGAGGGCTATGAGCTGCGTCTCTCCGACGACGCCAAGGCACGCATCATCCGCTGCCGTGAGTATTTGGACAAGAAGATTGCCACCGCCGAGGCACCCATCTACGGTGTGACGACAGGCTTCGGCTCCCTCTGCAAGGTGAGCATCGACGAGGACAAGCTGTCCCAGTTGCAGATCAACCTCATGATGAGCCACGCCTGTGGCGAGGGCGACCGCGTGCCGACGGATGTGGTCCGTCTGATGATCTTCTTCAAGATCCAGTCGCTCTCCTACGGCTACAGCGGCATCAAGCTCGACACCGTGGAGCGTCTCATCGAGTTCTTCAACCACGGCGTGTGCCCCGTTGTCTATCAGCAGGGTAGCGTGGGTGCCTCTGGCGACCTCGTGCCGCTGGCTCACCTCTGTCTGCCGCTCGTCGGCCTCGGCCATGTAGAGTATGAGGGCAAGATCATCACGGGTGAGGAGCTCAACGAGAAGATGGGATGGAAGCCCATCCACCTCGCCTCCAAGGAGGGTCTCGCCCTCCTCAACGGTACGCAGAATATGCTCGCCTTCTTCGCCTGGAGCGTCCTGAAGGCACAGGATCTGTCGAAGTGGGCCGACCTCATCGCCACGATGTCCCTCGATGCCTTCGACGGCAGAATCGAGCCGTTCCTCCATCCTGTCCACGCCGTGCGCCCTCATCGCGGCCAGATGGAGACGGCAGACCATATCTACGAGTTGCTCCAGGGTTCTGAGCTGATCAAACAGCACAAGACCCATGTACAGGATCCCTACTCCTTCCGCTGCATCCCGCAGGTGCATGGTGCGTTCAAGGATACACTCCACTATGTGGAGGAGGTCTGCACGACCGAGATGAACTCCGCCACCGACAACCCCACCGTGGTACCCGAGGAGGATATGATCATCTCTGCCGGCAACTTCCACGGTGAGCCCATCGCCCTTCCGATGGACTTCCTGGCCATCGCCCTCAACGAGCTGGGCAGCATCTCCGAGCGCCGCATCTACAAGCTGGGTGACGAGCAGCGCGGTCTTCCCTCCATGCTCGTTGCCAAGCCGGGTGTGAACAGCGGATTCATGATCACCCAGTATGCTGCCGCCTCGATCGTCAGCCAGAGCAAGATGCTCTGCATGCCCAACTCTGCCGATAGCATCCCCACCTGCCAGGGTCAGGAGGACCACGTCTCCATGGGTGCCAACGCCGCCACGAAACTCTATCGTGTGGCCGAGAATACGGAGCGCGTCCTTGCCTTGGAACTCTTCAACGCCGCACAGGCCCTCGACTTCCGCCGTCCGCTGAAGTCCTCGCCCGCGGTAGAGAAGTTGCACGCAGAGTACCGCAAGATCGTCCCGTTCATCGAGATCGACCGCGTGATGTACCCGCTCATCGCCAAGAGCATCGACTTCATCGCCAAGAATCAATTCTAAACGTTTTATCCCCATCGATCGTTAGGCGCGGCCTCATGATCGATAGGGAAACTAAAACGATAAAAAAGTAAGATCCGTGCGGGGGACGGCAAGGGTGTCCATGACGGGCGCGCTTGCTCTCCCCCGCACTTTTTTTATTGGTATCATCATTATTTATATTATACGAAGACAATGAGAACGATATACACCAACATCGCCCAACTCTGTGGTATCACCCACGGAGAGCTGCGCAAGGCGGGACAGGAGATGGCCCGCGTAGAGACGATGACGGACGCATGGCTCGCCGTCGAGGACGACAAAATCTTGGATTTCGGCACAGGAAGCGTGCCTGCGGAGCTGACGCAGGGCGCAAAGGTCATCGACACTAAGGGCGCCTTCGTCATGCCGCGCTTCTGCGACAGCCATACCCACCTGGTCTGGGCAGGCAGCCGTGAGCAGGAGTTTGAAGACAAACTCCAGGGATTGTCCTACGCTGAGATTGCCGCCCGCGGCGGTGGCATCCTCAATTCTGCCGACCGTCTCCACGAGACGAGCGAGGAGGACCTTTTCGAGCAGACCATGCGCCGTGCCGAGGAAATCTGGCAGAAAGGCACAGGATGCGTGGAAATCAAGTCTGGCTACGGACTGACGACCGAGGATGAGTTGAAGATCCTGCGTGTCGCCCAGCGCGTAAAGGCCCATTCTCCCCTCCGCATCGTGACCACCTTCCTCGGTGCCCATGCCGTCGGCCGAGCCTACAAGGGACGCCAGTCAGAATATGTCGATCTCGTCATCAACGAGATGATGCCCCGTGTGGCTGCCGAGGGACTGGCCGACTTTGTGGACGTGTTCTGCGACGAGGGTTTCTTCACGCCAGAGGAGACCGACCGCATCCTCGAGGCTGGCGAGAAATATGGCATGAAGGGTAAGATTCATGCCGACGAGCTGGCCTTCTCGGGTGGATCCCGTGTTGCCATCGCTCATGGTGCACTCTCTGCCGACCACTTGGAGGCACTCCCCGAGGAGGGCATAGAGCAGTTCCGTGGTGCCGTCACCATGCCCACTGGTCTACCGGGTACGTCCTTCTTCCTTAATATGCGGTTTGCCCCGGCCCGTGGCTTCATCGACGCTGGCCTGCCCATCGCTCTCGCCTCCGACTACAACCCAGGCTCCACGCCGTCGGGCGATATGAAGTTTGTCTGGTCCCTGGCCTGCACGAAGATGCGTCTCACGCCCGAAGAGGCTTTCAACGCCATCACCCTCAACTCCGCCGCCGCCATGGGCTTGTCCGCGGAGTATGGCAGTGTGGAGCGTGGCAAGCACGCCTCCCTCCTCTTCCTCCGCGACGTTCCCTCGTTGGCATGGCTTCCGTACCAATACACCACGCCGCTGCGCCACGCTACGTTTTAAGACCAAGCGCTTCAACGTCCGCAAAGAGGCCACACACCGTTGCACATAGCAGGGTAGTGGAGACTTTATACGATAGACAAAGCCACATTCGCAAGGGAGAAACCCGTTGGAATGTGGCTTTTTGCATCCCCATCGGGATGCTGCAAAACACTAATCAAACACAAAAAAGCTTGTGTGAGGAATGGCTGGCGACCGTGAAGGCAGAAGCTATGGACAGCATCTTCATCTTCTGCGGTAGCCTACCTCAGTATATCTTTGAAGGCGAGGTTGGCCAGCAGGGCTGTCGATTGACTGAGCATGCGGATAAACTCCTGGGCCGACGACTTCATATAGGAGTCGCGCAGCAGGTGCACACAGCCGTCCATCTCGTTGCCCTCCGCATCGATAGGGATAGCCTTCATACCTGGCTGGGTGAGCGTGGTGGATTCCGAGAGGATGGAGACAAGCGAACTGCGGCTCAGCAAGTCAAAGATGATATTGACATTGTTGACCTCCACCATGATTTTGAAGTTGTTGTCACGCCCCTCCAGCAGGTGCTCGAAGGCGTTGCGCGCCTGCAAGCCCTTGTAGGGCAGAATGAGATCATAGCGTTCAAGGTCAGCGAGGGTGACGCTCTGCTGCCTTGCCAGCGGGTGGTGATCATTGACGATGGCTGCCAGACGATTGCTAAAAATCGCCCTGCTGTCTATCACCTTGTCCCGTTTCAGCGGCTTGAAGGCCAGCACAAGGTCCAGTTCACGCTTTTTCAGTCCGTCCATCAGTTCCTGCATGGAACGATAGACGATGTTGAGCCTGACGTGGGGGTAGGCATGGATGAACGCGATGAGCGTCTCGGCCATGATGTTGCTGAAGGAGAATGTCACTCCGATGTTGAGTTCTCCAGCCAGCATCTCGCGCAGGTCGTTCATGTGGTCCGCACAAGCCCCGGCCGCATTGACCGTCTTTTGGGCGTAGGGCAACAGTTCTTTTCCCGCCTCCGTGAGATACACCTCGTGGGAATTGCGCTCAAAGAGCGGCATTCCTATCTCCTGCTCCAGATGGGAAATCTGCTGCGATAGGGTACTCTGCGTGACGTAGAGCTTCCGCGACGCCTTGGAGAAATTGAGCGTTTCGGCCACCTGGAGAAAATATTTCAATTGTCTGATTTCCATTCTTATCGGTCTAAATCCGTTTGCAAAGATACTACAAGAGTTTCTATTCGTGCGTATCGCGGGCATGATTTTTCTCCTTTCTTGTCCTTCTGTGTGCACCCTGTCTCACTCCTACGGCATGGGGCGTGACAAACTCTCCGTTGCGCTTTTTCCGTTCCACGAGCATGGCGAGCAACTTCCGCTTGCGTGTATCCTCGATGAAACGGCGGAAAAAGAGATTGGGCACAGCCACGCCGAGGGCGATGCAGATGATGGCCAGCGAAGCTTTGATGGCATTGTTCATACCCACCGTGACTTCACCGACGACACCGTGCATCTCGATGAAAGCGAAGAGGGCGCGATACATCAGCACACCCGGAATCATCGGGATGACACTCGGGATAGTGATACACTGATGGGGCACATGAAACCAGTGGCGCGCCTTGATGACAGCGATGCTTACCGCCGTGGCTCCCGCCAGCGACCCGATGGTCAGTCCCATGTCCAGGCCGAGGTTGCCATTGCTCGGACCGAGGTTGATAAAGTTGCGCACACACACGGCGATGATACCACCCACGGCCACGACGGGCAGCAGGCGTCGCGGAATGTTGAAGATGGTGGAGAATCCCATGGCCGACACGGCGGCGGCAATGGCATACTCCCAATACTCATGATGGGGTGTCATGGTGAGCGTCTTGGCAAAATTGTCGATGCCGCAGACCTTGATGGCAAAGGCGATGCCGAAAGCCATGGCCAGCACCATGAGCAGCGTATTGACGGCACGGATGAATCCGGTCTCGATATAGCCGTCGAGCATGTCGCTCACAAAGTTGATGAGCGGCACACCTGGTACGATGAATAGCGCACACGCCATCAGTGGGTGCCATGGCGTAGTGGAGATCATCCACGACGGCATGCCCGCCATCATCGCTGGATCAGTAGAAAGGAGTGCTGTCGCCCAAGCCAGCAGCGTGGCCACGAAGGCCGAGATGCCGATGGCGACGTAGTTGTTGCAACCCACCGTGGGGAGAAACATCCGCAGGCGGAAACCCAGGATGGCCGCCAGGGAGCAATAAAAGAATGCGGTCCAGTCGCAGCCAAACTGGATGCAGAAGCCACCGCAGGCAAAGCCGCCACCTATCGCCACCTGCCAGGGGGTGAAGCCACGTGGCGCATCGTGGATGTCGTCGAGGGCCTTCTCATACTGCACGAGCGAGAAGTCCTCGCGGATGGCCGTCCAGGTGAGGCGGCTCACCTTGGCGATGGTGGCCAGACTGATGCCGTGACGCTCGCAGCGCTGAAACTTCGTAAACGAGTGGAGCTCATCGCTGTAGTTGACCATGAGCACGTTCCAGTTGACATAGAGGTGTATGTAGCGCTCGTCCAGTCCCAGGAAGGCCATCGCGCGCTTCATCGTCCGCAGGATGCGCGAGGTGTCGGCCGCACTCTCCATGAGCAGGCTCCCTGTGCGTAGCAGCAGGTCGAGCTTGTGGCAGAGTTCTGTTTCGGCCACTCCGCGCCGCCGCCTCGGCTCTTCTACTGCCGAGGGGCGCACTGAGGGGTTCTCTGTTTTGACGTTTCTCATTCGTTTATCCGAATACAAAGATCAGTATCTGAATCGTGACGATGCGCAGGAACATGGCGAAAGGATAGACCGTGGCGTAGCCCACGGCCGGCGCGTCAGCAGAGGTCTGCTCGCGAACGTAGGCCAAGGCTGCCGGATTGGTATGGGCACCAGCGAGCACACCGAGCATCGTGTAGTAGTTGATGTGGAAGACATAGCGGCCTATCAAACCACCAACCAGGATAGGCACCATCGTGATGGCGGCACCATAGGCAATCCACTGCGCGCCCTCACCCGTGGCAAGGGTTTGTACAAAGGGCGATCCCGTGCCCAGTCCGACACAGGCCAGGAAGATGCAGATACCCACCTCTCGCAACATCAAGTTGGCCGAGATCGTATTATAGGTCACGAGGTTATATTTCGGGCCGAAGAAACCGATGAGGATGGCCACCACCAGCGGGCCGCCGGTGAGTCCCAGTCGCAGGCTCTCGTTGATACCGGGAAGGAAGAAGGGGATGTTGGCCACGATACAACCGAGCATGATACCAAGGAAAATAGGGATGAGGTTGGGCGCGTTGAGCCGCTTCATCTGGTTGCCAAGGAGTTTCTCCGTATGGGCAATAGCAAGCTCCGTACCCACCACCGTCACACGATCACCAAGCTGCAGTTTCAGATGCGGGGTAGCGATGAGGTCCACACCGTTGCGGTTCACTCGCGTGATGTTCGTGCCAAGGCTCGTGCGGATACCCATCTGGCCGATGCTCTTGCCGTTGACACCCGGCTTCGTCACAAGGATGCGACGCGTGATCAGATCCTTGCCAAAGGTCTCGGGTGCCACCTCTACCTTTTCGCCGACAAGGGCCACGATGGCCTCCACGGCCGTAGGATGGGCCACCACCTGGAGCAGGTCGCCCTCGTTGACTACCGTCGCCCCGTTGACTACTTCACTCTTGCCACTGCCGTCGCTATGGATGATACGCGAGATCATGAAGTCGCGTTTCAGCACTTCGTGGATCTGGCGCACCGTGTCGCCAGCCACCATTTTGTTGGTCAGGCGCACAGAGAACGTGTGGAGTGTCATCTCCTTCAAGTGGCCTGCGCCCATCTTGGCAGCGTCCTCCTCATGGTGTCTGTCGATGCGCAGGGCATAGCGGAGGATGACAAATGAGAGGATCACACCCAGCACACCCACAGGGTAGGCGATGGCATAGCCTGTGGCGATGGATGGGGCGTCAATGTGGCGCAGGTCGCTGAACGCCTGCTGTGCCGCACCCAGTCCCGGGGTATTGGTCACGGCACCCGAGAGGATGCCGACGAGGGTCGTAGCGGATGTGCCAGAGAAGGAATAGACCACGAGGGTCGTCACAATACTCAATGCCACAACTACAATACTGAGGATATTGAGACTCTTGCCACCTCCACGGAAGGAGGAGAAGAAGCCCGGGCCCACCTCAAGGCCGATGGAATAGACGAAGAGTATCAAGCCAAACTCCTTGAGGAAGTGGAGCAGATGCTCATCGATGGTGATGGGAAGGTTGCCCATCAGCAGACCGATAAACAACACCCAGGCCAGCCCGAGCGAAACTCCGCGCACCCGAACCTTGCCCAAACACAGGCCGAGCGTGATCACCAGGGCCAGAATCATCACTGAGTGGGCCACGCCTCCTCCCCACAACTCGGGGAATCCGTAAAACAACTTTTCAAGTATTTCCATTTGTACTTTATTATTTTGACTAATTTCCTCTGCCTTGCCGCAACGCCACACCTGTCTGAAGTGGCATCCGCGATTTTCGATTGCAAAGGTATAGACAATGGCGAAAGCCGCAGGTCATCGGCATTTAAAAAGCACAAATGCAGCTATAAGCATTTTCGATAAAGTGATTTCAGCTTGTTTCCTTTCCATTTTACCATTATATATCAATAGGTTACACACTTCTTATAGGTCGTCTCACTCTGATTCTTACCACCCCATATTCCTACTGACTTTCATCCACATATCAGCCATCGCATTCTAAAAGACTGATAGCCGCATACGGATTTACTTTCTTTACTTGCAAATTCTTGATTCAAAAATCGAATTGAAAAGGGTAGATTGGATGGTAAAAACGTAAAACGGGGCACCACAATGGATGCCCCGATAAATTTGATACATATATATATTGTGTCCAGTAAGTAGAGCCCGCAGTCGCTGCGGGTGTGCCGTTCCGCTACGGCAACTAATCGTGTTTCATATATTAATGAGAAGAAAAGGGGAAAAGTAACCCCTGTTTTGAGAAAAAAAATCAAAAAAAGTTTGTTTAGATTTGGTTATGCGATTTTGTTTTCTACGGTTTTATCTTGAATACCAGCAGTTTAACGGGTCTTTTTCGTAAGTTCTCTTTTTTATTTCGTAGATGCTTTTTCTGCGCTTTTTGTTCGTGAAGCTATCAGTTTGGGTCATGAGCAAGGGGGGGTAGGGGATAGATGCAAAACGGTGGGAGACGATCCCGACTTCACAGCCGACATTCGTCATCCCACCGATGGAATGAATTTCATAAAGGGAAACAGCTTACGAGATTTTCACAAACCCCAGTAAGCGTAAAAACCCCAAACGAAGTTATACTTCCAAGGTTGTTTCCTTGAAGTCAGAATGGCGAAAACGGAGCATTCCCACCCACTCGGGATGGTTGTATCCACTCACTTTCG
>OCSG01001289.1_pt1 | contig 16266 bp, 7 predicted proteins | sample 1538831 | NCBI WGS metagenome assembly OCSG01 (sample SAMN04571729, study PRJEB22368) | human gut metagenome | biome: human gut; material: stool | host: Homo sapiens | place: Luxembourg | collected 2012-09-20 | reverse complement strand
TATCTGTTAATTAGTTGTAAGTGCAAAATTAAAAAAATCCCGCCAATTCTCCTTACTAAACGATCTTTTGGAACAAATAAAATGAGAATAATTATATTTTAGCCTGCTGATATTCACCTTCCTCTTTCGTATTCTCCTGCATTTCGAGGACAATGACAAAAGGTCGGTCAGTTTTATATGAAGCAGGTACAGCTACATGATACAAGGAACTGTTCCGCTTGTTTTTACCTGCATTCTGAATTTCCGTTTCCTGATTATTTTCTAGGAAATAAGCCTTCATGGGTATGATTCCACCTTTCGGTATTTCTATCTTCAGCAGGTTATTAATCGGGCGGTTGAATACGCACATATACAATTTATTGCCTTTCTGCGTAAAGTATCCCCAATCTTGTTTCTGTACTGTTGAATGGGAAGTACCATAAATGGCTTCTTTATTTATTTTCATCCAATCCCCTATTTCTTTGGCTAGCTTGGTTTCTTCCGAACGGATATTCCCTTTTCCGTCTGGACCGAAGTTGAGTACAAAATTTCCATTCAGAGAAACGGCTTTCACCATCATCTCCAATAAATCGTATGATGTCTTTACGTATCCCCGCCATTCAGCATGATATCCCCATTGATTTTCAGGAATGGTCATCACACAATCCCAATCACTACCATTCAGGTCTTCTAGGGAGTTTGGCAAATCCCGTTCCCAAGTCTGGTCATAATCATCAATCAGGTCTCCATTAGAATCATAATGCCGTTTTCCATATTCATCGGCACGAAAACGACTGCCAATGATGAGTCCCGGATGGAGCTTTCTCAATTCAAGACCTAAAGTATCCACCCACGCCGCTTCATTCATCCAGGCTTTATCCCAACTGCCGTCAAACCATAATCCTTTGATAGCAGGGTAATCAGTCAGCAACTCTATCAATTGATTGCGGGTAAACTCCTTGAAAGTTTCATACGCAATACTATCTTGCCGGGTTTCTGGAGGTGCAGGACGATAACCTTTATGGTTCCAGTCAATAATGGAAAAGTAGAGATGCACATCAATTCCCTCAGCGGTATAGGCATCTACTATTTGTTTCACTACATCTTTTTTATAGGGAGTATGGGCTATGGTGTAATCAGTATATTTACTAGGCCACAGACAGAAACCATCATGATGCTTCGTTGTAAATATCATATAATTCGCCCCCATCTGCCTGGCCTGTTTGGCCCATGCCTTTGCATCGAAAGAAGTGGGGTTAAACTGTTTGTACAAGCTATCATAGGCATCTTTAGGCATTTCTTTCCACGAGCGTATCCATTCGGCAGCTCCGGGATAGCATTTACCTTCCCAAAAGCCACCGGGAATGGCATATACTCCCCAATGGATGAATTGTCCCAGTCCATGCTGACGCCAACGTTCCATATCTGCATCGGTACGGTTACCTATTCTATGAGCTCCATGCTGCAAGGGAATGGATGCCCGTCTTGTCTGTGCTTGTGCCCAAAGGGGCATTGACAGAAATAAAAATAAAATATAAAAACACTTTTTCATGTTTTCGTTCATTTTAAATTTAGTTTTGAGTTAAATGTATAAAAAATCCACCACGAATTAGAGTCCGACATGTTCCTTTGTTTTCTCTTTCGGATCGGACAAATTAAGTCTATTTTTATTTTCCGGTGAATAACTCCATCGAATGGTATCTTCAAGAGTTTTCCCTTGATGATCCACTCGGGCTTCAATTACATTTTCCCCTTTATTCAATGTCACATTTTCAAAAATATAATGTACCGAAGTCTGTCCTTTACTGACTGTTTTCACTTCTGTCCCATTAACAAACAAACGGGGAACACCTACGTTACAATACACCGTTACGGGAGTCACTTCATTCTCACGCTCAGTAGCTCTTCGTTGGGTTATATAAAGCACCGGCTCTTTGCTCCAATTGGCTTTATACCAATAGAAAGGATCTTTCTTTGTTTGTCTATCAAAAGTAACCAACCCCTTCATATTACGTGCCTTTACGCCACCCTGTGCCGTGGCCGGAGTAGCAAAATCAAAAGTATTCCAAATATAAGAAGCTACCAAATAAGGGTGTTTGGAGATTACCCCCCACTGAATTTCGTGAAATTTAGTAGAGAATGTCTCAGGATAAAATTGAGAAAAGTATCTTCCGACTTCGCCTACTGCCTCTTCCTGTTGGTGAATATTGGCCTCGGCACCATACTCAGAGAAAACAACCCGGTAATCTGGGAAATTCTGCTCCATACCTGTTACCCATTTTTCTATGTCGCCAATCTTGCCTCCATACCAACCGAAATAATGATTGATACCTTGAACATCAGCGTTCAGGTTAGACTCTTGATTTACCACAGAATATCCATTGACGGAAGCAGTAAGACGATAAGGATCTTCCGTTTTGGCCAGGTCATTCAATTCGGTGGTCAATGACACGGTATAATTATAAGGAGCGTATACTTCGTTATGAAGTCCCCAAATATAAATGGAAGGATGGTTGTAGTTCTGACGGATCAATTCCACCAATTGTTGTTTGGCATTGCCACTTTCCTGTGTACTGACACGATTGACAAATGGAATTTCCGCCCAAACCATAAAGCCGATGCTGTCACATTTTGCATAAATACGTTCCGCTTGTTGGTAGTGTGCAAAACGGATAGTTGTGGCACCGATTTCCCGAATGATAGCCAAATCCGTATCATGCTCCTTATCTGTCAATGCACTCCCCAACTTCCACCAATCCTGGTGACGGCATACTCCGTACATAGGCACTTTCTTACCATTGAGATACATTCCGTCCGCAGCCTTCAGCTCATAATGACGCAAGCCCAAGGGCTGGCTCACTTCGTCAATGACTTTCCCGTCCGCCAAAAGATTGACTACAACTTTATATAAATAAGGATCTTCCAGACCTTGCCATAAATGGGGATTCTTGATGGTAAAGTCCTGATCATATATTTGCCTTCCCTGTGGCGAAACCGTTACAGGAAATTGCTGCTGTGCCTTCACCCTACCGTCACGCTCATAAATCGTAGTGGAAACTACGATTTTTTTAGCTTGCGCTTTCTTGTTTTCAAGTTTTATCTTTATGTTTACATCAGCCGATTTACGATTCACATTCTTCTGACTGATATAAATGCCCGGAGATGCATAGTCCGTTACAGCTATATTCACCGGTTCGGTAACGATTAATTCTACAGGACGATAAATCCCCCCATACACTCCGAATAAAGTATTATTGACCGGAATAACATTAGGCCGGGGAGAGTTATCGACTTTCACCAAAATTTCATTAGACTCTCCATATTTCAACAATTTACTGATTTCAATGGCAAAAGCTGAATACGCGCCCTTATGATTACCGGCATAGGTTTTGTTAATATACACGTCGGCAACAGAACCTACACCTTGAAAACGTAAGAATACCCTTTTACCTTTCAGTTCTGCTGCCGGGGTATATTGTTTTTTATAATATGCCTCACCGGCATAATAATTATTCATTTCGGTCTGCATATCCGTAGCATTCCACGTATGAGGAATGGTGACATCCTGCCACCGGGCATCAAAACCGGCAGAGAACAACAGAGGATCTTTAGCAAAAGGTCCTTTCTTAAAACTCCAACCTTCATTAAAAGAAGTTATATCTCTAGCCTGGACAAAACGAATAGAGAAGGCACAGAGAAAAACTAGCGAAATGAAAAAAAGATACTTTTTGTTTTTCATAATATATGACTGATAATGATTATTCGATCAATTTTATTATTTCGGTTCCCGCCATAAGGAAGGCTCCCACCCCATATACGGCTGTCATTTCACGCGTTACTTTTTTAGGATCGGCTCCGATAGGTTGAACCCACCCGACCTTTCCATTTTGATCAACAGTAGAAGTCAGTGCTTTCCATGCTTTCCGGACAACAGGCAGATAAGATGTATCCAGCAAATGATGATTCAGCCCATAGGCCAACCCATAGGTTATCAAGGCAGTGGAACTGGTTTCGGGTGACGGGTAACTATCCGGATCAAGCAAACTGGCATGCCAAAATCCTTGATCATCCTGTAACTTACTTAATTGAGCAGCCAACTCTACAAACAATTGCACATAAAAAGGTCGCAGACCCGAGTCTTTGGGTAATAATTCGAGTATATTGGCAATTCCTGCCAAAACCCATCCATTTCCTCTGCCCCAAAAGACTTTTGTGCCATTCGCTTCTTGTTTACCAAAATAACTGTCGTCACGAAAGAACAAATGGTTAGTCCAGTCATACAAATGATGATAAGTTTGCAAAAAATGAGTATGCATAAACTCGAGATAGCTGGTCTTTCCTGTGATTCGGGCCAGATGAACATAGACAGGGGGAGCCATGAACAGTGCATCACACCAAGTCCAGCACTGTTTATTGGAATATCTCATGCTGGTATCTGCCGGATGGTTCATAATCCAGTCTACTCTTTCTTGCACAGCATGAAGCATCGCATCTTTTTTATAACGATCGTACATACCCAGATAAAACTGTCCTATGCATAATTCATCTGCATGGTAATATTGATATTTCGGGTAGTCAGCAAAGTTTGCAGGAACGGACCACTCATTCTCTTCTCCTATTTTCATTAACCAATCAAGATAAGTAGAAGGTACTTCTGTTGTTTGAACCCACTTCAACATACCTGCATAAAGTACTGCATTGGTCCATGCATCAATACCATAATCATGCAGATTGCCTGTCTTTTGATAAGTAAAATTATTGATCTGCCAATCCGCTACTCGTTCCATGATTTTCTGTAGGTCGGAAAAAATTGTATCAGGTCCGATTCCTGACACACGGCTGGGCAGTATCAGTAATAGAGTAACTATCAGAATGGATAAGCGTGCTTTCATTATATTATTTTTTTTAAAGTTTATGCGAAAATAGCTATTTCGCCTTTCTGATAGCTTACTCTAATCGCTATTTATTTTATCCGATTCATTTAACGGGTCGTTTTTTTATGCTTTGCTGCAAAAGCTGTGGGTGTTTCGCCAAATACCTTTTTAAATGAATTAGTAAAATAAGCCTGACTCTCTATACCGATATGCATCATAACTTCCCTCATGGTCATGTTTTCCTCAATAATCAGCTTGGCCGCCTTACGAAGACGACAATTCAAAACAAACTCCACTACAGATTTTCCCGTCAGACTTTTCACCTTAGTGTAAAGTTTACTTCTACTCATGGATAGTTCTCCCGCAATCTGATTGATATCCATCTCGGACTGATCCATGTTCGCCTCAATAAAAGCAATAAATTGTTTTAGAAACTTATTATCCTGTTCATTGGAAGATAATTCACAGCTGTCAGCATAATAATTTTTGGCATAATGCTCTTTCAGTTGCCGCCGGTTTCTAAATATATTCTGAATGGATAATTTCAGATAAGTCAAATCAACAGGCTTTTCAAAATACAGATCAGCACCGGAATCCACTCCTTCAATCTTACTTTCCAGACTTGTTTTCGCTGTCAACAATATAACGGGTATGTGTGAAGTATTCATATCTCCTTTTATATCATTACATAAAGAAATGCCATCTTTATTAGGCATCATAATATCACTGATTATTAAATCAAAATCGGTGTGTTCTATCAGTTTTAAGGACTCCACTCCATCACCAGCCTGCATTACCTGAAATTCATCCGACAATGATTCGGCAATCAACATTCTCAAGTCTTCATTATCCTCAATAATCAATATTTTCTTTTTAGTTGAATGCAGCAATTCATCTTCCATCCCTTTCATTTCAACAGAAGTTGCCATTTCTTCCGAGTCTGTCCGGATTATTTCTTCAGCTCTCGTTTCTTGATGCCTTATAAAATCGGATTCATTAAACATACCACTATCAAGAGGCAGACGGACAACCATATCAGTACCCCGTCCTCTTTCACTAAAAATAGAGATACTGCCTTTATGGAGCAATACCAAACTTTTAACAAGGGCCAATCCAATTCCCGTTCCCAAATGCGAATCTGTATTTACAGTATTCACCTTATAAAATCTGTCGAAAACGCTACTAATGGAATCATGAGAGACACCGACTCCGGTATCACTGACAAGGATGAAAAAAGTATCATCAACACATTCGCCCACTATAAAATTGTTCTTATATTCTGAAGTAAAACAATCTTTTCGACCTCTTGTTTCCAGCAATATTTTTCCATTGTCGGGCGTATATTTAAATGCATTATTCAACAGATTCATCACTATTTTCTCAACAATATTTCTATCCGCATAAATCGTCACAGGTAATTCAGTATCGCAAATCACCTGAAAATCAATCTTGCGTTGTTCAGCATAGTCTATAAAATCATTCGCTATTTCTTTGACTATATGATTTATATCCAATGGTTGCAATTCCAGTTTCATCATGCCGTTTTCTACCGTTCTGAAATCCATCAGTTCGTTCACCAAGTTCAAGAGACGCTGTGCATTGCCATTCAATATCCGATAATAATATTCTTTCAAACCTTCCCGTCGCAATTTGTCTAAAGCGGCTATGATAAGAGAAAGCGGAGTCCTGAAATCATGCGAAATATTAGTAAAAAAGCGCAGTTGTGCCTGATGGATCTGTTCCTTTTTATCTTTTTCTATATTCTCCAAGTAGAGTTGTAACTTTAGTTTTTTCTTGTCAGCATAATGTCTGCAAATCAAGTAAATCAGACCTATAATCATTAAGGCATAGAGGATATATGCTGGCCAACTATACCAAGGGGCAGTTTTTCTGATTACTTTAATCACTGTAGGGGTATCACTCCACACACCATCATTATTGGCAGCATAAACTTCGAAATAATAAGTTCCGGCTGGTACTTTTGAATACATGGCAATACGATTCTGTGCATTCGTAGTAATCCAATGATCATCATACTTTCTCAACCTATATTTAAACCGGTTCTTTTCAGGAATATGGTAATTGTCTGAAGAAAATTGGAAACCAAAGTTAGTCTGATCATACTCAAGGATTATTTCATGAAGTGAATTATCAAACAAATAATGGGGATGAGTGGATGTATGATCGATGAAAAAATCAGAAATAATCGCTCTGGGCTTATAACTGTTATAAGAAATCTTTTTGGGGTCAATAACGGTAAAACCATTTGTCCCGCCAAAATAAATCAAGCCGTCCATTCCTTTCATACAGGCCAAAGGATAATAAACTTGCCCTTGTGTATCTTCTCTTTTATCAAAATTCATCAATCGGTTACCTACAATATTATAACAATATAGCCCATCATCGGTTCCCATCCAAATGTTCCCGTCATCATAACAGATACTATAAATGGAATAAACACTTTGTTGCAATACATCTTTCAAAGATATAAAACGGGAAGTATTGGTATCAAATTTAATGAGTCCGTTACCAATGGTACCAATCCAAATATTTCCGGAATCATCCAGACAGAAAGTAAACAATCCCAAATAGGTAGAATCATTAGGAATCATTTTCTCGACGACATGCTTATCTATGTCCAAGCGATAAAGGGTTTCGTTACTAATGGCCCACAATGTTTTTTCCCCTTGACGAAGAATATCAAACAAATAAGAATTATTACTTATACTGTCCAAACTGAAATGGGTGAACGATTCTTCGCGAAACGAAAAATAAGACACTTCCGCCTTTTGATATTGATAAGCGACCCACATTCCTGAGTCCCCTTCAAGAATCGTCTTCCGCACATCATTCACCAGCAAGGAATGAGGAGCACCTTTGGTATGCTTGAAATTAGTCACCTTCTGCCGACCGACATTATACAAATCCAATCCCCCCATAAATGTAGAGATCCATAAATTATGACCAGCATCTGTAATCAATGACTTTATATTGTTGGAAGTGATGCTGTTTGCACTTGTAATATAGCTGAATTCTCCCGTGGCTTTATTCATCCGGTTTATACCACCCCCTTCCGTACCTACCCACAGATACTGTTGATCTTCGGCAAACGCACTGACCGGGGTATGATTCAATCCGCTATTTTGAGGATGGTATGTCTTGAAGGCATTGTTTTCATCAATATTCACATAGCATAAAGTTCCCGAATACGTACCAATCCATACATTACTCTGCCGGTCCTCACTGATTTCCCAAATGGAATTATTCGGCAAACTGAATGGATCTGTTCTGGAATGTTTATAGTGTGACAACTTACCGTCTGTAGGATCGAATATATAAATGCCATCAATTGTTCCAAACCAGATATAACCTTTTTTGTCAATATAGAATGTCCGCAATGAATTTCCTTCATAGTCAGTAAGCAATGTATAATGGTCTTCTATTTTAAAGGTAGACATATCTATTTTATATAATCCAGAATTGTTGACGAATATCCATAACTTCCCCATGTATGCCCGTGCAAAACGAATATTTCCATCCGAGTCGGGCAATGTGAGACAAAAGACAAATTCATTCTTTGCGTAATTGAAACGATATACTTTTTGTCCTATAAATGTATACAGATCATTATTATAAATACAAAAGGCGGTATTGACGCCACCCGCTGCTTTCCCATCATAATTGGGAGTATTCAATTCTCCAGTCTGTGTATTCAGAATACTCCATTTTTCTTTGATCCGGATCCATACATTGTTTGCCTTATCTACCTTGATATGGCTTACCGGATCATAGATTTTTTCAAACTGATCCGAATTCCGGTCATAACGATAAACGCCATTGTTCGTATTGACATAAAGATACCCTAATAAATCGGATGCCATATTATTGAATATCCACCTTTTTGTAGGCGCCATCGAGGCAAAATAGGGATAATATTTTTTGTAATGATACCCATCGAAGCGATAAAGTTCATAATCCATCATCGTCCAGATAAAACCTTCCTTGTCCTGCTCTATAGCCTTTATGCCATCATAATAAAAGCCACCGCTAGGCGACATTGTCCGGAATTTATAGTCTCCGGTAGCGGTGCATGGGGAAATTATGTATATAAGGATAAGAAAGAATAATAAGTATCTGCTTTTCATGTTGGCTTATTGAGTTAAAAGTTGAAATTGATAATAAATACAAAAGTAAGGAAAAGATAGCATTGTAAAAAATAAAACATAGAAGGGAAATCTTTGCAAAGATTCCCCTTCTATGTTTTAAATCATTTATCTGTTATAAATGAATACTTGCAAATCTCCAACAGAAACATTTCCTGCTTCTGAATAATTCCAATCAGTCTGACCTTCTCTTAAATGACCTTTGATAAAGGTTATGCGGATATATCTGGCCTCTATCGGTTCAACAGAGAACAATTGGTAATCATCTACCTTCAAAGGTGCTGTGACTTGTACTCCCAAGTCGCTCCAAGCATCACCCGCCTCTTTCTTTGCCTCTAGTTTAAAGCTATGGCATTGCAGATGGGAATAATTCAAACTACGATGCCTGTATCCCAATTGACCGAACTTGATCACTTCCCCCAAGTCAATATCCAGATAACATACCGGATCATAAATGGGACGAGTTAAGATATCGGGACACCAAAAAGTTGAATTCTTATCATCAAACAGATTCTTCATGTCCCCTTCTTTCGTACCTATATTACTTGAGTATTTCCAATTATCAGAGAAAGGAAAACCTACATATATGGGAGCTTCAGCCGCTACTTTCACTCTACAAGTGGCTGACATTTTGCCTCTATCATTTGCGGTTACCGTAATAGTTGTAGCCTGTCCAACTTCTCCTATTACCGTTATTACTCCGTTCGGGTCAACTGTAGCCACTGTTTCGTCCTGCGACGAATAGGTCACGCTCTTGTCGGTGGCATTACTCGGATTGATTGCTACATATTGAGCCAGATTGAATGTCTTACCATTCTCCACTTCCACACTTTGTCCAGCGGACTGAATCGTGATACTTGAAACAATAACTACATTACTAATAACCCGGACCGGATATCTGACGTATGTACCCGAACCGTCGTCCACCCTGACGATAATCGTATCCGTACCCAATGGAAACGGGATATCCCCTTCGGCAGGTGTAGTTAATTTAGGAGTAATCAAACCGCTTTCACTCAATTCAATCGCTCCAGTGGGTTCTCCTGCAAAGTGGTAACTGACAGCGTTTTCTCTTGCACTCTCAGGCATGATGAACGGTTTTAGTTGCAGAGGCTGTCCTTCCGTCACATCAATCCCGAAGATATCGCTTTCAATATTCGTAGCATTATTCACGGTAATATTTACCGCTTTGCCTGTGTTGTCATCATCGCTGCACCCCGTACACAGTGCTCCGAATGAAAACATTCCTACTAAGAAATATATATTTTTTTTCATAATCTTGCGTTATATTTATAGGTTATCTATTAATGTCTTTCCAACCCGGATTCTGCTTCAGTTCCGGATTCATCAGCATTTCATTCAGAGGTATCGGATAATAGTAACGTTTGTCATCCCAAGGACGCACGCCGTTGATAACAGTGGTAGAGGTAGGCCAAGGAATAATGAATCCTTCTGCATCCACAATCACCTGATTACCTACTTCTCCTATAGGAACCGTCACCTTGTACGGATAATCCTTATACGTTTCATCATTACGGTTCTTACTGTACAATTCAATCTTTTCAGGTGTCATTTTCATTCCTCTCACTGAAACTGTGAATAATTTACCAGCTTTCCATCTCATCAAATCCTCATAACGCATGCCTTCCATCATCGTTTCCACACGACGTTCGCGTCTTATTTCACGAAGAATAGGAGATACGGAATAATCCAGTTTTTGCGCATAGATAGCATCCAGACGTGGATCAGCCGGAATGTTGGACAAAGTCAGTCGGGCATTGGGATATTTGGCAAAGTCGTATCCGGCTCTTTCTCTTAATGCATTGATCGTAATATCCAAATCTTCATTGGTGATTTCTCCCAACTCAGCCCTAGCTTCCGCATAAATCAGCAACAATTCCCCGTAACGGAACATGTGGGCTGTCTGCACCCCTTTGGGATTAGCTTCCCAGTTTGCATAATCGGGCATCCAGTGCTTGATAAAACGATAACCGGTCACTGTAGAATTATAGTGCTTCATCGGAGATCCACCACCGGTAGCATAAGTAATCATTGGATAGATCACCCCGGTTTCTTCCAAACCATAGGTATTGTCGTCCATATCAAAAATAGAAGCATATTCACCTGGTTTACAAACTGTTTGTTTCAAACGAGGATCGCGATTGTCCAGTTCCTCCCACATACCGTCATATCCTTTGAACAAAGGGTTTACTTCATAATTACCTTCACTGCCTCCAATGTAAATAGGGCGTCCGTCTTCACACAAATATTCTTCAAGCATACATACAGGAGCTCCCATACAGTAACGTGTATGATTATTCATTCCCCAATAACGCGGGTTATCATGTCCTAACTTCACACCGTCATATACACGTGCAAGAATCGTTTCCTCATTACCCTCCAGTTCAGGTGTTCCCTTCTGTACGAACAACTGCCAGTAGGCATCTCCCGACGCATTTTTGAAAAGATGATATCTGTCCTTATTCATAATCAGCCTTGCTGCATCACGACTCATTTCCAAGAATTTACTGGCAGTAGAGCCCAAATTCAATTCTGTATGATATTTCCGGAAAGTGCCTTCGAACAGACAGAAGCGAGATTTCAGGAACAAAGCCATATCCTGATTGATGTATCCGCAAGAATTATCATTATCTTCCAGATTTTCAACAGCAAAATCAAAACATTTCAAGATATTTTCTACCAGTTCCGTACGGGGCATACGTGGACCGTATAACTCGGGAGAAGCCGTATCCAGTTCTTTATCCAGCCAAGGCACTTCGCCCAAAGCCACCAGCTTGATATAGTAATCCCATGCTTTGAAGAAATAAGCTTGGGCAGCATATTTTTTCAATGATTCAGGATCTCCTACTTCTGTGTAATGATTCAGAAAATAGTTTACTTTACGAAGTTTTTCCCACTGCCAGGGTGTGTCAAAATTCTTGGAAGCCGAATTCGGAGTGTCATAAGTACCTCCCAACTTACCATCAATATCGCCTGCATAAACAGTATTGTCACTAAAAGCATCTCCAAAGATTATTTGGCTGCCTGCCTTCACTGCCAAGAAACCTTTATCATGTGTGGTACTGTTAGTTCCACCGTGACCGTGACCATATACATAATATCTATAAATTCCGTCCAGATATAGCTGCAAATCGGCTTCTTTCGTAAAGAACGTACCATCGGCCATATCATCTATCGGGTTCCGCTGCATAAAGTCATCGTTACAAGACGACAGAGATACTACCAGAGCCACGAATAAAGCTATAATTGAATATTTTTTCATAACTTCTATTGATTTAAAACGTTAAAAACCTACTTGAATTCCTACACTAAACGTCCGTTTAGGGGGATATGCGTCAGACAGATAGTCCGAATCATAATACTTGGGCACATCCGAAAGAGTAAACAAGTTATAAGCGGCTATATTCAGTCTTAACTTCTTCAAACCTACTTTGCCAATCAATGCTTTCGGGAAAGTGTACCCCAAGATCACCTGTTTCAATTTGATATAGGAAGCATCAAGCAAATAGCCTGATTGAGCATAGCTGCCGATTCCGGAACCATACATGGGGAATTTGGCATCTGTTCTTTCGGGCGTCCATGACTGATTGTATGTTTCCCATGAACCGGCTCCTCCACCCCAGTAACTGGAAACATCCTTCAACCAATAATCTCTTTTACCTACACCTTGGAACATCAAATCCAGGTCAAATCCTTTGTACTGGAAGTTGGCGGTAATGTTATAACGATAACGCGGTGCATTATTACCTATTACCTTTTTGTCTCCTGGATCATCCACCGTACTCAAGCCACTGGTAATCACACCATCATGATCCAGATCTTGATACCAAACGTATCCTGGATAGGGCTGTCCACCCTTGAAATAGGCTCCATGGTACAAAGGTTTTCCGTTGGGACCTACCCCGTCAAAATCACTTTCCTGAAGGATACCTCCGGTTTCATATCCCCAAATATCTCCTACGGTATATCCCTTGTACAATACACCGTCACCAATCTTATTGGTAGGATTGGAAGGATAACTTAAAACTTCAGCCTTGTCATCCGAAAGGGCAACACCCACACTATAAGCAAATCCGTTTGACAGTTTATCTGACCATTTTGCCTGAAGTTCAAAGCCGGTAGTTTTCAGCACTCCCGCATTTTCAAAAGGTAGATTATCATCACCAATCAAAGCCGGATAATCTTTTCCTCCCGGAATCAAAATGTCAGTCACCTTTCTTTCGAAAATATCGGCACAGAACGTCAACCGGTTCTGCAAGAAAGTGAAATCAAAACCAAGGTTCTTGGTCGTTGATTTTTCCCAAGTCAATTCAGGATTGATCAATGAAGGAGTAACGATACCGGTGGGATAACGTGTTCCGTCAAACAAGAAGTATCCCTGCTCGGTTCCGAAAACAGACTGATAAGGATATTCCGTATCAGGCTGGCTACCCAAACGTCCCCACGATGCTCTGATTTTGAAATTGTCCAGCCAACTTCTTGTCCAGTCCATAAATTTCTCTTCCGAAACTCTCCATCCTAATGAAACAGTAGGAAAGAATTGGAAACGAGAGTTTTTGGGAAACTTGGAACTACCATCGTAACGGGCATCCACTTCTATCAGATATTTGCTCATATAATTATACATGATACGGCCAAACAACGCCCTTGACGCTACCTCATGATGATAATTGCTTGAAGTGTTTGCCGTTACGTCTTCCACCAATTCAGGATTCAGAATGTATGGATCAAGCATTTTGGTCAAATAAAGGGTAGAACCGGCATAAGTTTCTTGTTCCTGATTGACACCCAGAAGCACAGAAACATTATGCTTTTCTTTGAAGGTCTGGTTATAATCAGCATATACGTTGATGGCATACCTGTCTGTAGTAGCGCGTACCACCTCTCCGCTATTTTCGGTAGCCCAACGAGTTTCAAGAGCAGTCCATGAATTATTAACACGCGCTTGTTTAGGATGAGTCTTTTCTTTCTGATAACTAGTCGGAGTGAAAGACAAGTCAGCCTTTATCTTCAATATCTTGGGCAAGATAGTAAATTCCGGACTGATAGAAAGAATTGTTTTCCTTCTGGAAGTAACACTACGACCACCTGCATATAAATAACTCACCGGATTTTCTGTCACATAGTTGGGTAACGGATCGTCTGCTCCTGTCAGCACCGGCTGATAAATAAAGTTTTCCGGATAATAGGTTTTGGCATATTGCCAAAGATGATTCATTCCATCTGTCTGTTGGGTCGGTCCCTCATAATCAAATACATTATAGGAAGCCTTGGCTGCCACCGTGAACCAATCATTCACTTTAGCGTTCACACTAAGCATGGTATTGTATCTTTTCAATTCATCGGTTCTGATTTTATACATACCTTTCTGGTCTTGCATACCCAAAGAAATGTAATAACTGATTTTGTCACCGCCACCACTGATAGAAAGATTGTGCTTTTGGGTAGGAGTCCAGTTTTTCACTAATTCTTTATATGGATTCGTATTGCCTACCCACTGGATGGCACTACCTTCCATATAATAAGGTTTATTATTTACGGGATCTTTGATATATGCCATCATATTTTCCATCATATCCTTGTCATGCTGGGTGTATTCAGTGATTTCACCGGTCCACAATCTTTTATCCGCACCAGCTTTGTAAATATGATAAGAATCCAAAATATCGGGCAATTCGTATGGCTGGTCGAAAGCCAGATTATAAGAATAATCTATTTTCGCTTTCTGCTTGTAGGTTCCCGATTTGGTGGTAACCAATATCACACCGAAAGTAGCTCTGGTACCATAAATAGCCGAAGCGGAAGCATCTTTCAGAAACGACATATTATCTATATCATTCGGGTTTAACTGGTTCAAGTCTTCAGCAGTAATTTCCACACCATCCATCAAGATCAGCGGAGAACCGGAAACTACATCAAATTTGTTTTTATCGTCATTGGATGAACCTCTCTGACGGAATGTCGTGGCACCACGAATATTTAAATTCGGAACTTTGTTAGGGTCACCGCCTTCAATACTGATGTTCAAGCCAGGAACCATGCCTTGCAAAGCTTGTCCTATATTAGCAACCGGTCTGTCTTCCAGTGTCTCTGCACTGACAGAAGCTACTGCAGCGGTCAAATTCCCTTTTTTCTGTGACTGGAAACCAATCACCACTACTTCATCTATCATTTTAGAATCCTCAGCCAAAGTTACATTGATCGTTTTCTGACTTCCAACAGTCACTTCCTTGGTTACATATCCTACAAATGAGAATACTAATACACTTTTAGATCCCTGCACCGACAAGCTATAGTTTCCATCAATATCGGTGACCGTTCCATTCGTAGTACCTTTCACCATTACCGATACTCCAATCATAGGCTCTTTATTGGTATCTTGTACGATACCAGTAATGTGCACATCCTGATCTATCTTCATTGCAACATCTGGAACAGCATGTACCACTTGATGCATTCCTGCAAAAAAGAAAAAGAAGCAAAGAAAGCACATCAAGGCTTGATGCGTATTCCTGCATTGACTTTTAATTAACGTTTTGGCATTTTTCATAATTTACATTATCTTAAATTAAAATTAACACCACAAACATAAGAACAAGTCAATAAAGTTCCTTACTAATTTAGGTATTTCTTTTACTCAAATTCAGTAAAAGAAGACAAACAACTGTAAATCAATTCATTCTCATATAAAATAATTGATCAAATAATCTGCTATTTGTATTAAAACATTGTTCACTAAATATCATCCAAACTTTCCAAAGCCATCCTATTTTATGTAAGAAATCGGCAACAACCCAGATGTTAATACATCAGGCCCTTTTTTTAACCCTCTGCCTTCCTACTACTTATTGACAAGCCTTATTTTATTTTGCAATTACACATAAGAAAGATAGGAAATTCATGCATGTAATTTAAAAGGAATGACTATCTTTGACCACGAAATAAAAAGATTCTTATTTCTAATGTAAGAACAAATAGAACGCTCTTTTGTGCTTTACCCAAGCAACGTTAGAGGATGAAACTATATAAAAATGGTATTTCTTTATCACGGAAATGCCCATTAAAATTAAATAGATACAATGGAGAACGTAAAACAGAAGGCAGCCTTTTCTAATGAACCAGAAAAGCATGTCGATTGCTATACTCCCTTGAAATACAAATAACTCTTATTATTAATTTTAATCTTTAAATTCAAAAAGTATGAGAACCTTTAAATCATTGATGATAAG
>OCSG01001285.1_pt1 | contig 16308 bp, 20 predicted proteins | sample 1538831 | NCBI WGS metagenome assembly OCSG01 (sample SAMN04571729, study PRJEB22368) | human gut metagenome | biome: human gut; material: stool | host: Homo sapiens | place: Luxembourg | collected 2012-09-20 | reverse complement strand
GATAGACAGACCATATTGAGAACGGTTCCCATTAAGCGGTGGTGATGCACCCGACACGCCGTGTGTATTTGACATGTGTTGTGTGGTGTGGTACGCGAATGTGCGCGTGGTGGAGCGGTGCGGTTGCGGCGTGTCGTGTTTTGTGGTGTGATATGATATGAGTATCAAGTTAAGGAAAGGAAAAAATAAAATGTCGAATTATAAATCTAGAGAATTTTATGAAAAAATGTTCATTGCGTATATTGATGTTGTGGCGTTAAAAATGGTGTTGGTTGCTATGTTGTTACAATTGATGATTTTGTGTGGTGATTGACATATAAATAACCCGCTAACTTTTATGGTTAGCGGGTTTATTTTTAGAAGTCCATGATATTGAACGTGAAATAGGTGTTTATTATTTTGTCAGGGCCGCCGGTGCCACTACCGGGGAATATGTCTACGATACTGAAGTTGTGGCCGTTGAATTTGATTCGTACCGCTGTCGCGTCATCGAACCATGCTAGCAGAATTTTCCATACTCCGAGGGTGCTTGCGCCGTTGATTTGATAGATTGCGTCTTGTGTCCATTTGAGTAGGTGCGCTCGCAAGTTAACCGTTACGGTGGTGCCGTTGATGTACACGTTGCACTCTGATTCGTTGCTGTCGGTCATGCTAGCGTCTTTGCTGATATTCTTCCAGCGTCCTACTCGTGGTTGCGCTGTGAGGTGGTGTTTTAGGATATTGGCAATGTAGTGACCGTATCGTGCTGAGCCGTTGGTGTTTGGATGAATATCGGTCATTTCGGTGTCGCGGTATAGACCCCATGAGGGTGCGTCCTTTACAGTCCATGTGTCGGTGTCGTTTCCGGCGTCTAGCATGATAGTGTAGTTGTGATTTTTGCCGTTGGGGTATGTGTTATCCCACATCATTGGGATGAAACAAATTTCGCTGTATGGGAACAGTCGTTTTGCTTTGTTGAGAGTGTCGGCAACTTCGTTGTAGTAGGTGCTGATATCGGGGTCGTTGCGTCCGCCGCCGATTACCACGTATTTCACGCTGGTTTTGTCGGTGATTCGTGCGGCGGCTTTATCCAGTTGTTTGCTGAACGTGTTGTCTCCTGTGCTGTCGCCGTTGTGAAAACCGGTGCCCCCGACGGCGAAGTTGTGGCATGTCAGGCCGAGCAGTCGGCTAGCGACTACTATCATGCTGTCAGTTGCGGGGTTATTGGTGCGGAAGCCTTCAAAATAGCTGTCGCCTATTGCGATTAGCGTATCTTGTACGGTTGGTATTTGTAAGTAACGATTGTCGCTTTCGTTTTTTGTATAGGTGTCGTTTATACGGTTTTTGAGTTGTGTTGCGGTGCTGGTATCGGTTACGCCTAATGCTGTTAGTTTGTTGGTATTATTTTGCGCTGTTTCGGCGGTATTGTTTATTTTGGTTTTGAGCTGTGTTGCGGTTTCGGTGTCGGTTACGCCTAATGCTGTGAGATTTTTGTTGTTGTTTTGTGCGGTTTCTAACGCTTGCGTGGCTTTACCGCCCGCAGTGTTTGCGTTAGTGTTGATTTTATAGAGATTATCATCAATAATATCCATTGACGCATTATATTGGTCATTGAGGTTTGCCGCGTCACCGGTTTGATATTTTTCGAGATTGAAGTTGGTTGTATAATCGGTCATGTTAGTTGCCCTTCCTGAGGTTTGTCGGGTGATTTATTTCTTCTTGTACTTTTAGTTGATGTATTACGCGGTCTAGGGTACGCATTGCGGCGTTGTATCCGTCGCGTAAGTCGGCTAAGTCGCCTGTTTCGTATAGTGGCAGATGATAGAACGGGGTCTCTGTTGCCATGATGGTATGTCCTTACTTGGCCGGTGGAATTGGGTAGCCCTCTGCGGTTTTCTTGAGTGCGCCGAGGTCGGTAACGGTGAACGTTTCCGTTCCCGTGCGGTTTAATATGTGGTTGAGAGTGGTTCCAAGTGTTTGCGCGTTAGACCCGGTTAGACCTAGCGCGTTTATGAATGCGGCTAGACCGTCCGGTAGCACGTTATTGTTTAATGCTAAGTCCGCTTTATCGCTGACACTTTTTATTGCCTCATCAATAATATCCATTGACGCATTGTACTGGTCAAGTAGATTTGCGGAATTTCCCGCCTCATATTTTTCCAGTGCATAATTCGTGGTGTTAACCATGATACTCCTCTTTTATGAAAGTGGCGGGTATTTATCGCCGGTGGTTGGATTAGTGACACGTGGGTCGGTGTCATTGAATATGGTAAGATTGCCGATTGCCGGTGTTTCGTCGGTACGGTGCTCGGATAGTTTGCCGGTGTTGATATCGGCTATTTGAGCGACCCGCGCGCCGTACACCGCTAGTTCGCGGTACAAATCACGTAGCGCTGTTTTACTGTCAGTGTATTCGCCTTTTGTGACGTTCCAAACCAGTTGTGTATCTCCGATATGTTCGATTTGTTCCTGTATTTGCGCTATGGCGATTGCATAATCGTTTATGTGTGCCTCGATGTTTTTTATTCTTGTGTCATAATCGTTTAATGTTTTGTTTATGTCGGTTACAATTTCGTCAAGATATGCCGTGATGTGGTCAATTTCACACGCAATATGCTTTATTATTTCCTCTTGACTTTTGGCGTTCCAGTAGAACGCGGGTGTGGCGGGCGTGTACGGCCATACCGAGTAAAACGGTAGATATGGAAACATTATTTTTCCTTCCTTGCGAGGTTGATTCGTTGCGCCAAAACGTCGGCGTATTGTAGCATGATGTCGTATTGTTTTATCAACAATTTATAGTGATTATCAGTTGGCAGTGTTTTCTTTTTGTCCATTTGTTTCAATAGATAATCACCTAGTTTATTGATGGAATCGGTAAGCTTGGAATATTCGTTTTCGACGCGGGCTAATGTATTGGCGTCCATGAAAGCACCTCACTAGTAATTGTTTATGGTGATAGTCCATAACGGGCTAAAACATGATTCTAGATGGTCGAGCAACAACACGTCAATATCGACATATTCGTTGTTGCGTATGCGATTGACTTTATCCATGAAATTACCGTTAGCGATTGTCTCATATTGATTGTCAGTCGCGTTGCTTGCGTAGTCTTGGTTTTCGGTGAGCTGTGTCGCGGGAAAATCGGAAAACACGGTACGCATTTTATGCCATATGTCGCTATCGCTGAGAATTATATCGGGATTATTGTCTATAAGCGCATAAAGCGGGCGCAATGTCGGCATTATTTCCCGTATGAGTCGTATGAAGTGCCGTCGCCACCTTGACGGTGGCATGACGCCTAGTTCCCGGTCATAGAAACGGTTTTCGATTTTACGGCAACAGCGCGTGTATTGCGTGTCATCATAGGCAACGTCCCGCCATGACCATGCGGCATTATCCCAGTCAACACCGCCCGGCACGTCGAGTAGTTCGCCAAACGTGTACGTCATCACGCCATGAAATTCGTCGCGTGATTCGCACGGTTGGTAGCTGTCTATGTCATTCTGCATTATCATCACCGTCCAATCGTTCGAGATTGTTCAAATAATCATAATTGCGTGAGATGTTGTCTTCGTTCCACACGACCTGTATCGGTTCCTTGAGGTATTTTCTGAACCTTGTGTTGAGGATGTCGCACGCGGCACGCCGTTCCTCCAATTCGCTGAGCGCGCGTAGGTCAGTCGGTTCGCCGTAATCGTTAATTTCGTCGGCGGTCTGCCGTTCCATTTTCAACGGCAGATTTTTAATGCCCAACGATTGATAAAACGCGTTCCAAGTGTTCTGAATATCGTTCTGCAATTCCATGCCGATATATTCGACATTGGTTTTCAACACGTTTGCTTTCATAGAATCGGTGAAACCCGGTGTCGCCATGATTGCCATTTCGCCGCCTGAGATTTGCTTGATAACGTTGATGCCCGCCGTTTGCTGTCCGGCTGGAACCTCAAGGACGAATGGCGTTTTCTGATTGAAACGATTCTGCCGCCGCGTCATGTACAAATCTTCTATTTCATGCGCGAAAAATTCAATCGTTGGAATGAGTGGCGTACGCGCACGGTTCGCGTAGATGAAAACACCATTGGAATTGTTAACCGGAAAACGCCAACCGTTGATACCGTAACTATCCCATTTCTTCGGTTTATAATACACGTTGAAATTCGATGTAGTCACCGCCTGCGTACTGAAAAACACACCCGGCTTGCTATGCGGAAACGCGATTGTAGCGTAACCGAAATATAATAAATTGTATTCCAAAAACCACGCGTCACAGGTTTTCGGCAGATTCAACCACTTGAAACGAGATAACGCGATATTCAGCATTTGAGAATACGCCATCGAATACGCTTGCGAATTGAGCGCTTCGGATTGCTGCCACATCGGTGCGCCGCGTTCGCCCATTTCCGCACGTGTCAACGGCCTTTTATGCGTGCGTTTACGTCCCATACTCTCCCACCTTATAGATTGTCGTGTACGAAGTCGCCGCCGACTTCCTCGGGTCTGTTCCATATTGTAACACCGGAACTGAAAATATCCCTGATTGTCTGCAATTGCTCGTTTTGCGCAAGCGGACATATCGTCCATATATCGGTGGCCTGCCAATACGTGAAATGCTTGCAAGGCGTCAGCGACGGCCTGTTGTAGAGTTTGTTGCTTGCGATACCATAGCGTAGCATGTAATCGCCAGCCGCCGCTATCGCGCCATTGTCTTCGGTGACGATTTTCACGGTCATGGTGTCAAGCCCCGTGGCCTGTCTGAAATTGTCACCGCCATACGCTCCCACGGGCTGCGCGGCATGGTTGAGCAAGTCGCGCCATGCGGCGTTGACGTTCGAGCGCGTGTTTACCATGACACGTTTCGCGTTATCCACGATCTGATTGCGTGACGCCGACGCGTTCGCATTCGATGTGTTCGCGTTGTTAGCCGCAATATTGCTGCTTGTGGCGTTGCTTGCGTTCGTGTTGTTGGTGTTAAGCGTCGTGGATTGAATGTTTTGCGTACCCGCCATTGCGATGCTGACGCTATTGGCCTGTCCATTGTATTTTTTCGCTGCGAACGCCGCTGCATCGTTGTACGCTTGCTTGTAAGCGGCTTCCGCCGCCGTCTTGGATGCACCGGTGGCGAAACTCGCGCTTGACAAGCCGATGCTTCCGGCTGCGCCGAGTCCCGCCGCCACCATCGGTGCCGCCGCGCCGCCCGTCGCCGCCGTCACCGCTATGCCGGTTGCCGCCGTGCCTATCGCGCCTATCGCTGCGGTTACGGTGCCAATCGCGCTTGCTGTGATTTCCGTGTTTACGAGTTGCGTTGTCAAGTCCAAGGTGGCCGTGTTCATTTCGTCGATTTTGTTGTTGGATGCGCTGAGTAGCAAATTTTGTTGTGTTACGTTGTTTTTGTAGATTGCGTTGGATGCATTGTTGGAATTGGCCGTGACGGTGGAATTAAGCGCGTTCGTCAGATTCGTGTTGGTGATACTGTTCGTATTGCTTCGGGCGGTGTTGCTCAGTGCCACGTTAGCCGAACGTGCGCCGTTTTCATACGATACAATGGCGTTTTCACGCGCTTGCGCGACTTCGCGATTGTATGCGTCGGCGCGGTGCGCGTCGATTGCGCGACGCTGTAAAGCGTATGTTGGTATGTCATGTGATATGAGTGTTTTGAGTATGTCTGCGTTCGGCACGTTGCCGGTAATGTTAGTCCCATTGATGGCGTTAATGGTAATTGACGTGTCACCGTCGCTCCCGATTCCGTCAAGCCATACGATTTGTCGTAATATCGGATAGCTTAAAGACGTGACTGTCTGTACCGAGAGTTGTCCGCAGTCCGCTATTTCCACACGGGTTTTGTTGCCGATATTGTCGGATATTTCCAAGTGCGCGTATGGTGCAAGATATAGTCGTGTTATTTGCGCGTATTCACTAGCGTATCCGAAATCGTCGATAGTCAAATCAATATCGGTTAGTTTTGTCCGTGCGCCGCTGACTGTATGCCATTCGACGCCGTTCACACTGATAGCGTTACCAAGTCGCAGCATGTTTGCGGTGGCGACGAAAACCGCTGTGACCTGTGACATGATATGAGGGTAATATGTGAAAAGCGTGTCGAAATATTCACCCGAGATTTTGGACGATTCGAGCGCATACATGCTCACGTTGCTGATAGTGAGATTGTCAACGGAATTATACGACGTGCCCGCGCCCGTGACGTTTGACGTGGAAATGTTTCCGGCACCCCATGAGAAACCGTTAACCGTGCCGTCATTATTGGTGTATGTCGGGTTACTGTCCGCGATATTCGTTCCCCGCACGCTACTCATGGCTTGCAATTGTTCGGGCGAAAACGTTGCGGCAACACAGATGTATCTTGTACCGTTTTGCAGATTAACCGGTGTGCTTTTTCTGATATTCGATGCGGCGTTGCCATAATCAACGTCGGGCAGCGTGAAATCACGACAATTCGCGCGCGGGTTTTTTAACAGTTCTTGCGGTGTCATTTCCGTTAACGGCGCGTGTCCGCGTGTCAGCACCATTCCGTTGATTGTGGTGCTGTTGATATAGTCCGTCCATACGTCGCGCGCAAGCGTGCATGTTGTCGTGTTCGGCGCTTCCGCGCGTACGGAAGCGATGAAAAAATGATAACGTGTCTGCACGTCGGTTTTCTGATACGGCGTATTGATAATGTCATGCGAAAAGTCAACGACAATGTAATTATACTGTTGCGCCGTCATGTAAGGTACCGGCAATTTTATGCCGTCCGCGTCGGCGCGCGCGATGTACATGTTCGTTGTCAGCTTGACGATTTCGCCGTCTAGGTTGTCAAACCATTCGTTTCTTGTGGTGTCATCGGTGAATTTCACGACGTCGTGGTAATCATCGTACCAATTCACGTGGCACAACTTGATTACCGTGTTTGGCGTCCAAACATTGTAATCGAAAACGTTGCGGTACTGTTCGTATACGCGCGTGTCCGTATCGGGGAACGCCGTTGCGTTTTGCAGATGTGGAAAATCCATATCGTACTCTTTCTATATATGAAAAAACGAGTGGCGCTTCACATGAAGCACCACTCATTTTATAACATAGTCGATTTCAGACTATTCGACGGTGAACGTGCATGTCGCAGAATGTTCCGTGGTCTCGCCGTTTGGATTGACATACGTTGCGGTGCCCGTCACGGTAATGACATCACCGGCCACAAGGCCGTCACGCTGCACGTGCAAGCGCGCCTGGTCATCCACGAACGTATTGACGTTGAGGTCGAACGCCGCGCCGTGCGCGGCATCGCCGCTTGCGGCATGGTTCGCCGCAACCTCGTACGTCGCCGCGTTCGGCGCAACCTGAACGGCGGTGCCCGTCGGCTCGACGGTGGCGGTGAGCTTCGGCGTGAGCTGCATAAGGCCGCCCGCCTTGACGGTTCCCGTGGTCGGGGTCAGCGCGAAGCCGGTCACTGTCTGCGTCACGACATTGATGGAAGTGCCCGCGTCGGTGGTGAACAAGGCGCACGGCGTGAACGGCGACACGCCATAAATGCCCCAGTGGTTGAGATACAGCGTGTTGGAAAGTGTCTGCGGATTATAGAACTGAGTAGTGCCGTACAGCGTATCGCGAACCTGATACCAATCAGTTGAAACAAGCAACGCCACCGCACCCGGAATACCAAGACTCGGCACCTGAATGATACGATACGGCACGTCGGCCTTATCCAGCTGGAACACAGCCGACAACGCATCGACATCGAGCGACGCGAGATATTCCGGCTCAATCAGCAGCACCATTTGCTGCGGATTGGCGTACGCCGGAATATCGGTGACGTTCAACGCGTTGTACTGCGTTGACGGGAATTGCATACGTCCCGCCGTGGAACGCAATGCCTTAAGCAACGTCTTGGCGGTCGTTTCATCGCTCGGCACCGCGTCAAGGTGCACCTTGTAGAAACCAAGATTCTGTTCGTAATGACGAATCAGCGCAAGCATGATGTTCATTTCATCGTAATTATCGCTGTTGCGTGGCGTTTCCATAATCTGCGCAATGAAACGGTTCAGACCGAAATCATCAACGAACGCCTGCCGCAATTCGTCATCGGTCCATGAAATCGGGTATTGGTCCCTGCGGTTCATTTCATAGAACCACACCGCCGCTTCGGGCCGATGCATCTTCAAAAGGTCTTCCGCGTCATCCTTGTACCCGTGCGCCTTAATCCACTTGACTGCGATCTCCTGCACGGTGCTGCCCCAATACAGATTTTCCTTTTTGAAAACCGAAAACGGGTTTTCAAACGGCGTGTTCTGTGCCATCACGGTAAGCCCGATACGATTGACCATGCTCCAAACGCAATCGTTCAAATACTGTCGGTTCATTGGGTCGAACAAATATCGCATGGTGTTCGCCACGCCGGTCTGCGTTGCGCTCGGAATACGCTGCTGATAATCGTCGGTGCCCTTGGTACGCACCTTATCCAAAATTGTCGCATTGTCCACAGCCATAATATTTATCTCCTATCGATTAAAGCGTGTAGTCGAGGTTTTCCAAGTCCTCTGCCGCTGCCTGTTCGATTGCTTCCGCCACGTCATCGTCGGTTTCCTTGACGGTCGCGCCGTTTTCGACCATTTGCGCGACTGAATCGGCGAAATTGTCGTAGATACCGTCGATTCGTTCGCTGATTGCGTCCGTACGGTCGCCTATTGCGTTCACCTTGTCCAGCACGCTACGCAGCATGTCGCGCAAATCATCGAACTCGCCCATGCGGTGCGCTTCGTTTTCCGTAAGGTCATCGCGTTCGGCGGCGTCCTTTTCCTCAGTGGTTTCGTCATCCATTATTTTTTCCTTTCATATATGAAAAAAGTCGTACCGGCGAACGAATACCGAACCGGCACGACTTAAGAATAGCACACTTGCGACATGATTCACAGCGACGAACGGCGCGCTTTTCCCTCACGGCCATATCATTGGCGGAGTCAACCGTGGTTATCAACGATAATGTTTTAACATTCTCGCTGTAACACCTCGCGTATGCCGTGTTTATTTTATACCGAAATTTCTGAGCATTTCACTTACGGCGTGTTGCGTTTCCACCATATCATAGCGCAGATAACCCAGCGCGTAATATGACGTGAGATTCCTAATCAAGTCTTTTGCCATGTTCGCGGTGAGATAGTTCAATTTGTTGTCATCCCTTGTGATTGCGAAATACGGAACATGCGTGCCGGCATCGTATTTCGAGGATACGAAGACGTATCCACAACGCAAATCGACATACACGCCGTATTCATGCCGCAACCATCGGAAAACATACGTAAGTTTTGCATGACCGTGCGGCTTTTCGATAAAATCGGTGTCATGCCGTTTGAACCTGTTTTTTGCGGTCATGTCATCGTTGTTCTTCAACATGCGTCCCGCTACTGTATTTTTTGTTTTCTGTTCGGCATACGCATCATCCCGCACATAATCGAACAGACATGTTTTTCCGCCTAGCCATTGCAAACCGAACTCGGGCTCCAACGGTACGTCATAATGTTGGAAATACGGGTTGAAAGCGTCGCAAGCATTGCCGAGCAGAAATATTCTCGGCTTGCGCAATTTCGTATCGTCGGCACGTTCGCGCGTGACGGTATCCACAAGTTTCGCCAATTGTTCGAACTCGTTTTTAAGATACGTGTGATATCGGTCATCGTTATCAATGATGATTTCATCCATACAAATATTGCGTACGTTAACGTATGTGCTTTTCTTTTTCTGCTGCTGCAACGACAAAGGCATAAAATATCCGATTATCTTCCATTCGTTTTCTTTCTTGCCGGTTTTCTTTCTACGAATTTCGGCTATTTTATTGGTTGTCCGAAATTCATAATCAGGAAAAATGTCATCTTGTACGATACGACTGAAATAGTTCGCCGCGACATCGTTGTTTTCCTCACGAAAACGCGTCACTTCCACAAAACAGTACCCGTTTTTCAAGTAATCCTCTATCATGTATTTTCGTACGCCGTATGTCTTACCTAAACCGCGTGCGCCGATAATCATGTTCACATCTGCGTTTCGCGGCAATATCAACATCTTAAGCCGATCATAATAATATTTCACCATCAATACTCACAATCATAGGTTTGCCGTCCCGTACGATAAGTTCGCGCGGTGCCGTTTCCACATTTCGATTATACGTGCATAACAGATACGTTAGATTCTCGCCGTTCGCCTGTTTGTCCGATTCGCCGAGCCATCTACCGGACGGATACAACGCTATCGCTTCGGGCGCGTCAACATGATATGTCGCGCCCCGATAATCGGTGACGGTGCCGACGTACCTATCCCACACATGCGGTCGGTTGCGTTGCAACGTATGGCAAATCTCATAATCTACCAACACGTCATATCCGAGCCCCAACCGTATCGTTTCCGCGAAACCATGCCCAGCACGGATAATTTCGCCCACGAAGTCCTCAATGGTGTACATGCCATCGGGCCGCGGGAGTCCCGCGCAAGTGACATGCACGCGCCCGGCCACATCCAAACTGACACGCGCCTTGTTCCACAATTCCACATGTTCGACATACCGAGTCGCACCGCCGCAGTCCTCCACCTCGAATTTTCCGATATGCGCCAGCGTTGACGCCATGTCGGGCGCGGTGTTTCGGACGCGCCGCATGGTGCGGTTGATTGCGTTTTCTATCGCGGTGTGCAATGGTTCGAGCGCGTCCAACAGTTCCGTGTCGGATACGTCGGCGTCGCAACTGATTTTCAGACTATCGGTATCGCCGCCCGTGACGGTGACGCGTGCGCCGAAATGACGGTATATCAGCATCATGGCTATCAAGAGATGCATTCTGCTGCCCGCTACGATTCGCATACCGTATGTATAGAGCACGCGCGGTGTTTTCGGACGTTTTTTCGCGAAATTCTCGGGTGTGCAGACCGTAGCCTTATCGACTTCAAGTTCACCGGTTTCCGTCACGCGGTAATCGGCTTTCATGACGTCTTGCGCTTGCGTGCCATAGATTCCGTTGAATTGTCCTTTCACGGTGCTGCCGTAATAGGATTCCAGGAATTTCATGCTCAACGTGCCAGCTTTCGCGTCGCGTGCGATTCCCTCGGGTATGCTATCGGGTATTTCATTCGAGTATGCCGTACCCTCATGATAATGTTTAATCAAGTTTTTCACGTCGGTTTTTCGTGCGAAAAGCATGTTGGATTGCAGGGTCACGTAATCGGGCGGGACAATCGCCTTAGTGGTGGCTTCACCATATAATACGTGCATTTCATCGTACTCATATACTTGCGCCACGTTCCATAATTCAATCTCGTTAACGTGCAATGTGCATTCGTCCGCGCAATACAATTTGCCGAACGCGTACGTAGGGTTAACGGCACTGTCAACGTAACCATGCGCCCTGACGCTGTTTTCCTGTGTTTTCGCACGTTCGTTGTTGCTGTAATCGGTATCCGCTTGCAACGTCTTTACGAATTTTGAGCGTGGGCAGATTGCAATCCCCCATGTGTCAAAACATGTGTTTTCACGCAACCTGAGATTCGTAAATTTCACAGCTACATGCAGTCCCGTAAGAAACGGGTCATCATAATTCGACAACACGGCGTCAAGCGACGTATTAACAATGCGTTCACAAACGATCTGCAAAATATCCGTAGGCGCTGGAGCGAATTTCACCGGCAACCGGCGTCCGTTGATGAACGCATGATGCATCGACGTGACATCCAAGGACGCGACGTTATCCACGACAACGCTAGCGGTTTTCGCGCTCGTAAACGTCAAACCACCACGGAAACACGCCTTACGCAACGCATAGGACTCATAGTTTTTCGGAAACTCTTGATTGCACGTCATCTCGAAAGCACGTTGCAAGGTGATTTTCTTACCGCCTTGCAACGTGACGCGCCGTCCGCCAATCTCACGCCGCGCCATCTGCCGCACAAGCGATGTCTTGGTAAGCACGCGGCACCCCAGCATGTCCGGCGTAAGCCAATGGTTCGCACGTAGCAACCACTGCAGATACTGGGGTATCACTTGCACATCGCGCCGCGCGTAAAACAATTCCTCATCGGTCAACGGCGTTTCAGGCGTGCGTATCAGCGAGTAATCCCAATCGCCCACCGCTTTGGGCAATCCGCATGTCTCGCCCATCGCACGCAAACCGCCCATTTCCAAGTAAAACGTATCCCAGAAACGGCACACCACGTCATCACCGACACACAAGTCAAGCGTATACACGCTGGTGGCCGTCTGCGCATTAGCGGTGATCGTATACGACTGCGCCAATTCCAACATGAGAGTCTGCATGTCGAACATGAGGTTATAGGCCGCGATTATCGGAACATAACCGCGCGTACGGCCATATTCGATAAGATTGTCAATATACGCTAACGCTTCGGACGTGCGCCGATAAAACCGCACATCGTCCGTATCGGGGGTATACGATTCCAACGGCGTATCACGCAAATCATTGAAAATGTACAATATCGGGTATGCACGCGTTTCGGCACCCTCACCGATGTTCGTTGTTTCGGTGTCGAATATCGCCGCTACTCTAAATTCCTTGCGTTCTTTCATCGTATCACGTCGGGTGAAACCGCTAGCAGCCATATCGGGCTACCACCGTCAACGTCCGTAGAATCCTCCAATTCGCCCGTATGCGTTTTCATACGTTCGGCATATTGCAACGCCTTTTCGTTTCGTGCCATGATAGTATCAAACAGTTCGCTTAACGAATCGGTATCATACGCTTTCATGATGGCTTCCAGTCGTTTGTTCGGCGGCACGTTCGACTTCTGCCATATGTTTTGCGTGTATCGCCAAAACACCTTGACTTTTTCCCGTCCGAGTTCACCCAGCGCACTCGGCATTCCCTTAGACGCCATACGCATTTCCTCACGTAAGATATTGAACGAACGGGCACGCTCCCTCGCACGCCCTTTGCCGCCGCGCACCTCGCCCACCTGTTGCACAAGCCTATCGGCGGTTTCGTTCGCACGCTGATACAGTTCGTCACGCATACCGCTATGACGGACGCTACCAACATACGTTTGTTTCAACTGCGTTTCAAGCCGCTGAATGTAAGCACGACGTGCGTTAGCCTCACTCTCGGGCATGGTGTCGGTAATGCTTTTTTTCAGACTGTTTATCGCACGGCGTACGCGCTTGCGTTTCGCGGTCAAAACGTCCGCTTGTTTGTGCGCTCTAGGCATGTTCACCACCTTATAAAAAAAGTGCCATAGCATGTATGGCACTTTTTTGTTTCATTCCGAACTACTTGATTTCAAGCGATTTAGTGGAACGGCCACCGCCCAACGGGGTCTGCTTGACCGCAACGGTAATGCCGTCCGGCGCGTTGAAATCGGGGAACATGTCGTAGATATCCAACACGCTGCGGTAGATTCCCTGTGACTGGCTGAAATACGTCTTACCGTCCTTACCGAAAAGATAGACGTTTGCGCATTTCTGACCGGTCTGAGAACGGACGCCCGGCGCAATGTAAGCGCCGATAACCGCCAATGGTTCCGCGCCGCGACTGTTCAGCGACAACGCGCTGTTACGTGCGTTGACGATGGCGCGTTTTCCCTCGAACGTGCTGTTGTCCATCGTGCAAATGTAACGGTAGTTGTCAGCGGTGTTCTGTGCGGTTTCATTCACGGTAGCGTCGTTCATCTGTTCGTTTTCCTCGTTCATTTCAGTTCCTTTCAGAATTCAATATCTTTATCGTTATCGTTGTCGTTGTCATCGTCAGGGCCAGTAATGCCAGTCGCGACACGCTCGGCGTGCTCGATGAACGTTTCAACGTCCATCACGTACACAGTCTTATTAACCGTAATATCGTCAATCAATACGTTGACAACGCCGGCGTCCATAAGCTTCTTGACGGCCATTTCAACGGTGCGAACGTTTCCGGTGGTGTGGAACGTCTGTGCCACGCCGTCCCTGTCATAATAGTTTATAGTGCTATCAGCGATTACTTTACGAATCTTTCGCATGTTTGTTATCCTTTGTATCTGTTTTATGTCAACCATTTTTGGCGACATAAATAGTTATAGCACAAAAAATCGGCGTGCGCAAAAAAGCGACACGCCGATTATTGATATTGATTCTCAATAACGCAAAATCTGCCCCGGATAAATCAAACTCGGATTCGACAAACCGTTAAGCGACGCGACACGCGCCCAATCACCGCCAAACACCGACCAAAGACTATCCCCGGACACAACCGTATACGTACGCGCCACATCCGGCTGCGCAGCCACGCCACCGCCATAGCACACGGTTTCACCAGGATAAATCACAGCCGGGTTACCCGACCCATACCCATACCACGACTGCCACGGCAACAATCCGGTACGCTCGGCAATGCCCGACAACGTGTCGCCCGACGCAACCACCACGCAAGCCGACTGCGACGTACTCCCACCGGTACTCGTTTCCGGCGCGGATACATTCGCGCCGTCGCCACGCGCGTACGCATCCCACTGCCACCGTTCACCCCTGAAATAATTCAAGTCCAAACGACCGGCATAACCCGGCACATACCCGTTCGACGTATACTGTCGCATGGCTTCACCATACGCGCCGTATAGCCACGGAGCATCCTGATACCCGGTTACGTTCATCGACGCATACTGTGCAACCCACACACCACAACGCTCACGAACGAACGAGGTAAGCTGCCCCAGTGCGGACGCCTGAACATACACAATCGGCCATACCCGTGTACGGTCATGCACGCGACGGACCCACGTTTCAATCCATGCACCGTTACCGAAACTCGGGTTGTCCTGAGATTCCCAATCCAAAACAAGCACCGCGTTACCAACGTATCCGCGCACGTTGTCAACGAAAAAATCAGCTTCCGCGTTCGCGTCACGTCCCATCGCGTAATGGTACACGCCGATACTCTTACCACTATCAACCGCACGCCCTAGCTGATAGTTCGCCGCCTGATTCACACCGTCGATCAAACACATGTTATTGAAACCGCCGATGCCCCATGTGGCCCCCGCCACGACGAAATCAGCGTCAAGCGCGTACGTATCAACATCACACTGCCAATTGCTCACATCCACCCCGCGCATATCCGCACTTGCAGATGGCACAAAAAGCAACGACAACGCGCACACGCACGCCAACACGCTACGCCGCATTCGTATCATCACTACCCCCCTTATTATTCTTGAGCAATGCAATAAGTTCTTCGGTCAACACATTGTTTTTCGTCATCAAATCGTTAAAATCACTAAACGTCGTGGCAATAAACCACGCCATACCACAACACGCGACAATCGGAAAACCCACACTCCCGACAACGGTTACAATCGACCCAATATCCATCAAAAACACCTCACAAAAAAAAGGTCATGACACATCAAACGACATGCCATGACCAAATATATCACAATCACGTAGCCTATCCGGGAATTGGACCCAGCACGCACATCTTATAAGGATGCCGCTCTAACCACTGAGCTAATAGGCCATCACCTCACCCTCCCACCCCGCCGCATCAAATCAACCATATCACGACAATACGTAAACACATAATCGGACACGTACGAATCACATTTAAACCACTTCGTACTCATGACAACCGCCTTAACACGACGCTCACCACAACACCTGTGCCCTTTAATGAAATCGCAATTATTACGTTTATAAAACTTATCGTTATTAATCATTACAAAAAAACCCTTTCGTAATCACCTGTTAATCCGATACCCCAAACATACCGTACCCGGAACATAAAACACGCCATCGTCAAGCACATCCCTAAGCCCGTATGCATCAATGCAATCGACAAACCGAGTTTCGATTAAGCAATCGGATGCAATATCGACGAAATACACGAACACATCGTAAATACTATTCACGTTAAAATCAATCGAATTAGACAACGCTTCAAGATTCATGAAACTCATTTTCATACTCCCTTGTTTTAATACTTCCAAACCGTATCCCGTACAATAGCCGACATTTGACCCTTAGGCAAATCATCGAACGCAGTAGGCCACTCAAAATTATGTCCCTTAGCGATATTGAAAAGAATCAAACCGGCTTTACAGTAATTCCACATATTCGAATCAAGCCCGCATTCATCAATATACGCAATGAACATTTTTTCATAAAATTCTCTAGATTTATAATTCGACATTTTATTTTTTCCTTTCCTTAACTTGATACTCATATCATATCACACCACAAAACACGACACGCCGCAACCGCACCGCTCCACCACGCGCACATTCGCGTACCACACCACACAACACATGTCAAATACACACGGCGTGTCGGGTGCATCACCACCGCTTAATGGGAACCGTTCTCAATATGGTCTGTCTATC
>OCSG01001278.1_pt1 | contig 16355 bp, 8 predicted proteins | sample 1538831 | NCBI WGS metagenome assembly OCSG01 (sample SAMN04571729, study PRJEB22368) | human gut metagenome | biome: human gut; material: stool | host: Homo sapiens | place: Luxembourg | collected 2012-09-20 | reverse complement strand
CAATATTCGTCCCCCTCACTTTGCGAGCAAAGTGAGCTACAGTGCTTCGCCTCAGGCCTTCGCTGCATGTTCGCGCAGCACTCCTTGTAGCGGTGCCGCAACCGCCATACTATTTGGTAAAAAATTGCGCAGAGAATTTTCTTTTATTTGAACACCCTACCTTTCAGGGGCAACATGCACCTCTCTACCAACCTTGATTTTCTCAATTTTAAATGCCCGCCCTCTTCCTCATTTCAGCCCGCAATATCCCGGATGACATAGAACGCTCTTTCTAAAAGGGCGTTTTTTTATTTCTCCAGCTTACATTTCGATGTTTTTCAATCAAAAAAAACACCATTTTGTTAGCAGCTTTAAAAGAAATGTGTAACTTTGCAATCAGTTAAGCAACAGCAAGAGATTGCGAAGAGACCTGTTGCCGCCGCCTCATCAAACAAGCAAAAAGGATAGGGGGAGAAGCAACACGGTTTCCAGTCGAAAGACAAACGGTTTCCTGCCAATAGAAAACAACGGAGCGCTCCATACGGAATGCCCCATAAAAATAGAATAGAAAAATGAAAGCCTGCGAAGTTATTGAAAACCTCAAGCGCCGTTTTCCCGGTGAACCAGAGTACATCCAAGCAGTAAGCGAAGTGCTCGACACAATTGAAGAAGAATACAACAAGCATCCGGAGTTTGAAGCCGCCAGCCTTATTGAGCGTCTCTGCATCCCCGACCGCATCATCAGTTTCCGCGTCACTTGGGTGGATGACAAAGGCCGCGTACAGTCAAACATGGGCTACCGTGTGCAACACTCCAACGCCATTGGCCCATACAAGGGTGGTATCCGTTTCCACAGTTCTGTCAACCTCGGCATCTTGAAGTTCCTCGCCTTTGAGCAAACTTTCAAAAATTCTCTGACCACACTGCCGATGGGCGGTGCGAAGGGCGGTTCCGACTTCTCTCCGCGCGGCAAGTCAAACGCTGAAGTGATGCGTTTCTGCCAAGCCTTTATGACGGAGCTCTGGCGCAACATCGGTCCGGACACCGACGTGCCAGCAGGCGACATCGGCGTAGGTGGCCGCGAAGTGGGCTACATGTATGGCATGTATAAAAAACTGGCTCGTGAGAACACAGGAACGCTGACCGGTAAGGGTCTGGCCTTCGGCGGTTCTCTCATCCGTCCGGAAGCCACTGGCTACGGCAATGTCTATTTCCTCCAGGAAATGCTCAAGACGCGCGGCATCGACTTGGCTGGCAAGCGTGTGTGCATCTCTGGCTCTGGCAACGTGGCCCAGTACACGGCTGAAAAACTCATCGAACTCGGCGCTGTGCCCATCACGATGAGCGACTCTGACGGATATATCTACGATCCAGAAGGCATCACGCGCGAGAAACTCGACTATATCATGGAGCTCAAAAACCTCTACCGCGGACGTATCCACGAATATGCTGAGGAGTATCCCGGTGTGAAATACGTGGCCGGCGCCCGTCCTTGGGCTGAGAAGTGCGACATCGCCATGCCTTCTGCCACGCAGAATGAAATCGATGGCGACGACGCTCGCCAGCTCCTGGCCAACGGCTGTTTCGCCGTGTCGGAAGGTGCCAACATGCCTTCAACGCCTGAAGCTGTCGATGCCTTCCTCGAAGCAGGCATTCTCTATGCTCCAGGCAAGGCTGCCAATGCCGGCGGTGTGTCGGTTTCTGGTTTGGAAATGACGCAAAATGCGCAACACCTCTCTTGGAGCGCTGAGGAGGTCGACCAGCGTCTCCACCGCATCATGGAAGACATCCATGCCCAGTGTGTGAAGTATGGCAAACGCGAAGACGGCACTGTCAACTACGTGCGCGGCGCCAACGTGGCCGGCTTCATGAAGGTGGCCAGCGCCATGATGGCACAAGGCATCCTCTGATTTTTTTTGCATACCAATTAATATCAAAGCCCCGTGGAACAATCTGTGTCCACGGGGCTTTTCGTATTTTTTCCTTTCACCTCAACACGGGAAGAAGAGCGGAATGATGATCAGGGAGACGATGCCGAGAATGATTTGCAACGGCAAGCCCACCTTGACGTAGTCCATAAAGGTGTAGTGTCCCGCGCTCATCACCATCGCATTGGGCGGCGTACAAATTGGCGTGGCGAAGCAGCAGGAAGCGGCCACGGCAGCCGTCATCATAAAGGGCGTTGGGTTGACACCGATGCCTTCGGCAGCGGCCCAGGCGATGGGCGCCACGAGGATGGCGGTGGCGGAATTACTGATGAAGGTGGAGAGCAGCGAAGTCACGATGTAAACGCCCGCCATAATGGCGATGGGGCCCATCGACTGGAGGGAGGACACGATACCTTCGGCTATCATCTTTGAAATGCCCGTATTGCTCAGGGCCGTGCTCATCGGCATCATACCGGCAATGAGCACAATACTTTCCCAACCAATCATCTTGTAGGCGCCGTCCACACTGCGCGTACATCCTGTCAACACCATTGCCAGGCCGGCCACGATGACTGATGCCACCGCTGGAATGCCGATTTGCTTTTCAAACACCATCGCAATCACCATGAGCACCATGATGAGGGCGGCAAGGGGTGCCTTGTGGTCGAGCGAAACGTTTTGCGCCGTCTCATCGGGACGTCCGATGACGAGCCATTCGCGCGTCTTCTTGCTCAAACTCTCAATGCCTTTCCAGCGGCCGTGCATAAGAAGCATATCGCCGTTGTAGACTTTCTCGTCGCGGATGTCATCGAAGATATAATGGCCGTGGCGCTTGATGGCCAACACGTTCAAGCCAAAACGCTCGTTGAAGTTGGCCTGGCGCAGCGGACGGTTGATGAGGGCCGATTCAGGCGTGATGAGCACCTCTGCCAAACCGATTTCATAGAAATCCAATTTGCCTTTACCCTCGCGCTCTTCGTCTTCAAAGACGGTCAGATGATAATCGGTCGCCATTTTCTTCACATCATCGGCATGTCCGAGTACATAGATGATGTCGCCCGGCGAGAAAATGGTTTCAGGCGAGATGGTCTCCTGCGTGACCGAACCGAAGATGGAACGGTTTTCGCGGCGCACCTCCAGCACCGTCACGCCGTAGCGGTTTCTTAGATTGAGTTCCTGCACGGTGCAGCCCTCTATGGGCGAAGGCCCGTTGGTGGCCTGCAGGCGGAAGACGCAGTCGTTGATATGATATTCATGGAGTAGTCCGGCAAGCGATTTGCCATCATCGGCCTCAGCGCCGTCGCGGCCCTTTTTGCTGAGGAAGATGCGGCAGAGCGGCCAAAGGAGCAGCGTGCCCACGATGAGGAGAATAAGGCCGATGGGGGTGAAATCGAAGAAGGCTAAGTCGGGCTTGCCGTTTTCCGTGAGGTAATTGCTCACGATGAGGTTGGGCGGCGTACCAATCAAGGTGAGCACACCGCCGAACGAACTGGCAAAAGCCAGGGGCATCATGAGTTTAGAAGGACTCACCCCGCTTGTCTTACACATGGCCAGAATGATGGGCAAAAGGAGCGCCACGGTTCCTGTGTTGCTCACAAAGGCAGCCACAACGGCCGTCACGAGCATCACGAGGAAAAACAACCTTTTCTCATCGCTTCCCGCCAGCCGTAACAGGCGTCCGCTGATAATCTTGGCCAAACCGGTTTGAAACACGGCACCTCCAACCACAAAGAGTCCAATCATCATCACCACGGCGGAATTTGAGAAACCAGCCAGAGCGGCCTTGGCATCGATCACACCCGTGGTGAGGAGCACGGCGGTTGAACAGAGGGCAATGATATCGGAACGGATTTTTCCGATGATGAAGGCCACGATGGTGGCCACGAACGTAACGATGACGATGCCTATCTGCACATTGGGCGAGGCCATCCAGTCACCGAAACTGAAGAGCGGGGTTAACATGTTTTTTTAATTAGGTTTATAGATTAGTGAAACGTCTGTACGGCCATCGTGCTTTGTTTTTCATGACAAGCAGACCACCCTTTTCAAGGTTTTTTCAGCATCCTTGAATCAACCAGGCTTCCTGCTCTTTTTACACCGCCGTCAGCGCCCGTTTTCTCCGAGCGCCCCCTAAGTTAACCCTTACTGCTGACGTGGCCAATTTTTACGCCCGCTTTTTCCGCACTTCCTATTTTATAACATGATTCCAACAAGGTTTGAAGGGTGGGGAAGGGCCTGGCGTGGCAATTATGCACCAGTACTTTTTCCCACGTTCCCTATACTTTTTAGCGCACGCGGGACGTGGCACAACCGAACGCCGTCCTGCGTGCGACCGTGTCTCCTCCTGCGTTCGATCGTGCCTCGTCCCGCGTGCGCTGACAAGCATACTGAAAGAAATGGATAATCGTTTCCTCGGCATTTTTTCCTGTTAATACCCGTTGAAAACCATGTTGAAAAGCAGTGTATAACCCGTCTCATAACTCCCTGCGGCCAAGCAACGCCGCCCAGGAAAGTTATCCCACCCGTTTCCACGGCTTTCCACCGGGGTTTTCAAACGCCGCCTCTCGTTTTTCACATACCCCCTTCCTGGTGCCGATAAGTTTTCAACACCATGTTAATAATTAGTCCCGCCTTCCCGCTAAATGCCTGTACAATATCGCCTCTCCGCCACACCTGCCTTGTGGATAAGGATGGGTATAAACCGGCAGTAAGAGTGGATAACTTTTGGGGGATTTCTTAGCCTCTCTTTTATCCACAGTTTCCACACCCCATCATAATCATCATAGTATTTTCTATTTATAAAAAAAGAAGAAATACCCTATTATAATAAGAAGGGACTGGGGGATGTGGAAAAACGGGAAAGAGGGGAACACAGAGGGGAGACGAATCATGGAAGGAAAAGACGGGAGATGGAAGATGGGAGACGATTGAAGCGGAAGAAAAAAACGGAGCCAAGGAAAGGGGGGCGCTGCAAGAGGCATCGCGCGGACATTTGGCAGAGGTATGAGGCGAAGCACTGTAGCTCACTTTGCTCGCAAAGTGAGGGGGGCGAATATTGTGGCGGACAAGCACGAGTTGAAAATCCAACAAAGTCATGGGCCAGAGCGCTGGTCATGTTCGCTACGTGTTCGTGGCCCTCACTTTGCGAGCAAAGTGAGCTACAATGCTGGCGCCGCAACAGACGATTGTGCGGGTCTGTGCAAATCTCCGCTGCGAGGGCGTTACCGCTAACCTTTGATAAAACCAAGTATAAAAGGGGTGTTATAGAAGGATATTTTATAACACCCCTTAATTTTTCTCTTCCAGTTCATTATTAATGCAGTCCACCCTTCCTCTCATTGAAAGTAAATACCTATCTTTGTAAGGTGAATTGGTGTGCAATGCAAGCACCGTGGGGATGATGCTGTGAAATGATACTATGAATACTATGAGTTGTGGAATCCGCTCTCGTATATTTGTAAGGCCATCCTCAAGCAATCAGCATTCAACAATAATATATAAACAAACAATTTTATCTATGCGCAAAAAAAGCTTGATGCTTCTTTTGGGGGCACTCTCCCTGCCCGTTTGGGCCGGTGTTCCTCCATTGGGCGGCTATTTCTACGGCAACATGCCGGCTCCCACAGGATGGGAGTGGCAGAGCCCCGACTCTGTAGCCTACAACAAGCAACAGCCTCACGCCTGGTTCTTCTCTTTCAATAATGTGGAAGAAGCCCGCAAGGTGTTGCCCGAAAACAGTACGCTTTGGCAGTCGCTCGACGGCGAGTGGCGTTTCCATTGGGCCAAGAACCCAGAGGAGCGTGCCAAGGATTTCTTCAAGGTGGATTTCGACGCCTCTGCCTGGGACAAGGTGCAGGTGCCGATGAACTGGAACGTGGTTGGCGTTCAGAAAGATGGCACGTTCAAGTATGGCGAACCGCTCTATTCCAACCAACGTGTCATCTTCCAGCACAGTGTGGCTGTGGGCGACTGGAAAGGCGGCGTGATGCGTACGCCTCCAAAAAATTGGATGACCTATAAGAACCGCAACGAAGTGGGTTCCTATCGCCGCACCTTCACCGTGCCGGCAGACTGGAAGGGAAAGAACATCTACATCAACTTCGATGGCGTTGACTCTTTCTTCTATCTCTACATCAACGGACACTACGTTGGCTTCTCAAAGAACTCACGCAACCTGGCGCAGTTCGACATCACGCCTTATCTCAACAAGAAGGGTGAGAACGTCGTGGCTGTGGAGGTCTATCGCCATTCCGACGGCTCCTTCCTCGAAAGCCAGGATATGTTCCGTCTCCCGGGCATCTTCCGCAACGTGGCCCTCACGGCCAAACCGCAGGTGCAGGTGCGCGACATCAAGGCCATTCCTGATTATGACGCTTCTTACACCGACGCGTCGCTCAACATCTCGGCCGACGTGCGCAACCTCTCAACCAAGGCTGCCAAGGGATACACCATCAGCTATTCGCTCTACGAAAACAAACTCTATTCTGACGACAACACCCTCGTGCCGGGCGTGACGGCTACGGCAACGGTGGGAGAAGTGGGCAAGAACGGCGAACTCACCGCAACGACCACGCTCCTCGCTGGTAACAAGGTGAAGCCTTGGAGCGCCGAAGCGCCACACCGCTATACGCTCGTGGGCGAACTGAAGGACAAGAAGGGCAACGTGGTTGAAACGTTCTCCACCATCGTGGGCTTCCGCAAGGTGGAAATCAAGGAGACGGCTGCCAAGGATGATGAGTTCGGACTGGCTGGACGCTATTATTACCTCAACGGCAAGACCATCAAGATGAAGGGCGTCAACCGCCACGAGAACAATCCATCGACGGGCCACTATGTGACGCGCGAGCAGATGGAGAAAGAAGTGTTCCTCATGAAGCGCGGCAACATCAACCATGTGCGCGACTGCCACTACCCCGACGCCCCATATTGGTATTACCTCTGCGACAAATACGGCATCTATCTTGAAGACGAGGCCAACATCGAGAGCCACCAGTATTACTACGGCCAGGCCAGTCTCTCTCACGTGCCTGAGTTCAAGAATGCCCACGTGGCCCGCAACATGGAAATGGTGCACGCCACGGTCAACCATCCTTCAGTGGTGATCTGGAGTCTCGGCAACGAAGCTGGTCCGGGCAAGAACTTCGTGGAGTGCTACAACGCCATCAAGGCATACGACACGAGCCGTCCTGTGCAGTATGAGCGCAACAACGAAATTGTTGACATGGGGTCAAACCAGTATCCTTCCATCGTTCAGACTCAGGATATAGCTTCCGGCACCAACCCTTATTATAAATATCCTTTCCACATCTCAGAATATGCCCACTCAATGGGTAACGCCATCGGCAACCTCGTCGACTACTGGGATGCCATCGAGAGTACCAACTTCATCATGGGCGGCGCCATTTGGGACTGGGTTGACCAGGCCATCTACGGCTACGACGCCAAGACGGGCGAAAGATTCTGGGGCTACGGCGGCGACTTCGGCGACGACAACAAGCCAAACGACGGTATGTTCTGCATGAACGGCGTGATGCGTCCCGACCTCACTCCGAAGGCGCAGTATTTCGAAGTGAAGAAGGTTTACCAGAATGTCGGCGTGAAAGCCGTTGACCTCAAGAAGGGGCAAATCGAAATCTTCAACAAGAACTATTTCGAACCCTTGCGCTATCAAATCGTATGGTCGCTTTGGAAAGACGGTGCCTGCGTGCTCGACAACCAGTCGCTCATGGGCCCGAAGAACATCGTCGGTCCGCGTGAGAAGCAGATCTACACGCTCAACTACGATTACAGCCAGCTCGAAGCTGGTTCTGAATACTTCGTCAAGGTGCAGTTCTTGTTAGGCAAGGATATGCCGTGGGCCAAGAAGGGCTACGTGCAGATGGAAGAGCAGCTCCGCGTGAAGGGTGCTGAAACTGCCGCTCCTGCTTTGGCCGAACAGACCAAGGCCAAAGGCAATGAAGTTTCTTATGCTTCAGAAAACGGCGCCATCAGCGTTAAGGGCAAGGACTTCGCAGTGAAGTTCGACACCAAGACGGGTGCCATCAGCGAACTGACCTACGGCACGCAACACGTCATCACCGACGGCAACGGACCGAAGCTCGACGCCTTCCGCGCACCGACCGACAACGACGATGGCATCGGTTTCCCGCGTGCATGGTTCCAGAAGGGACTTTGGGATTTGCAGCACCGCGCCATCGGTGCCCCAACCGTTTTGAAGAAGAAAGACGGTTCGCTGCAGGTGAGCTTCACCATTGAAAGCCAGGGAAAGGAAGGTTGTAACCAAACTTATGGCAACCGCGACCGCAACCCAGAAAGCGCCTACACCTTCAAAAAGGGCGTCCGCGAGCTCAACGAGCAAGACTTTAAGTTCACCACCACGCAGATCTACACCATCTACCGCGATGGTAGCGTAGAGGTGCAGAGCGCCATTTCTGCCAGCCAAAACAACGTGGTGTTGCCACGCTTGGGCTACGTGATGAAACTGCCAACTGCTTTCAAAAACTTTGAATACTACGGCCGCGGTCCTGTCAACAACTATGCCGACCGCAAGACAGGCCAGTTCATCGAGCGCCATCAGGGCGTTGTGGGCGAGCAAGACATCATGCTTCCGAAGCCCCAGTCGATGGGCAACCGCGAAGAAGTGCGCTGGTGTGCTCTGACCGATGCCTCAGGCAACGGTGCAGCCTTCATTGCCGACAGCGTCATGTCGGCTTCTGCCCTCCCGTGGAGCCAGCAGCAGCTCTCTGTGGCACCCCATCCCTACCAGCTCGTGAAGAGCGACGGCACCTACCTCCACCTCGACGCCAAAGTGACCGGTCTCGGCGGTGCCAGCTGCGGTCAGGGTGGTCCGTTCCAGCGCGACCAGGTGCGCAGTGGCAACTATAGCTTCGGTTTCGCCATTCGTCCAGTCAAGGCTGGCAATGCTGCCGCTGTGGCAAAAGTTTCGCTCACTGGCGAACAGCCCATCACCATCACGCGCGACGACGCAAAGGGCAATGTGGTGCTTCATGCTGCCGACAGCAAGCGCGTCATGATGTACACCGTCAACGGTGCGAAGAAGGCAAAGGTCTACACCCAGCCCTTCAACCTCCACCAGGGTGGCAAGGTAACGGCTTGGTATAAGGATGCTCCCGCGTTCAAGATGAACATGGAATTTAAGAAAATTGAGAGCGTGCCTCTCAAGATAGCTTTCTGCTCATCGTTCGAACCGAAGGAAGGTGATGCCGACAACCTGATTGACAACAACGCAAACACCTATTGGCACACGATGTATTCTGTCACCGTTGCCAACTATCCTCACTGGATTGACTTCGACGCTTCCAATGTGAAACTCATGAAGGGCTTCACCTATATGCCACGTCAGGACAGCAGCAACGGACGTGTCAAGGAATTCGAAATCTATGTCAGCCAAGACGGCAAGAACTGGGGCAACCCAGTATGCAAAGGTGCTTTCAAGAACAGCAGCGCCGTTCAGCGCGTCATGTTCGACAAGCCTGTCAAGGCCCGCTACATCCGCTTCCGCGCTGTCAGCGAGCAGAATGGCCAGGACTTCGCCTCTGGTGCCGAGTTCTCACTCATCGCCGACTGACAACCCGCCGCTCTTCCCGTTGCCAACGCAACGGAGCGCGCGTTTTGACAAACAATCATAAATAATCCGGCTACGCCATGCCCCCACATGTGCGTAGCCGGATTTTTTGTTTTTTTGGGGTAGGGAAAAATAAAGGTTGGGAAAGAGGCGACAGCGCCCTCGCAGCGGAGATTTGCGCTGGCCCACACAATCGTCTGTTGCGGCGCCAGCATTGTAGCTCACTTTGCTCGCAAAGTGAGGGCCACGAACACGTAGCGAACATGACCAGCGCTCTGGGGCATGACTTTATTGGATTTTTAGCCCATACCTGGCCGCCACAATATTCGCCCCCCTCACTTTGCGAGCAAAGTGAGCTACAGTGCTTCGCCTCAAACCTTCGCCAAATGTCCGCGCGGTGCCCCTTGCAGCGATGCCGTACTCGCTTGCTATTTGGCTCAAAAACGCGCAGAGATTTTCTATATTTTGAACACCCTACCTTTCAGGTCCCCCCCGCACCCGAGCGGCCCGGCAATTCGTTAATTCGTTGTTACGCCGTCTGAGGCCAACCAACGAACTGCGGCGCAGCCCGCAACCCCGTTGCAAAAATTCGATTAATTCGAACCTTCGTCGCGAGCGCCCTGAAATTTTAGCCCGCGCAGGGCCGCCGCAATATTCGCCCCCCCTCACTTTGCGAGCAAAGTGAGCTACAGTGCTGCGCCTCAGACCTTCGCCGAATATCCGCCCATCGCCCCTTAAAAACGTTCAAACTGTAAAAAATCTCGGAGAATTACTTCCAAATGGTAAAAATGTGAATTTTTGTATTGCTTGTTTGTGGGGTTTTGCTTAAATTTGTGATGCTGGCAACGCAGAAGGCCAGCATCACACGTTAAGGGGTGTTTCCATAGAATCTTTTCAGAACTCAACTCCTCTAAAGATAAACCTTGGTAAGAGATAGAGATTCATCAAACCATCACACGAGAATAAATACAGATTCACTATAAAATACAGACACACATTTTTAATTAACTGAAAGTCTAACCCAAGCAGGTGGCAAGAATAATTTTGATGACCTGCTTATAAACAAATCATTATGAAATCGAAATTACTAAAGCGTTGTTTGGCCCTCATGGCATTTGGCATGTCGGCCGTCATGCCCGCCGTGGCCGACGATTTTCAATCAGCGTTGGTGGTGTGGCAAGGAGATCAGGAACTATATAGTTTCTACGTGGCAAACAATCCGACGTTGAAAGTCAGCAACGGATATGCCGTTGTGCAGTCGGAAGGCAAATGGGAGACGGAGAGTTATTTCCAGGTGAGACAGCATGATTGTTATTTCAGTATACCCATGTCGGAATCGTCCAACTATAAGATTTCGCTGGAAAAGCGCGACTATATGGGCGTGTTCGGACACCGGGTGCCGACTTCTATTGAAGAGAAACTGACCGTTACCGCGCGTCCCGCATTTTCCATCCAAGGCGGCGTCTTGCACGTCGCTGGACTGAAAAGCGGCGAACAAGTGGCTGTTTACACGCTCGACGGCAAAACCGCAGTGCAGGTCAAGGCCGACAGCGACGGACGCGCTTCGGCTTCTTTGCGTCAAATGTCGGGAACAGTCATTGTGAAGGCTGGCAATGTATCATTTAAAGTGTTGATAAAATGAAGAGGATAAAACATATCATCTGTCTGCTCGCCGTGGCGCTGGCAGGCAGCGGCAGCCTGAATGCCCAGGGATTGGGCTTTTATTTGGGCGGCAAGCGAGTGGAATTGGTTGAAGGCGACTCCATCAACTTCGTGAACAACGACAAAGGCCAGGTGGAAGTGAAGGTGAACAAAGACGGCCAGGTGGAAGTGTATCGTGGCGAGGAGATGACGTTCTATGGCGACATTGAGCGCTATTTGCTCGACATCAACAACGCCATGCACTATTATTTTAGTAGTGAGAGTTATCACGCCGGCTTTGGCTATGGTGGTGTCATGCACATGCGTGACGTCTTAACGGGCGACCTTTATCGTCTGGATAACGCTTACAACTGGTTTCAGAATTTGGCTGAAAATCAGATGAGTGCGAACTATCAATCCACTGTTTACATGTGGCGTTTCTATGAGAATGCCATCACAGCCTGCAACAAACTCATCGGGGCCATTGACGAAACGAAGGCCAACCATCAGCAGAAGCAGTATCTCGGCGTTGCATACGCTTTCCGCGCCATGTATTATCTCGACATCGCCCGCATGTATGAATATTTGGATTGCTATGAAACCAAGCCTTTGTCGAACACTGGCAAGAACATCAGAAACTTGACGGTGCCCATCATCACGGAGAAAACCGCTGAAAAAGATGTGCCCCAACTGAAGCGTGCCACAAGAGAGGAGATGAAGGCTTTCATCGCCAGCGACCTTGAAAAAGCGGGAAGTTTCCTTTCCGACTTCCAGCCCAAGAGCAAGCGCCTGCCCAACTTGGCTTGCGTTTACGGCCTGCAGGCACGTTTGAATATGTGGGTGGAAAACTATGAAGTGGCAGCCGCCTATGCCCGGAAAGCCATCAACCAGAGCGGTTCACAGCCGCTCACGGAAGCCCAAATGTATGACCTTGAAAATGGCTTCAACAACATGGCCCCTTCTTCATGGATGTGGGGAGCGCAGCCGTCGGAAGACAGTAATACGGGATTGCTTAACTGGACAGGATGGATGAGCAACGAAGCCACTTTCGGCTATGCTTCAATGGTTCCCGTGTGCATTGCTCCGTCGTTGTTCAAGAGGATTGATTTAGAAGACATCCGCATCAAACTTTTCAAGAGATATGAAAACAGCGGCGACAAAGAGCCGCATTTGTCGGATGACGTTTACAATGCGCTTCCCAGATATGCTTCGCTGAAGTTCCGTCCTTATAAGGGAAATTATTCGGACATGAACATCGGCTCGCATTCGGCCTATCCTTTGATGCGCGTTGAAGAAATGTATTTCATTGAGGCTGAAGCAAAGGCACATAGTTCAGTTGGAGAGGGATTGACGTTGCTCGAAAACTTCATGAAGCAATACAGACGGCCCAACTATGCTCTCGTGGTGAACAAGGACGATGTGGCTAAGGAATATGCTATCAAGATGATTGTTGAGCAGAAGCGCATTGAACTCTGGGGCGAGGGCTTGTCTTTCTTCGACTATAAGCGACTGGATATGGGTGTCGACCGCACGAACCAAGATGACCAGGAATACATCCCACATTCACAGCAGCTTTGCTGCGCCCTTTCGCGTCCAGCATGGATGAACCTCGTGTTCCCGTCGTCGACCAACAGAATGTACAAATGGAATATCATTGGCCAGGAAAACCCCGACCCTTCAGGTCTTTACACCCCAGGCGGAGGCAGTTCTTACGATACCAACAACTATTATAAAGTGTGCCTTTCCAGCGGCCTTTTCAACGAACTCTTCAACATTGGTTTGCAGTCAGAATATATCGATGTGAATGCTTGTGCATTAGACAGCCATGAAGGTATCGTTTTGAAAGAACCGTTTGCGCAGCTCGCCGACTCCACGATGATGTATGATGGTTCCGACATCAGCATCCAGTTTGATGGCGAAGTGGCAACGCTTCCCCTTCAGCCCTTTGGATTCTACATCAACGGCCAGCAGGTGATGGTGAAATCCGTTCAAAACGGAAGTTTTGTCAACGGTGTGGTCATGTTCCCGAAGAACAGTTTGGTTGTGACTTACGGCGATGTGCAAAAAGTTGTCAACAGCAAGTCGGCCACGGAAATACGTCTGCAGGGAAGCGTTAGTCCGAACTTTGGTCTGTTTGTTCATTTCTATGATAGCATAGCATACAAGTCCAGCGTATTGGTCGACAGCGGACAGAGCTATCTGCGTTGTAAATTAGAAATGACCGATCTCGACGAAGTACGTCTCGTGTGTGTGCCGCTTTCGCAGGCCGAAGCTGCCAAGTCCCAGCTCAAATACGATGCCAGCTACGGCGTGACAGCCAAAGAAGCGGGTTGGGTGAACATTCCGATGTATGAAGTCTATGGCCAGTTTGCCGTTGTCGGCATAGGATATAGTCATGGAAACGTTGCGTATGAGCAAATCAAGCAGTCTGTTTCGTGCAGATATCCTGACTACAGTGCGGAAATTTCCGAAGGCAATGCCGTAGTCAACAAGGATGGCAAATGGGAAGTGCAGACAGTGTGCTATTTCGGCCCGCACGTGGAAAAGGGCTATGTTGCCTTGGTGGAGAAATATGCAACGGAAGCCGACATCAAAAAGAAATTTGAAGCTGGCACCCTGCCTTCATGCGTGGAAGTGGCCCTTTCTCATACTAATAAATACGAAGAGGTTGTGGTTCCCTATCCTCAGAAAACCGTAGAATATAAGTTAGTTACCTTGGCTGTGGCAGGAGGCGAAGTGGTGAATGTCGAGTGCAACAAAGATCGAAACGCTAACGATGTGGTTTACGAATGTCCGTTGCGCAGTCTCTCCATCAACCTGGCCAACCATAAGAAGGAAAACAATATTGCCAAGTTGACCTATACGTATGACGCCTCTGAATTTGACGGCGCTTACATTGCGCTCCTGACAGACACCCTGCTGCAGGGCAACGTATGGGAAAATGTGGCCCTGGCGCCTTATAAGGTGAAAGTGTCGGGTAAAGACTCTGTCGCAATTGAAGTTCCGAATCCCGTGCCCGGCATTTACTACACGGTGGTCATTGCCGGATGTGACGCAGAAGGCAACATCGTGAAAGACGTCAAGGGAGCGAGATTCTGTCCTGCCGTGTTCGACGACAAGTGGTATTCCTCAATGTCAGAATGGATGGCCGATGGCCGCGATGCCAGTGAATGGCCGCTTTCAAAGAGCGACAGCACATGCGTCATGACATCCGACGGTTGGTCTGGCTATAAAGGCCGTATGCCCATCTCCTATCGCTATTCATTGCAAACAGGTAAGGGCCAATTCAAACTGAAGAATTTTGAGGGCGAAGGCGAACTCATCATCGACTACGACCCCTTGACTTCCAAATGTCAGGTGCTAAAGCAGAAAGTAACAGTTCATCCGCAATACGGAGATTTGTTTGTTTCTGATGCCGTTCATTACAGAGGAGGAAGCTATGATGAATACCCTTGTACGTATAGCAAGCAGACAGGCAAATTCTCCCTTGTTCTGGAATACTTTGTGAACGCAGGAACTTTCGGTAATGCTGAAATAATCATTCAGGTCGACGGATTGGGCAATGGTGCCAGCGCCGCTTCTGCCGTCCAGACGGACACCTTGCAAGGTGCAGCAAAACTGAAGAACTTGAAGCTGATTCCCAACAACCTGTTGAAGCAGGTTGAGGCTGAACGATAAAACATAGATTATTTGGGCGTGAGGCATGCAGATGATGTGTGCCTCACACTTTTTGTAAGTAACTGTAAATCAAAAGGAACTTTATGGCATCAAGTATAAATGATACCATAAAGTTCCCATTGATTGGAGGAGTGTTCTCTTCCGAGATTTTATCCGATAATGTATCTTACGCTTGATTTAGCGATTAACATCCGTTAATTCGGCTTTTGCAGTTTCAAGCGCATCAAGGCACAGTTCGTATTCACCCTCCAAAGTATCCAAAACCTTATCGGCAAGCCAAAGGGTGAGCATATCCTTTTCGTCTATATGAAAATACTTTGCCAATAGTATCACTTGGCTTCGCTTTGCCCTACGGTCGCCACGTTCTATCTTGCTGAACATTGGGGTGTCTATCTCCAAGTATGCTGCCAGTTGACGTTGCAGCACCTCATGCTTGTCTCTTAATTCCTTTATCTTGTTTCCTAATAACATATATCTTTCGCTTTTTGAATTCGATTTAATCGGACTGTTTCGCCATAAAGCCCGTCGAATTTCGACGGATTTTTATGAAATTCGACGGATTATCCCTCGTCATCCGTCGAATTTCGACGAAATAGTTGGATATCGACGAAATTTATTTCTCAAACCAATTTCGTCCATCTGTCTATATCAAGTCCTCTTTTTTCATAGTTTTCAACAAATCTCCTAAGCTACGTAGTTTCTGCTCTTCCGTTTTATTCTGTGGAAGCACATCTTTTAGATATTCGTATATACTATCTCGCTTGGCACCTTCTTCACCAGCGTTGCTAAGATATTGAAGAACCATCTGGCGCAATTTAGCCTTATCCAATCCTTTTGTCTTGGTGTAAGAAGGTAGTTGGTGCGTGTCTTTTGCAACGCTCAAAGAGATGTTGTAATGCGGAGCCTCACCTTCTATAAGTCCACGTTTTAGCAAGTCTTGGGCAACGTCTTCATGAATAATCCGGCCTTTTTGTACTGCGTCAAGCGAGATGCAATCCCATAGAGAAAGGGTGTCGTTTGTTTTCAACAAATCAGTGTACCGCTTGTTGATTTCATTGCCATAAATACGGACGACCACTTTCTTCTTAATTTGGTCAATCTCATAGTCAGGCATAGGAAAATGTCTGCGCCATTGCTCATTGAACATTTTCTTGATACCACGGCTTACGGTATCAATCATGTTGAAGTCAACCATAGCCCTACACAGACATTCATTGCGGAAATGAGTCTGCGGTTCTTCGTTTCTCAAAGCATTCTCCAAAGTGCCTGGAATGAATGTGCCAGCATTGGAGTAATACAGATAACCAGAATTTTCAACAAAGTTGATGCGTTGCTGAAGCGTGTAGTCTTGATGGGCAATGCAGTTATGAAGAGCCTCACGAATAGTGTAGTCGTCATATTGCTTCATCGTGTCTGGGAAAAGCGTACCTCCTGGCATTTCACGCAATGTCAGATCAGGGCCGACGCATTACTCTATGGTATCAATTTGGCAAGGAAAGAACTGTCCCATCCTGCTCTCTTTCTTTTTGCCTTCATGCTGCCCT
>OCSG01001262.1_pt1 | contig 16536 bp, 10 predicted proteins | sample 1538831 | NCBI WGS metagenome assembly OCSG01 (sample SAMN04571729, study PRJEB22368) | human gut metagenome | biome: human gut; material: stool | host: Homo sapiens | place: Luxembourg | collected 2012-09-20 | reverse complement strand
AAATTTAAACAAATTATTAATCAGAATTCTGTTGCATTTGCAAGTTGAATTCAGCCAAATTAAAGTAGCGTGCATTTGCCATATCGGCCATTTCATTACCATCTGGTGCTGTACTAAATATCTTTTTCATTACATTTCAATTTATTCTTCGATGCTAACGTTATACTATCAGCCGATTTGGCTGTTATTTTCTTTAAGTATCAGACCTCGTCTTCCTCCATCAACAGATCGTCCAACGGGCTTTTGATATTGCTTTTGAAAGTGTCGGCTATGTGGACATACCTTTCCGTTGTCTTGATGTTGTTATGTCCCATAAGCTCTTTCACAATCTTGATGTCGGTTCCTTGCTCCAGCAAGTGGGTGGCGAACGAATGGCGCAGCAGGTGCGGATAAATCCGTTTCGTGATTCCCGCTTCCCGGGCCGCTGCCTTCAGCCGTTTCGACACGATACTCTCGGTGAAAGGTTCGCCCGGTCTGTGTTCAAAAAGCCACACTTTCGGTTTGTATAGTCTGTTATATTCCGTCAGCTTTTTCATCAACGGTTTTGATAGCAGGGTGTAGCGGTCTTTTTTTCCTTTACCCTGCCGCACCCGTATCAGGGAGCGGGATTCGTTGATGTCGCCGGGTTTCAGTTCCAGCAGTTCGCTGATGCGCAATCCTGCGGAATAGAGTATGGAGAACATGCAGAAGAAGCGCAGGTCTGTCACCGTCGCGTCGAGTATCTTCTTTATTTCCTCCTTGCTCAACACGTCGGGCAGCGTCTTCTCCCGTTTGGCACGGTTCACCTTGTAACACCGCCGTTCCTGACCGAGAACTTTCTCGTAATAGAACTTGATGGCGTTGATACGCTGGTTTTGCTGGCAGGAGGATATGTTTTTCTCGTGGATGAGATACAGCAGGTAGTCGTTTATCTCGCCGGGGGTAACCGTTTCAATCTTACGCCCCTCGAAATGCTGTTGGAAATCGCGGAAATAGGAGGTATATACCCTTACGGTATGGTCACTGTAACGCACTTGCTGAAGTTTTTCCAGATAGCCTTCCGGCAGTGGCGGCCGTTTGTCTTCCTCTTTACGGGGGGCGGTTTCCTTGATGGCAGAATAGTCTATAAACGCCATTTTCACATAGCGGTCGAAGAACTCGGCAAGCACGAAATCTTCTGCCGGCAGATAAGCCCTGCCGCCGACAAGCAGTACGTTTTCTTCCTTCGACAGCGACAAGCGGATGTCATTGTCATTACCGAAAGTCACTTCGACAAATTCTCTCCCGTTTCTTATCACCGGAGAAAGTTTGATCTTGGTTTTTGGGGTATATATTTCCATGCCTCACGTTTTGTCGGATATTGAAACCCGTTTTCGCAAATTTATAAAAAAACACGGGTTATCCATGCGCTTTATTGACATTTAACAATAGATCCCGACTACCTGACAATAAGGTGAGGAGCCACGAAAATACCCTCTGCCAAATCCGTCCTTCCCGGCACTCCGTTTCTCCGATTTCCTCTGCCCTGCGCCACAAGCGGCCACTTCTGTGCCCGATGCTTCCATAGCCTTTCCAACTCTTTTACGTTCAGCCGGTTCCCCTTACTTTCGTTCCCGCATCGCTATTGGTGCTAACTAAAAACACTCGTAATTATGGACGAAAACGTAAAGAACGACGCTAAACAAGTCATGCTCGTTCAGAATGCCGACGACGGACGACTGCAAGCCGTTACCGGCGTGGATCGGGACGGCAATATCCAGACCGCCGACCCCACGGATCAGAATGTGGCGAGCCTGCTGAACGTGAACACGCAGGATTCAGCCCTCGAAGCCTTCTTCAAAAAGTTCATGGAACAGGCCCAGAACCCCGTCCACACGGGTATCTTCGTCATGACGGAGAATGCCCTGAACAAACTTATCCGCATCGACTTCGACCCGGAGATTCTGGAAAATTACCGTATCGACCCCTCCGAACGGCTTCAGACGCAGGAGCAGCGGCAGTTCGAGCCGCTGGACGTCACGAAGATAGACCTGGCGGATATGGAGAAGAAAGGTATCCGCATGGAGGACATCGAGCCGCACCTGAAAGCCATGTCTTACGGACATAAATCCAACGGGCTGGTGGAGATGAACCCCGAACTGGAGAACGGGATGCGTGTTTCCACCAAAGGGCGCGTGTCGCTCGAAGAGCAGGCGGACGGCTCGCTGCGCATCGTGCCGCATTACTGGCAGGAACGGCCCGACCTCGACGCCCCCTTCCACGGGGTGCTGCTCGACGAGGAGGCGAAAACGAACCTGATGAACACCCGCCACGCCGGGAAAGTGATCGACCTGGAGCTGGAGCCGGGCAAGCTCACGCCCTGCTACGTGTCGATAGACAAATGGACGAACACGCTGGAACCCATGCCCGTTTCGTTACTCGAAAAACGTGCCCGCATCAAGGAGGCCGACCTCTCGGAAGGCAAGCAGATGGATTTCTACGGCGGCGGCAAGGTGTTGCTCGAAGGATATACCACCCGCGCGGGTTATAAGCGGGATGCCTATATCCAAATCGACGCGGCCGAACGTAACTATTCCTTTACCTACGACGGTTTGGATCGCAACCGCTACGCCCAGGAGAACAAGGAGATTTACCGCCAGAAGGCCGCCGAGAAAAACGGACGGCAGGAAACTACGGCCTCCGAACGACAGCCCACGCTCACGATTCACCGGACAATCCTCAAAGCCTCCGTGCCCAAAGAGGCTTATGACCAGTGGACGGAAGCGGTGAATGATCCCTCCAAGCGGGCGGATGTCAAGGCTTTCTACATCAAGGGCATGGTCAAGGACGGGCAGGGTGAGCCGTTCAACGCCTGGGTCAAGCCCAACTTCGAGCGTAACAAGATGGACTTCTTCCGCTGGAATCCCGACCGTGCGAAACGGCAGGGGGCGGAGGTCAAACCCGCCGTTGAAAGCCGTACCCAGGTCGCCGTCAATTCCGAGGGCAAGACCGTCGAAGCGGTCAAAGGTGTGAAAGAGCCGCTCAAGCAGGGACAGCAGGAGGCCACCCCGGCGCAGAAGAAAAATTACCGCAGCAGCAAAAAGAGCAACTCCAAAGGTGTCAAGGTATAACGTATGAAATGGTTCTACATGCAGGCCGGAGCCATGCCGCTCCTGAACGCGGCGCTGGCTGCCTTGTACCTCCGGCCGGGTAAACGCAGCCCCCCCCCGGAGGAGGACGGACGGCAGTATTACGACGGGAACGGCAACCATGTCTATTACGACCGCCGGCTGATCGTCCGTCCGGAAAAAGAGAAAGAAGAACGACAAGAAAACAACCACTGAAAAATCCGAATCATCATGCAAGTTATTATCGCAGAAAAGCCCTCGGTGGCGCGTGAGATCGCCGCCATCGTGGGAGCCACGAACCGTAAAGACGGTTTTATCGAGGGAAACGGCTACGCCGTAACCTGGGCCTTCGGCCACCTGGTCGGGCTGGCAATGCCCCAACAGTACGGCATCGCGGGTTTCCGCCGGGAAAACCTGCCTATCCTGCCATCATCGTTCATCCTCCTGCCCCGGCAGGTTCGGGAGGGTAAAGAGTATAAGGCCGACCCGGGTGTCGTGAAGCAGCTCGGTATTCTCCGGGAATTGTTCGGCATGGCCGAGCGCATCATCGTCGCGACCGACGCGGGGCGTGAAGGGGAGCTGATCTTCCGCTACATCTACTCTTACCTGGAATGCCGCACCCCTTTCGTGCGGTTATGGATCAGCAGCCTGACCGACCGGGCCATCCGCGAGGGGTTACAACACCTCCGCCCCGGCAACGAATACGACAACCTCTACCTCTCGGCCAAAGCCCGCAGCGAAGCCGACTGGATCGTCGGTATCAACGCCTCGCAAGCGCTTGCCGTGGTTGCCGGGCGGGGTGTCTGGTCGCTCGGACGGGTGCAGACCCCCACGCTGGCGATCATCTGCTCCCGTTACCTGGAGAACAAGGCGTTCAAGCCCGCCACCTATTTCCGGCTGAAGCTCTCCACGGCAAAGGAGGGCACGGAGTTCACCGTCCTCTCCACGGAGAAATTCGACGGCAGGGAGAAGGCGGAAGCAGCCCGCGCCGAGGTTATCGGCGCCCGAACGGTACGCGTCGTGAACGTGGAGCGCAAGGAGGCCAGGGAACAGCCGCCTCTCTTGTACGACCTGACGACACTCCAGAAAGAGGCCAACAGCCGGTATGGTTTTTCGGCAGAAAAAACGCTCGACATCGCCCAGTCGCTTTACGAGAAGAAGTTCATCACTTATCCCCGTACCGGCTCACGCTATATATCGGAAGATGTGGCCGAGGAGATTCCGGCACTCATCGGGAACATGACACGCTATCCCCGTTTCGCGGAATACGCGGGCAGGATGGATACCGCATCTCTCTCCCGCCGAAGCGTGGACAACGAAAAGATCGCCGACCACCACGCGCTGCTTCCCACCGAGAACCTCCCCTCCGAACTGGATGCCGACCACCGCATCGTCTATGAGATGGTCGCGGGGCGGATGCTCGAAACCTTTTCCGGGGCCTGCGTGAAAGAAAACACTTCCCTTACCCTGCAAAGCGCGGGGCATGATTTCACGGCCCGCGGCAGTATCATGGTCGAGACGGGCTGGCGGGCCGTCCTGAATGAACCTGTCGAGGAGAAAGAGGAGGACATGACCCTCCTTCCCGACATCGTGCAAGGCGACGAGCTGCCCGTCAAGGGATGCGTCACGGAACAGAAACAGACCCGGCCGCGCCCCCTTCACACGGAATCGAGCCTGCTGGCGGCGATGGAAACCGCCGGACGCGAACTGTCCGACGAGGCCGAACGCGAGGCGATGAAGGATGCCGGCATCGGCACGCCCGCCACCCGTGCCGCCATCATCGAAACGCTCTTTGCCCGCGAGTATGTCAGGCGAGAGAAAAAGTCGCTTGTACCCACGGACAAGGGACTGGCCGTGTATGCCGTGGTCAGGGACAAGAAGATCGCCGATGTCGCCATGACGGGCGGCTGGGAACTGGCCCTCTCGAAGATCGCTACCGGGGAGATGGACGCCCCGACGTTCCATCGCGGTATCGAGGTATTCGCCTCGCAAATCGCCAAAGAACTGCTGGAAGCAAGAATCGACGGCGCGGAGAGTGACACAGCCTGCCCGCGTTGCGGCAGGCCCGTGGTGTTCTATCCCAAACTCGCCAAGTGCCAGAATCCCGATTGCGGCCTGACCGTATGGAGAACCGTGGCCCACAAGGAGCTGACCGACAAGCAGCTCGCGGAACTGCTGACCAAAGGCAAAACCGGCACGATCCGGGGATTCGTCAAAAACGGCGGCGGGACGTTCGACGCGGCCCTCACGCTCGATGACCAGTTCAAGACCTCGTTCGTTTTCGAGCCGCGCGATACTCCCAGGCAGGGAAAGAGGAACAAACGGAAATAATCGTTACCTTTGCCACTGGAAAAGACCTGTCATAACGAGATACGCTTGTTTGATAAGGATTTTTTCAGTGGTCGGCGCTTCGGGTGGGAACCCGGGGCGCCTTTCTCTTCCCCGATTATCAACGACCACTAAAAATTCTTATCATGCCAGACAAGCAACACCATACCCCCACGGGGGAATTGTCCTATTACGGACTTTCGTTACTATCCTACCTCAAGGACAGCCTCCCGGAACTCATCGCCGAAGATGAGTTCATCGCCGAGCGGGCCGACAGCGCCGCCCAAGCGTACAGCGAGGCGATCCGTTCGGGCTGCAACCACATCGAGGCCGAAGAAATTGCCCGCGAGGAACTCTGCCGCGGACTGCACTTTTCACCCTACAACACGCTGGTAAACATCCTCTGGAGGGAATTCGAGGCGGAGATTCCCGAGGATACCGCCCGGCAGGCGGCTCTACGCCTGCTGCCCCTCTGCCGCGGGGTGCTGGAGAAGTACGACCTCACGGACGACTTCGCCGACACGCCCGACTACGAACTGTTCTATACCGAACTGACGGGAACCGTCCAAATACTTCTCGAAGATGGCATTCAATAAGAAAACCCACCTCCGCCAGAATATCGACGCGCTGAAGACGGCCTTCACGCTCGACAGGGAACGGCGGGCGCCGACTCCCGAAGAAGAAAGGACACTCGGCGCATACAGCGGCTTCGGCGCCATCAAGGAAGTGCTGGAAAACCCCACCGGGAAACCGAACAAGGACGGCATGGCAACGCTCGTGGCCGAGTTGCACGAGGTCATCAGGGCGAACACCCCCGACGAACGGGAATACAAGCGCTACATGGACGGGATCAAGAACTCCGTCCTGACGGCTTTTTACACGCCCCCGAAAGTGGCAGACGCCATCGTGGAGGCGATATGGGACACGCGGATCGTCCCCAAACGTATTCTTGACCCCAGCGCGGGAACGGGGGTTTTCGTCAGTGCCGTGGATTTCCACGACCCCTACGCGGAGATCACCTGCTTCGAGAAAGACCCCGCCACGGGGTTGATCCTGAAGCACCTGCACCCCGAAAAACGGGTGCGGGTACAGGGATTCGAGCGCATCGAACCCAAATACGCCGGTTACTACGACGTGGCCGTGAGCAACATCCCTTTCGGGGACGTGGCGCTCTTCGACCCGTTCTTCTCCACCCATACCGACCCCGTGCGGCGACAAGGCACACGGGCGCTGCACAACTATTTTTTCATGAAGTCCGTCGATATGGTACGCGAGGGCGGCCTGGTGGCATTCATCACCTCGCAGGGAGTATTGAACGCCGAGCAGGGACGCCCCGTGCGCGAGTGGCTGATGAACCGCTGCGAGCCCGTATCGGCCATCCGGCTGCCGAACAACCTCTTTACAGAACACGCGGGGACGGAGGTCGGCAGCGACCTGGTTATCCTGCAAAAGAAAGCCGCCACGGGGGAACTGTCCGAACGGCAGCGGGATTTCATCGAATCCCGCAAGCTGTCGAACGGCATCCGGATAAACAACCTTTTCCAGTCGTTCGACAGAGTGATCCATACCGAGGCCAAAGTAGGCAAAGACCCCTACGGCAAACCGGCGATGGAGTTCACCCACGCGGAGGGCGTGGACGGCATCGACCGGGAGATGCGGCGTATGCTCTCGGAGGATTTCAACCGGCATTTCAACGAGAGTTATTGCCTGGAACATGCTCCGGAACAGACACCCGGCACACCGGAGCGGGAATTGTCCCGTCCCCGTCAGGCGGAACGCCAGCGTGCCGAAAGACACGAGCCCCGCCTTGCCGGAGAAATCGTCAAGGAGATTATCGCCGACGCCCGTAACCTTCAGCAGCAGCGGGAAGAGGAGGAAAAACGCCGTGTCGTCGCCGAAATGGCGGCGCAGGGCTACCATGTCGATACCGAAACCGGGGAGATTACCCGAATCGAAAACAAACCCGGACAAGCGTTACCGGATTCTGCCGCCACACCCGCCGGAGAACCGACCGGGGAGGATCTGGCCGACTTCGGGGCCTGGTCGAAGGAGCGGGAGAATCGCTTGTGGGAGCAGCACCCGCCGAAACCCGAAGATTTCGGCATGGCGGATACACCCGTGCAGCACGTGGACGGAATAACGGAACCGAAACCGCGGGAGGGCTTCGCCGGGTCGCTTTTCGACATGGTGGAAACGGCGGCTCCCGTACCTGCCACCCAAGCTGCCGAACCGGTAAACGTGCAGCAGGAACCGTTGCTGACGCTCTACGATCTGTTCGGCTTCAGCACCGAGGAGCGGCGGCAGGCAGAACTCGGTATATCCAAGAAAAGGAACAGCCGCCGGGGAGCAAAGCGGAAGACGCCCCGACAACCCTCGTTATTCGCCCCGGCCTCCTCTCCGGAGGAACAGAAGAGCGAAATGCCGAAAGCGACGCCACCGGAGCGTGATCCCGAAGACTTGTATGCCTCCCTGAACTGGGAGGACAACCCGCCGATCAACGGCTTTTACGAGATGATGATGTCGCTTACCCCGGAACGGAGGGCGGAACTGCGCCGGCAAAGCGCCCGGCTGCAGGAAACCCCGGAACAGCGGGAACGGCAGGCGGTACGCCCCCCGACGGAAGCTCCGAAAGACAGACGGAAACAAGCCGCCGGTACGCCGAGAACGGGCAGCTTGTTCGACACGCCGGACAATCCGGAGGAGGAAGAACCCGGTAAAGAAATGCCGCAGATACGGGAGGCGGATATGAAACCCCGACCGTTCGAGGGGGAGGTCGCCCCCTATTTCCGCGAGGGGACACTCGTCACGGACGGACAAAACCGGGTCGGCTACCTGCGGGGGACTGAATCCCTGCAACCCATGTTCCACCCGCTGGAACTCACGCCTGCACAACGGACGAAAGCCTCCATGTATATCGAGATACGCGATGCCTATTACCACCTTTATAACAACGAGGCGGAAACGCTGACGGCGAACCCCGCCCTGCGGGAGATGCTCAACCGGCTTTACGACAATTTCACCGAACGCTTCGGACGGCTCAATGACAAACGCAACCTCGACCTGATCAAGATGGACGCGCGGGGAACGGAGATTCTATCGCTGGAGCGTTACATCGACGGCAAGGCACGCAAAGCCGACATCTTCGAGCGTCCCGTGGCCTTCAATCCCGATGAGATCACGCACGCCGACGACGCTTCGGAGGCCCTTGTGGCCAGCCTGAACAAGTACGGCCGGGTGGAACCGCACTACATGGCCTCGCTCACGGGAACTACCGTGGAGGGAATACTCGGGGAACTGAAAGGACGTATCTATTACAACCCGGAAACGGACGGCTACGAGGTTGCCGACAAGTTCATCGCCGGCAATGTCATCGGGAAAGCCGAACGGATCGAGGCGTTCCTGCGGGAGAATCCCGACCACGCCCCGGCCCGGGAATCGCTGGAGGCTCTGCGCGAGGCGACGCCCAAACCCATCGCTTTCGACGACCTGGATTTCAACCTGGGCGAACGGTGGATTCCAAAAGGTGTTTACGAGCGTTTCGCCTCTTCGCTCTTCGATACGGAGGTGAAGATCACCTTCGCCTCCAACCTGGACGAGTACGGCGTGAAGGCGGAAGCGACGAACGTGAAGATCACGGAGCAGTATGCCGTCAGCGCGCAGACCCGTAAGTACAACGGCCTGCACCTTTTGAAACACGCCCTGCAAAACACTTCGCCCGACATCACCAAGACCGTCCTCAAATGGGTGGACGGCGAACGGCGGGAGGTCAAAGTGCGTGACGGGGAGGCCATACAGCTCGCCAACAGCAAGATAGACGAGATCCGGGGTGCTTTCCCCGAATGGCTGCGCGAGCAGTCGTCCGACTTCAAAGACCGCCTGACAGACCTCTATAACCGTACTTTCAACTGTTACGTGCGCCCGAAGTACGACGGGACGCACCAGGAATTCCCCGACCTCGACCTCAAGGGGCTGGGGATAGACAATCTGTATGACAGCCAGAAGGACGCGATATGGATGGACAAACTGCTCGGCGGCGGGATAATCGACCACGAGGTGGGCGGCGGAAAGACCCTTATCATGTGCTGCGGAGCCTACGAGAAGAAACGCCTCGGGCTGGCCAATAAACCCATGATTATCGGGCTGAAAGCCAACATCCATGAAATAGCCCGGACGTTCTGCACCGCTTACCCAATGGCCAAAGTCCTCTACCCGGGCAAGGAGGATTTCACGCCCCGGAAGCGTGAGCGCATCTTCCGGGAGATACGCAACAACGACTGGGACGCCGTGATCCTCTCGCACGAACAGTTCGGCATGATACCCCAGTCCCCGGAGATACAGCAGGAGATATTGCAGGCCGAGCTGGACTGCGTGGAGGAGAACCTCGAAGTGCTCAAAGCACAAGGCAGGGACGTTTCCCGCGCCATGATGAAAGGGTGTCAGAAACGCAAGGCCAACCTGGAAGCCAAGTTGCAGAAGGTGGCGCACGCGCTGGAAACACGCAAGGACGACGCCGTGGACTTCCGCCTCATGGGTATCGACCACCTCTACGTGGACGAGAGCCACAAATTCAAGAACCTGACTTTCACGACCCGGCATGACCGGGTGGCGGGCCTCGGAAATCCCGAGGGGTCGCAGCGGGCGCTCAACATGCTTTTCGCGCTGCGTACCATACAGCAGCGCACGGGCCGCGACCTGGGGGCGACGTTCCTCTCGGGAACGACCATCTCTAACTCGCTCACGGAACTGTACCTGCTTTTCAAGTACCTGCGCCCGAAGGAACTGGAGCGTCAGAATATCCGCACCTTCGATGCCTGGGCGGCCATATTTGCCAAGAAAACCATCGACTACGAGTTTTCCGTGACCAACGAGGTCGTGCAAAAAGAACGGTTCCGATATTTCATCAAGGTTCCCGAACTGGCCATGTTCTACTCCGAGATTACAGATTACCGCTCGGCGGAGGATATAGGGATCGACCGACCGCAAAAGAACGAGATATTGCACAATATCCCGCCGACACCCCAGCAGACGGAGTTCATAGAACGGCTGGTGCAGTTCGCCAAATCGGGCGATGCCACGCTCCTGGGCCGCCTGCCGCTCTCGGAGCGGGAGGAAAAGGCGAAAATGCTCATTGCCACAGACTACGCCCGCAAGATGTCGCTCGATATGCGTATGATAGACCCCGAACTATACAGCGACCACGTGGACAACAAGGCGAGCCACTGCGCCCGTATGATTGCCGATTACTACCGCCGTTTCGAGGCGTACAAAGGTACGCAGTTCGTATTCTCCGACCTGGGAACCTACAAACCCGGAGCGGGGTGGAACGTCTATTCCGAGATACGGCGTAAACTCGCGGAGGATTACGGCATACCCCAAAGCGAGGTGCGGTTCATCCAGGAGGCGACCTCGGAAAAAGCGCGCAAGGAGATGATCGCCGGTATGAACGCCGGAAAAATCCGCGTACTCTTCGGATCGACCGAGATGCTCGGGACGGGAGTGAACGCGCAGAAACGCTGCGTGGCGATACACCACCTGGACTGCCCCTGGCGTCCCAGCGACCTGGAGCAGCGCGACGGGCGGGGAATACGCACCGGGAACGAGATCGCCAAACTCCATGCCGACAACAAGGTGGACGTGATATTATACGCCGTCGAGAAGTCGCTCGACGCCTACAAGTTCGGGCTGTTGCACAACAAGCAACTGTTCATCCGCCAGCTCAAGACCAACAACATGGGAAGCCGTACCATCGACGAGGGGGCCATCGACGAAAAGAGCGGCATGAATTTTTCCGAGTATGTCGCCGTCCTCTCGGGAAATACAGACCTGCTGGACAAGGCCCGCCTGGAGAAGAAGATTGCCACGCTCGAAAGCGAACGCCAAGCATTCGTGCGCGGCAAATCATCGAGCCGCTACAAGCTGGAGCAGATCACGGAGAAGATAGAGAAGAACAACGACCTGATACGGCGTATCGGCAAGGATCTGGAACACTTCAAGGCCCGCGTCGAGTTCAACGAGGACGGCTCGTACCGCAATCCCGTGAAACTGAACGGGCTGGAAACCTCCGACCCCAAGCTCATCGGGAAACAGCTCAACCATATCGCCGAAACGGCACGCACGCTCGACAGGCTCGAACCCATCGGGAGCCTCTACGGGTTCGAGCTGCTCGTCCAGAGCGAAACGACCGGGAAAGACGGGCTCGACCTGGTGCAGAACCGTTTTTATGTCCGGGGTGAAGGGGATTATCTATACCAGTATAACTACGGGAATATCGCCTCCGACCCGCGACTGGCGGCGATGAACTTCATCCACGCGCTCGCGACCATCGAGCCGACACTGGAGAAATTCCGGAAAAAGAATGAGGAACTGGAGAAAGATATTCCCGTCCTGCGGGAAGTGGTGGAAAGTTCCTGGCGCAAGGAGCCCGAACTGACGGCCCTAAAAGCTGACCTGACGGAAATAGACCGCAGGATACAGCAAAGCCTCAAACCGATAGAAGAGAGCGAGGGAAAGGAGGCGGAGGAGGATAACGACGTGTGCCGGGAACGGCATGACACGGCGGAAGAACTCCCGGGGAAAGACAACACGGCGACCCGTATTCCTTCCCGGCTGCGGCAGATTGCCGACGCCTCCGGGGGGCGCATCGTCATCGCGGGCGTGGGCAGCCCGCCGGAGAACGGCCCTGCGAAGAAAGGGATCAAGATGTAAACGAAAAGCCGACGGAAGTACAGATTTCCGTCGGCTTTTTTCATATGCCCGTGAGCGTTGTTGTCACACTTCCTGCAAGAGTGTTTGCAGCTCCTCCTGCGTGGGAAGATAGGTCATGTACTGGGCGGCGAAGACCTGCTTTTCATCTTCGGGCAGCGTGTAACGGACGACCGCGTCGTTTTTCTCCGCGCAGAGAACGATACCCACCGGAGGGTTATCCCCGGGATTCATCAACTCACGGGTGTAGTAATTGACATACATCTGCATCTGCCCCAAATCCTGATGGGTCAGCTCCCCGGATTTCAAATCTATTAAAACGAAACAACGGGCCAGGTAATTGTAAAAGACCAGGTCGATGTAGAAATGCTTGTCGTCGAAGGAGATACGCTTCTGTCGCGCGACGAAGGCGAAGCCTTTCCCGAGTTCGAGCATGAAGCGCTGCAAGCGGCTGATGAGCAGTTGCTCCAGATCGGTTTCCAGAAAATGCTCTCCCTGCGGGATCCCGAGAAACTCCAGGATATACGGGTCGCGGATGATCTCTTTGGGTTCGACACGCCCGGGTTCGGTACGGGAAATTTCCTCTTTCACGGCTTTCTTGTCTCGGCTGGCCAGCAGGCGGTCATAGAAAAGCGTGTTGATTTGGCGGTCGAGCTGCCGGACACTCCAGTTTTCCTTGACGCACTCGTGCAGGTAAAAATCACGGGCGGCATCGCCCGACACCTTGAGAAGCGTGCGGCAATGCGACCAGCTCAATTTATCACACAGCGTGTGATATTTCGGGTAGCACTGGTAAAACTGCCTCATATACCGCAGGTTGGTGGCCGTGAACCCGTTTCCGAACTCCGCCACGAGCCGCCTGGAAAGGGTGTTGATGACAGCCTTGCCATATCCAGCACGGTCGGTTCCCTGCTGCTCGTACTCCACTATGTATTTCCCTACCTGCCAGTAAGCCCTCACGAGGGTCGAATTGACATGATGTATCACCTTTGCGCGCGCTTCCTGCAAGATATGGCGCACGTTATGCAGCAGCTCTTCCTCCCCTTTGTCGGCAGGATGTATTTTATCTGTTTCTTTCATTGTTCATTATTATATAGGCTTCCAAGTGCAAACATACTGATTTTACGGCAAATATCGAGCGGTTGCACCGTCATGTCGTGCCTTATTCCATGTATCTCCGCGTTTTTCCATGACGCCGGACTCTCGGGACAGGGCCTAACCAGAACCGGCAGGACGATCCTTTTTCAGCTTGCGGAAATTACTGAAGTTACGCTCGATGAACCGCAGGACGTCCGATTCCCGGTAGAAGGTCTTGTGATAGATCATCTCGTAAGGCAGCTCTCCCGAGGTGCGGTAACGCTGGAGTGTGCGCTTGCTGATATTGAGCATACGGCACAGGTCGTAATTGTCCAGAAGACGCTCCCCGTCAGGCAGGATGGAAAGCGGTTGCTCCACGTCCCCCGCGCACAGCTTCTCGATACGTTCCAGCCGTTCCGAGAGCCGCTGCATCCATCCGTCGAAATATTCCTTGTCCAGAAACATGGCCTACTCCTTTGGTTGGTTCTTGCGCCGCACGGAACGCTCCTTCAGCACACGGCGGATTTCCGTGAGGGAATAATACAGCTTCCGGTTGATGGCCGAATAGGTGATCACGTGATCCGAGCGGAGGCGTTGAAGGGTACGCCCGCTGATGCCCAGGTAACGGCAGACCTGCTCGCCGTCCATCCATTCGTCGTTTATATACTCCTTATTCCATGCACGCCCCTTTTCAGGGAGAGAGGCGATTGCAGCCTCTATTTTCTCTATACGCCCGACAAGCTCGTTATAGGCTCGCGAACCGATCACTATGATTTTCATACTTCTTTGTTTTTTAGTCTGTTACAAAGGTCGGGCTTATATGGACAGCTTAAAACGAGGTCGGTACGACTTTTTTTTGATAATTTGCAGTGAACTGATTCTCAATGGTTCATGCGGTGAAGAAGGCAGTGTTTTTTACCGAAATCCGCGGCCCGTACTCGGTATTTTTATTGGCAGAAATGCGATAGCATACTGTGATTCAACGCTTAACGGTGTTCTAATCCGGACGGGGCTACAACGGAACACCCGTATCGGCTCCTTATACGGGTGCAAATACGGGCGTTCGGGAAAGTTCCTTTCGAGAGTTACGGGGGAAAACCGACCTCGGTTCTTTTGTTATATACAACGCTGATTATCAGTGTTTCTATAAGGAATAGAGTGCTTTACCGGTTCATGTTCTACTCGGAATTGCCGTTTTTCTTGTTTCGCTTCCACGTCTGCATACGTTTAAGCAGGGCCCCTTTCGCCTTGTCAAGCCACGGTGTCGGGTTGTTTCGGATTTTCATATCGCAGAATGTCCTCGAAAGGTTCATGTCGAGGTGTACGTTGAAAGCGTTGGAAATGTAGCTGGCAAGTTGCGTGAGTGGCACATTGCCGAAACAGCCTTTACTGTCGAGCAGGTAAATAAGTTCCGTCAGATCCGTCTTCGAGTCCTGCCATGTCGGACGCACGTCAGACAATGGCAGAACCATGTTCCGGAGGTTCGTGCTCTCCAGTGATTCCAATTCGCCCATAAGATAAACCGACAACATATCGTTGGCCAGGATTTTCGCCACCTTGAAATCCGCGTTTGTCGAAAACTGCGGGTCGAGTTCATAGTAGAAGGTTTCCAGGTATTGCTCCGTGTCGGTCTGCCCGCGCAGGAAATAGAGGCTGTCCAGGTGTGTAGCGCCGCTGCGGAAATAGCGGATAAAGTCGAGGCGTTTCTGCGTGTACGCGTTGATGGCCCGAACATGGGCGTCCAGGTACTCCCGTTGTGCCTCGATACTTCCTACCGGACGGTTCATCTCGATATTGTAGAGCTTGCGGTAATAGATCAGACGGCAAAAAAGACGAGGTTTGATTTCTTTGAAGAACTTTATTTCCTCGTCATCGTTTTGAAAACGGTAGCTGATGATATATTGTTTCAAACGGTCGAACGCTTCTCCCAGGACACGTGACGCTTCAAGCGACTTTTTCAACACGTCGGTATCCCGCGATTCGATACGTTCGATACTCCGCAGGACTTCGCTGTTTAATTTTTCTATAAATGCAATCATAATCCGTCTTGTTACTTTCGCGTATAAAGTTAGCGAATCGAAAAACCGGCGGATTACGATTTTTATCTTTCTCTTCGTTTTTTTATCACGGAGCCGATTTTAATGTCAAATCCGGCTTTCCTGACGGATGGAAGTGGGATTGCTCCCCATATTCCGCTTGCAAAAGTCCGTAAAGTGGGATTGGGCGGAGAAACCGCACATGTAGGCTATTTCCTGCAACGTGTAGTGTGTCGTCCGCAACAACTCCCCGATACGTTCGATACGGCGCTGACGTAACCACGAGGAGGCCGAGCAGCCGAAAACCCGCTGGAAACGCCGGCGGAAGGTAATCGTGCTGGAATACCCGCAAACCCCGGCGAGTTCCGTGACGTTATCCGAGGCAAGATAATTCGATTTGACACGGGAGATGAACTCGTAATCGTCCCCCAGGTGCAACAGCTCCTCGAACTCCCCGACATCGGCGGGAGTGAGATGTTCATAAGAGGCGTCGAGCATTTTCAGCATGACAGCAGCGTTACATTCAACGGGCATACCCAATGTCTTACGGGCTTCACGCAGGTAATTCTTGAACCGCAGCCGCAGCGTGTCGTGATGCGGGTAGGAACACTCGGACAGAATGGTGCAAACCGTCCGCAGTTCATCGACACAACAGTAGCCGAAATACCACGTTACAAGACGCTCGACGTAATGGACGACATGAAATTCCTCCGAAAGCATCAGAAGAAGCAGGAACGGGGTGAAATCCTGGTATTCCCTCGTTATGGGACGGGGTGCTTCGTCAAGCAAGGAGGCGATGTCCCGCATCAGCAGAGAATCTCCCGAGTACGCTTTTATTTGTTCGGAACTGCGGGCATAATCCCGGTAACGCGATATGACCGCCGACAAAGCATTGAACTTCACGGCGTGAACGCCTTCTATAAAGGAAGGGCGAAGACTGTTGTAAATGGATAAGTCGGTTTGCATAAGTCATTTCTATAAAACGGAGCCGCATCCCCTTGTTGCCAAAACTCCGCAAGTCGTTACTTATGAACCGCTTGGAACACGGTACGAATCCTAATTACAAATATATCGCATCTGATAATCCGGAACAAATATCAGCAGGTAAAAATGAAAATAAACCTCGTTATTTTTGATTATTACCTGCAATAATATTATATTTGCAAACAAATAAGAGTTGTTTGACAGCATGAGAAATATAGTGTATCAAAGCACTTTACCAATTTCTTATCCGTTGCCCATTCTCATGCGAGTTTCTTTTAATCTATTTGTAGTCAATTAAATACCTTCAGACTACATCAAATATA
>OCSG01001261.1_pt1 | contig 16555 bp, 15 predicted proteins | sample 1538831 | NCBI WGS metagenome assembly OCSG01 (sample SAMN04571729, study PRJEB22368) | human gut metagenome | biome: human gut; material: stool | host: Homo sapiens | place: Luxembourg | collected 2012-09-20 | reverse complement strand
TGGCCTCGATGTCACTGACATCGGCAGCAGCCAGTTCTTTTACTCCTGGATATTTGGCAAATAAATCCTGGACTACCACATTCACCCTTGCATCAGTGCACTGCGCCGCCAGGCGGACACTGACAAGAAGCTGCCATGCGTGTGAAGTATCGAGGGTGCATACTGTGTCAGGATATTCCTTCTTCAGCCTCTCGATAATGTCCAGTGTTCTCTGTTTTTTCGTATATCTCTTCTGTGATTCCATAAAAAAGACCTCCAGTCTCTATATGATAACATGAAAGGCCTGCAAATGGATATCGAAAAAGAATTCTTAATAAAAATGTTAGAAGTGTGAAAATGTTGGGAAGAGAAGACATGCCGCAGCCCAGTATATGTGCTGGGCTGCGGCATGTCTATGCTGGTATAAATATCATGTCTGAAAGATCTTACTTTGTTCCGAAGATTCTGTCGCCGGCATCGCCAAGTCCTGGGCAGATGTAAGCGTTCTCGTTCAGCTCGCGGTCAACATGACCAACGTATAGCTGGATGTCAGGATGAGCCTTGAGAAGTCTCTCAATTCCCTGCGGTGCAGCGATGATCGACATGAACTTGATATGCTTACCGCCGTGCTGCTTGATGAAATCAACGGCAGCAACAGCTGATCCTCCGGTTGCAAGCATAGGATCCGTGACAACTATAAGTCTCTCATCGATAGGATCAGGGAGCTTGCAGTAGTACTCATGAGGTTCATGAGTCTCCTCGTCTCTGTACAGACCGATGTGTCCGATCTTGGCTGTAGGAACCAGAGCCTGAAGTCCACTGACCATTCCAAGTCCTGCACGGAGAATAGGTACGATCGCAAGATTTCTTCCTGCGATGACCGGAGTCATGCATTCCTCGATAGGAGTCTCTATACATACATCCTCGGTAGGAAGATCTTTCAGAGCCTCATATCCCATGAGCATGGCGATCTCTTCAACAAGTGCACGGAATTCGGCAGTTCCGGTGTTCTTATCTCTGAGCTTTGAAATCTTATGCTGAATAAGTGGATGTGTCATAACTGTGTAATCTGTCATATTGTGTAACCTCCTAATAAATAATATACAGATAATTATTATGCCTCAATGTCAGAGTTCTGTGGATTCATTCCAAGTCCACGGCTTACATCACCCTTGGTGTTCTCACCAAATGTATAGTCGTTACCAGGCAGTATAGCATTCAGCAGGATGCCGAATATAGCTGCGAGGGCAAGTCCTGTAAGAGTGATAGTTGTGCCTCCGATCGTGAATGTAAGGCCATTTTTGAAACCAAGTCCACATACCATGATAACGGCTGCGATGATCAGGTTTCTTGACTTCGTGAAGTCTACGTGGTTCTCAACCACATTTCTTACACCTATGGCTGAGATCATTCCGTAGAGGATGAAGCTTATGCCGCCAATGATGGCGAAAGGCATTGAGCGGATGACTTCTGCAACCTTAGGTATGAAACCGAGGATGACTGCAAAAATGGCAGCCAGTCGTATAACTCTTGGATCGTGAACGCGGCTGAGCTCGAGAACTCCTGTGTTCTCTCCGTAGGTTGTGTTGGCAGGACCGCCAAAGAGTGCGGAGAGAGATGTTGCCAGACCGTCACCGATAAGTGTTCTGTGGAGACCTGGATCCTCAAGGAAATTCTGATCTACAGTTGCTGATATGGCACATATATCACCTATATGCTCCATCATGGAAGCGATGGCGATAGGAGCCATGACAAGTATGGCAGTTAAGTTAAATTTACAGATCTGGAAAGGTGGCAGACCGAGAAAATGTGCGTCTGAAACTCCAGAAAAGCTGAGTATTGCTGAACCATCAGGGTTGGTCATACCACAGAAGTGAAGTATGAGTGCAACGCCATATGAGATAAGTACACCCATGAGGATAGGTATGATCTTGAACATGCCCTTGCCCCAGATGTTGAACACAATGACAACAGCCAGTGCGATAAATGCAAGCAGCCAGTTAGTGGATGCGTTTGATATAGCTGATGGTGCGAGGCTCAGACCGATACATGATAGGTCCGGTAACCACTGGTGGAAGGAATCTCATGACACGCTTCACGCCGACAAGCTTGACGATCAGTGCAAGTATCAGATACAGAAGTCCTGCAACCACAATACCGCCACATGCATATGGAAGCTTTTCGCCCATTGGCATGTCCTTGAATATGCCTGTTTTAAGGTCTGCAACTGTGGAGAAACCTCCCAGAAATGCAAATGAAGAACCGAGAAATGCAGGTACCTTAAGCTTAGTGCATAAGTGGAAGAACAGTGTTCCAAGACCGGCACATACAAGAGTTACCTGAATTGAGAGTCCCTGACCCTCGAAGTATCCGTTTACGAGAAGCGGAACAAGAATTGTTGCACCAAACATGGCAAACATATGCTGGAATCCAAGTAAAAGCATCTTTGGAATTCCAAGCTTACGTGCATCACGAATGGCTTCTTTTTGATTATCCATAAGTAATAATCCTCCCATATTTTTTCTTAGTTAAATATTATAAAGTTTATTTACACTAAGGTCAATTTGAATAGTGAAATTTCCAAAATAAACTTAAGATATGTAATATATGTCAGCACTTGACAAAATGTTACAGAATTGTTACAATTCTGCTTGGATTGAGTAAAGGGGAGAAAAATAAAGATACAGGTCGAAGGAGACTACAGATATTATGATTGAATTAGGGAACGTGAGTATGACATATCCTGGGGGCAATCAGGCACTCAAGAATGTCAATATTAATATAGAGAAAGGCGAGTTCGTATTTATCGTTGGAAGCAGTGGTTCGGGCAAGACCACTCTGTTCAGGCTTCTGCTCAAGGAGCTCGATCCTACGGAGGGCAATATCACTGTTGCCGGATACGACTACGGCAAGATCAAGAGGAAGGATATACCGAAGGTCAGAAGAAGGATAGGGGTTGTGTTCCAGAACTTTAGACTTCTCAAGGACAGGACTATATACGAGAATGTCGCATTTGCACAGAGAGTCATCCAGACCCCGGCGAGATATATCAGAAGACGAGTTCCGGCCATGCTGACGCTGGTTGGACTTGCAGACAAATACAAATCATACCCGAAGGAGCTCTCAGGTGGTGAGCAGCAGAGAGTTGCCATGGCGAGAGCACTGGTCAACAATCCGGACATCATACTGGCGGACGAGCCTACAGGAAACCTTGATCCTAAGAACTCACTGGATATCATGAACCTCCTTGAGGATATTAACAAGAGAGGAACCACAGTTGTTGTGGTAACCCACAACAAGGATATCGTCAATGAGATGAAGAAGAGAGTTATCACCTTGAAGAAGGGCGTTATAATCAGTGATGAGAAGGAAGGAGGCTACATAGATGAAGATTAGTACATTTTTCTATGTCCTCAGACAGGGCTTTGCGAATATAAGAAGAAACATACTGTTCTCACTTGCATCACTGGGAACCATCATATCATGTCTGTTCCTTTTCGGAATCATATATGCGGTGGTTGTAAACTTCCAGTCAGGTATGCAGGAGCTTGAGAAGACAGTCACCATATCTGTATTCTTCGACGAGGATGCGTCAGATGAGACCATACAGCTCATAGGTGAACAGATAAGAACGGTCGATTATGTTGAGACGATGGATTTCATCTCAGCCGATGAGGCATGGGACAAGTTTGCAGATCAGAACTACGATGATCCACAGGTTGCAAAGAATGCATTTGGCGGAGATAACCCGTTAAAGAATGCTGCGTCATATGAGATCACGCTCAAGGATGTATCAAGACAGCCGGAGTTCGTGGCATTTGCCCAGGGCCTTTCAGGAGTCAGAAAGGTAAAGAGTTCTGACGTGACTGCGGACAGCATCACGACACTGTCATCCCTTGTGGGATATGCATCCATAGGAATAGTTGTGATACTGATGCTGGTATCTATCTTCCTTATAAGCAACACTATCACCATAGGTATCACAGTGCGAAAGGAAGAGATAGGGATCATGAAGCTGATCGGTGCGACAAATGTATTTGTAAGAGCACCGTTCATCATAGAGGGTGTGATCATAGGCGCGGTCGGTTCGGCTATACCTCTGGTCCTTCTGTACTACATGTACGATAAGATACTGACATACGTTGCCGGAAGGTTCAAGGTTGTCACAACGCTGTTCGCATTTGTGAGCCAGCAGGATCTGTTCAGGACTATGGTACCGGTCGGACTTGTGCTCGGTATCGGTGTTGGTCTGGTAGGAAGTATTCTTACCACAAGAAAGCACCTGAGAGTGTAGTGTTAAATGCGGTCAGAGCAATGCACAAAAAATTCACAAATTGTTATTACTTTTTTAGGAACAATATGTGTTATAATGTTGATAAGTAGGGCAAAAAGATAATAACATTATGAAATGCGATTAGGAGGCATGAATGATGAGAATAGATTTATACAAGATAAAGAAGAAAGGTATGCAGGTGGCAGTGGTTACTACAGGAGCACTGCTCATGTCGTTTACATCCATATTTGCGGCTCCTGTGTTCAGCGTGCATGCTGAGGAGACCAAGGAGGATGTTGAGCAGCAGAAGGAAGAGGCTCAGCAGGCTCAGGAAGAGGCGAATGCAAACGCAGAGAAGTATCAGAAGAAGGTAGACAAGCTTACAGCGGCTGTAAATGAGCTCGATAAGCAGGCCACAGATATAAGCACACAGATCGTGGAGAAGAAACAGCAGGCTGAGGATCTTCAGAATGAGATAGATGAGACTCAGACAAAGCTTGCAGAGGCTCAGGTCAGTGAGGATAATCAGTATGAGGCGATGAAGAAGAGGATACAGTACCTCTACGAGGAGGGCGATGTTGCTTACATAGATGCACTTATGTCATCGGCTTCATTTGAGGATAGTCTTAACAAGTCTGAGTATGTTGATCAGCTCAGCACATATGACCAGAAGCAGCTCAACAAGCTGGTAAAGACTAAGAATGACATAGCAGAGTATCAGCAGACACTCAAGGATGATCTGGCGGATGTAGAGAAGGTAAAGGCAGACCTGGAGACCAAGCAGGCAGACCTCGATGATGTTATAAGCCAGAAGAATGCGGAGATCAACAAGTACAGTGATGATGTTGAGATGCAGAAAGCTCTTGCGGCTGAATACGCAAAGCAGGAGTCAGAGCTGGATGACAAGCTGGCAGAGCTTGCGCGTCAGGAACAGCAGAGACTGGAGGAGGAGCGTAAGCAGAGAGAAGCTGAACAACAGCAGCAGGATAACAACGGTGGAAGCGATAACTCAGGCAGTGACAGCGACAACAGTGGAAGTAACAATGGCGGTTCAACAACCGGTTCAGGTCAGTTCATATGGCCTGTATCAGGACCTATCACAGACTACTTCGGACCTAGAGAGTCACCGACAGCAGGAGCAAGCTCCAATCATATGGGTATAGATATAGGATGTTCATACGGAGTGCCTATCGCAGCGGCTGATGCAGGTGTTGTAACGGTAGCCGAGTGGTGGTAACTACGTTATGATAGATCACGGTAATGGATTTGTGACGATGTACCTTCACAACTCATCACTTGCAGTAAGCGTTGGCGATGTGGTTTCACAGGGACAGACCATTGCGTACGCAGGTTCAACAGGATATTCAACAGGTACACATTGCCACTTCTCAGTATTCCTGAATGGCTCATATGTCAACCCACTTGATTATCTGTAAGATGAGGTTGAGACATGGCATAGGGATATGTGTCATATCATAAGATCTTAATATGATCATATATAGAATAGAGAAAAAATGCGTGATTCATGAAATATGGATCACGCATTTTTTATGTTAATAGGGGCGTGGATATGGGCGAAGTACCATATGTTGTGGTGGTGAGAAAATATGTCGAAAACAATAGTTTTTTTAAGAAAAAATAGGATTAGTGTCGGTTGACATAAGTGGTAAAAGTATTTATACTCACACTGGACTGAGTATTTATTTAAGGAGTATATTATGGTTTTTTCGAGCATGGAGTTCTTATTTAGATTCCTGCCTTTATTTTTGCTTATCTATTTTGTGACAAAGCCGAAGTACAGGAATGTTGTACTGCTTTTAGGCAGCCTTGTGTTCTACGCGTATGGCGAACCCATATACGTGTTCTTGATGATGTTTTCTATTATATTTAACTATTCGGTGGCAAGACGAATCAAGCGTTTTTATGATATAGAAGTATATTCGGAGATCGACTGTTCATTTGAGAGAAACTGCTGGCTGGCGGTGGCTATGGTGTTTGATTTTGGAATGTTGTTCATATTCAAATATATCAACTTCTTTATAGAGATAATAAACACTGCAGCGGGAACAAAGATATTTGATAGCGTGGCGATCACGCTGCCGCTTGGAATAAGCTTCTATACGTTCCAGATAACATCGTATATATTTGACGTGTACAGGCTCAAGTATCAGGCGGACAAGAGTATAATCAAGTTCGGAACATATGTGAGCATGTTCCCTCAGCTCATAGCCGGCCCTATAGTCAACTACGATGAGGTGAAGCCTGAGCTGGATCACAGAGAGGTCAAGGCGGACGATATAGAGCGCGGTGCGACACTGTTCGTATTGGGACTTGCGTACAAGGTGCTTCTGGCAAATAAGATAGCCAGTCTGTGGAACGATGTGCAGACGGTTGGCCCTTATGGAATAAACACTGTGACCGCATGGCTTGGTTCATGGGGATATTCATTCCAGCTCCTGTTTGATTTCATGGGTTATTCCGTGATGGCAATAGGAATTGGCCTTATACTTGGCTTCAGGATACCGGAGAACTTTGTCGATCCTTATATGGCACATTCCCTCACAGATTTCTGGAGACGCTGGCATGTTACACTCGGACGCTGGTTCAGAGAGTATGTGTACATACCGATGGGCGGCAACCGAAAGGGAAAGCTCAGAATGATACTTGCCATGTTCACTGTGTGGATGTTTACCGGATTGTGGCATGGTGCGGACTGGAATTTCCTGATATGGGGCTTGTTCCTGTTCGTGTTCCTTCTCATGGAGAAGCTGTTCCTTGGCAAGGTATTTGACAAGGTGAAGGTTCTTGGCCATGTGTACATGTTCTTCCTGATACCGATATCATGGACAATATTTAACATATCTGATCTGAAGCTTCTGGGACTGTACCTGAAGAGAATGTTTGGCATGAACATAGAGGGATCAGTCACCACACATGCCATGGACAAGCTGATCATGCTGGGACACACATACTGGTGGCTGCTGCTGATCTGCGTGATCTTCTGTACACCGTGGCCTAGAAAGCTCATAGAGAAATTCTACAAGAACTGGGTATGCAAGCTTATAATGCTCGCACTGTTCTGGTTCTGTGTATATCAGATAGCAAAGGGTGGCTCCAATCCATTCCTTTATTTTAGATTTTAGGAGGTGGGCAGATGAAGAAATTATGGCAAATGATAAAAGGCTGTCCACTGTTCTCGATACTCATAATATCCGGCGTGATAGTTACCGCAGGCGGTTATGTGGGAGCTGCGCTTGGCGTGTATAAATGGGATGTCAGCTTTCATCATCCTATGGCCCAGACTGTGCTGCTTGATGAGAGGGTGGCAACCGGAACTGACGCAACAAGCACGGATGCTCCGGGAAAGAGCGAGCTGACGTCGGAGTCCACGGGCAGTGCGGCTGCAGAGGAGCAGACAACGGAGGTGAAATCCACGGAGAAGCAGACTTCTGAGAATGCATCCACGGAGAAGACAACAGAGAAATCTACAGAGAAAGCGACCACCGAAAAGGCAACTACGGAAAAAGCAACCATAGATACAGGCGGTTCGGCTGCTCCGGTGACAAGACAGACTCAATACAAGAAGGTTAAGAAGAGAAAGGCAAGAAATAGCTGCTACAGAGATCTCACACAGATCGCTCTTGAGACCCAGTACCCATATATAAAGGTTGACAAGTCTTATTTTGACGATGCTCTGTTCATAGGTGATTCCAGAGTGGAAGGACTGGCGTTGTATTCCGGACTGGACAATGCAGAATTTGCATATATGGAGGGCCTTACTTCATTTGGACTGATGGGTGAGAAGATCGCCTCAAATGGAACAAAGACACTCACAGAGCTGCTTAAGAGCAAACAATTCAAAAAGATATACATCATGCTCGGCATAAATGAGGCGGGTTACAATACGGAGACATACGCATCCACATATATCGATGCGGTGGCCCAGATACAGGCGCTTCAGCCGGACGCAGTGATCTTTATGATGGGCTGCATGCATGTATCCAGCGACTATTCGGCAAGCCACGATATTGTGAACAATGACAATATCGATGACAAGAATGGTGCCATAGCTGCATATGCTGATGGAATAAAGCTTTTCTATCTGGATATGAATACGGTTGTGGACGATGGCAAGGGTGGTCTTGTAAAGAACTATACCTGGGATGACATACATTTGCAGGCGCAGTATTACAGTCTGTGGGAGCAGTATCTGTATGAGCATGGGCTCAAGGATGATGCTTTCAAATAGATAAAGTGCTGCGGGACCTGATGGCATTTTATCATTATCGGGAGTTGATCAAATGGCAAAAATACTGGTAATAAAAGATAAATATAAGGGAATCCTGTTCATAATCATGGCAGGGTTCTTTTTCTCACTGATGACCTTCTTCGTGAGACTGTCTGGAGATCTGCCAACTATGCAGAAGGCATTCTTTAGAAATGCAGTGGCCGCTGTTGTGGCCATTGCCATGCTCATGAGGACTGAGGAGAAATTCAAGATAAAGAAGAGCAGCTGGCCGGGAATCGCGGCGAGAAGCATATGTGGAACGACGGGGCTGATATGTAATTTCTACGCAATTGACAAGTTGAATATTGCTGATGCCAATATCCTCAACAAGCTTTCTCCGTTCTTTGCTATCATCGCATCATACTTTGTGTTGAAGGAACGGGCAAACCGGGTAGAGTGGGCATCTGTTGTGCTGGCTTTCGCTGGTGCATTGTTCGTTGTGAAGCCTTCGTTTCATATGGATTTTCTGTATGCCATGGTTGGTGTGGCAGGCGGCCTTGGGGCAGGAATAGCCTACACCTATGTGAGAAAGCTTGGAAAACAGGGGGAGCGCGGACCGGTCATAGTCATGTGTTTCTCTGTATTCTCATGTCTGGTGACGCTTCCATTTATCATATTGGACCACGCACCTATGACATGGCAGCAGATTGTGTGCCTGCTCTGTGCCGGACTTGCGGCGGCTGGTGGACAGTTCAGTATAACCGCAGCATACCAGAAGGCTCCAGCCAGGGAGATATCGGTATTTGACTACAGTCAGGTCATATTTGCGGCTATATTGGGATTTGTATTCCTGGATCAGATCCCTGACATGCTGAGCATTATAGGATATGTGATAATCATAGGAAGTGCAGTTTTCAAATGGTGGTACACCATGAGACAGGACCGCACTTAGCATGATCGGCAGGGCTGAGAGTGGCAGTGCCTTGTACAAATACTTGTAGAATAATTGATATATACAAAAAAACGGATGTCAGAAATGGAAAATGGGTAAAAGTTTCATTGTCTGATATCCGTCTTTTTTATAAAAGTTATAAAGGAAGGTTTTAGGTGTTGTGACCGGACTTGTGAGGTATCCGGCCTCCCATCTATCTAAATTGGATTGTTGTTAGTTTGAGTGACGGCAGATACGCTGGTGCTGCCTGGGCATGTCGCACATCTGCTGTCCTCATCAATCTGTATATATAATAAGATGGTACTGTGTACATTCTGTGTATCGGATGTTAAAGAAATATGTTCATAAAAGAAATAATATATAAAGCGTAAATAAATGTTCTATAAATGGTAAAGCTTCTGAATATAGTGAGTATAAGGTTGTGGGTATAGTTGCTGACATGTTAAAATGAAACACACATATGATCATAATTGGTGGATATATCAGATGACAATATTGGATAGAGCAGCTTTATTATGGAATAGTAAGGGGGATTAATATATGGATAAAGAAAAGGTTATACAGGAGCTTCAGGAGAGAACAGAGGAGATAAAGGAAAAGGCCGGGGAGCTTCATAAGGCGATAGAGGAGACTATATCGCAGAAGAAGCAGATGCATTACACGGAACTGGGCGGTCAGGACGGGCAGCCGGATGTGCCGGTTAAGGAAGGATACGGTCTGGTGCTCGGTGGCGGTGGTGGCCGTGGCTCCTATGAGATCGGAGTGTGGAAGGCTCTTGAGGAGTACAGAGATGTGATCGATATAAAGGCGGTGTCAGGAAGCTCGGTCGGTGCGCTGAACGCGGCACTGTATGCGTGTGGTGATCTGGATAAGGCTACACAGATGTGGTACGACATAACCAACGACAGGATACTGTCCAACAAGGATATAGACGAGGACAACAGGAACAAATGGTTTGAGTCCATCAAGGAGAAGCTCACGACCATAGACAATCCAGTCATACAGAGTGCAATAGAGTGCATAGGACTGGATGCTGTGGCAAAAGGCATGAGGATAAAGGATGGCTTCTTCTCCAGAGAAGGACTTATGGACATACTGGAGAATTCACCAGTACTTGATGGTGTGTCGAACAGTGACATGAGCTGTTATGCTACATGTCTCAATGTGGAGGGCAAGCCTACTCCTGAGAGATTCCAGCTGTCAGGCATGGAACCGGAGGAGATAGAACGTATACTTCTTGCTTCTTCAGCCATACCGGTCATATTCCCTATGGAGACGATAGACAAGACAAAGTATTATGATGGAGGCTTCTTCCTTGGGGGAGATAATGTGCCAATACAGCCTCTCTATGATGAGGGCTACAGAAAATTTGTCGTGGTGCATCTCGATGAGAGGAAGACCGACAGATACGATGATGCAGAGATGATACATATATATCCGTCTATTCCTCTTGGTGGTGCCATAGATGGCATGCTTGACTTTTCGCCTGAAGGTGTTGAGAAGAGGATAACACAGGGATATGACGATGCAAAGGCGGTGCTTGTTGAGAAGTTTGGCCCAAGACTGTTCTTCACCCGCCATGGGCAGACCGTGTGGAATGTGGAAAACAAGATATGTGGAGCCACGGATATTGAACTCACAGAGCTTGGACATCAGCAGGCGGAGCAGCTTGGTGAGATGATAAAGAATGGAGATTATCACATAGATGAGATCCTGTATTCGCCTCTGGTCAGGGCTTCGGAGACGGCAAGACATATATCCGAGATAACAGGAATTCCTATGAGAGCCGAGGAGAGACTCCGTGAGCAGTGTTTTGGCAAATACGAGGGAACAGCCAGAAACGGCGCTATATTCGCCAAGGCGAAGACGCATTTTCTGGATCACTATGAGGGTGGAGAGACCATGGTTCATCTGTGTCAGAGGGTGTACAATTTGTTAGATGAGCTTAAGGCTGAGTCGGAAGATTCCGGTAAGACATATCTTCTGGTTGCCCACAATGGAATATCAAGAATAGTACAGTCGTATTTCAATGATATGACAAATGAGGAATTCGCAGCATTTGGCATAAAGAACTGTGAGATAAGAGAATATAGATTCTGATCGCCACATGTGTGGTATAAGATGTAAAAAAGAGAAAACAGCAGGCAGATCAATATGATGTGAATGTGGTTTTCTCTTTTTTTCTGGGATATCCCAAAATGCTCCTGTAAATGTGTATAAAAGAATACTTGATATTATTTATCACTAATATAGTTGACACAGAGACTACATATGTGTTGATAAATATATGAACATATAATCATGCGTTTAAATATTATCGTACGGTATGAGAGCTATGCGATGCGTTTATGGAGAATATAAAATGTGGAAAAGGAGAGAATCATGGGAGACAACAGTTTTTTGAAGATAAGTGGGATAAAGAAAAGCTTCGGTTCAGGGGAGAACCGAACTGAGGTACTTAGAGGAATTGATTTTGAGGTCGCAAAGGGAGAGTTCTGTGTGCTGCTTGGCCCATCGGGGTCTGGCAAGTCAACTCTGCTCAATATCATAGGTGGGATCGACAGCCCGGATTCCGGTTATATCTCCATAGATGGAGAGAAGACAGGGGATATGGATGAGAAGACACTGACCAGATACAGGAGAAAGCATCTCGGTTATGTATTCCAGATGTATAATCTCATACCTAATCTCAATGTAAAGGAGAATGTGGAGGTTGGAGCATACCTTAGTGATAATCCTTTTGATGTTGATGATCTGTTAAAGACTCTGGGGCTTTATGAGCACAGACATAAGCTCCCAAATCAGCTGTCGGGTGGACAGCAATCGTGAAGAATCCTGATATACTTCTCTGCGATGAACCGACAGGTGCCCTTGACTACAACACTTCCAAGGAGATACTTAAGCTCATAGAGGATGTGAACCAGAAGTATGGCAACACAATAATCATGGTCACCCACAATGATGCCATCAAGAATATGGCGGACCGGACTGTGAAGCTCAGGGACGGCATGATAAGACGCAACATTGTAAATGAGAACAAGATATCCGCTGTAGAGCTTGACTGGTAATTGGGCAGACAGGGTAGATGTTCAATAGGAAAGGGGATCTGTTATGAGAAATCCATTGTGGAGAAGAATTCCAAAAGAACTGAAGGAAGAGCTTGGAAAATATATAGTCATATTCCTGTTCATGGTCATCACGACGGGAATGGTGTCGGGCTTCATGGTTGCAGGTGAGAGCATGAAGAAAACCTACGACAATACATTTGACAAATACAACGTGGAGGATGGACATTTTGATCTGTCGGATGAGGCGTCAGACAATATGAAGGGCAATATAGAGGATGAGGGCGTGAAGCTCTATGATATGTCGTATTATGAACTGCCTATGAGTAAGATCGGATCAGACTCTGATGGCAATAGTGGTAATGTGGAAGGCAATGCAGAGACAAAAGATGATACGGTGAATTCTGTAAATGATGCTGCATATGATGGGGGAAGGACACTGAGGATATTTGCACCAAGACACGATGTAAATAAAATGTGCCTGATGGATGGTGAATTCCCTGCAGGAACTGATGAGATCGCCATTGACAGAATGTATGCGGTGAACAACGATATAGAGATCGGTGATGATATAAAAGCGGGTGACAAGGTATACAGCGTGTGCGGATTTGTGGCACTCTCCGATTACAGCACCATGTTCCAGAACAACAATGACACTATGTTTGATGCCACGATATTCGGAATTGCGGTTGTGTCAAATGAGGAATTTGATGATCTTCCGGAGAAAAATAAGACCTGGTCGTATTCATGGATGTACGATGATGGAATGCCGGATGAGGAGAACGATGAGAAAAAGCTGGCGGATGACCTTCTTGAGACTGTGTATACACAGGCGGTCATGAACGGCATTACGGTGGAGAGCTACATTCCAAGGTATCAGAACCAGGCGATCAACTTTGCAGGGGATGATATTGGCAGTGATACAAATATGATGAAATGGTTTGAATACATCGTCATAGTTATACTTGCATTTATATTTGCGGTAACCATCAGCAACACTCTGACAAAGGAAGCGTCGGTTATTGGAACATTGAGGGCTTCAGGATATACGAAGGGCGAGCTGCTTATTCACTACATATCACTTCCTGTCATAGTTACATTTATGGCATCAGTGGTGGGAAACGTGCTGGGCTATTCGGTGTTTAAGGATATGGGTGCGCAGCTTTACTATGGAAGCTATTCCCTCACTAAGTATGTGACGTATTGGAATGCCGATGCATTTGTGCTTACCACAGTCATACCTCTTATAATCATGATCGTTGTGAACCTGTTAGTGGTAAACAGCAAACTGAAGCTCTCACCACTGAGGTTCCTGAGGCATGATCTCAGCAGATCAAAGAGAAAGAAGGCGGTGAAGCTGCCTCACTGGAAGTTCATGACAAGGTTCAAGACCCGTGTCATACTTCAGAACATTCCAGGATATGTGGTCATGCTTCTTGGAATTTACTTCGCACAGGTTCTGCTGATGTTCGGACTTATGTTGAATCCTATGCTGAAGCACTATCAGAATGACATATTGGATAATATGGTAGCTGACCACCAGTATGTTCTGGATTCACAGGTGGAGACGGCAAATAATAATGCGGAAACCTACTGTATGAAGACGCTAAGGACGACCGGAGATATAGATGATGAGATCATGGTGTATGGAATACATTCGGACAGTAAATATTTCCCGGTTAAGCTGGACGACGGAGATGTGCTGGTATCTGACAGCTACGCAGACAAATATGAGATAGTTGATGGCGACAAACTTGAGCTCAAGGAGAGCTATACTGATGACACATATGATCTCAAGGTGACGGGTTCTGTGGTGTATCCGTCAGCCCTTGCGGTGTTCGTGACAGAGGGTGATTTCAGAAAAATATTTGACAAGGACGAGGATTACTTCACCGGCTATTTCTCGAATGACAAGCTGACCGATATAGAGGATCATGTAGTGTCAGAGATCACAAAGGATGACATGATAAAGGTGTCCAGACAGCTCACCAAGTCCATGGGAGGTATGTTCTACATAGTGGTTGTATTTTCACTTGTTATGTTCATGCTTCTCGTATATCTGCTCACAAAACTAATAGTGGAGAAGAACACGGTGTCCATATCCATGGTTAAGATACTGGGATATGACACAAAGGAGATCAGTAAGCTGTATCTGTCATCCACAACTGTCATGGTTGCGGTGGTGACGCTGCTCGATATACTGCTCAGTTACCTGTCGATCAAGGTGATATACAGGGCAATGCTGATAGATATGCTAAGCGGATGGATGCCGATATACATGGCACCATGGATATTCCCACTCATGTTCGTGCTCAGCTTTACCTGCTATCTGGTGATCTCACTGTTGCAGATGAAGAGGATAAAGAAGATTCCTATGGACGAGGCGCTCAAGAATGTGGAGTGATGTGTCAAGCTGTGTTCAGGTATTATGAAAAAAAGAGAAAATTTTGTGCTGTAAATCCCCCGAATCCCTGGAAAGGATACATGGATTAGAAGTCGTGTATCTTTTCAGTGGGAATCCGGGAGTTTGAGCACAAAATTTTCTTTTTTTTGCTATTTTGTGGGAAATGTTCCCAAAGCTGTCAGGTTGCCGACCCGGACAGGCTCATGCCAGCTAGATGGTTCCTGTGACGGTCACGGTTGCCGTTCCCGGTGTTGTGGTGATGACTCCCGTGGCTGTATTCTGTGTGAATGTTGCTGCTGGAACAGTGATCTGTCCGGCAACTGTTGCGAACTCGCCTGTTGCTTCATTGTAGGTGTAGCTGGCTGGCGCTGTCCATGCATTTCCATTGTATGTCACAGTGATTCCGGTGAGGATCGGATTGAAGGTATCTGTGATGATGACGTTGTCACTTGCGGATGCCTCGGTGTTGCCGTAGTTCTCTATAAGGAAGGTGTAAGTGATCTGACCATTCTCTGCAACTATGCTAGGACTCACAGACTTTGTGATGGCGAGATCGGGAGCTGCAACAGGGGAAATCGACTCAGTTGCAGTGACTGCGTTGGTAAGTCCTGCGCCGGTTACTGTAACAGTGTTGGTCACGGAATCCTCATTGCCTCTAGGTGTAAATTCATTTGTTGTTGTCTCATATATAATAGTAGCATTTCCGCCCGCTGGAACGGAGATTCCAGTGAGTGTCAGCGGAGCTGCAGCACCGACAGCCGGAGCGGCTACCAGAGTTCCATTGGTGTAGTATCTGATGGAATCCGGAATATATGTGAGAGGATATACTGTTGTATTTCCCACTGCATATGCTCCCAGATTATCTGTGAGAGACAGACCTGTGAGTGTGGTAGTTCCGGAATTGATGAGACTTATCACATACGTGATCTTATCCGGTGTTCGGTAGGTGTCCACCACAGCCGTCTTGGAGACTGTGAGGACTTCAATTATTTCTCCAGTTATGATATTGGAATTGGTGGATCCTCCGTTGTAGGACAGAGTTGCCTGATTAGTGAATGTTGCCATTACTTTACCTCCGTATTGTGTTGTCAGAGGTTTATATACCTCTGATATAAAATATGTGCTGTGGAGGCTTTGGGTTACAGATATTACTCACCATCTGCGGCACATTTATGTTATACTAAAAGATAACTATGTGGTTTAAAGAGCTGTTTTTATATACAGGAGGAATATAGGTGAGAAGGAAAAGGTGGTCGTACCTGATTGCCTGTGTGGTGCTGGCAGGTGGGCTGGCAGCGCCTGGCACATATACCAAGGTGTACGCGCAGGATTATGAAAATGTAGAATACGTAACCAGTGTGTCAGAGCTTAGAGATTCCATGGACGAAGCTGATGTGGTAAACTCGGCCGATGTGATGGATAGAGGAGCGGATGTCGACGCAGCGGCAATGTACAGCAGTGAGTCAGCCGACATATACAGTCTTCGCAGGATCATATTGTATACAGATGAAGTGCCGGAGACCTATGGCGCGACAACAGTCATCTGTTATGACAAATACGATTACTATGTGCTTGGCTACGACACCGAGGAAGCGACGAGACAGGCATACGAAAAGCTTCATAATAAGCATGCGCTTTCTGCCTGGCATTCTCC
>OCSG01001254.1_pt1 | contig 16684 bp, 12 predicted proteins | sample 1538831 | NCBI WGS metagenome assembly OCSG01 (sample SAMN04571729, study PRJEB22368) | human gut metagenome | biome: human gut; material: stool | host: Homo sapiens | place: Luxembourg | collected 2012-09-20 | reverse complement strand
CGTTTACGGGCGGAAAAGTCATCGTGACCGGCGTCAATTTGACTCAGACCCAAGCCGCTGATTTGACAAAGGCATTCAAAGAACAGTTTTTTCGTCTTTCCCCGAAGGTTTCCATCAGTGCTGTCTTAAGACAGTGCTGATGGAAACGTTTGCGTTTCTTTCCTAGGAGAAAACATATGAACAAAATCTTTAAAAAGATTTGGAACCAGTCCCGAGGATGCTTTGTTGCTGTGTCGGAAACGATGAAAGCCAAAGGACAAAATTCAAAAGTGAGCGCACTTGCTGGTTCTGCCGTGCTATTCGGCATAGCGTTGTACGGTGGGCTGGCATTTGCCACCATGTCAACCGATTATCGAGAAAATATTCCTTCTGGCCCTCTTAACAATAAAGTGACTGCTGTTGAAGGTGAATACAGACTAAATTGGGCCTCACAGGTGACAGTATCAAATACCGGCGGCCTCTACACGTTTATTTACGGCGGTAGAGGGATGACTTCTCAACTAAATAATGTGACCAACAGCGGTCAAATATACCTTGGCTCATGGGCAAACGGCGGAAAGTATTATCTAAACAATGCGACAGTCGTCAATAACGCCGGTGCTCAATTCCACATTGGAAATTACGCACAAAAGGCCATTAATAACGGGTTTAATTCAAAACCCTTAACCGAAGAGCAAGTCCAAACCTCTCAACCAGCCGGATTTGAACTTTCCGGAAGCGGAAATATCCAAAATTACGGCACGATTTTCAACATTATTGAAACAAAAATCTCAGGAGGTTCGGTTTTAAATAACGGAACTTGGCAAAACGACAATGTTGTTAATCAAACAGGAGGATCTGTAAACGGTTCCGGAGTTCTCCGTACACAGGGTACTTACAACTTAACCGCTGGAACTTTTCATAACAGCCTAAGTGGAGAAGGCATCTTCAATTACAACGGCGGTAGCTTCAACGCTTTAAACGTTTCCGGGAACGTTACAGTAAATATCGCAGCTGGCCTTTCCGCTTCTACAGGGAATTTTGCGGGCGGAAAAATTAATAACAGGGGAACATTGGCAATAAACGGAGGGCGGTTTAACTCCTTAAACAACTGGGGAACTGTCAATGTTGCAGGAGAAACGTCCTTTAGAAACACAATTAATTACGTTAATTTAAACAGTTGGAAAACAGTCACTTTCAATGACAATTTTCGAAATAGCGGGAATTTGAATACCAACTCCGGCAAATGGAATTTTGTCGGCGACGGTCACATTACTATGACTGCTGGTTCCATATCAACCGGCAATCACAAGAATGTATTCGATTCTCTGGGAAGCACGAGCCAGCAAGATCTTCATTACGTCAGTCTTGACTCCCCTCTTCCGCAGGAAGTTAAGAACAGTCTGACAGACTTCTTCAAGAAATATTTGCCGGGAACGATTGCCCGTTCTTTGGTTACCCATGCATCTTTTGTCGGCGGAAAAGTCATCGTAACCGGCGTCAATTTGACACAGACACAAGCTGCGGATTTGACAAAGGCATTCAAAGAACAGTTTTTTCGTCTTTCCCCGAAGGTTTCCACCAGCACTGTATCGGTCAGTGCTGATTGAAACCTTTGGTTTCTTTTCCTAGGAGAAAAACATATGAACAAAATCTTTAAAAAGATTTGGAACAAACGCCGAGGATGCTTTGTGGCTGTTTCCGAAGCGATGACAGCTGCAAGGCAAAATACGGGGAAAGCCACCGTACTCATCGGTTCCATTGGTCTGTTGCTATCTGGATCTTCACAAGCCGCAGTTGTTATTAACGGGAATGTCCATGATGCCGACTCTCGGTTGCCCAATAAGTACAACCATATCTTCTTTATTAGTGAAGATACAACGATCAATGGCAATTTTGATTACAACCTTAGAACGACCACGACAGATTCACGCGATGATTTGCTTATCGGCTGTGTTTCAGACAACGAACACTTCTCTAACGTCAATTTGGTAGTCAACGGCACAACAAGTTTTGGCCCTGAAACGTGGGTTTCTATCGGTCAAGTAGGAAACGGAAGCGGGAGTAATGTCAATGCTTCTTTAACAACCAGAGACCTAAATGTTTCCGGTTGGCTTTACCTCGGCTCCAGAGCTGTTAACTATCAATACGTCCCGTTAACTTCTCGCTTGGTTGTTAGCGGAACAATGAATTTGTACGGTTCGTTCTTTAATACCGGACACAAAACTGGGAGCGGACTGGGAACGGATGTCCATACCTCAGGTACAGGCAGTTTTAGCATCGGAACTCTTAACAATTGGGGAAACTTCAATCTCGCATCTAAAAACATGAATGTTTCCGGAGAAATTGGCCGTCTTAACATTAACGGAGGTTCATTTAACCAAAATCCCACCAATAATATTTATATCCGTGATGAACTTGTTTTGAACAGCGGCTCGCTAGTAACACAGCAACCAATTACCGTCGGCCAGAGAGCAGGCAATTTTTCAATAGGAAGCTCGTTCGTTTTAGCCGGGGGTTCGCTTAATCAAACGGGGCTCCTGACACAAAAAGCGGGACAAGTTTCGGTAACCAAAGGTTCTTATGCTTTCGAAACCGTCAACAAAGAGAACGGTTCACTTTCCAATACTGCTACCCTCTCGATAACAAACTTCAACCAGTCCAACGGTTCAAGCTCAAACTCCGGCAATTTGTCCATCGGCAACGCGAACCTTTTTGGAACTTTGGTAAATACCGGAACACTGACACTGACCGGCAATGTCTCGAGCCGAGGAAACCTTACCAACAACGGAAATCTGAATAACCGGGGCAACTGGACGGAAACGAACCGCTTTACGATTGCCGGGAGCTTGAACAACACAGGCAGCGTGAATTTCCAAAACGGCTTCCGGTTCGGAAACGGTCGCCTGACCTCTTCTGGGACAATCCAAACGAATAACGCTTTGGACGTATTCGATTCTCTTGGTAATTCCGGTCGGCAGGATCTTCATTACGTCGCGTTAGGTTCGACGACTCCCCAAGAAGTGAAAACCAGCCTGACTGATTTCTTCCAGAAATATTTGCCGGGCACAGTCGCTAAAACGCTTGCCGATCATACCTCGTTTACGGGCGGAAAAGTCATCGTGACCGGCGTCAATTTGACTCAGACCCAAGCGGCCGATTTAACAAAGGCATTCAAAGAACAGTTTTTTCGTGTCTTTGCTATCTAACATTGGACTTTTTGAAGAAAATGATTGCAGCCGATACCACAATATCATCCGTGAAAAAGAATCCGGCCCTCGCTTATCTGGCAAGACTCGGATCGTCCCGTTCAGTAATCACGATTTCAAACTGTTTAAAGCACATAGCTAACTTTTTAGGCGCCAAAGATATAGAGACAGCCGATTGGTCAAAATTGAAACGTACTCATTGGACAGAGATTCAAAAACAATTGTCTGCTCAGGGCTGCTGTGGATCAACACAAAATCTCTATTTGACGGCATTCAAAACTGTGGCAAAAGAGGCTTGGACATTGGATCAGCTGCCTCAGTCGTCGTACTTAAAAATCCAAGCTTTAAAAGGCGTTAAATATGAACGTCTGCCCAAAGGTCGAAGCCTGACAGTCAAAGAAGCCGCCGGGCTTCTTAAGGCTTGCGACGACGGCACAAACCAAGGAAAACGGGATATGGCTCTATTTGCTTTAATGCTTGGCTGCGGCCTGAGAAGGGCAGAATGCGTCCGGTTGGAGATGAAAAATTGGGACTGTATCAGCAGATCCTTCTGCTTTATCGGTAAGGGAAATAAAGAACGTCGCGTCTTTTTGCCGAAAAAATTGAACCGGATTGTAGACGAATGGCTCATGGTTCGAGGACTGGAAGACGGAATTTTCTTTCCCCGGATCTGCCCGGGCGCAGATCACAGCAAGTTCATTTTTAGAGAAATGCAGCCGTCATCAATCTATAGGATTCTTCAAAAGAGAGCTGAACTTGCACTGATCGGTAAAGTCCGGCCGCATGATTTACGCAGAACCTTTGCGACTCGGATGCTGGAACAGGGTTGTGACCTGTTTATTTTACAAAGAGCGATGGGTCATACGTCGGTAGCTACCACAGCCCGCTATGATTTTCGTGCGGAAAGCAGCCGGGAAAAAGTTTGCAAGAATCTGGAAGTTTTCGGTTGAAGCCTATCGTTCCGGTTTTTGTGAACCTTTTTTCACCCTTTTACGCATGGCTTGCATCCGCTTGATTTGCTGTTGTTTTGCCTCGTTAAGCTGACGCAGTGTTTTCTGCTCGGCGCTCTCAACAAGTTCGAGCTTTGAGTAGTAATTCTGCATTTTTCTGCCGAGATGCTGGTCCTCGGAATAAGGAGAATCAAGAAGTTTTCTCGACGCTTGCTCGGCCAAATAAGCTACGGTCTTTCGTGTTTTTTTGGTTTTTTGAATGGACGGAGAGTCCGGTATGGCTTTTCCTTCTTTGAAGGCAGAATGAATCTTTTCGACCTGAGCTTGCTGCCGTTTCAAAAGCTCTCGTTTTTTGGCGATTGCATAGACTCGGGCTCGATCTTGTTCAGACATCCGGCGATTATTTAAAACATGATGTTCTGCTTGAGAAATTCCCTGCTGCGTCTTTCCTCTTGACCACCTTCGGGTCGCATTGGCCTCGATGCCGCACTTGAAGAGGCAAGCAGCGAAATGCTCACGCATTGCCGCCAGCTCGTCGTTTGCAAGATGAATCCTTTTGCCCTCTCTGTTTTTTGTACGAAGAAGAACGTGACAGTGAGGCTGAGTAGTTTTTTTATCATTTCCGGGCAAATGGAAAGCCAGCAGATAATCATATCCGTCAAGCATATCCTTGGCCCATTGACCGCAAGCTGTTTTGAATTTTTCCTCGTCTGTTCCGGCGGGCATAGAAAGTATGACTCTTCTGGCGTGGCCTCTTTTGGAGGTTCCGTCTCCCATTTCTGAAAGCAGCTTCCACTCATATAGAACTTTTCGATATTCCGCTTTACCCTGTAAACTGTTTCCGCTCTGGTCGATCAGCTCAATGTCTCCGTTTCGCGCAATGTAGTCGGCTGCTTTGATTGTGTGAAGATAACTTTTTATGTTTGCTTGTCCGAACCGAAATATAACCTCGTCGCGCTTATCGACAACACCTTCGGCTTTAACTTTTGAACTGAGAGCAGAAAATCTGAAGGCGGCAGTATTTGAAACCTTCTCATATCCTTTGAAAATGCGTGCTTTTCGGGCACGCATCGGATCAGGAAAAAGATCGTCAAGAAACGGATTCTTATTGGAGGCCATTATTAATTGCCTTTGCCTTATTGATTTCCTGCAAAATGAATTTTTGCTGGCTTTCAATAAAGGAACTCAAAGTGCTTTTGCCGGACTCCACGTCCCTAAGTTTTCTTTCAAAGACAGCCGTAAGGATCGGGTTGCGGACGAGCTCGGGCACGAGCTTCAGCAATTCAATTCCGTCTGAAGAGGCGCAGATTTTTTTGCCTTTCGTCTCCAAATAACCTTTTCTTTTCAGTTCGCTGATAATCGCTGCTCTGGTTGCCGGTGTGCCGATCCCGTCGCCTTCCTTCAGATATTTTTTATATTCCGGGTTGTCCACTACAGTATGAATTTTTTCCATAGCTGCAATCAGAGTACCCTCGGTGAAATAGGCTGGCGGCTTGGTAAGTTCGTTTTTCGTTTCAGTCTTTAGGACTTTCAGAATGTCTCCGTTTTTTACAGAAGGAAGAATCTGATCGGATTCGTTTTTGTCTGTGTCCGGGTCAGTTTGATTTTGGTAAACGACTTTCCAGCCAAGCGCGGTAACGTTTTTTCCTTTGCCGATGAACGTCTCACCTCCTAGTTCCAAGTCGATGGAGCAAGAATTAAATTGATGAACTGGGAAAAATTGAGCCAAATATCGGCGTCCGATCAGTTCATAAATCTTTTGTTCCTTATCGCATAATGCCGTCCAGTCAACCGGCAGCTGCGTCGGGATAATCCCGTGGTGAGCAGTTATCTTCTTATCGTTCCAAGTTTGAGACTTAACAGTCGGATCGGCTTTTAATACCAACTCCTTCAGCTTGGGGCAAGTTTTCGCAATGGCTGCAAGGACTTTAGGCGCATCGGTAAACTGTGATTCCGGCAGGTATTGACAATCGCTTCTGGGATAGCTTGCGGCTTTATGGATTTCATACAGACTTTGACAGGTATCCAGCGTTTCCTGAGCAGAAAAACCGTATTTGTTGCTTGCTTCAAGCTGAATGTCCGCCAGCGAAAAGGCCCGGGGCTGTGCCTGTTTTTTTGGCACGGTTTCCGTCTTTCTGACAACTGCCGTTTTTATCGGTTTAAGTTTGTCCGACAGAATCTTTGCGACTGCCGGATTCACCAGTCGGCCTTCAGAGTCCAAACCTTCCTGTCGGTCGGACGGTTTCCAGAGGGCTGTAAAACTGCCGCGCCCTGCGGAAACTTCCGCTTTTGAAACAAAATAAGGGACAGCCTTAAAGTTCTTGATCGTTCTGTCTCTTTCGGCTACTAAGGCAAGCGTAGGAGTTTGAACGCGCCCCACAGCAATGAGTTTCCTTTCCTTGGCTCCGTGAGTAAGCGTTAACGCCCGGGTCAGATTCATTCCCAGCAGCCAATCGGCTCTGGATCGGCCGAGCGCTGCAAGCTTCATTCCCTGAAATTCGCTGTTCGGCTTAAGAGATTTCAAGCCTTTTTTAATGGACGCCGGATCTTGTGCGGAAACCCAGAAACGACTAACAGGTTTTCGACACTTGTAAAACTCCAAAATCTCATCAACAAGAAGCTGTCCCTCCCTGTCCGGGTCGCCGCAATTAACAATGCTGTCGCATTTACCCAAAAGTAATTTTATTGTTTTGAGCTGAGCCTTGACGCCTCTGTCCGGTTTTACGTTGAGTTTCCATACCGAAGGGAAGATCGGCAAATCCTGCATACGCCAAATTTTTCCGCCTTTCTTGGTGACTGGAACGTCATCAGGTGTGTAGGCATCCGGGCCCGCCTGTTCCAACAAGTGACCGAAGCACCAAGTGACGGTATTGCCTCCTTTGCATTCGTTAAAACCGGCTCCCTTTTTTACAATTCCCAACTCTGCACAAATGGCTTTGGCAACAGAGGGTTTTTCCGCAATCCATAATTGCATAGCGACTACCTTTCAATATCAATGGTTCTGATTTTTTGTGATGGTTTTTGAAATTGGTACGGATTGGATAACGGCTGCGTCAGATAATTCAGCATCGAACTCTGAATATATTTCTGTTGATAATTGGGTAAATCCTTGTAAGTTTGTAGAGCTGCTGTCTGAAGGGCGGCCTTAGCTTCTTTGTTGTCCGGACTTTTATCTTCCTTTACCAGAGGCTCTGCCGTCAGTCCTAAAGATTTATCAATGCCGAATAAATAATCCTTAATTTTTTCGGCGTCAGCACACGCCCGGAATAATTCTTTAGGATCTTTTTTAAGTACCTCGATCCAGTTGTTCACGTAGGAAACGCTGTTCTGGGCCTTGTGTTTGATGCCTAATCCGCTGCACACCATCATTGAAGAAATTTCAGCCCGAAGTTCTTCTCTGGCGTAATCCGGGGTTCCGAACTTATTCAGTATCGGCCTGTTAAGGCGGGAGCTGTGACCCGTCCAATGTCCCAGTTCATGCAGTGCCGTGGCATAAAAACCTTCTGCATCTTTGAATTGAGTTCTCAGCGGAAGAACGATCTTGTCCAAAGCCGGAACATAGTAGGACTGGTTTTGTTCTATCTCTTCGATCTTGGCGCCTGACTTGTCAAGAATGCGTTCGGCAGCCTCCAACGGGGTCCATTCGTGTACCGGTGTCTCAAATTTCTTGAGATTCAGATTGTCACATTGCTCGGAATTAAAAACGACAAACGGACAGGGAATGAGGCGTTCTACCGTTTTATCCTCATCTTTTTCGTCCTTTTCCACTAAGTGCTTCCAGAAGATGCACTTGGTGCCGTGTTCTCCCTTTTTTACTTTCCCGCCGAGCTCCTGTACCTGACGAAACGTGAGCCAACGATTGTCTCCGTACCCTTGGCTCATTCTGACAGCCATCAGCAGCAGCGCATTGGTACCCCGGTAAGGAGCATCGGTAACGGCACTGACAGGCACGACATTGGCTGCGTTATCCCAGTCCTTCTGCCACGGTGCCGTTCCTTTTTTCATCTCTTCAATGAAGTAATCGGCGACGGATCGAACGTATGCATTGTATTTTTCGTTCATAGCCGCTCCCCGTTATTGGAAAAGCTCGGTCGTGTGAAACAATCCAGTGCGAAATCTTCAAAAAGTTTATCTTTATCCTCTTCGCGCAAAGAAGTTTCTTCACAAGCGCCGTAGTCCTCGGCTTCCTTTTTACTCATGGAAAAATTTTTAGCGGCTTTGTCTTCGCAAAATTTTCTGATGAGAACATTTACGGTTAGTTTTATGGTTTCTCGGTTGGTTGTTTTCATGATTGATCCTCGGAACCGTCCGCAAGCGCGGACGGTCTGTCATGTTCGGAGCGTTTTAACGCTCGGCTTCCTGCTCTTTAGCTTTAGGACGCGAGTAATCAATCTTCAAACCGGGCTGATTGAGCGACACCGCAATTCCTTTAGCGGTTAAGACGTTTTCCTGCATCTGTTTACCGTTCTTCCCGGTAAATTCACGAGTTGAGACATCCCCGCGCACTTCAAGCATCATTCCTTCTTTGATACCCGCAGCCATTCTTTTTGCCGAGCTTTCTTTACCGTAGTAACGGACACTGAAGAACTCGGTTCCGTCTTTGTCCTGCTGGAAGGAACCGTCTTGCTGCTTCACGAAGTGAGGCTTATAGGCTTTGAACTCCAATACGGAAGTTTCTTTACCGGCATTCGGGCCGGATTTGGGAACGATTTGCGAAATCGTCGGTTCTTTGAAAACGACGACGGTATTGCTGAAGGCTTTGTATTCAGTCATTTTTTCTCCTTTATGAGCTGTTGCCCGCTTTCGTTAGGAAATTTTTCTTCGCGAAGCAAGCGGATTCCTCGCGACTTTCCGATATGCGTTTCTGATTTTTTGAACGTGTCTGAAATATTCTTTCTGTTTGTCTCCTTCGTCCTTGGACGTCGGAGTTTCGCTGCCGGTAAGTTCGGTCTTTTGTTCAACCGGAAAAGCTTCCTGATCAGACGCTTCGGAAACTTTTTGTTCCTTCAGCTGCAATTTGATTTGTGAAATCAAAGAGGCCGCAAAGTCCGCACAGCGTTTTTCGTCCCAGTCGGCAGTCACATCGGCTGTGATGTTGGCAGTAATGTCTGTAACGTTTTGCGCTGTCGGCTGAGTTTCTTCCGGCTCCGTGTCCGGCTCGGTTATTTCACTTAAATGCGTTTCTTCTATGTCCGCATGAATGGCAATGGATTCAACCTTGTTTCCCGAATCCGACTCATCGGAAAATTCTTCAAGAGAAGCCAAAAGTGCGGAATCGGATTCTTCCGAGCTTTCGGAGGTTTCGTCTTCCGTGTTGCTTTCCGAGGTTGGGCTGACGTTTGCTTCTTCAGTCAAGTCGGACAAAATCTGCCGGGCGTTTCCGGTGCCGGATGCTGCATCATTCAATTGACGCAGAACGTCGGTTTGTGCCGAGGCAGAAGCCGCGCTGATTCCTTCAAGAGCATCAAAATTGGAAATCGACTTTTTGACAATCTCGTTGGAGATCAGATTTTCAATGTAGCAATTAACCTGATCTTCGGACCATTGGTTATCAGGTACCGATTTCATATCGTCCGGCAGTTCGGTATTACCGGTGACAATTCGGCTTGCTGCATTCGTTTCATTTAAGTCTGATGCTGAGGCGGTTTTTATCCGCTGCTCCATTTGTGCCACGAAAAGTTCAACGTCCTGCTGCGGAATCTCGGGGACTGCCCAATTTGCTCTTTCTCTAAAAGCGGGATCAAGGTAATACTTAATCTTCTGACAGAAAATGGGCTTGGTATTTTCGAGGGTCACGATTTCATTGTCTTTGCCGAGTTCCCGGATTTCCTGCGGAAGCATCAGAGCGCGCTTCTGATCGGATTCACTGGTGGAATTGCCGCCTTTGCTGTGAGACTTGGATTTCGATTTGACGGTCTCATATCCCAGCATTTCAGAGTATTCATTGGCATCCGATTGAGTGGCCGGGCTCGGGGCGTACATAATCATCAAAGCGTGGTTGGAGAGAAGCGTTACGGCACCGGCTTTGCCGTAAACATCCTCAAGCTGCGCCTTGTTTTGAATGATGGTCAAGAGTCTCATGTTGTAACCGGCCATATAAGAAACGGCCTGTTTAATCATGTTCACCGTGCCGATGGACGTCATCTCGTCCAAAAGAACAAGGCATTGGTACTTGAGCGTTTTGTCCTGAGACGGCAGTTTCCGGGTATTAAGGTTTAAGAGCTGATCGAAGAAGAGGTTGATGAGCACCCGGGCATCTTTAAGTTTCGTAGGCTCGATCTTGAAGTAAATGCTCATCCTCTTGCGGCGGACTTCTCTTAAATCGAAGTCCGAGGCGCTTGTCGCCAAATCTACCTTCGGATTCTGGAAAGACAAAAGAGCGGTATTGAATGTCGCGATAATACCGGCAAGCGTATTGTCCGAGTTGCTCAAGACTCGGTTAAGCGCGTCAACGCAGTTGTTTGAATAAGGATGCCCGGCATCCTGAGCTTCTTTTAATTTTCCTAAGAGATGTTCTTTTACCGGTTTTCCTTTGCCGGACGCCTGTCTGAGAATTTCTCCCAGAGTATGAGGCAGTCCGGGTGTTTCCAGAACGAACAGAGTTACGCCGCGAAAGAAGTCTTTAGCATTTTCACTCCAAAACTTGTCGTTGTTGTTTTCACCCGAATAAAGCGCCTGACCGATGGCATCAATGTCGCCCAGCCGTTCGGCAGGACTGCTGCTGATGTAATCCAGCGGGTTGTAGCGATGTGTTTTTTCGTCATCCGCGTAAGGAGAAAACAAATAGACTTCCTGTCCGCACGCTTTCCTGAAGCCGGAGGTGATGTCAAAGTTTTCACCCTTAATATCGAGAACGACCAGAGAATCGGAATAGTTGAGGCAATTCGGAACAACAATACCGACGCCCTTGCCGCTACGGGTTGGCGCAGCCAGCAGAACAAACTGGTAACCGGCATAGGTCAGATAGTTGTTTTTGTACTTTCCGACCAGAATGGTTTTATCAAGACCGCCCGGAGGATCAATCAGGCCGGATTGTTTAACTTCGCCAAGATTGGCAAATCTTGCCGCTCCGTGCAGCGCCCGTTTATCCCTGTTAACTGCAATCCAAATGCCTCCTCCGATCAGCGCAATCCACGGCAGGAAAAGGCACGCATGGACCGCTAGGCGCACCGCTTTGTCGGGAGCGTGGCGGTACATCATAAAGTATTGGATGATCGTCCACGGGCGGCACGCTTCCAGCGGAAGATTGAAAATCCGCATGAATACGAAACTGCTGATAAAAAGAATGACCAGCGCGCAAAGCAGGGCTGCGAAAACAACAAAGAGGATTTTCAGGAGCGTCTTAGAGGCTTTCATTCTTTTTCTCCTCAGTGTGAGAGTTATAGAAAAGCTCCGTGATATGACGTCCGTAAGTTCTGTTTCGGTGGACGTGAACTATCACGTCAATGACCTGATGCAAAAGCTGCTGAATAACCGCATAAGGCAGCTTGCGTCCCGTTGAAGACTGAAGAACTTTGAGCGCCAAATAGTCAAAAACCTGTCCGCAGCTTCCGGCGTGGCAGCTTGTAATTGAACCTGAATGCCCGGAAAGGCACACATTCAGAAAGTCGAAAGTCTCTCCCCCGCGCAGCTCGGCAAGCAGAATACGGTCGGGCTTCATTCTGAGACACGAACGCATGAGGCTCGCAGCGGTTACCGTTGATTTATCCGTTGCTTCAGACGGGTAGAAGAGGTTGACTTGGTTTTCGTGCTTTGGGAGTCCGTAAAGAAGCTCAGGTACGTCTTCAATCGTAATAATTCTCTGATCCGTCGGAATATGCTGCATCAGAGCTTTCATAAACGTGGTCTTACCTGAACCGGTTTCTCCGGCAATAACTATTGTTTTGCCGGTTTCAACGCAGCGCTTTAAAAATTCTGCCCGGAGAAGGTTAAGAGTGTCCGGTGTTTTATTGGGGTCAAAGGTCTCTTTGTAAAGGGCAGATAATTCCTCATGTACCGGGTCAAGAGAGTCCTTTGGGCGGATATGCGAAAAATATCCGTTCTGAATGTAAGAATCCAGTCCGATAACGTCCTTCGAGATTTTTCTGACCGTAAGGCTGATGGTCCCGTTCTTGCACGCCGGAGGCATCACGAACTGGGCTCGTTCACCGTCCGGTAATTCCACGGAGAGCACCGGATGGGCAGAGTCGAGCGTTTTGTTTTCTCCTCCGTAAACAGCGCAGACGTTTCCGAGCTTGGCAAGGTAATCGTAGGTGAAATTTTTGTCTTCATAACGCCTCCACCCGGAAGCCTCTTCAACCCAGACGAAGCCGGGGCGATTTACGGCAATTTCCGTAATATCGCTACGGTCAAGGTACTTCTGCAGACCTTTTTGAAGCTGGACGCGCACCGTCAGGTCTTTTTCAACGGGAGAACTCATCTGACCAACTCCCTTTCTTTTTCGTTTTTTGCTTGAGAAGAGACGGAATCTCGTACATTTAAATGAACTGATCCCTGAACTTTTGGAAGTGGTTTCCCGTTTTTTTCCAAATCAGAAAAATAGTTGAGCAAACTTTGTATTTCCCCTTTGGCTTCTTTAAGGCTGCTGTATCTGGTAGAAAGATTTTTTACGTGCTCAGCGAGAATTTTTTTTCCTTCAGAACTGAGTGTTTTTTCTCTTGGAAGTTTTGATAGGGCTTCAACATTGGCTTTAGCTGCAACCAATAAATCATGAGAGGAGAGCTTTTTACAACTTCTGAATCCGTGATTAATCATCCAAACATTAGTTGTGGATATGACGTCTTTATAGAAATTTGTGACTTTGGACTCACTGGTTTCTAAAACGGCGCAAGCTTCAACCAAGTATCCGCAAGTTTCCTCGCAATAATTTGGCGAGGCAGAATTGATTCCGTTGGCTAAAAGAGATGTTTTTGCCAACACAGCCGCAGGTTCCTTATTAGAAAAAGCCTTGTCCAGAACAGAGGGAGCAGCGAGGATTAAAGGATAGATCTTGCTTCTCAATTCAGAGTCAAATGCCATATGAATGCCCACTTCATGCAATAAAGCTGCTGGGGCAATAGTAGGAGAAAGGTTTTCTGCGATTAAGAAGGCCGTATGAGACTTGACGTCGTAGCAGCCCTGAATACTTTCTTGTACAGATTTTCTCAATCTGCTTAGTTTGTTTTTACTCTCGGCTGTATAATCTACCTGTGTATACAGGGTCTCGTGCGTGTTTTCCGGGTCGAATTCGGTGTGAATTTTTTCGGCTGGCTGGGGCCAAGAGTTTGATGAAACCGAAGCATCAAAGTCAGGAGACAACCATGCGCCTGACACCCTTATACAGTCACTTCCCGCTTTCCTGTCTAGGTCTCTTTTGGAATGAATTGGAAATTCCGTAATAATTTCCAATAAGTCTTCGTTTAGAAATTCTGAGTGAAATAGGTTTGCAACTGCTACTCTATTTCTGTTCCTGCCCGCGAAAAAATAGTAGGTAGGTTTTATTCCCGGTAAGCGGTAGGCAAAATCCGATTCTTCAAGAGTTTGTCTGACGGTCTTTAAGGAACTCTCAGTTTTATTAATTTCTTCTTTAAATTCGTCTCTACTAGGGTATAAAAGCAAAGAACTTGTCAGATGAATACCGCCTTTTCCTCTGTGCTCATTAAAAAAATCATGGAAACCTTTTCTGACGATGACTCCGATATTTTCTAATTTTTCTTCATTGAAACTCAGTTTCTTAAAACGCCCCAATAAACCGAATTCATTAACAACACACGCTTCTGAGTCGGGAACGAGAAATCCCGTTATCTTATTTTTCTGGGAAAGAAGCGCTGGACCGTCAAGTTTTGAACGAAGCTCTCCCGCTGTCTGAACGATCACCAATCGTCCGGTGTCAATAAGACCTTGGACAGTTTTTAGCCCAAATTTTTGAACAAGGGCTGATTTGATTTGAACTGTGTTTGAACCGGCAGTTTCCAAAGCTCGCGAGTATCGGAGATTTGAGAAAGGACCGTCCTCCGCCAAATTGGGATTTGAAGTCATCATGTTGAACCGAGCAAATGTTTTGGCGGGACACTTGCAGACTCACTTGTTTATTGTAACAAAAACGGCTATACAGGAACTTACGTCCGTTGAATCGGGTATGATCCAAAATTGCATAGGGACTCGTGCGTGTTTTCCGGGTTGGATTCTTTTGAAACTGCTCTTACTGCTGATTTGCTAGCGTGCCCGGGAACCGGGCAGGACACGTTAAAATTACAATTGTCTTCATGCGACGTCGTCGGTTGTTGTTCGGTTTGTAGTTCTTCAACGTCCGGTCTCAATGAAGGTACCGAAGCCGAATCGGTACGGTCGGGAAAGATGAGCGCGCCCGGCCACACCTTTCAATGAGGCGTCCGTCGGTCGGTTGACCGGTTTTACAACGTGCTGAGCCTTTTAGCTCTAGCAACCTTGGGCCGGGTGTTCCCGGACCGACGCCTCAGACCTATTTATTCTTTCTTATCTCTATTCTTTTTTGGCTGCTTACTTTTTTATAGATACAGTTGTAAATGACCAAGCAGCAAACCATAACGAAAAGGTAAATTCCTAAATTTGAAATCACGGCATCATACAGAGCCGCTTCAGAGGAACCGTCTGGCTCGGCAGCCAAAGCGTTTCCGCAAATAACCGGAGCCATACAAAAAGCAAGGTATTTAAACAAGTTTACAAAATTAATCATAGTTAACTCCTTGAAATTAAAAAGTTCTCTTTATTCCTCGGCGGAATAAGTGGCGATTTGCTATCTTTCGGCACCCTTATCTTTAGGTTTCGGCACTTCCGGTAGCGGCTTCCCGGCTTGTTCCAGTTCAGTAAACCGTCTGTAGAGCCCCTTGATTTCAGCTTCAGCATCCGAAAGCTTTGAATACTTAGACGACAAAGCTTGAACGTGCTTTGCAAGAATCTCTCGGCCCTTCGGACTTAATTCATGCTCCTGCGGCATCTTCGAGATTTCTTTGACGTTAGATTTGGCTATCGTCGCGAGATCGAGCGCTGAGAGCTTGCTGGTATCTCTGACGCCGTGCTCGACCAACCAGACGTTGACTGTAGATTTAACGTCGTTAAACCATCGGACGACAGCCGGAGCTCGGGCCTGAGCTTTTGCCGCTTCTTCGACAAGATATCCGCAGACTTCTTCCCGGTAATCAAAGGAACTGCGGGAGATTCTGCTTTCCTGAAGACGTTTTTCAACGGTCTTCATCAAAGGATCTTCAGTTTTTAATCCGGTTTCATACAGGTTGACTGCCGTGTCAATCAGTTTCCGGGTCTTAGCTCTTAAATCGGAGTCGGCAGCCATGTGAACGCCGACCTCATGCAGCATCACCGCGCAAGCGGTCTCCGGTTTGAGGTTGTCGGCAATGAGAAATGTCCGGTGATTTACCTTATCGTGGAATCCGAGAATCCGCGTCGGATCTTGCGGAAGCGCAATAGTCGAGAATCCCTGTTTTTTCTCCTGCTCAATCGAAGCAACGGTCAGCGCTTCGTATTCCGTTTGGGCCAGATAAAAGCGGTTGTTGTTGACGAGATTAACGAGACCTTCTTTTCCGAACGCTTTAATTAAGGCCTCTCGGATCTCGGCCTTGGGTGTCTTCAGGCTTTCCTGATTGGCCTTGGAAAAAAGAGCCACGCCTTTATCCGTTTCTTTGGTTTTAATGACCTTGAAAATTCTCTTGAATCCGTTCGTTACTTTCTCAACGTCTTTTCCGTCTAAGTACGGATAAAAACCCTCTTTGCCGAGAGCCTTTTCAGTGTAGGCACCATTTGTAAGGAAGTCGTTTGTTATGCCGATTTCCTTGCAGCGCAGCTCGACAAAACCCTCAAAGCTGCGGGCGGCTTCCTCAGCTTTGGAATGCCAATAGTCGCTCTTGCGCGTCATACGTTTGTGCATATCGCTCTCTCGGATGGCATTGATGGTTTCGGCCCATGCATCATGCAGCGGGAAGCGGATAACATTGTTTTGGCCGACTTCTTTAACGTTAATGTCTTTTCGAGTGAACTCAAACATCATCTTCTTGTTGGCTGAGTTCGAGCGCTCCTGATAATTCACTTCAACGCTGAAGGAATCGGTATCACCTTGAGCGCATTTAATCGCGGCGTCAAAGTTTTTTGAATCGTTTTTTATTAAATACTCCACTTGAGCCGGAATCCATTTCGCAGAACGGTATACCGGTTCGGCACGTTTGAAGATTTCTTTTTTTGCGTCCTCCGTAAGTTGAACGGTAATCGAAGAGTCTACCTGTTGACTCAAGTAGCGCCTTTCCGGGTCTTGAATTTCTTTGTAATTTGTTCTCATCAGATAGTGATCGAGCGCATGAAACCACTCATGCGCAAGGCTTGAGTAGCCTTTGGTTTTGGTGAGATTGATAACGCGATTCGCCACTTCATAATGCGCAGAAGCTGCTCCGTGACCGCGAGAGCCGAAGGCAAGCCCTAAACCACCGTCCAAAGCAACGGCCTTCGGAGGAATGTCCAATATCTTTGAGAGATCCATGAGGGAGTCATAAGCATTGTTGAGCATCCATTGCCGTTCCCTGC
>OCSG01001192.1_pt1 | contig 17409 bp, 10 predicted proteins | sample 1538831 | NCBI WGS metagenome assembly OCSG01 (sample SAMN04571729, study PRJEB22368) | human gut metagenome | biome: human gut; material: stool | host: Homo sapiens | place: Luxembourg | collected 2012-09-20 | reverse complement strand
CATCATCATGCAATTGCGGGTAGTTGTGGCGTTCATTTTCAGAACGTAAGTCTATAATCGTCCGTACGCCCATATTCTTGAGTTCCCGGCGTGAGCAGGGAGGAATACTGTCTATTTGTGCGGAACGGTATATCATTCCCCAGCGAAGAGATTTTCCGGTACCAGCAGATTCGTATCCTCCTAAATCGCGGAAATTCTGTATGCCGGGGATGTTAATGTTGCGGGTGGCCACTTTAACCCGGTATTTGTTATTAAATACCATCAAGTAGTAATAACGTTGAGACGGATCGTTGGTTACGATTGTCATTTTACCACTGGAAATGTTTGCCATTGCAATGGGAGAATCTTCCGGAATAGCTTCAGGAGAAGTAGAGGTGTATACTTTTACCTGTCCTTTTAATACCGGTGCTGTTTCCCATTTGATAATACAGTTTCCTACGTTATTTTCTTCACATACCACAGATATAGCAGGTGATGTGCCAGAACATGATGGGAGCACTAATAAAACAGTAAGCCAGCTTAACAGGTTTCTATACATAGTTTCTTTGTCTTGAATCGTATACTGCAAAGATAAGAATTACCCGAAGATGTGGTAATTCCTTTGCTATAATTAGCCAAAGTTAATAGTAATTTACGTGTTAAAAAAGGGCGCTTCTTCGTTATAGAAGAGCGCCCTGAATGAGAAGTAACCTAAGTTTGCTTTATTGAATATTGTTCAATAGATCTATTTTTCCTTCGTTGACCAACTTTAAAATGAGCTCACCAAATAAGGTGTTTTGCCATGCAAACCAGGCGCGTGTGAAGTTTTTAGGGTCATCCTTATGGAAAGATTCGTGCATGAATCCTGTTCCTGCATCTGTATCCATCAGCATTTTTATGCAAGACTTAATTTCCTGGTCGTCCTGACTGGTGAATGCCTTCATCATGATACTCATAGGCCATATCATATCATAACCGATGTGAGGTCCTCCAATACCTTCTCCTGCCTTTCCTTTGAAGAAGTAGGGGTTGTCTTTGCTCCATACAAAACGACGTGTGTTTTGATAAATAGGATCGTTGATGTCTACATCTCCCAGATAAGGCATTGCCAGCAGGCTTGGTACGTTGGCGTCGTCCATTAAGAGATGATTTCCGAATCCGTCTACTTCAAAAGCATAGATTGTACCATATTTAGGATGATTGTAAGTTGCATATTCTTTTAATGCGGTTTCTACTTCTTGTGCCAAATCTGTGCATTGTTTCGCCAGACTGGTGTTTTTGTTTACAACATTCAGAATTTCCGCAGCTTTCTTTAGAGAAGAAACAGCGAAGAAATTAGACGGTACGAGGAACTGTAAAGTGGTTGCATCGTCAGACGGACGGAAAGCTGAAACAATGAGTCCGACAGGATTTACAGGAGCACCTAGACCGTTATTGTTTAATGTGTCGAGTGCGCGTTCTGTCTTACGCTGGAATTTATAGGGACCCACTCCCTCTTTGCGCTGTTGTTCCTTGAAAGTTGTCAGTATGTTGGCGATAGCCTGTATCCATTCATTATCAAAGATGCTTGCATCACCGGTTTCTTTCCAATATTGATAGGCCAGACGTAATGGATAACATAAAGAATCTATTTCCCATTTACGTTCGTGCAGTTCCGGTTTCATATCGGTCAGGTCGGACATCCAATCTCCTCCCACAGCCCCATCATTGAAAGCATTGGCGTATGGATCGATATTTATACATTTAAATTGTCTGCGTATCACTCCTTCGAGCATTTTCTTCAATTCCGGGTCTTTATTCGCTAATTGTATATAAGGCCAAACCTGTGCTCCTGAGTCACGTAACCACATGGCATGGATATCTCCTGTGTAGACGAAAGTATCAGGCTTACCGTCTGTTGTACGGTAATGAACTGTTGTCTCAAGGGTATTTGGAAAACAATTCTCGAACATCCATGCCAATTTTTGATTAGTAAGTAGCTTTTTCACCCTGATGATTTCTGCTTCCACGGCTTTTGATTTAAAAAGCCGCTTGTTTACGGGTGGACGATTACTTTTATAAGCGGCAATTTCAGCTGCTTGATTAACCACATTGGTATGATCCTTAGCTAGGATAAGTTCTGTAGCTTTAGCATGGCCTCCCATTAATAGGGTAGTTGTGATAATGCATATTCCGATGTTTCTTTTCTTCATATCTCTATTGTTTTAATAGGGTTATTAAAAGTGATTATTGCAAATCGATTCCGCCTAGTCTTCCATACATTTCTATGAAAGCAGCTTGTGTCAAGAGCCATTTTTTCTCGTTTTTATCTGTGCCGCTCCAATCTGTCTGGAACAAGCCCCGTTCATCTCTGGCATGATGCCATGCGTAATCAAGACTTTTCTGGAAATCGGTTAGATAAGTCTTGTTATGGTCTATCTGATAAAGTTCAATAAAGCCTCTAAGCATAACGGCTGTGAACCAAATATTTCCTTTTTTCAGTAATTGGAATGTTTGTCCGTCTGGAGAGGTGAACTGAGTGAAGAAGTGCTTGTGACACGCTTCTGCTATATTTTGTGCATCTTCCAGATAACTTTTCTGTTTGGTAATTTGATAGAGTAGGGCAGCTGCCTGCATCATTTGTCCACTGTTATAGGCAAATTTGGCACGACCGATTTTCTTGTTGAGTGAGATGTTGTCAAAGTATAGATGATCTTTTGAGTCTTCCAGGTTCTTTTTAGTCCATTCGTATAACTCTTTTCCTTCTTTTAAATAGGCATCATCTTGAGTAGCTTGAAATAGTTTGAGAGCGAATACGGCTCCCGGTGCATTAGAACAAGTATTTTTAGATTCCTTCTTTTGTTCGCACCAGTAGATTCCTCCGCCGAGTACGTCATCTTTACCACTAAGGATAAACTTCCATATTAGTTTAGCTTTCTCCAGATAAGCTTGTTTTCCTGTCATACGATAAGAATCGGTAAAATCGATACCTAACCAGACGTTGTCATCATAAAAACGATCGGAGAGAGGTTGACTGCTGATATAAGATGAGTAAGCGAATGGTTCTCTTCGTGTGTCGAAGTATTCTTCCAATCCTGGTAGTACTTTGTTTTCCAGAAGTTTTTTATACTTCTTATTTCCAGTGCTCTCCAGTAATGCATTTACTGCAGAGAATGTGCCCGAATACGGCCAAAGGTAGGAATATTCATTGCGTCTTTTTGCTTGTTCTTCTGATGCCAGATAAGTTGCCTTATTGTCTTGGTTAAAAGGATAGTTCTCACGTAACAGACACGTGTTGGGTGCTGCATAGTTTTGGTAAAGAGCATCTAGGGTCTGCTGTGCTCTTTCTATGTTAGGATTTGCGTTTGCAATGGTGAAAGCACAAATAACATTAAGTAATAGGCCGTTCATAATTTTTTATTTAAGTGGTGTTTATATAAATAGTAATTTGAATGAGTTCGCAGGTTTTATTGTGACTCTACAAAAATACCTTATTTCGGTTACTTTTTAAATGGGGAGTGAGCAGATTGTAAATGATTGTTTGGGGTATGTTGTTGATAATCAGAGAGTCTTTGATCGGAGAGTCTCTGATAAATGTAAATGATGCTGTATGATTAATACACTGTTATTCCCGGATTTGTTGTCCGATTCGAGCTACTTTTTCTTCAAATTCATTCCGGTCTCCATTTGCTTTGATCCGCATTTTTGAGCGGTAATTATAGATGGTCGATAATGAATACTGTAAGAAATGAGCTATTTTCACACTGTCTGTAATTCCAAGTCGGATAAGTGCGAAGATCCGTAACTCGGGTGTTAAGAGTTTGCCGGGTCCTGGAATGATTGCATTTTCCGGTAAAAGCAATGCGTTAAAATCTTCGACGAAATTCGGAAAGAGATTCAGGATTGCTTTGTCGAAGTTATTATAAAATTCAGCCAGATCTTCTTCTGTATTGAGAGAGGAGTGGAGGAAAGAGGTTACTTTCTTTATATCTTCACTTTTGGCTATTTTGAGTGCTCTTTTCTTAAAATTGGCAATTTTACTGATATAACTGGTATATTGTTCCATATACAGCCCTACATATTCTTCTTTGATTTTATTGTTATCTGCCAATATTGAGTTCATTTGTTGTATTTCGTAAAGATGATAAGACAAACTCTCATTAGCTTGTTCCACTTTACCTTTTTGTTTTTTCAGTTGTACGGACAGGATGAATAGCAGAATGCAGACAATGCATAATGCAATGAGCAATGCCGTTATGATGATAAATTTATGTTTCTCCTTTTCTTGAAATGCCTTATCTATGAAAAGATACATATCTGAGGCTTCGATGGTGTTAATTCTCGCATTGCATAGGATAGCGTCCTCCATTGCATTTTTCATATATTTAGATGCCCGGTCTATATCCCCACTCTCAAAGATCAGCTTGGCTAATATTTTTAAAGAGAGATTTTCTCTAGCTCCATTTAATACATCAGAAATGGCGGATATTGCGAAATATTTAATCGTATTTTCACGGTCATTTTTACCTTGATAGGCAGATGCCAGAGAATATGCTATGATTCCGGCATTTCTTGAATAGGGTGTATAACTTTGATAAGTGCTGTCCAGTATATGAATAGCATCATCATACTTTTTATGGAAAAGAAGAGTCGGTGCAGTTATAAAAGCTCGTACGTTTGATGGGACTTCTTTGCATTGGAGCAGCGAATCGCGATATATTTGTGCTATCAGATCATTTTCTTGTGAATCGTCCTCGTTGGAAGCAAAAGCTTTCTGGTGATTATAGATCGTGACTTGTCCGAGAAAATATTCAGCTTTGAGTTTAGGAGATAGTTGCTTTTGTTGCATCGAATTGGTAATTGCCAAAGCTTCTTTGAAAAAGCCCATCGAAGATAATATTCTTGAATAATCCAGTTTAGCTTCAATTAAAAGTTCTTTGTCATTACTTTCTTGAGCGAACCTGTTCATGTGGATGGCATAGGCTAAAGCGGAATCTTTTTGGAAAGATGAATACTCAAAACAAAGAGACTGTGCTGTCCCAACTTTCTTTCGAATATCCCTGGATTGTCTTAATATTATTTTCAGGCTGTCTATCTGTCTTTGCTTTTGTTGGGTATAACTAGCTTTGTTTTGTAGAGATTTATCTAATACTTTTAACAATGTTTTTACTTCATCGTTTGCTTTTGCTGGTAAACTGATGAAGATAAAGATTATCAATAGAGGTAAAATAAATCTTTTCATATATTAAGTAAGATTGCTTATTGAATATGGTTGTTTGCAAAGATAAGGAAATCCATATTAAGTTAAGGTTGACAGATTAACTTAATATGGATTTTATGAAAATAGGGATTTCGCTGGATGAATTACTTATATCCAAATCCTTATTTGTAATATCACTTGTATTTTTGTGCAAACTCCACCGAAACCGAATTGCTGAAACTTCGGCAAACTTCAGCTGCGAAGTCTTTCCCGCATTGGATTATTTTATCCCAGATCTCTTCATTCAAGTTATTTAGATCGCGGTATCGGACATCGTATTTGAGTAATCCGTAGATCAGCCCTGCATTGAAGTTATCACCAGCTCCAATAGTACTGACTGCTTGTAATGGTTCTATCGGATAATCTTTATTGACCAGATTAGTGCGTAACGCTACCTTTTCCGCACCTGCAGTACAGATGAACCGGGGACAGTAGAATTTGATTTTATCCTTGTAAATCTTGTCTATATCCTGCATGTTATACATATATAGAAAATCCTCTAAAGAACCGCGTACAATATCCGCATATTCCAGATTTTCAATAATGGTCGGAGCCAGTTTCATGGCTTCATTCTTGTGTGAAGAACGGAAATTCGGGTCATAATAGATGATGGCTTTCTTTTCACGTGCCTGATCTAGTAATTCGAGAATCTTCTCCCTCAGAACCGGATTCAGTGCGTAATAAGAACCCACCATGACAATGTCGTCTTCCTCTAGTTTCGGAAACAGAACATCCAGACGTTGCTTCGGGTAGTCTTTGTAGAAGATATATTCAGCATCACTCTGCTCGTTCAGGAAAGCTAAGGATACGGGCGATTTTCCATCCGGGAATACATTTACATGATCGGTTGGGATATGATTCTCACGCATAAACTGCAGGATAATATTGCCTACACGGTCATTCCCGGTTTCACTGATGAAGCCGACGTTTATTCCCATTCGTCCCAATGAGACAATACCGTTGAATACAGAACCTCCCGGTACGGCGGCAGAAGGCTGGTCACCTCGAAAGATGATATCGAGGATGGTCTCTCCGATACCGATTACTTTTCGCATAGTGATCTTGATTTTTCTCCCAGATAACCGCCGTGGTGACGTTTTGAATATTCAGCGATAGTAAATCCTGTTTCCTTCATGGTTTGTACTACCAATATATCTCCGATCACTGTCATGGCAGTAGTGGATGTAGTAGGAGTCATCCCTAACACACAGACTTCTGCAGGCTTGCCGGTACTTAGACAGACATCCGATTCTTTTGCCAGCGGACTATCCGGATTTCCGGTGATAACGATAAACTTCAGATCCGGGTCCAGATTATGGGCTAAGCGGGTTAATTCCACAATCTCACGTGTCTTGCCAGAGTTAGAGATCAGCAGGAGTAGATCGTTTTTTTGTAAGATACCCAAATCTCCGTGTTGCGCCTCGCTGGGATGCAGAAAGACGGATGGAATACCGGTGGAACAGAAAGTAGTAGCAATGTTCATAGCAATCTGCCCGGCTTTTCCCATACCGGAAGTTACCAGTTTTCCCTTTTTCTGATGTATTTGTTCTACAATCAGTTTCACCGCTTTTTCATAAGCGTCTGTTACGGGGATGTTGAGCACAGCTTGTGCTTCCTGTTGCAAAAGTTGTTTGATGGAGTCTATCATATAGGATCAGTTTATTTTTTCTTTTAATTCATTTAATGTGTTTGCTACTTCGTAATAGGTTGAGAAAGGCTGTCGTGCAAAACCTTTGTCCTCCAGGGTGTGGAGCGCTTTTAATAGCTCGTCGTAAAAACCATGTTCATTGTAGAAAATGACCTTCTTTTGGTGATATCCGATAGAGGCAGCGGCTATTACGTGGAAAATCTCATCAAGAGTACCGACGCCTCCGGGGAGTGCAACCAATACCTCCGACTTCTCCGTTATGATATCTTTGCGGTCACTCAAGTTACGGGTATGAATTTCTTCATCTAACAGAGTGCTTACCTTGCCATTCTCTTCCAGTTTGGCAGGAACTACTCCAATAACCTTACCACCATTTTCTTTCACGGCACGAGCTATGCATTCCATTAATCCGAGGCTGGCTCCTCCATATATCAAGGTTTTGCCTGTCTGCCCCATCCATTTGCCTATTTGGCTGGCGCTTTCGAAGTACATTTTGTCAATGTTATCGGAGGCGGAACAGAATATTCCTATCTTTTCCATATACGTTGTTGCTGTTATAGTCCACAAATATCTGCAATTTTCTATAAACAGCAATAAGTTTTATTGTATTTTTGCGGCATAATTCAATAAGGAAGTAGAAAACAATGCATTATAACGAATATACACTACCGAATGGTCTTCGTATTATCCATGAACCGACTCTCTCGAAAGTAGCTTATTGTGGTTTTGCCATCGACGCCGGAACACGAGACGAGGCGGAGCACGAACAGGGGATGGCTCATTTTGTGGAGCATCTCATCTTTAAGGGGACGGAGAAGCGGAAAGCCTGGCATATCCTTAACCGGATGGAGAATGTAGGCGGTGACTTGAATGCCTACACCAATAAAGAAGAAACGGTAGTCTATTCCGCTTTCCTGACCGAACATCTGGAACGGGCGCTCGAATTGCTAGGGGATATTGTGTTTCATTCCACTTTTCCCCAACACGAGATTGAGAAGGAAACGGAGGTTATCATTGATGAAATCCAATCATACGAAGACACTCCGTCGGAATTGATATTCGATGATTTCGAGGATATGATTTTCCGTAACCACCCGTTGGGGAGGAACATCCTGGGTAAGCCGGAACTGTTGCGTAGCTTTCGCACCGAAGATGTCCTTTCGTTTACGTGCCGGTTCTATCAGCCGGGAAATATGGTATTCTTCGTTCAAGGGCAATATGACTTCAGAAGAATAATCCGTCTGGCGGAGAAGTATCTGTCGGATGTCCCTGCCGGAGAGGTAAACAGCCGACGTGTGCCTCCTCCGCTTTATGCTCCCGAGCATTTGATGGTCGCTAAGGATACGCATCAGGCTCATGTGATGATTGGCAGTCGTGGATACAATGCGTATGACGATAAGCGTACGGCGCTTTATTTGCTGAACAATATTCTTGGCGGTCCCGGTATGAACAGCAAGCTGAATGTATCTCTGCGCGAACGTAGGGGACTGGTATATAATGTCGAGTCCAATCTGACTTCTTACACCGATACGGGAGCTTTCTGTATCTACTTCGGCACTGATGTTGAAGATATGGATACCTGTTTGAAACTGACTTATAAGGAGTTGAAGCGGATGCGGGATACGAAGATGACTTCGTCCCAGTTGGCGGCGGCCAAGAAGCAACTGATAGGGCAAATAGGAGTGGCTTCGGACAATTTTGAAAATAATGCTTTGGGAATGGCGAAAACCTATTTGCATTATCACAAATACGAGTCGTCCGAGCTTGTCTTTAAACGCATAGAAGCTTTGACGGCGGAACAGTTGTTGGAGGTGTCCAATGAAATGTTTGCAGAGGAATATTTGTCCACGTTGATTTACAAATAATTAGTAGGCGGTCTTGCTTTTCGCTGATTAAATTCGTATCTTTACAGATTTTATTCTTTTCTCTAAAGAGATGTCACTCTATAAGGTGCCGTTTGTCACCCTATAAAGTGCCTTTTGTCCCTTTGTAAGGTGCCGATGGTCACCTTGCAAGGTGACGACTTCCCGGCTACATAAAACCGCACTGTTTTCTGCACTGAACATTCTTATTCTCTGCACTGAAGAGTCCTAAACATAGTAAGAAAAGAATTATGGCTTATTACAATTTGAAGAAAAAACCGTCCCTTACCACGAAAGAGGGTGAGAAGGAAACAATGTATGCCGACATTGTGTATAGCGGAACGATTACGGCAGAGCGTCTTATCCGGACAGTGGCCCAGAGAACCGGTTTCAAGGAGGGGATGATAGAAGGAATCCTTTCCGAGTTGCAGAACGAGACGTTGGAGTACCTGGGTGAAGGATACCGCGTCGAATTGGGAGAATTCGGTTTCTTTTCAGCCAAAGTAAAGTCCCGCCTAGTGGAGAACAAGAATGACTTGCGTTCAAATTCAGTTTCCTTTGATGGAGTGAATTTCCGTGCATCCAAGTCTTTCCGTACCGGTATCAGGGGAGATTTGGAACGTAGGAGATGTATCGGTTTCCGTACTTCGAAAGAGTGGAACAGGGAGCAACTGGAACAAATTGTATTGCAGCATATCCGGAAGCATGGGTTCATCACAAGGACTACTTATACTGAACTCACAGGTCGCTTGAAGAACTCCGCGCTTGCCGACCTCAAATCTTTTACGGCCGAAGGGATTATCAAGAGAGTGGGACATGGCAATCAGATGCATTTTATTGTGCCGCTCGTTGACGATCTGTAGCTTGTGTGCGTATTTGCGGAACGGATGAAGAGTGATTCTAATTAAAAAAGAGGGATGCTACTTGTTTTCGTCTGTATAATTCGTATTTTTGTAGCAGATCAGGTACGTGTGTGATAACAATCTAAAAACAGAAGCAGTATGTTGGTAACGGGTAGAAAACTCCCCATCGGGATTCAGGCTTTCGAGGATATTCGCAATGACGGGTATCTGTATGTGGACAAAACGGCATTGATGTGGACTATAGCGAACATTGGCAAGCCTTTCTTTTTAAGTCGTCCGCGCCGGTTCGGAAAAAGTCTGTTGATATCTACGTTCGAAGCCTACTTCAAGGGGAGACGTGAGCTTTTTACGGGGTTTGCTGTGGAAGAGTTGAAGAAGAAGTGGGAAGAGCATCCAGTGCTTCATCTTGACTTGAATGCCCGTAAGTACACCACTCCGGCGGATTTGGATGCTATTTTAAATCAGCACTTAGAACGATGGGAAGCGGTGTATGGAGAAGAAAAGCGTGACCGTGCTTCGGAAGAACGTTTTGCTTATGTCATCCGTCGTGCTTCCGAACAGACGGGCAAGGGTGTTGTGGTATTGGTGGATGAGTATGATAAGCCATTGTTGCAGGCCATTCAGAATGAACCTCTTCTTGAGTCTTATCGTTCTACCTTAAAGGCTTTTTACGGGGTATTGAAGAGTGCGGACCGTTACCTCCGTTTTGCGTTTCTGACCGGTGTCACAAAGTTTTCTCAAGTTAGTGTGTTCAGTGACTTGAATCAGTTGAATAGCCAGACTGAACGTCATTATCAAGTCATCATATATTTAATATTCAAGCTGATGGGGCAGTTCACCCAAGCGGAGGTCCATAGCTCACGGGGTCGTGCAGATGCTGTTGTAAAGACTCCTAAGTTTGTTTATGTATTCGAGTTTAAGTTGAAAGGAACTGCCGGACAGACACTGCAACAGATTGAAGAGAAAGGCTATACGCTTCCTTATGCGGCGGAGGGTCGGCAAGTGATAAAAGTCGGTGTGGAGTTCAGTGCGGAAAAGCGGAATGTGGAGCGCTGGATGGTGGAAGAAGAAAAATAACTGAATAACTAACTTTTGTATTTTAAAGCTTGATACTCCAATGAAAAAGAATAGTCTGTTATTCCTTGTATTTCTTTCTTTGCCGTTATATACTTGGGCCGATAAGACTTTAGATTCACTCTTGAACGTGCTTGACCGGACGATTCAAGAGCATGAGACATACGTTGCCCAACGTGAGTTGCGTATCGGACATCTTAAGTTATTGGTAAATGGAATAGAGGTCAAGTCAGCGGAACATTACAACTTGAATAATCAGATATACAAAGAATACAGAGCTTTTATCTGCGATTCCGCCATTCATTATTTGAATGAGAATATACGGATTGCAGAGTATCTGCATGATACAGACCGGAAGATAGAAAGCAAGCTGCAGCTCTCATTACTACTATCTTCGACGGGGATGTATACAGAGTCTATCGACGTTTTGGAGTCGGTAGACCGTCAGGAGGTAGCCGCTCGCTTAATCCCGGATTATTACACTTGTTTCGATCATGTGTATGGAGAATTGAGCGTTTATACACAGGATAAAGCCCTTTCGGGACATTATTGGAGTATCTCGCAGGCATATAGGGATTCTTTGTACGCCATATTGCCGCCTGCATCGGAAGAACGTCTGTTGATGCGTGAAGCGTTGCTTCGTGACCAACATCAATATGAGGAAGCCTTGAAAATAAATGACCTCCGATTGGCGGAGATGGAGCCGTATACACCTCAATATGCGATGGCCACTTATCATCGTTCCCTCATCTACAAGTACAGTGGGGATCATCTAGGGGAGGAGAAGAATCTCTGCATCTCCGCTATTTCAGATATCCGTTCGGCTATTAAAGATCATGCGTCGCTGTGGATGCTTGCCCAACTTCTTTATGAGGACGGAGATATGGAGCGTGCCTATCAGTATATGCGTTTCTCATGGAATGCGACCAAGTTCTACAATGCCCGTTTGCGTAGCTGGCAAAGTGCTGATGTACTTTCACTGATTGACAAGACTTATCAGGCAATGATTGAAAAGCAGAATGGTCGTCTCCAGCAATATCTGTTGCTTATCACTACATTGCTGGTACTGTTGATAGTGGCTTTGGGCTATATCTATCGTCAGATGAAGAAACTTGCGGATGCACGAAACCATCTTCAACAGGCTAACGAGCAGTTAAACGGACTGAATGAGGAGTTGAGGCAGATGAACAGTTGCCTGTCCTCCACCAACATAGAACTTTCAGAGTCCAATCAGATTAAGGAGGAATATATCGCGCGGTTTATCAAGCTGTGCTCCACCTATATTAACCGTTTGGATGCTTATCGGCGTATGGTGAATAAGAAAGTATCCGCCGGACAGATAGCGGAACTTTTAAAGATAACCCGTTCGCAGGATGCTCTTGACGAAGAGTTGGAAGAGTTGTATGCCAACTTCGATACAGCCTTTCTACATCTGTTCCCCGATTTCGTGAAGAAGTTTAATGACCTGCTGCAGGATAATGAACGGATTGTATTGAAGAAAGACGAACTGTTGAATACCGAATTACGTATTTTCGCTTTGATACGTCTAGGCATTGAAGACAGTTCACAGATCGCCGAGTTCCTTCGTTATTCGGTGAACACAATCTATAATTACCGTGCAAAAGTGAAGAACAAAACTCGTGGCTCGAGAGAGGATTTTGAGGATTTAGTACGAAAAATCCGCTAATCAAGGTTGTAAACTATCCACTTTTTTAGACTGAAGAAAAGAGAGTAAGCTTTTGGAAATGAATTGTTTGCCTTTTAATGGTATCCACTTATTGTCCCCTCCTTATGAATTCGTTCTCATTTCTTTATAATTTTGACCTGTGCTTCGGAAGCAATGAGAGAAACTCCATTGCGGACGGACGTTTATTATTAACTTTAAAATTAGTACGCATGAAAAAGAACAGGCGAAAAATCCTTTCGGGGAGTCGCAAGATTCTCTTTGCTATTCTGGCAATGTTTCTATCATTGAGTGCATCCGCACAACAAATTACTGCCTCCGGTCAGGTGCTGGATGCGCAGAACGAACCGCTTATCGGTGTTAGTGTACAGGAAAAAGGAACGACTAACGGTGCGATTACCGATCTGGACGGTAACTTTTCATTAAATGTTCAACAAAATGCCATTCTGGTATTCTCTTATGTGGGCTATAAGTCGCAGGAGATGAAGGCTACCCGTCAAATGAAGGTCACACTTCAGGAAGATAATGAAGTGCTCGATGAAGTGGTGGTAATCGGTTATGGCTCGGTGAAACGGAAAGATGTGACGACAGCCATTTCTTCCGTATCCACCAAAGATCTGGATATGCGTCCCATTGTATCTGCCGGACAGGCCATTCAGGGTAAGGCGGCAGGTGTATCGGTCATCCAGCCCAATGGTACGCCGGGAGGCGAGATGTCTATCCGTGTGCGTGGTACTACTTCAATGAATGGAAGTAACGATCCGCTATATGTAGTAGACGGAGTGCCGGTAGACAATATCAAGTTCCTTTCTCCGAATGATATTGAGAGTATGCAGATCTTGAAAGATGCTTCTTCCGCATCTATATACGGTTCGCGTGCCGCTAACGGTGTGATTCTTATTACGACAAAAGCAGGTGCGACGGGAAATGCGAAAGTTTCTCTGACTGCCCAGTTCGGACTGAATAAAGTGGCCGATAAAGTGGAGTCCTTGAATGCATCACAGTACAAAGAATTGCAGGACGAGATCGGACTGGTGTCTCTGCCTGACGGATTGCCCGACCGCACCGATTGGTTTGACGAGACATACCAGACAGGGAAGACCCAGAATTATCAGATTGCTGTATCCAATGGCAACGAGAAGATGAAATACTATCTTTCTGCCGGATATCTGAATGAACAAGGTGTGTTGGATATCTCTTACTACAAACGTTATAACTTCCGTGTGAATCTCGAAAATCAGGTTCGTAAATGGTTGACTGTTAGTGCTAATATCTCTTATTCCGACTATACAAGCAATGGAGGAGGCGCTATGGGTACAGGAGCGAATCGGGGAGGTGTTATTCTGGCGGTTATCAATACTCCGACGTATGCTCCGGTTTGGGACGCTTTGAACCCGAACCAATATTATAATAATTTTTATGGAGTGGGCAATATCACCAATCCACTGGAGAATATGGCACGTGCAAAGAACAATAAAGATAAAGAAAATCGTTTATTGGCTTCCGGTAACGTGTTGCTGACGATTCTTCCTGAGTTGAAATTCAAATCGACACTTACTCTTGACCGCCGTAATGCTGTCAATACTACTTTCCTTGATCCTATTTCCACTACTTGGGGACGCAACCAATATGGAGAGGCTTCGGATAATCGGAACATGAATACGGTCCTGACATTTGATAATGTCTTGACTTATAATAAGAACTTCAAAAAGCATGGACTGGAAGTCATGGCCGGTTCGTCGTGGACGGATTCCGACTATTCAAACAGTTGGATTAACGGTTCTCATTATCGTGATGACCAGATCCAGACCTTGAATGCGGCCAATAAGATTTCTTGGGATAATACCGGAACAGGGGCTTCCCAATGGGGTATCATGTCATTCTTCGGACGTGTAGCCTATAATTTCGACAGTAAGTATCTGCTGACTGCCAATATCCGTGCTGATGGTTCCTCTAAACTGCATCCTGACCATCGCTGGGGGGTATTCCCATCATTTTCTGCCGCTTGGCGTATCTCTTCAGAAAAGTTTATGGAAGATCTGACTTGGATTGATGACTTGAAGCTGCGTGGAGGTTGGGGACAAACGGGTAACCAATCGGGTATCGGAGACTATGCTTATCTGCAACGTTATAACATCGGTCGTATCGAATGGTTTAAGAAAGGTGAGGAAGGGGATAAGACGGATTATGCCAATGCCGTACCGACCATCAGTCAGGCGAACTTACGTACATCCGATTTAACTTGGGAGACAACCACACAGACAAATATAGGTTTGGATTTGACAGTCTTGAATGGACGTTTGACGTTCAATGCGGACTACTACTATAAGAAAACAAAGAATATGCTGATGAATGTATCTCTGCCTGCCGGCGCTGCCGCAGCCACTTCGATAGCCAGAAACGAAGGTGAAATGGTGAACAAGGGTTTTGAATTTTCTATCAGTTCGAAGAACTTCCGTGGCGGAGCATTTACTTGGGATACGGATTTCAATATTTCTTTCAACCGGAATAAACTGACGAAGCTGGAACTGCAAAAAGTGTATTATGATGCGAAGACAGCGGATGTAGTCAATGATTATGTCGTACGTAATGAGCCGGGGCGTGCTTTGGGAGGTTTCTATGGCTATATTAGCGACGGTGTGGACCCGGAAACCGGTGAGCTGATGTATCGTGACTTGAATCATGATGGTAAGATCTCATCTTCCGACCGTACTTATATCGGTGACCCGAATCCGGATTTCACTTACGGTATGACCAACACATTCTCTTGGAAAGGTTTTAATCTGAGTATCTTTATACAAGGTTCGTACGGAAATGATGTTTATAACGCTTCACGTATCGAAACGGAAGGTATGTATGATGGTAAGAATCAGTCGACCCGCGTGCTGGGACGCTGGAGAATACCCGGACAGATAACGGATGTGCCGAAAGCCAATTTTAAACTGTTGAATTCTACTTATTTCGTGGAGGATGGCAGTTATCTGCGGTTGAAAGACGTCTCTTTGTCATACAACGTGAAAGGCAAACTCTTGAAGAAATGGGGAATCACCCGTCTGCAACCTTATTTTACAGCTACCAACCTGCTGACGTGGACCAGTTACTCCGGTATGGATCCGGAAGTGAACCAATGGGGTAATAGCGGTACGGTGCAGGGTATCGACTGGGGAACTTACCCGCATTGCAGATCATACGTGTTTGGTATTAATGTTGAATTCTAATGAAAGGAAAGATTATGAAACTAAGAACTATATTTTGTGGATTGACGTCCGGTTTGTTATTGGGGATTTCTTCCTGTTCACTGGATTATGAGCCATTAGACACCTATTCGGATGTGACAGAAGGAATAACGGATAACGGAACGAAGATTGTGTTCAAGGATAAGGCAGCTGTTGAAAGCCATCTGACTACGCTTTACAATCAGATGCGTGATCGTCAGGAACATTGGTATGTGGATTTGCTGCTGATTGCGGATTCTCATTCAGACAATGCCTATGCAGGTACTACGGGAGCGGAAGTTGTTCCGTTTGAAAATAATTCTATTGAAGGATCGAATTCTGTATTGGAGCGTGACTGGAACCGGTATTTGGAGGATATTGCCCGTGCCAATAAGCTGATTTGCAACATCGACCTGGTGAAAGATAATTCATTGACTGTCGACGAACGGGCACAGTATAAAGCGGAAGCGGAGATATTCCGTGCTATGATTATGTTTGATATGGTGCGTCTTTGGGGAGACTTTCCGGTGATTACAACTGTGGCGGATGATATTACTTCGGATAATATTGAAGATGTATATTCCCAGTATTTTCCTGAGCAAAATACGGAACTTGAAGCTTACCAACAGATTGAGAAAGATTTATTGGATGCTGTGAAGTATGCACCGGACAATACACTGAGCAATAAGACATTATTCACCAAATCGGTGGCACGTACATTATTAGCTAAAATTTATGCAGAAAAGCCGTTACGTGACTATACGAAGGTAATCCAATATTGTGATGAAGTGAAAGCGGATGGCTTCGATTTGGTAGAAGACTTCAGCGATTTGTTTGGCATGAACGATGCTAATACGGATGCGAAAGTACGTAATACAAAGGAAGCTATTCTTGAGGCACAGTTTACTCCCGGAGCGGGCAATTGGTGTTCGTGGATGTTCGGACGCGATTTGGTGAACTGGAATACCAACTTCACATGGGCGAAATGGGTAACTCCGTCACGTGACTTGATTAATGCTTTCAAGAAAGAAGGTGATGAGGTTCGTTTTAAAGAGTCGGTTGTTTATTATGACTGTTCGTGGAGCAATTATTATCCGTCGGATAATTATCCGTTCATGTATAAATGCCGTTCGGCCAATAGTAGTATCATAAAATATCGTTATGCTGATGTGTTGTTGCTGAAGGCAGAGGCATTGATAATGCAGGATACACCTGATTTGGAAGCGGCTGCCGGTATTATTGATGAAATACGGAAACGTGCCGGTTTGGGGAAACTTCCTTCATCTATCCGTGAAAACAAGAATTCCATGATTGACGCTTTGCTTAAAGAACGTCGGTTGGAGCTGGCTTTTGAAGGACAACGGTGGTTTGATTTAGTACGTCTGGACAAGGTAGAAGAAGTGATGAATGCTGTGTATGCGAAAGATTCAGGACGCAAGGCACAGGTTTATGCTTTCGATAAGAACTCCTATCGCTTGCCTATCCCGCAGTCAGTAATTGATGCGAATGATAAGATTCAACAGAATCCGGGTTATTAATATATTAGAAACTTAAGATTATGATAAACATGAGAAATATAGCATTGACTTTTTTAGGATGCTTCACCATATTAGCTGCATGCAGCAACAGTGACGACGCAGAAAAACCGGTAGCACCTGTTCCAACCGGAGATGTAACGATTTATGCAACGACCAACAGCCTGACACGTGATTTAACCCGTGATGCGGTTAATTTCAGCTCGAAGGATAACCTAGCACCTACTTCTATCACGCTGGATCCTACAGAACAATATCAAACAATGGATGGTTTCGGGGCAGCCATAACGGGAGCTACCTGCTTTAATCT
>OCSG01001172.1_pt1 | contig 17679 bp, 20 predicted proteins | sample 1538831 | NCBI WGS metagenome assembly OCSG01 (sample SAMN04571729, study PRJEB22368) | human gut metagenome | biome: human gut; material: stool | host: Homo sapiens | place: Luxembourg | collected 2012-09-20 | reverse complement strand
TTGTTCAGCGTGCCTGAGCTTGTCAGGTTCCCGCGGGAGGTCACCGTCCCGGTCAAAGACAGCGTACTCGTGTTTGTCACACTCCCATAAAGATTGGCATTGCCAATCGTCAAATTGCCGGAGTTTGAGGCAGTCCCGTTACTCTGATTGAAATTCGTTATGACTAAAGTTGCAGCGTTATTCAACACTCCATTGGATTTGTTCATTGTGCCAAAGTCATAACTTCCGGCTGTCACATTGACCGAACCACCGACTTGAGTCAGTAAATTACGGTTGGTGAGTATTCCTCCTGCCAGGTTCAATACTTGACCTACAGAGAATTTTCCGGAATCAGTGCCGACAACAAGGAGATCGTTATTGATTATCGTTCCACCGGAAACAGTCAGCGTTCCGTTGATATGGAAATCATTTATTGCCAGTTGCTGAAAAGAGCCTCCGGCTTGAGTTACGTTATTGAAAGTACCGTTTAGATCATTCGGTGAATCGAACCAAAAAGAGCCGTTGTTGACAAAGTTGTTAATAGCGAAAGATCCGTAGGTTTTTCTTGCTTCATTACCACCGATGGAATAGAGACTGCCGTTGTTATAGAGCGTTCCGTTCACGATCAAGCTAACGTGCATCGTCGGATCGTTACCGCTGTCTCCGCTCGTAATCAGGCTGAGGTCTGAACCGGAATCAATGATCGCATCACCCTTTACGACCAAACTTGAATAGATGTCGCCGCCTCTGTCGCCGTTGTGTGCGATGTTGACGCTGCCGTTGTTTGTAACTCGAAAGTTTTTTTCAACGGTCAATGTATTACTGAGGGAACTATAGTAATCAGCACCAATCGAAATGGTCAGTACGCCATGTCGAAAACCTTCGCTTCTATCGATATTCCATGTGTAATTCCCATTGATCGTAGTGCTGTCCGAAAGGGCAGTTCCTCGACTTTGGAAGGGAATTCTCGAATCCTTCCCGAATACATCCCCGTCAATGGTCGTCAGCGCAGCAGCAGGTGACGCAATGACACTTAAAACTGCTGCCGCGACTAAAACGGACTTTTTGTTTTGCTGGGATGCCGAGCTAACAGCCTCGGACACAGCAACAAATACGCCTCGGGAGCGGTTAAATACCTTTTTGAATATTTTGTTCATAACGTGTTTTGATCAAAAAATCTGGCAGGACTTTTGCGCGACCCATCATGAACATCAGTTGGAAAGATAAAACACTCGCCGCTCTTTCCTTGCGGGGCAGGACTTAAAATTGGGGTGTCCGGGACGGTTAATGTGTCCTGCCAAGAACATTAACCAGCTTCTACAGAGAAGAAGGTCGCTGTCCCGGACATAAACTTTGCGACTACATATCTATGCAGCCTCTAATTGAGAGAGCAGCCAGTTCTGAAGAAATCCCAAATCTTCAGACTGTTTCTTATACGTCCGACCTTTTTTCTTTATCCGGGCCTCGTAAGTAAAAATTGCTTTGAGTCCTTTGAGTCCTTGGACTTTCCGTTCAGATACCACAGAAATTTCCGCGTTTTTGATTTCTTGATTGTTGATTCTCATTGTCCGTTCTCCTTGTCGGATTGTTCAGAAGGTTCCAATTTCGACACCGGATCTTCAAAAACCTCTTTCCAGAGTTTTTGTTCCTCCTCTTCTCGGCGTCTTCCTGCTTCTCTTTCGGCTTTTTCTTTTGCTGAAAGTTGCTCTTTCAGTTGTCTTATCGCATATTTGAGGCCATCCAAATACGAGCATAGATCATCAGTAATCTTCAAGTTTTTCGGATCTTCTTTTGGAAATGGTTTTCGCTCACAACCAAAAGCTAATAATTCGTTAGCCAAACGTTTAATTTTTGCGCCACACTCTGTGAGTCCCTTTGCAAGTCTCACGCTATTAGACTCTGCTGCCGGAGCACCATTAGCCAGCAATCGAAAGCTCTTTTTACAATACCGGAGCCAGGATTCATCCTCAATGAAACTGCGAAACCAATCAAGGAAACAGCTTAGGTGTCTGTACTCTGCTTCCAGCTCATTAATGACAGAGGACAAAATATCCAACGAACTGTATAGATTTTCACTTCTGACAAAAGAACCAATTTGGACGAGGTTAGAACCTATTTGTCTTAACTGATCGAAATAAGTGGGATACGAGTAAGAATAGCGGCCCAACCGATAACTCTGATCAGAGCGGTTAACGATTGCTATTTCCCTATGAGAAATTAGTCCAAGGTATTTCCCGATAATCTGAAGGGCAGTTGAGAATAAATCCTGTTCTTCCCATTCCATAACAATATGGGGGAGCCAAAGGCATTCACATTCAAATGCTTCCTCAATGACTTCTAATGTACATATCAAAAAGTCTTTTGGTCCGGTTGTGTTGACAATGGAACAACTGTAATAGTCTTTTACTATGGGAGGGTTTATTTTTAATTCTTCAATTGTTTTCCTGCACAGCTCAACCAAAAAATACAATTGAACCCAAGAAGGAGCCTGATGATCTGCAATAGTGCTACGCAATTCATTGAAAGCGGTTCTCAAATATCGGTTGCTGAGATTGCAACTCATCGTTCTTACGCGATCTTCCATTTTGCCTATCTCTTTTTATTGTTATTTCTCTAACTCTTTGATATACATGGTGTTTTTGGTGCTCCTAAGGAGGGGTAGAATGATTGGTGAGCAGTGCAATATTTTTGCCAAAATCAACACTGCTCACTGATAAATTACATAACCTTAACCTCTTTAGGAGCATAAAAATGAACGAAACGACATTTACGTACAACGAACTGAAAATCTTGGCCCTCATGGCTGCATTGATGGTTTCTGGTAAGGTAAAAGTTACAGTTCCAGAACTCATGCAAGGGTATGAAAAGGATCGCGAAAACGTTGCAGTGCTTGATCGAGAACTTTCCGGAGCAGTCCAAGTCTTAAAGTTGTACATGTCTTCTCTCAAACTAGATCAAAACGCATAAAGCCGAGCAATTGATTGTTCATATGGGCGACAATTCCTGTCTTGGTGGCCTCCGAATTACTCAGAAAACGCTGGATAATCTTCGAAAATTGTTGCCCTTCATCGCTTTGGCTGAATTGCTCTAACTTATTGCTAAATTTTTGGATGTCCTGGGTCATTGCCAGAAGGTTGTAAAACTCCTTAACCGGATTGCTGCTTCCGCAGTCTTGAGCTAAAAGCATTAGAAGTGTCTCAAATAAATCTTTGGCTGAAAGGCTCCAGAATTCTTCTTCCGGGCTCTTGTTGACAAAGAGCTTTTCAGAAATATCATTCGCAAGGGCCACTCTTTTAGCTTCGCTCTGGTCATCGCCGCAACAAGAAAAGTAGTAAAGGAGCATGCCGGAAGCCGCAAGCTTGTTTTTGCAGCCTGCAATAATTTGTTTTTGCTTCAAAAGCTCTGACTCACGAGAATCGTCCGTAATGACCTTGTTTACAGCTTGTCTAAAAGCTTTTTCAAATTTCTGTTGTTTCATTTTTTCTCCTTCATTGTGCCGAGTTGACTTTCCAGATGCTCCTTAAGGAAACGTTCTGTCAGTTCCAATGCATTTTCGGCGACACCTTGTATTCGCTGATTGTTCACGATTGCCGGAAGAACTTTCATAGCAGCTAAAGTTTTCGAACTTGGAATAAAGACCCAGGCAGTCATGGAAAAAATACCAAGTAGAAGAGCAAATAAGAAAATTGCTACGGAACTCGAATCGACAGCCATAAAGACCAAAAAGAGAGCAAACAGGAACATTACAATTAAGCCGATCTCTATTTTGTCCATCGCGCCGATCCAAAAAATATCTGAAGCTGTGATTTCAATCATGCTCATTCCTTCTAATCAGTCGCTCTACCAATGCACGCGAGTCCAATTTTTGCCGTTGATGAAAACGTCAATCGCTCGTCTGGACTGGTATTTCTGCCAAACAACTTCCTCGTAAACTTTCACCGGCCGGTAACATGTTGTGCTGTATGAACTGTCTCCGGAACTGTCATAGCAGCTGTAAGCTTCATAGGCCGTGCCTTGGTATCCTCTTACGCACGCCTTAGTCCCACCCCAATGACCGGCTGAGTCTTCGGTGGCCTTGAACCAATGTTCTCCGCCCCAGTTGTAATCAGCATTGTTTTTCCTCAGCAGTTTGTTTTGACGCCGGTCGGTCTTGAACTGATTGCTGTCATTTATGTTGCCTTCGACAATCCATCCTTGAGGAGCATCCTCCATGCCTTGCAAAGAGCATGGATCAAAGCCGTCACTAAGCTGCTTCGCATAGTTGCCGTCTCCGGCCATCGGGCAGCTAGGGAATTTACAAGGATGACGCCACGACAAGCAATCAAATAATTTGTCAATTGGAGGCTTGCACTCAGAAACAGCGCGAGGGCCGTTAGGATTGGCTAGACAAAGGAGAACTTCACATCCCCAGCGATCATTGCCGGACATAATTTCCAGCTTCGGCATCCCGGGGATTTTGGAGTAATCGGCATCCTCAGCCAACGCATGAAAACCGATTGCAAAAAGACCGCTGCTGACAATGGCAGCAGTCAAAAGTGTTTTAAGTTTTGGGATTTGATGGATTGTTTTCATTATTGAGTCCTCAAAACACGATAGACGGAGGTCTCCGGGGGGAGGAATAGAATTTAGTTGCCAGACTCAAATTACTAATCAACCCCCGGAGGAAAAGAATGAAACGGATCTCTTTATGCCGACTTATTCCTCTAAGTCCCTGGCTTATTTTCTGAATTCCAATGTAATCAGGCCGGCAATTATTCCGAGTGCTGCGGCTAAATAGACGAGCCCCTCTTCTTGTCGATCCTTGATCATGAAGAAATCTGGCAGAGTTGTTGTGTAGTTTTCTGAAAAGGTTAAGGAAGAGAATAAAAGAAAGCCGAGTACTGCGGGTATCGCAATAAGGAGCCTTTCCCTTCTTGACATAGGAAGGTTTTCTATGACTACCCTCCCTGCATTGTGCAATGAAAGCGTTATTAATGAGAAGGCCAAGACAATTAGCAACTTCAATACGGCTTCTGGCATTTTTTTTCGAGAATAAGAAACAGCGCCGCTGGCCGATCCGGCCAGACCGTGTTCTGAACAAATGGGAAGAGAATTTTGCTATGCACAAATACTGAGACCAAGCAATAAACCTCGAAGTAAATGCTTGCAGCAGCATAGTTTTCAGACACGCACGCGGCGCTAAAAGGGCTTTAACTTTCCCTAAAGCCCCGAGGAAAAGGGGCCTCCGAGGATAAGAATAAAATTTAGTTTGCAAAGATAAATATCTATTCAACCCTCGGAGAAAATCTAAATGAAAACAACATTGGTAAAAAGGTTGCTGATAGGCGCAGGTCTTGTCTTCTTTTGTCTGTTTTTCGTCTGGACAGAATTCCCAGCTGCGGTAAATTTTCTCTGTACTGCAATGTCTACTTTGTGTGCTTTGTTTTCTGCCTTTGTCGTAGCTGAAATGGGAGACGAAAGAAATCAGACGGAGCAAAACAGATTTAATCCTGAGTCGAAAACCTTTAAAAGAAGGGAAAGAAGAATAAAAGTCAGGGTCATCAGAACAAAAAAGAGATTCCATCTTCTTGAAGACCAGTCCCGCGCAAGGCTGAGATCGAGACAAAAGTAAATACTTGCCAAAGAGATGCTTCCGTAGAGAAAAATTATGAACTCGGGAGCGTAGTGAGCTTTCAGTGTTTCGTAAAACCCGCAGGGGATCGCTCCTTCCAGCAAGGAAAGGAGTCGGTCTTGGTTTTTCAACATCAAACAAAATGAGGCTGACGGGAAGAGAAAGATTCCCAGAAAGGTTTTCCTTATGGACGATTTTTCTGTTCCGGAAGAGGTGAATAAAACAAACAGAGAGCATCCTATAGTCGATAGCAGAAGCCAGTTCATTTCTCATTTTTCCTTCAATGCTTTCAAAGAAGGTTCTCATAGCGATACTCCCTTCAGCCCTGCCAGTCCGATAATTAGTATCGAGAGTCCGAGCAATAACAAGAGAGGAGCGGCACAAAAAACAGACTCATGCTTTTGGAACAAAAACAGAGGAGCAGCGGCTATACAGGCTAAGCCGAGCATCGTTAAATAGAATGCGCTGGTGACGTGCTCCATGGTTCTCTCTTGGGTTTTTAGTTAGTTATGCGGGGGAAGATTTTTGAAAAATAATTACACGAGAGTGTTTGTTTTCTTTTTTTCTTCCCAACGCAGCAATTCTTCAAAGTCCAGCACTGTTGTTCCGGCAGAGAGTTTGATCGGCTGCGGAAAACCTTCTGCTTTCTTTTGATTTGTCCATCGCCAAATGGTTCGGATGGATTTGTTCAATCTCTTAGCCGTGGTTGCAATGGAAATATAAGAAGGATTAGGCGACACAATTTCCTCCTTCCGGATGTGTTTCTTTGGTCTTAGGCAAATTTCTAAAAATGGACCAATCGATACCTGGCAACAAGTCCTCGCACTTAACCTGACCTTTGGTCTCCAGCTCAATAACAGGACACCAAGATTTGGGGACGGGCATACGACCACAGACTGCGTTACTAACCGCTGCTCTACTAACTCCTAAACAACGTGCAAGATCTGCTCCAGAGCCACCGATAATTTTGATAGCTAATAGTAGATGTTGATTCTTAGTCATAATTAAAAATATGCTTTAGATTACATCATTAGTTTACATTATTATACATAAACTTTTAGTTTATGAACGACAATGAACGATTGAGAAAAATTTGGCAGGAAAGCCATAAATATTCCCAAAGAGAATTCGGTGAGAAATTCGGAATAGGCACTGGTGCAGCGGTTTCCAACTATCTGCTCGGGCGTATTCCGTTAAATCTCAATGTTGTTATTAAGTTTGCTAAGGGGCTCGGCTGCAAGATAGAGGATATTTCACCGTCCATGGCGTTGTTAGTTCAATCGGCAGAAAAGCTTACTACACGAGTTGAACGTACAGAAAGCAGCCAGTCACGCATACCAATTCTTTCCGATGATTATTTGCTGGCCCACGCAACGATTCCAAAGTATCAACGTTCAGATTCAAATTCTATTATTTCCTCTCTGACATTAAGCGATGATCAATTTGCTTGGATAGTTTCAGATCAATCAATGGCGCCAGACTTCTTTCCTGGTGATTTGCTGTTGTTTATATCTGGGTCTTCAGCAAATCCTGGATCTTTTGTTCTTTCGAAAGTGGACGGAGGGATAGTTTTTCGAAAATATACTGAGCAATCTGTTGAAAATAAACTAATCGTTAATCTTAAGCCGTTGAATCCGGATTACCCAACGATTTCTAATCGATCAAAAGAGATTGAAATTCTTGGGGTGTTAAAAGAACTAAGAAGGAATTTCACAATACGAAAAACCCATAGGGGGGGGGTATTTGATAATTAAACTCCTCCTAGCTACTTTGTCGCTTTTTATTCTTTGGTTAACCCTGAGTGTCCATTTTTAGAATCTACCAAAGCTTCTTCGCTACGCATCTTTTGCGATAATCTCCTACCTTTTTTATGATAAAAACTTGCTCTGGGTCAGAGAGTTGCTTTTTATACTGAACTCTCTTCAAAAATAACTTTCTTTCTACCCCATGACGTACGTCGCAATTTTCTTTATTAGTTTCAACGTTATCTAGCTGGCGGACGTACTCCATTAATTGATCTTTATTAAATTTTTCAATGTCTTCGGGCGTTGTAGCTGAAGCATTTCCGGAAGATAACGACAAAGAGAAAAGCATTAATGAAAAAGCAAAATATTTGTACATAAAGAACCTCTAATTAAGTTTTATTTCTTCTTACTCTCATAGCAGCTTAGCCAGAAATTTTCGCATCTTTCACGGTAACTACCGACCCTCTCTATGATTAGAAGCTGTCAAACTAAAAAATTTGTATATTTCGTAGCTTCTTATTTTTAATTCTTCCGTTGAGTTTCCCTGAATCGATTGCATCGATCGCGAAAATTTCTTATTTTTTCTGAAGCCAGCCGCCTCTCCGTGCCAGAGAGCTGTTTGTGAATGCTAAGTTGTGTTCTTTTGTGCATCAGTTCTTTTTCTAATCGCCAAAGGTGACAGTTTTCTTGGTTGGCTTCGACATTGTCCAGTAGGCGAACATAATCCATAAATTGATCTTTATTAAATTTTTCAATGTTTTCGAGCGTTGTAGCTAAAGCATTTCCAGTTGTTAGAGACAGAGAGAAAAACGTCAAGACAATAGCAAGATATTGGCGCATAAGAAATCACTCGCAAAAGTTTGAACCTAATCTCATTATAAAGATTATTCTCCAAAAATGTATATTTTTAATTTACAATAAACGTAAACTAATAATGTTTAATTAGGTTTTGAAATGATTAGACCTTACATAATTGATCCCTTGGAGAGTTCTTCAATTCATCTTGATCTCACGCTGGTCCAAAGCGGAATTCTCTCTCGATTAGTAAATTTGTATTTTCTGTTTGGCGGTCCGTTTTCGTTCGGGCAAGCCCTGTCTCAGATAAGCGTGGACGAAAACTTAAGTACAACAGAAGAACTGGAACGTGTTCTCGGATGGTACTTCAATGAGGATGGGAATGGTTTGTATCAACCTTCCGCCATGTTAAGAAATTGCGCAAAAGAGACTTTTCCCGGAAAGGAGAACCAATAATGTCCGCAGCTAAAAAGAATTCTCCTGAACGGGGAATTAGTCCTATTAGTAAAGAAGAATTTTTAAGAGACTTTTTGTCGTTACCAATAATGCACAGAGGCATCTTATTTGTCTTGCGTACCGGTTACCTTATTAAGCAGGCCCCGCTGGACAAGCTGGATATTAAAGGACTATGTCCGGCCGTCAACGAAGAAGAGCGAGAAGCAATTAAAGAAGTCTTAGGACGATTCTTCGTTTGGAATGATCCGTATTGGACCAACGAACTTTATGACAACCTCTTGGAAGAACTAAAACACAAGCAGTTAGAAAAGGATTGTTTATCTAAGAAAAGGTCGAGTTCGGGCAAAAAAGGGGCAGGTAGTCGTTGGGGCAATTCAGATGACAAATCAATAGCAAGTGCCATAAATGAGGATGGCAAACCGATGGCAAATGCCATGAATGAGGATGGCAAACCGATGGCAAATGCCATAAATGGAGATGGCAAACCAATGGCAAATGCCATAAATGAGGATGGCAAACTGATAGCAAATGCCATAAATGAAGATGGCAAACCGATGGCAAATGCCATAAATGGAGATGGCAAACCAATGGCAAATGCCATAAATGAAGATGGCAAACCGATGGCAAATGCCATAAATGGAGATGGCAAATCGATGGCAAGTGCCATAAATAAGGACGGCAAATCAATGGCAAGTGCCATACCAAAAGAGAAGCCGGTCGAACTTAACTCATTGAAAACTAATTATTTTTCGAAAGAAAGCGGCGATGGTAGTGAATCCGAGAATGGACGGCAGGAAGAGCCTCGCGCACGTACGCGCGCGCACCGATCGGATCGGATATCGGATATTAATTCAATTAATAAAAATATTAATAAATCGGAATCTGTATCGGAATCGGATAGACGTTTAAAAATTAAAAACCTATTCGCGCGCGAAAAATCGGCTTGGATGATCGGCGAAGTTTTAGAAGTTTTGGTCTTTTTCGGTTTGGACGAAAAGGCGCTTGCCCGCTGGAGATCCAGAAATCCGGAAAATCAAAATTTCATTTTGGAGCTGGCTGCCGGCGGTATGTCCCGCTTCGACTATGACACGATTGCTCAGGTGTTTGCACGCTGTCAGGCCGCAAAAGACAAGGAAGGCAAGCCGTTAAGCTCGGCAGTGGCCTTTGTTCTCAAGTCCCTTCAGCACGAATTGACTGCGGTTTCAAACCGCAAAAATGCAAGACAATCCGCTTCCGAATCGGCTCAGCCCAAGCGATTCCGAGACATTGACTACATGGAAGGGATCGAACGGCTCAACCCGGACGGGACATTTGTTCTCAAACGCAAGATGGAGGGACGTTGACATGATTTCCTCTCAAATATCTGAAAAACAAGAACTTACCCCTCGAGAGTCAATTGATGAAAGTCGGTTTGAAGCCGGGTTTTGCGAATTTCACGGATGGTTTACCGCCGGGATTAAATCTACCGATGGCACGGGGAGCCGTTGGTTTGCGGGATGTCCGAGATGTTTGGCCGAAACCAAAATCAAAAAACTGTTCGGCCAAAGCATGATCCCCAAGCGCTTTGCGGACAAGAACTTCGAGGCTTATGAAGCGACTGAAAAAGGTCAATATCAGGCTCTTAAAAGCTGCATGGATTTCGCTCAAGAGCTAAAAACTGGCTGGTTCAGCGGTAAAACTCTTTTACTGATCGGTACTCCGGGAACCGGAAAAACACATCTTGCCTGCGCCGTAGGTCATGAAGCGATCAAGCAGGGAAGGACAGTCCTTTACACAACGGTAACCCGGCTGCTAGAGGACATTAAATCATCTTGGAATGACAAAGACCGTTCCGTGAAAAACATTATCGCCCGATATGTTTCGGTTGATCTGCTGATCATGGACGAGATCGGTGCATTTGGAGGGATTTCCGAGAGAGAAAAAGACTACCTCTTTGAAGTTATTAATGCGCGATATGAACAAATGAAACCGATGATTGCCGTTTCAAATCTAAGGCTTTCCGGTGCAGATTCCATTGAAGCCTACCTCGAAGAAAGATCTTTTGACAGGTTATGTGAACAGGCTCGTTTAGTGGTCTTTGGCTGGGAAAGTTTCCGGAGGAAATCGTTATGTTAAGACAGCTGAGAAAAACAGCCGAAAGCCCCGAATCGGGACTTCCTGCGTCAAACATCAACGCAGCTGACGGTTATGAAAACCAACTGTCAGCGACTGCCGAGATGATTAACACGAGCAGCGCCAGAGGCACTGCCGCCTTCACTTTGAAGGTAAATCCTTCTCTGTTCAGTTGTGTTAACCTCTCTACGGAGATTAGCGAGTTCTTCTTAAACTTCATCGCCTTTTCTCCAAAGATTAGACACGGCTCGACTGTTACCAGCAGTTGGGCCGTTGCCGTTTTACGGAGTCAAAATGAACCTTCGTTGTATGCGTTAGAAAAAATGCCGGAACAAAACAACTGTCCCGGCATTGCTCGACGCTATCGTTTAATCAAAAGCAACAGCGCACCTGCTCCAATTACCGCAAGAGAAACAGAGCCCTCAAAGTTGACAACAAAGTCAGCTCTGAAGGATAATTCCCTCAACACGATAAGGAGCAGCAATAGTCGTTTTACGTTTACTTGCACGACTAATCTCCTTATTACTCAGGGATTCTTCCCGCACCGGCCAGTGCGGGTCGAATCCCGTGTTTTTCTTCCCTCAAGAAACTTAGAAGATTTCGTCTCAAAAGGGTCCTCTGCTTCTTTTTTCAGAAGCATTTCCGAAAAAACAACAAGGTCTGGGAATGATACAGATTTCGTTCTGAGAAGTCCCGCCTCCAGAAAACGCAGAAACAAGACAACTTCTGCCCTTCTTTTCAAAAACGTCGAGCAGAAACCGGCCTTCAGCTATTAAAAACTCCCAACACTTTAATCCCAACAGAGGAACAAAGATGACTAATGAAAATGCAGAAAATTGCGTTTTTTATTCAAATGACAGTACACCCACTGAAAGTTTCAGCACTGAGTTGTTGGATGTTATAACGGCAGCGCTGGAAGATCCGGACAATCATTTGGATTCGATTGTTAAAGAAGCTTTAAAACGGATGGATGGGACCTCTATTACCTTTGCAATACCGGGAACCGTATCTATAACCGGAGCGGATATTCTTATCAGCGTAGATCGAGAACATATCCTTCGGGAAGAGCCATACCAGGTTCATGACTGGAACCGCTGGCCTTACGTTTTACCACCTATAAAAAACGAACTGTTGCCCGGTGATCCCTTTAATTTTAAGTGGATGATTTATTTGAATGACGGAAGATGCGTCGTCGATAAATTTAAAGAAGGAAGATGGCAAAAATGGCCTTCAGACAAAATTCTTTTCTTCAAAGACTTTTCTCCCGTTCCTGCTTCAGCCAAAGCACTGCTTGATCCCGAAACGGCCCTAGGCTGGTCGTCTGTAGCCTCTTGTGAGCCGCCTGAAGGTGTGGCTTGTGAAGTTCTGCTGAAGAATCATTTAAGAGGCTATTGCTCAACGTTTAAGGAAGGTCATTGGGATTTTTTCAACGATTCTGTAGTTGCTTTTAAAGCCATTAACCTTCCGTATGCAAATTATCCGGAGAACTAAAAATGATTACTCTGACCGTAATTAACAACAAAGGTGGTGTTGGAAAATCATTCCTTTCAACACAATTTGCGTTCTATTGCGCCTTGAAACGTGGTTTACGCACCTTGTTTATCGATTTAGATCCTCAGGCGCATTCTTCAAACTGTTTGTTTGATTCAAAGCTTTTTGAGCCCGCTAATGTTTCTTCAGGTTTGCTGATGCAGCAAGGAGGATTGAGAACAACCGGAGCCCCTCGGCTTCTAGTTAGAGCGGATACAAATTTGGAAGAACTGGAGCGAAGCGGAGAAGAAGCTCATAACGGCTTTGTAGAAAATTTGCTCAACAGCTTAAACGAGATCCAAGACGATTTTGATATTTGCATTATTGATACCAATCCCTCATACGATATTCGCCAGATTGCTGCACTATTAGCTGCAACCCATTACGTTTGCCCTGTCAACCTGAAACAAGAAGCTCTCGAGGGAGTAGAAATGCTTTTAGGCAGAGCCCAAGAGGTTTCGACGATCAATGAGAAACTTCAGTTTGCCGGATTGGTATTGAACATGGTCGAAAGAAAGCCTTATCAGATAGAAAACTTTAAGCAGCTTTGGGTATTGGCAAAAGATCTGATTCTGAAACAGGAAAACGGTCTAAAACCGGCATGGATTCTTAATCGAAATGAATATGCAGCGGCACAAGGACAGCATCGGCCGGTATGGGTAAGTAAAAACTCAAAACCCGGTGAGGCATGGTACGAGCTAAGGACGGTTTTTCTAAATTTAGCAGCAGCTCTTAATTTACCTGAAAACAATCCTCTTCGTGTGGTTTGGAACGAGGACGGAAGTTTAGCCGTTGTGAACAGCTCCAGGGAGGATAATTGAAATGGCTCTGAACTTGAATCGGCTAAGTAAGATCGCAAGCGGCAAAAAGTCAGTCCTGAATACTGAAGGCAAGATTTTAGACATCGAATTAGACAAAATTAAACCTGATCCTAACCAGCCAAGAAAACAATTTAATGACGCGGAACTCTCAGAGCTATCCGCCAGTATCCAAGAATATGGGCTGCTTCAGCCAATAGTTGTCCGAGCTAATTCAGATGATACGTTCACAATTATCAGCGGAGAGAGGCGTTTTCGGGCGAGCCAACTCCTTCAGGCTAAGTCAATTAAAGCGATTGTGAATACTTCTATTGCAGCTGAAAACATTAGCTATGCTCAGATGGCGGAAAATTTGAAGCGATCTTCACTAACTGTTGTTGAGGTTGCTGACTTTATTTGTGAGCGGATTTCTTTAGGAGAGAAACAGGTAGAAATTGCCGAGAAACTTGGATTAGAAAAAGCTCTGGTGTCCAAGTATTCAGCTTGGAAAGAGTTTCCGGAAGAGATTCAATCAGCTTTAGCGGAAAAGAAAATAAATAGTATCCAGACGGCCTATATTCTCTATAAAAAATGGATAGAGCATCCCTCAGAAGTAGAGAGTTTGCTTGAAGGCCGAGAGTTTATTTCAAAAGCAGAGGCAAACAACTTCAATCCTCAAAGTTGTTCCGGAACAACTTTTTCGACTGAATCTGAAGACGCCGCCGATATTTTGCCTCAAGAGCAAAACGAAAAAATAGAAGGTGAACAAATCGAGTTTTCAGATAAGGAGACAGTTGCGGAAGAATCTCCAGCAGAAGCCGATGAGTTTTTCCCAGGGGCAAAGATTGATGAATCTTGCTACCAGCCTCTGGAAGATCAGAATGAGATAGACAACGAGCAAGAAGAGAATGCAGAGGAAGCATTTAAAGAAAGTCCCAGAGATGATTCTTTCGATGATGTTGATGCATCCATAGAAAGTTTCCCGGACGAAGAAGAGAAAGAGCAGCTCTATAAAAAACCGATAATTTTTTGTCTTGTTGACGGAAGGGAATGTGAACTTCTTTATAAACGAAAAGCTTCAGACGGTATTGTCTGTGTAAAATTTGAAGACGGATCAGAGCAAGAAGTAATTGCAGAGACAGTACAACTTAATCGTATTTGTGAATCTTAACCCTCCATAGTTAATAGAGAGACCCTCCCTTGGTAACGTCGGTGGGGAGGAAGTCAAGAAGGAAAAGCCCCGCTAGTGCAGGGCTAACCTTTGCCGACCTAGAAGACACTAAAACCGGTCGGAGTTCGTCTGGGACTATTCTAAGGTTTTTTAAAGCGGTTGGAACGGGAATAATTGACTACATAATTTTGAAATAGTATGATTATTTCAAAAATTTCCCTCTTTTTACTTTATCATGGATAAAACAACTAAAACAGAAAACCGCGGGGGCGCTCGTGAAGGTGCCGGCCGCAAAGGTCTTGGTAATACAAAACGTGTTTCCATCTGCCTTACAGATGAACTGGTTCCTGTTTTCAAACAGTTAGGCGGTGCAAAATGGCTTCGCTGTGAGCTGGAACGCGTCGCAGAACCCGCACGCACGCTTGATACAGATCAAATTCTGGTTCCGGCCATGAATCCGACGCATCTGAGCATACCGGTCTACGAATGCGGCGTTCAGGCCGGCTTTCCGTCTCCGGCAGAAAGCTATGTAGACAAGTCACTGGATCTGAATGAATACTTAGTCTCCAATCCTGCCTCGACATTCTGCGTCTACGTAACAGGCGACTCAATGGACTTAGCCGGTATGGACGAAGGCGACCTCCTAGTCGTCGACCGCTCCCCGGAACCCAAGAACGGCGACATCGTCATCATGAGCATTAACAACGAATTTACCGTTAAGCGCTATGTGAAAGACGATAAGGGACTGCGTCTGCTTCCGGAAAGCTCAAACCCCATCTACAAACCCATTCTTCCCAAAGACTACGACGAGTGGCGCTTTATCGGTGTTGTGAAGTACACGATTAAAAGTAACTAAGTATGCAGGTGTTCGCGTTGGTGGACGGAAACTCCTTCTTCGCTTCCTGCGAAAAAGTTTTTCGTCCGGACTTAACCGACCGTCCCGTAATTGTGCTCAGTAATAATGACGGGTGTGTCGTTGCTCGATCGAAGGAAGCCAAACAGCTCGGCATCAAAATGTGCCAGCCGTACTTTCAGATCGAAGAATTCTGTATACGGGAAAACGTCGCCGTTTTCTCAAGTAACTACGAACTCTACGCCAATCTCTCCGGGCGCATGATGTCAACCATCGCATCTCAAGTTGACTGCATCGATCCGTACAGTATTGATGAGTGCTTCGCCAACATGAGCGGGTACGAGGGATTAGGCACTGACCTGACTCAGCTGGGCTTTCGGATCAAGAACAAAGTATTTAAAGATGTCGGTATCCCCACGTGCGTCGGTATTGCCCCCACAAAAACCTTAGCTAAGTACTGCAACCATCTGGCCAAGCACTACGGCGGCCTTAAAGGCGTGTGCAATTGGCTCGACTTAACGCCTCAAAGACAGGCAAAGGCGCTTGCCTGCGAACCTGTCTCTGAAATTTGGGGCGTCGGCAGGCGTTACACCGAGCATCTCGGCAAGATGGGAATCCGTACCGCTCTGGATTTAGCCCGTGCAGATGCGGAAGCCATCCGTGATCGGTTCGGTATTACGCTTTCCATGACGGTTCGAGAACTTCAGGGAACCTCCTGTATCCCGCTTGAGCTTGTAAAGCCCAAACGTCAGCAAATCATGAGAAGCCGCAGCTTCAGTCATTTAGTCTGTGATAAGGATGACCTCTTAGGTGCAATCACTTTTCATGCTCAGGAATGCGGAAGAACCTTGCGCCGCGAAGGTACGGTAGCGCACACCGTCGGTATTGTCTTACACACGAATCCTTTCCGTCTGCAAGACGTCCAGCAGCACGCCTATCCGTGCGTTGGTCTTCCTTATCCTATTTCGGATACCAATACGATTATTCATTACGCCCGACGGTTACTTAATCAGACCTATCGCAAAGGTTACCTGTACAAACGCGCCGGTGTATATGTTGGCGAAGTTATTTCAAAAGACGCTGTCACGAAGGATCTTTTTGAAGAGACGGAAACCGAACAGCAGCAGATCATCTGTGAACTGATGGATTCCATCAACACGCGCTACGGTAAAAATACGCTTTGCTTTGCGGCTTCTAAATTAGGAAAAGGTACTTGGACAATGTCTCGCGCCCGTTTAAGTCCCGGATATACCACCTGCTGGAAAGACCTGCCCCGCGTCGGGCCGCTCATAGAAGAAACGGTTCCGTTCTGATTCACTACTTCCAACTTGTTTGCCTCAGAAAATTTCCGAGGAATTTTTTAAATTTCGGCTGACTCTCCTTGGCGCCCTACATAGGCATTCAAAGCAAAGTTTTTTCTCCCGGATGCGGATGCTTCCACCAGTGCTGTTTCTCAACAGTGCTGATGGAAACGTTTGCGTTTCTTTCCCTAGGAGAAAATATGAACAAAATCTTTAAAAAGATTTGGAACCAGTCCCGAGAATGCTTAGTTGCAGTTTCTGAGGCGATGACTGCTGTGAGCCAAAGCGCGGGAAAAGCAACTGTACTCATTGGTTCTATTGGTCTATTGCTGTCTGGATCTTCACAAGCCGCAGTTGTTATAAATGGGAATGTCCTCAATGCAGATTCAAGGTTACCCAATAAGTACAACGGTATTTTCTTTATCAGTGAAGATACAACGATCAATGGCAATTTTGATTACAACCTTAGAACGACTACAACGAATTCGGATGATGATTTGTTAATCGGCTGTGTTTCTGACAACGAACACTTCCCCAATGTCAATTTAGTCGTCAACGGAACAACAAGTTTCGGCCCAGAAACATGGGTTTCTATTGGTCAAGTAGGGAACGGAAGTGCAAGTAACGTCAATGCTTCTTTAACAACAAGAGATCTAAATGTTTCCGGATGGCTTTATCTAGGCTCTAGAGCTGTCAACTATCAGTACGTTCCGTTTACCTCTCGCTTGGTTGTTAGCGGAACAATGAATTTGTACGGTTCGTTCTTTAATACCGGACACAAAACTGGAAGCGGACTGGGAACGGATGTCCATACCTCAGGTACAGGCAGTTTTAGCGTCGGAACTCTTAACAATTGGGGAAATTTCAATCTCGCATCTAAAAACATGAATGTTTCCGGAGAAATTGGGCAACTCAATATTAACGGCGGATCATTTAATCAAAACTCCACTAACAATATTTATATCCATAATGGAGTTGCCTTAAACAGCGGTTCACTGATAACCCAACAGCCGATTATTATCGGCCAAAGAACGGGTAATTTTTCAATAGGAAATTCTCTCGTTTTGGCTGGTGGTTCTTTAAATCAAACAAGCCTCCTCACCCAAAAAGGCGGGCAGGTTTCAGTAACCAAAGGCTCCTACGTTTTTGGCACGATCAATAAAGAAAATGGTTCACTTTCCAATGCTGCAACTCTTTCAATAGCCAATTTCAATCAATCCAACGGCTCAAGCTCAAACTCCGGCAATTTGACTATTGGCAATGCCAATCTTTATGGGAGTTTGACAAACACAGGCACGTTGTCCCTGACCGGGACGGTGACCTCCCGCG
>OCSG01001168.1_pt1 | contig 17722 bp, 16 predicted proteins | sample 1538831 | NCBI WGS metagenome assembly OCSG01 (sample SAMN04571729, study PRJEB22368) | human gut metagenome | biome: human gut; material: stool | host: Homo sapiens | place: Luxembourg | collected 2012-09-20 | reverse complement strand
TGCATCCATGATCTCGTTTGCAAGCTTATAGATTTCGTCCAGAATCTCCGGGTCTTCGCAGGCGAGCAGAACGGATGCTTCGCGGTGTGAAAGTCCCTTACACAGACGGGCTTTATCGAGAATTTCGCGGATGAGCGGCATGTTATCTTTGTTCTCGTCCGCGTATTTTAAAGTGTCTTCAATTTCTTCGTGGCAGATAAATTCCTCTGCTTTTAAGGATTTCGGATCGTACATAGTTTGATAATTTCCTTTCTTTCGGGTCAGTTCACTTTCCCGTTAGTCATTTTTTCGGATCACTCCGTTTTGATTTCCGGCTCTGTGCTCGTAAAATTGGAATACGCCGTTTTGATGTTGGCGCCGCGCACGCGCCCGAGCTTTCCCGCCATGGCGCTGATGACATCCTGTGGGGCATCCACCGCCACACAGATGATGTTGATATTTTTCTGTCTGTACGGCAGCCCCATACGTCCGATGATGTACCGGCCGTACAGGTGCAGAATGTCGTTGATTTCTTCCGCGTGGGCGTTATCTTCTAAAATAATGCTCATCACGGCTACGCGTGTCTGCATAAAACACCTCCCGTTTTTATAAAACAAGCAAAACAAAAATGCTCCCTGCCGAAAATGCAGGAAGCACAAAAAGCGCAGAATCTATCTGCGGAATATACCTCTATCCATTTTCGGCTTACACGCGGCGATGCCTTGTGCTCAGAACGAAAAAGCTGTTTTGCGGCGCACCGCAGAAAAAACTTTGGTGAACCGTGTTTTGTATAGTATAACGGATTTTCAGAGGTTTGTAAAGAGCGGATTGCAAATTTTGACAACAAAAAAGCCCCGGCATACAGCCGAGGCTCGGTTTGTTTTAAAAATTACGCGTTCAGCATGGTGATGACATGTCTCGGGCAGACCTCGGCACATTTGCCGCAGCCGATGCACTTTGCGGGGTCAACCTTCGCGCAGAAGTTCGTCACCTTTACGGCGCCCACTTCGCACGCCTTCATGCACTTGCCGCAGCCGATACAGCCCACCTTGCAAACCTTCATCGTCTCTGCGCCCTTATCACAGTTGGAGCAGCGCACGACCGCCTGCTTTTTCAGCGGCACAAAGCTGATGAGCCCCTTCGGACATGCAGCGGTGCATTTTGCGCAGCCGCGGCACTTTGCGGGGTCGATTGACGCCATGCCGTTGCAGACGTTGATTGCGCCGTATTCGCACACGGCGGCGCAGTCGCCCATGCCCATGCAGCCGTAGCGGCAGCTGGAGATACCGCCGGCAAGCAGGGTAGATGCGGCGCAGCTATCGATGCCGTCGTAGCGCATTTTGTCGCTGGTGCAGTCATAGCTGCCCATACAGTGGACAAGCGCCGTCTTTTTCTCGACGGCAACGTCGCCCGTGCCAAGCAGCTCTGCGCACGCTTTGGCGCACGCTTCGCCGCCGGGAGAACACAGCCCGGGCTGCGCTTCGCCCTTAGAAAGCGCCGCCGCATAGCCGGAGCAGCCGGAAAAACCGCACGCGCCGCAGTTCGCGCCCGGAAGCACCTCTAAAATCGCTTCCGCTTTCTCGTCCTTCGGCACGGCCATGATGGCGGAGGCGACCGCCAGAATAATACCCGCCAGAAGACCGATGCCCGCGACGATCAGAACCGGGATCAAAATTTTATCCATATAGAAACCCCTTTCGTTTTGCTCAGGCGAGCAGACGGTCTATAATGCCGTTAAAGCCGAGGAACGAAACCGCCACAAGCGATGCGGCGATCAGCGTGATCGGCAGACCTTTGAGGAAATTCGGCACGTCGCACAGCTCGAGGCGCTCACGCACACCGGCGAAAATGACCATTGCAACCATGAAGCCGATGCCTGCGCCGAACGCGTTGACAAGCGATGCCAAATAGCCGAAGCTCGGGTTTTCCGCGCCTTTTTCGAGCACGAGCATCGTCACGCCCAGCACGGCGCAGTTCGTCGTGATGAGCGGCAGATAAATGCCGAGCGCGTTATACAGCGGCGGCATATACTTGTGCATCACGGTCTCCAAAAGCTGCACGAGCGCCGCGATGATGAGGATGAACACCACGGTCTGCAAATAATCGAGGTTCAGCGGGACAAGTACATACGTATACACCGGCCATGTGACCGCCGTCGCGATAACCATGACAACCGTTACGGCGCAGCTCATGCCGAACGCCGTATTGAGCTTTTTGGAAACGCCGAGGAACGGACAGATGCCGAGAAACTTATTGAGAATATAGTTCTCCGTGAGGATTGCGGCAAGGAAAATGCCGACTAAAAATTTAAGACTCATGCTTTGCCGCCCTCCTTTTCACATTTTTCCTGAACCTTGGAGCAGGAAGCCGCCAACGGGCATGCAGCGCAGCCCATGGTCTCCGGCGCTTTGCCCTCCGCGGAAAGCTTGCCCGCAATGGCGATGAGAATACCGAACACGAAGAAGCCGCCCGGCGGGAGCAGGAAAATGATGATGGGATCTATGAAATTCGAGAGGATCGGAATGCCGAACACGGTACCCGCGCCGAGCAATTCACGGATGATGCCCATGGCGAGCAGCGCGGCGGTGAAGCCCACGCCCATGCCGAGACCGTCTACGATGCTCGGCAGCACGGGATTTTTGCTGGCGAACATTTCCGCACGGCCCAAAATGATGCAGTTGACAACGATGAGCGGCAGGAACACGCCGAGCGACTTGTTAAGCGCCGGCACGTAGGCCTTGATGAGCAGCTGCACAATGGTAACAAAACCCGCAACAATGGTGATGTACGCCGGGATGCGGACTTTATCTGGGATGATTTTTTTGAGAAGAGAAATAACGGCGTTGGAACATACGAGTACGAATGTCGTCGCAAGGCCCATGCCGATGGCGTTCGAGGCCGCCGTGGTGACGGCGAGCGTCGCGCAGGTGCCGAGCATCAGGCGCAGCACGGGGTTCTCTTTGATAATGCCTTTTGTAAATTCTTCTTTGAGGCTTTTTGCCATGTTATGCGCCCTCCTTTACCGTGTTGTACTTTGTGATGGCTTCGTTGACGGCGTTCGTCACCGCACGGCTCGTGATGGACGCGCCGGTCATGGCTTCGATCTCGCCGTCCGACGGCGCCTTATTCTTCACAAGCGTGATGCCCTTTTCCGGCGCAGTCTGCTTAAACTGATCCGTAAAGGAAGCCTTTTCCGCGTTCGCGCCAAGACCCGGTGTTTCGCTGTGCTCCAGAATGACGATGCCGGTGATCTGCCCGTCGGCGCTGATGCCGGTCATGACCTTCACCGCACCGCCGTAGCCCTTCGCCTCCGTCTGGAAAACGTAGCCGACCGTTTCGTTATTCGCTTTGCCGATGTAATAGCCGTCTGCTTCTTCAAAGCTGTCCGCGTCGCTCAAAACGACTTTTCTCGACTGCTCCGCTTCCAGTGCGGACTGCTCGGCAATTTTATCTTTCGTCAGCAGGTTTGTGCCCGCCAGAAGCGCCGTGACGACAAGGCAGATGACAAACAGAATGAGCGCCGGTTTTAAAATATCTTTCGCGGTGATCTTCATTTTGCGTCACCCGCTTTCTTTGCCTTCATTTTGCCGAACGTCTGCGGCTTCGCAATGCGTTCAATGAGCGGCACTAAAATATTCATCAGTACGATGGAGTACGATACGCCCTCCGGCAGAGACGCGAACTGGCGGATTAAAATCGTCAGCACGCCGCAGCCGACGGCATAGATGACGCGTGCGCTGAAGTTGATGGGGCTTGTGGTGTAATCGGTCGCCATAAAAATCGCGCCGAGCAAGAGGCCGCCGGAAAGAATGTCCATCAGCGGATCGCGGCCGAGCAGTGCGGAAAGCGCCGCTGCCGTTGCAAGGTACGTGACCGGAATAACCGGGCTGATAACGCGGCGTGCAACAAGGTAAATGCCGCCGAGAATGAGTGCGAGTGCACAGGTCTCGCCGAGGCAGCCGCCCGTGTTGCCGAGAAACGTATCGAGGTAGCTCGGCAGCGCCGCACCCGTGCCCTCGGAGAGAACGCCGAGCGGCGTTGCGGTCGTCATAGCGTCGGAGAAGCTGTGGTCCATCGGCGCCGTCCACGCGGTCATTTTCGCCGGGAACGAGTTCATCAGAATGATACGCGCCGTCAGCGCGGGGTTCACGAAGTTCTGGCCGATGCCGCCGAACATTTGCTTTACGACAACAATGGCGATAACGCCGCCGAACGCCGCAATAATCGGGCTGATGGAAACGGGCAGGTTCATCGCGAGCAAAACGCCCGTCACAACGCAGGAAAGGTCACCGACCGTCTGGCGGCGCTTCATGACGCGGCGGGATATGTATTCGCTCAAAATGCAGGACGCGACCGTTGTCAGGATAATAACCGCCGCGCGGAAGCCGAAAATGATGACGGACGCAATCATCGCCGGGGTCAGCGCCAAAATGACGTCCAGCATCAAGGTCTGGGTGGTGTCTTTCGACTGAAAGTGCGGCGAGGAGGAAACGATGAATTTGTTCACTTTTTAGCCGCCTCCTTCTTTACATAGTATTTGCCGAGGCGAATGGCCTGCACGATGCGGCGTTTCGCCGGGCAGGAGAATGCGCAGCAGCCGCATTCCATGCACGTCATGATGTCGAGTTTTTTCAGCATTTCCACATCCTTGCGCTCCGCGTATTTTTCAAGCTTTGCGGGCACAAGGTTCATAGGACATGCCGCAACGCAGCGGCCGCAGCGGATGCAATCGGTCGGCTCCAAAAGGCGCGCTTCTTCCGCACCGAACGCGAGTAACCCGTTATTCTGCTTTAAGACCGGCAGCTCGTCGGTTGTCACGGCAACGCCCATCATCGGGCCGCCCATGATGAGCTTCTGCGGTTCTTCCTTATAGCCGCCGCAGAATTCCATGACCTCGCGAATTTTTGTGCCGATGGGCACAATGACATTCTGCGGGTTCTGCACGGCGCTGCCGTCCACCGTGACGCGCTTCATCGTCAGCGGCATGCCGGTGCGCATGTAGCTTGCAAGGAACGAGACGGAGCCGATGTTCATGACAAGGCAACCCACGTCTGCCGGCAGACCGCCCGCCGGGACTTTTCTGCCCGTTGCCGCCTGCACCAGCACCTTTTCCGCGCCCTGCGGGTAGCTTGCATGCAGCTTTAACACGCGCACTTCGTCGTTCGGGTCCATTTTCGGGTCATCCGCAATGCGCGTCAGCGCTTCGATGGCGTCGGGCTTGTTGTCTTCAATCGCGATGATGACGCGGTGCACGTCTAAAATCTCTTTGATCTTATAAATACCGGCAAGCACGTTTTTGCCGTTTTCGAGCGCCTCGCGGTGGTCGGAGGTAATATAGGGCTCACACTCCGCAACGTTGACGATGAGCGTATCGATTTTTTTGTCCGGGGGGACGTTTAATTTCACGTGTGCCGGGAAGCCTGCGCCGCCGAGACCGACGAGACCCGAAGCGCGCGCCGCATCGGCCAACTGCTGCTTCGTTTTGATCTCCGGCGGGGGACATACCGCAGGGTCGTGCTCCATTAACCCGTCCGACGTGATGATGACGGCGTCCACCGCCTGCCCGCCGGGCATAATGACTTTTTTGATTTCCTTCACGGTGCCGGAAACCGAGGAATGGATCGGCACGGAAACGTATGCGTCGCTGTCCGCGACCTTGGTGCCGACATACACGTGGTCGCCCTTTTTCACACAGGGCACACACGGTGCGCCGATGTGCTGCGTCATGGGCAGCGTGATCTCATCGGGCGGCGGCATCACGTGCGTTTCGGTATGCGCCGTGTTCTTGTGGTGCGGCACATGCGCGCCGCCGTGCGTGCGGAACGGGCGCTTCGGAAAAGACTGTTCCATCTTTATTCCTTCCTTTCTTTCGCGTTAAAAAACAGACTTTGCCGGTGCAAGACACAACAAAGTCACAGTTTTTGAGTTTATTCAATTTTAGCACTGCTTTTGTACATTGGCAATAGAAAAAAGCGGTATTTCCACAATTTTCTGACGGAATATGGGCATGCACATTGATTTGTAAGCTTTACCGCATGCGTCGCACGGACGAAATGAGCCCCGTATCGTACTCCGAACGCAGGATGGAGTAACACACATTGTCAAAAATTTCGCCGTCAAACCGCTTAAAGCCGCACGGCATAACGCCCTCAAAGATGAATCCCGCGCGCTCGATGACCTTTCTTGACGGCTCGTTACCCACAAAGTGGCTGATGGCGACGACCTCGACGTTCATCACTTCAAACGCGTTCTGCACCATGGCGCGCAACGCTTCCGTCATGTAGCCGTTATGGCGGTAGCGGCGCGAAAGCTCGTAACCAATCGAAATACTGTCCGTATTATAGCGGCAGTAATCGCGCTGATACTTGATCTTGCCCATCACTTCGCCCGTTTCGCGCAGGGTGATGGCAAAGGCATACGGGTCGTCTGCGGCGCGCCTCAATTCACTCTCCGCCTCCGCCGGTGTAGAAACCGGCTTTGAGCCCGCCCGCAGCATGGTATCCGCATCGGCGGCAAACAGCAGAAAGCCGCTCATGTCCTGCATGGAAAAGCGTCTAAGGCGCAGGCGCGGCGTTAAGATTTCCGCTTTTCCGAGTGTATCACCGCGCATTTTTCGACTCCTTCGGCAATGCCGCGCCGCGCGGTAAAATGAAATTCAGTGCGTGCGGCAGAATGTTGTATTCCTCGCTTTTCACCTTGATGCACAAGCCGTCCATATTGCTGACGACTTCATTTTCGCTTTGAATTTCGATCTTCACGCCGCGGCGGTAAACGAGCAGGTCGGAAAACGCCGGGTTGCTTAAATGCTCGCCGCGCTTATACTTCGGCACAAGGCCCGGAATGCGGGAATAGGCGGGCTTTCGGATCAGCACAAAATCGAGCAGACCGTCGTCTATCACCGAGTTCGGCGCGCCGCAGTACCCGCCGCCATACCAGCGACCGTTGCCCGCAAGCGTGAACAGAAATTCGCCCGTAACGGTCTCTTTTGTGCCGTCCGCATAGTAAAACATTACGGTCATTTTGTCCGCAAGATGCCCCAAAAAGCACTTTGCAAGCGAAATGGTATACGCAAGCTCGCCCGAAACGAACGGCAGGTGCTTATAATAATTCATCTCCGCCGCCACCTTGGCGTCAAAACCCACAGAGCAGATGTTCACGGCATCGCCGTGCTGCGTGCGGATCATATCGATGGTCACAGTCTTGCCCGCCAGCTGATTTTCCGGATTCAAAAACACTTCGCGCTTGCCGAATGAGCGCACGAAGTCGTTGCCGCTGCCGCACGGGTATACGCCCACGGCGGCGTTTTTGTGAAACTCCGCACCGCGCACGACCTCCAGCACCGTGCCGTCGCCACCGACGGCCCAAATGCGCACCGCATCGCCCTTTTCGGCGGCCGCTCTCGCCAACTCCTCGCCATGGCCCGCGCGCTGTGTGAGATAAATTTCCGGCTCTTCCCCGTGCGTGGCATGCACGGCGCGGATGCGCTCCATAAACTGCACGGTATGGTCGTGCTTGCCGGCTTTTGGGTTGATGATATAAACATTCCGCATATGTACCCTCCCCTAAAGCATTTTTTATGCCTTAAAATACATGTAATACTGGCAGCGGATCATGCCGTTGTAGAGCTTGCGGCGGCGGTCGGATTTTTTGCCGAAGCATGTCTCAAACCGCTCGTCCGGACTGATGGCAGCATAGCTCCAGCCGCGCTTCGGCGTGAAGACGCGCCCCATCGTTTTGTAGATGTCCTCCGCCGTTTTCACGTCTAAAAGCCGCTCGCCGTACGGCGGGTTGCAGATGACGCAGCCGAACGGGCCGTCGTTGCTGAAATCCTTGATGTCGCGCACTTCTGCGGAGATATACTGCGCAACGCCCGCTTTCTTCGCGTTTTCAAGCGTCAGGCGCACGGCTTCGGGGTCAATGTCATAGCCGAACGCCAAAAAGCCCTCATCGCGACGTTCAAGTGCCTTTGCGGCAATGCGCTCGTTGTCCCAGATATTTCCGGGGACAGCTTTCCACTTTTCCGCCGCAAAGTGGCGGCGCAGGCCGGGCGCAATGTGCATGGCAAGCATGGCGCCCTCGATTAAAATCGTACCCGAACCGCAGAAAGGGTCGATGAGCGTGCCGTCCGTGCGCACACGGGAAAGCTTTGCCATGACCGCCGCAAGCGTCTCTTTGATGGGCGCTTCGTTGGAATTTTTGCGGTAGCCGCGCTTGTGCAGCCCCGCGCCGCTCGTATCCAGCATAATGCTGACCTTGTCTTTCATAATTAAAAACTGAATCTGGTAGTTCGCGCCCGTCTCCGGGAAATGCTCCAGCTTATACGCCTCCTTGAGGCTTTCCACCACGGCTTTTTTGATAATGGCCTGGCAGTCCGGCACGCTCATGAGCTGACTCGATAAGCACCGCCCCTTGACCGGGAACGCGTCGTCGCGGCCGATCCACTCCGTCCACGGCAGGGCCTTCACGCCGCGAAACAGGCTTTCAAAGCTTTTCGCTTCAAACGTGCCGAGCAGAACGAGCACACGCTCCGCAAAGCGGGAGCGGATATTCGCGCGGGCGATCATCTCCGGGGAGCCTGCGCACAGCACACGTCCGTTTTCCGGCGCGACATTTTCCGCGCCCATATCGCGGAGCTCCTCCGCTACAAGACCCTCAACACCCAAAAGGCAGGGCAAAACAAGCTGATATGTATGCAAAGTTATCACCATTTTCATTTCATATATTTAAGTAATTTTTAGTATACCATAAATCGCGCACTTTCGACACCGTATACAGAAAAATAAATAAAAAAATTACCCGCCGACTTTTGAAAAGCCAACGGGCAATGAATTTAAGCTTAATAGAACGTCGCAACGGGCTGCGCGGGCGCTTCGGCAGGCTCGATGTTCTGAAGCGTCAGAACCGGACCCTTGCGGCCGTAGAGCTTGTGCCACTTATACGCAACGGAAAGGCGCATGGTGTACCACTTTCCGTTTTCCGGCATTTTGTCCGCGTCGCACAGCGTGAGCAGACCCGCAAACTGGATATCCTCCACGCAGCAGGTCATCAGCTGGCGACCGAAGAAGAACATGCCCGGTTTCATGCGCGGGTTCACGGCTGCAAGGCCCTTATACTCGACGACCTTGCCGTCGTACTTCTTTGGATCTTCGGAAAGGTCACGGTACCACAGCGCGTAATCGCCGTCTTCAATCTTTACGACCGGCGCGTTGATGTCAAACGGCAGCGGATCTTCGATCTCGTCGTATTCGACGTCGCCGTTCGTGTACTCGTAGGCGATGTCCGGGCGGCGGCTGATGCCGCGCACAATCTTGTGGAACGCCATTTTGTCCATGTCCTTCGTGAAGCGGTTGAACACGACCAACTCGCAGCCGGAGAGCTTATCCACAACAAGGCCGCGCATGTTGGCGTTGTAAGTGAGGAATGTCGTCGCATCCGCGAACATGAATTCCTGGTAAACCGCCCAGTTTTCCGGCATGTTGTCGTACAGCGTTTTCAACTGCCACATGCCATTGTACTCGATGAGCACACGGGAAGCGCGATGCTTTTTCGCGAGGATGTCAAGCGTTTCGCTCGTCAGCTCGTCTTCGTCCTCAATGTTTTCCACATAGATGTTCTTCATGTAGGGGCGGGACTCGTCGTACTCCGCCTCGCCTTCCTCGCAGACGAGCAGCAAGGTACGCTGCCCGTTATTGAAACGCTTATCCGCAAGCGTTTCGTCTATAAAAGAGGTCTTGCCTGATTCGAGAAAGCCCGTAAACAGGTAAACCGGCATATCATCCATCAATATTCCGCCTTTCTGTAAGGTTCAGCCCGCATTACGCGAACAGCGCTTCGATTGCGGCCTCGTTGATGTGAGAACCGATGACGCACAGGCGGCCGATGACACCGGCGCTGCCGTTGCGCACAGAGGTCTCCTCCGGCACATAGTCGAAGTGGATCCACTCGCCGTCCCGGCCTGCGACGATGCCCTTTGCACGCAGGATCATGCCGTACTTTTCGCTGTTGTCGAGCTCCTCGAGGATGTGCTCGATCTCGTCCTTCGTGAACTTGCGGGTCGTCTCGGTGCCCCAGCTTGTGAACACCTCGTCGGCATGATGATGGTGGTGATGATGCTCGTGGTCATGCCCATCATGGTCGTGATCGTGGTCGTGGCAGCCGCAGGTGCAGTGCTCATCATGCTCATCGTGGTCGTGATGGTGGTGCTCGTGCTCGTCGTCATCGTCATGGTGGTCGTGGCAGCCGCAGGTGCAGTGCTCATCATGCTCATCATGGTCATGGTGGTGATGGTGGTGCTCGTGCTCGGTCTCCTCGGCAAGGAGCTTCAGCTCCTCTTCAAGGGTATTCTTGTGCTCCATCGTCTCGAGAATCTGTGCGCCGGTGAGCTGATCCCACGGGGTGGTAATGATGGTGGCGTTCTGGTTGTGCTCGCGCAACAGAGCGACGCAGGCTTCAAGCTTTTCGGGCTTGATACCGTCCGTGCGGCTCAGAATGATGGAGTTTGCGTGCTCGATCTGGTCGTTATAGAACTCGCCGAAGTTCTTCATATACATTTTGCACTTGTTTGCATCGGCAACGGTGGTGAAGCTATTCAGCGTAACGTCTTCCATGTGCAGGTTCTGCACGGCACGGATCACATCGCTCAGCTTGCCTACGCCGGACGGCTCGATCAAAATGCGGTCCGGGTGGTAGGTCTCCAGCACCTGATGCAGCGCCTTGCCGAAGTCGCCCACAAGGCTGCAGCAGATGCAGCCCTGGCTCATCTCGGTGATTTCAATGCCGGCGTCCTGCAAAAAGCCGCCGTCAATGGCAATCTCGCCGAACTCGTTTTCGATGAGGACGAGCTTTTCGCCCTTAAAAGCTTCGGAGATCAGCTTGCGGATCAGCGTGGTTTTGCCTGCGCCGAGGAAGCCGGAAAAAATATCGATTTTCGTCATATTCTCATGCCCTTTCGCAATAATTTACGGTTTGCTTTTTTGGTGAGACCGCGCAGCTTCGCTGTTCTAACGACTTGTTTTTGAACAAGTCGTTCAGGAAACCCATTGACTGGGTTTCCTACGTATTGGAACGTCCCCCGGACGCTCCAATACTACTATCCTAGTCTTCGCGAACGCAACAGGATTTCGCTTTCTGCGGAAAGCGACCAAAGGTTTCACCTTTGGAAACTGACAAGCTTTTGAAAAAGCTTGAGCAAAACTTTATTCGTTTGCTTACCGGAAGAATGGAAGTTTACTGAAACTTTCGGTCTCTCCAATCTTGTATTGTAAAGCTTTCTTTTAAAAGTTGCAAGGGAAATCGATAAATGTTTACACTTTCATCATTTTCGTGCGGTTTCACACCGTTTTTATCCTTCGCTTAGGTCAAAATCCTCGCTTAAAAGCGCCGCAAGCTCCGCTTCCGTCAGCCTTGTCACGTCTCCGCCCGTCAATCTGCGAGACTGGTTTAAGATCGCGTCCTCAACCAAATTGCGCACCAAGCGTCCGTTGCCCGCCGTTCTGGCGTCCGTTGCCTGCCGCTTTTCGTAATATTGAAGCAGCGGCGTTTCGCATGTTTCATCGATCGTATAGCCCTTTTTCTTTGCAGTCAGCTTTGTAATGGCCAGCAGCTCCTCCGCCGTATAATCCGGAAACTCGATGATATTCGGGAATCTCGAGCGCAGGCCGGAGTTCGCCGTGAGAAACGCCTCCATTTCTTTTGTATAGCCCGCCAAAATAACGATAAGGTCTTCTCTGTGGTCCTCCATCCCCTTGACGATGGTATCGATGGCTTCCAGTCCGAAACTGTCGTCTGCGCCGCGGTACAGCGAATATGCCTCATCGATGAACAGCACACCGCCGAGCGCAGAGCGAATGACCTGCTGCGTGAGCGGTGCGGTGTGACCGACGTATTTGCCTACAAGGTCGGCGCGCGTAACTTCAATCAGCTGCCCGCCGCTCAGTACGCCCATGGCTTTTAAATAGCGTGAAACGAGCCTTGCGATGGTCGTTTTGCCCGTGCCGGGATTGCCGGTAAAGATCATGTGCATAGTGGGCACATCGGCCTTCATGCCGCGCGCTTCGCGCAGCCGCTGAATGATATAGTTCTGCTCAAGCGACAGCACATAGTCCTTCACTTCACTAAGTCCGATGATCTCGTTAAGCTCCGATTTCACTTCTTCGGCGGATTTCGGGTCTGCCGCCTGCTTTTTCTCTTCTTCCACCGTGACGGCAAAATCCGGGAATGTGAACGCGAGCACACCGTCTTTTACGCCGAGTTTGCCGGAAACGGTCTTTTCACCGTCCTTTTCCGCGCGGCGCAGCTTTTCTTCGCTCAAAAGGCGGAAGCAACGTTCCGTCAGCCGCGCCATGCTCTCCACGCCGTCGCGGAGACTGAATTTATCCGCCAAAAATGCCGAGGCATCTTCACCGAACGTGAACGTGTAGTTTAGCTTAGCCTTTGTGCGGTCGTTTAATGCACCGAGCGCCGCTTCGCCGATCCTGAGCAGGCTCTCGCGCGTGAATTCCGCCGTGCGGCAGAAATCCGTGACGGAGGACAAAAGCGCCGCGCCGAACGCATCGGTGAACGCGCTGTCCTTTTGGCTCGTCAAAAAGACGAGGTACTTCCCGTTTACGGAAATTTCGCTGACAGCATCGGGCACAAGCGCCGTGCCGACATCGATGAGCATGCCTTTCTGCAAAGCATAACGCGAAGCTAATTTTAAAACGCCTGTCTCGCACAGCGCCGCCACCATGGGCAGCAAAGATTTGTGGCACTGCTCAAAATTTTCAAACAGCACAATATCGTTTTCGCCGTGCAGTGCGGAAAAAAGATCCTGTGTGAGTAATTTACCGTCTTCGGCATTCGGGTAGCGGGAAAGGTCGATATTCGTGACCTCGCCGTTTTTCAAAACGCCCTCTTTGCAAAGCGCCGCAGCCGAAGCCGCAAGCGCACTGTGCCTGCCTGTGCCCTCTTTGCCGGAGATCACGACGACCGCCGCAGGCTTGCCGTTTTCGCGCCCCGTTACGCTCGGGCGGCGAAATGCGGTGAACAGGCTGTCCAAAAATGCGTCCTGCCCAATGACCGTTCTGCCCGTCGCTTCCCTCGCCTCGCGGAACGACTGCGCGGGGTCCTGCGGCGGCTCCTCCGCGCCCTTTGCCTTCGGCTTTTTTTCTGCGGTCTCCGCTTTCGGCGCTTCCATTTCGGGCGTGCCGGTCAGGCCCTCGGCGTCCAGCAGACGGCGCATTTCGTCCATGCTGCGCTGCGCGTCGCTCGTCAGCTTATCGAGGTCGCTGATCTGCCGATTCAGGCTGCTCTGCATGTTGGCATTCGTTTTTTCGATGCTGTTCAAAAAATCCTCGGCGTCTTTTGCGGCGCGGCTTTTCGTGCCGCTGCCCACGTTCAGCTTTCCGCCGGAAAACAGCGCATCCAAAATGCTGTCAATATCGTTTTTCACCTAAAATCCCCTTTCTCCGGGTAAAGCTTACCGCGCTTCGATCGCTGCGACGACGTTTTGCACCAAAGCGCTGTCCGTCACTTTATATTCGTTCTCCGGGATACCCACGCCGTTCAATTTGCCGCCGAAAAAGATCTCCGGGTTGCCGCAGACGCTTGTGTCGTGCCGCAGGGAGCGCGCCGAGGCGTGTACACTGTGCGCGCCGGTCTCGTTGATAAATTCCCCGACATTTTGCGTGTTGATACCGCCGCCGGGCAGAATATCGATGCGGTCACTTGCGTATTCGATCATCTTTTTCACAGTCTTTGCGCCCTTTATCGCGCTTTCACGCTGGCCGCTCGTCAAAACGCGCGTTACACCGAGGGCAATAAGATCATCGAGCGCTTTAAATACGTCCGGCACCACGTCAATGGCGCGGTGAAACACAATCTCGGCGTTCGGGGTGATTTCCTTGATTCTCCCGATAAAATCAGCGCAGCGGTCGGTGTCAACCGTGCCGTCCGGCTTCAAAAAGCCGAAGACGATGCCGTCCGCGCCCGCATTTAACAGTGCCTCCATATCGCGGCAGCAGGTCTCGTAATCGAAATCCGTGTAGCAAAAGCCGCCCTCGCGTGGGCGCACCATGCACATCACGGGAATTTTCAGTGTATTTTTCACGGCCTGCACCGTGCCGATGCTCGGCGTAAGGCCACCTAAAAACAGCGCGGAATTGAGTTCAATGCGGTCTGCGCCGCCTTTTTCGGCCTGTACGGCGTCTTCAAAACAGCCACAGCAAACCTCAAACAATACTTTATCTTTCATATTTATACCAACTTTCGTTTATTTGTCCTATCTGCGGCGCTTTAAAACACGCCGCTTTCTGCACTTTCGACTATTCTCACACAAATGCCTTTACAATCCTCTAAAAAAGATTATAATAGCTTTGAACGTAAAAAGAAAGATAAATCGTTAAATTCTAAAGACAGGGGACGAGATTATGTCAGATACCGTTCGTTTAACAGAAGAATTTCGCGGCGGGCTTTTGGACCTGACGCATTACGGCTACATCAGCATTGTAGATGAAAAGGGCAAGGTCATCTACTCCGCAGGCGACCCGGAGGCCATGGTTTTCTACCGCTCCGCTTCGAAGCCCGTGCAGGCGCTGCCCGTTATCGCGCATCGCCTCGACGAAAAATACGGTTTTACCGATGAAGAAACCGTGCTGTTCGCAGGCTCGCATCTCGGCGAAAGCTTCCACGTCAACGCCTTGAAATCCATCATGAAAAAGGCCGACTTAAACCCGGAAGACCTCATCATGAAGCCGACCGTGCCGGGCTCTACGGAAGCAAACGAAGAGCGCATCCGTCAGGGTCTGCCGAAGTCGAAGCTCTACCACAACTGCAGCGGCAAGCACGCGGCGCTCATGCTCACCCAGCGTGAAATGGGCGGCGACGTGAAGGATTACTGGAAGGTCGGCTCCGTCGGACAGAACGAAGTGCTGCGCACCATGAGCGTGCTCTCCGAGTACCCGGAAGAAAAGGTCGTCATCGGCATCGACGGCTGCGGCGTGCCGGTGTTCGCTTACCCGATGAAGAACATCGCGACGGCATATAAGAACCTCGCGTGCATCGATACCATTCAGGACGACGTTCTGCAGGACGCTGCCCGCCGCTTTGTCCCGCGTATCCATGAATATCCGCACATGATGCGCGGCACGGGCTACCTGTGCTCCCTCATCAACCATGATGCGAACATCATCGCAAAGGGCGGCGCGAACGGCGTGTACGGCATCGGCCTTAAAAAGGAGCGCATCGGCATCTCCTTCAAGATTAAGGACGGCACCGAGGCGGTCTGGCCGCTCATCATCCGCGAGATCTTCCGCCAGATCGGCTACTATAACGCCGATACCGATAAGATGCTCGTCTCGCTTAACAACGGCGTCACCGTCAACGACAACGACACACCCGTCGGCGAAGTGAAAACCGTGTTCACGCTTGAAAAGCACTTTTAAAATTTAATTTTCATTCAGCATTTTAGATAAAGTCTCTGCATCGATTTGTCCCGGTGCGGAGGCTTTTCCTTTTGACGCAAACGTCATCACAGAGCCGAACGCCCCGCCGCGCACGCGCGTCATCTTGCCGAGCTCGCCCATGGAAATGCCGATGAGCGGCCCGCAGAACGCAGTGGATTCATTCATCGCCGCCAGCATCACCATCACATCGCGCTCATTCTGCGGCATCACGGCGATTTTCGGCAGGTCGGCATTTAACGCCATCATGCGCTTATAGCGGTCGGCGATTTCCTCGCGTGCAGGCGTTTTGGCAAAATCGTGGTTCGAGATAATAAGCTTCGTACCCATATCGTGCATAGCCTGAACGGTCGCCTTTGCAATGTCATCGTACTGCTCGCAAAGGAAAAGCTCTAAATCGACAAGCGGCGCACCCAAGGCGCTCAGCTGCGCGTTCATCGCAAAATAGTCCATGGGATCTATCGCTTTTTCGCCGCCTTCCGCTTTTGTGCGGAATGTGCACAGCACGGGCAACGGCGCGGCTGCTTTAAAAATTTCCGGCGCGGCCGCAAACATGTCCTCGTCAAAATAATCGATGCGCCATTCGATAAGATCCGCCGGGGTGGTCTTGATTTCTTTTACGGCGTCTAAAACCGCTTCCGTTGTCTTCTCGCACACCGGCACACAAATTTTCATTCTGCCGCTGCCGAATACCAAATCGTTTACAACTACCTGCCGCATAACTTTCGCTCCCTTTTTGTCAACTTGTACACAGTATAGACAATTTAAGCACAAAAGTCAAAACAAAAAGTATTTGTATCTTGTAACAGACTTCCAAATCTGCTATGATGATTTTGTAACCGCGTGACCCCTTTTTCCTACTTATAAAATGAAAGGAGTTGGCCTTATGACCCGTTTACAAACCCATTTATTCGCTTTTCTTTTGTGTTTTCTGCTGCTTTTCACCGCGTGCCAAAGCGTATCGGCAGAATTGAGCGGCGTAGATAACCCGCAAAGTACCGCATCAGAACCGAGCGCGGCCGAGACCGCAACGCTCACTGCACGCCTCGTCGATATTTCGGGCAATCTGCTTTTGCTCGCCGGTAAAGACGACGGCGTGTACCGCTGCGCAAGGCCGGAGGACGCGCCGGACGGCCTCATCCCCGGCATGATGGTGGACGTCACCTACGGCGGATATATCAAAGCCATTTACCCGAGCGAGCCCGATAACGTGCAGAAAATCACCGTACGCGAAAATGAAACAGACGGGCGATGCGCGCTGTATTTGTCCGTGCTGCAGGAATTATTCAACACGGACGAAACGCTGCAAAGCGACACCGAATATGTCTCTGTTGACCTGACCGAGACGCCGTTGACGAAAGGCGAGATACAGGCGATCGCATGGCGGTTCGGCGAGCTTACCGAGCGCCGCCCGCTCACGTTCACATTTAAGGAGCTGCAAGACGAGGGCTACTTAGAAACGGACGAGCTTTTATGGGAAGACGGCTGCTTATTTAAGATCACGGAGAAAAACGATGAAAACGGCACACTGACGTTTGACGCCGAAAAATGGCGTGCCGGGAACGGCGCCTCTTACTTTTTAGACTGCACTGCAAAGCAAAATAAAGACGGCACCTATGCCGATTTTGAGATCGGCGCATTCGCTGCCGCATAAAGTTATCATCAAAGAGGGAATCAACATGTTGAAAAGTCAGGAAGTTCGCAAGCTTGCGCCGGAAATGGACCCGCTGCGCATGGGCATGGGCTGGAAAGAGGAGGACCTCACAAAGCCGCAGATTTTAATTGAAAGCACCTACGGGCAGAGCCACCCCGGCTCCGCGCACCTTTTAAATTTGGCGCAGAAAGCAAGCCAGGGCGCATACGAAGCAGGCGGCAAGGGTGCGCTTTACTTTGCGACCGATATTTGCGACGGCATGGCACAGGGGCACGATGGCATCAATTATTCCCTGCCCTCGCGCGACATCATCGCCGACCTTGTGGAAATTCACGCCAACGCGACAACGTTTGACGGCGGCGTTTTCCTCGCAAGCTGCGATAAATCCGTGCCTGCGCTGCTCATGGCTATCGGCCGCATCAACATTCCGGCCGTGTTCGTGACGGGCGGTGTGATGGACGCAGGTCCCAACCTTTTAACGCTGGAGCAGATCGGCAAATACAGCGCTATGTATGAGCGCGGCGAGATCACCGAGGAGCAGTTCACGTATTACAAGCACCACGCGTGCCCCTCCTGCGGTGCATGCTCGTTCATGGGCACCGCGTCCACCATGCAGATTATGGCGGAATCGCTCGGCCTCATGCTGCCCGGC
>OCSG01001150.1_pt1 | contig 18032 bp, 18 predicted proteins | sample 1538831 | NCBI WGS metagenome assembly OCSG01 (sample SAMN04571729, study PRJEB22368) | human gut metagenome | biome: human gut; material: stool | host: Homo sapiens | place: Luxembourg | collected 2012-09-20 | reverse complement strand
AGGTAATATATTAAATTTAATTATAAATAATTAAAGAGGTGTTTTTTTGCATGAAAAAAGAGATATTGGCTCATAATTCCGAAATGGTGGATATAATGTTAAAAGAGTTAAAAGAATATGTAAAATCAAAAGAGGATAATCAAAATGAAAAGATAGTTGAAAAGAAAAAAGCTATTAAAGGAATTAGAAAATATAGATTAGGATATGATTATTTATTTTTACCTAAAAGAACATTTAAGTATAAAGGGGATTTAATAGGTGGAATTAGCATAATGGTTTTATTTAAAATTTATGATGTGAATGGTAACGAGATTTTATTTGAAACAAAAGGTGAAGAGTTGAAAGAGCAGACAATAAAATTAAAAAACGGTGAAGAATGTTATTTAAGTGAGTTATTTTATTGTTCTTTTGATAAAGAGTTGTTTAAAGAGAATCAAACTTTTGATTTTAGTCCAACAATGAATGTAATAATGAGTAACTGTAGGATTGCTATGGAGATTCATAGTTATACGAAAGATATAGAAGTAAGGAAAGTAATTTTAGAACCTGAAAATATAGATAGAGAAGAGTTTAATGATATTCTGTTAAATAATTTAGAATTATTTGATGTAACTGATAATAAGCCAGCTCAGAGCTGTTCTTATATTGCAGTAGAAATTTAAAATCAAAAATAAGAGTATAATGTAATATTACATGTAATACATAGATAAGAAAGGAGAAATTGGGAGTGAAATTAGTAATAGCTGAAAAGCCAAGTGTAGCTTTAGAGATAAGCAAAGTCATTGGAGCAAGTGAAAAAAAGAATGGTTATTATGAAGGTAATAATTATTTAGTAACATGGTGTGTAGGGCATTTAGTTGAAAATGCAATGCCTGAAGATTATAGTGTTGAGTATAAAAAGTGGAATTTAGAAACATTGCCGATAATTCCTGAAGAATGGAAAACAAAAGTATCAAGTAAAACCAAAGATCAATTTAGAGTTATAAAAGAGTTAGCTAATAGAGATGATGTAGAAGAGTTGATTTGTGGGACAGATGCTGGAAGGGAAGGAGAACTGATATTTAGGCTAGTATATAATCAAATAGGAAGTAATAAACCTATTAAAAGATTATGGATAAGTTCTATGACTAGAGAATCTATAGAAAAAGGTTTCTGTAAATTAAAAGATGGGAGAGAGTTTGAAAGTCTTTATAAGTCAGCTTTTTGCAGAAGTAAGGCAGATTGGTTGGTAGGGTTAAATGCAACAAGATTATATACAGGCTTATATAATAAAATGCTTAATGTAGGTAGAGTTCAAACACCAACTATAAATTTAATTGTAAAAAGAGATGAAGAAATTAAAAATTTTGAACCTAAACAATATTTTGTTGTAAAGGCTGATACTGGATTATTTATAGCTGCTAAAAAATTTGATGGAATAACTGAAGCTTATAGTATAGTAAATAAGTGTAATGGTAAAGATGCAATAATAAAAAATGTTATTAAAGAAGAAAAAAATAGCAGCAGGTCTTACTGCGGTAGTGCTTGCTGTTGCAAAGAGAAGCTAATAAATTGCTAGGTTTTTCAGCACAACAAACATTAGATTTAGCTCAATGTTTATATGAAAAGAAAATTATAACATATCCAAGAACAGATAGTAAATTTTTGACGGAAGATATGAAAAATGAAACAAAAGATTTAATAATTAATTTAGTAAATTCAAATCTTTTAGGAGAAAATTTAAGGGAAAAGTATGAAATTGAAGCAGTTAAATTAGAAAGCATTATAAATGACAAAAAGGTTAGTGATCACCATGCAATAATACCTACTAACGAAGTTTTAAAGCACGATTTAAGCCTTACAGATAGTGAAGAGAAGATATTATACCTAGTTGCGTACAAGCTCTTAGAAAGCGTTTATAAGCCTATAAAACAGACTAATATAAAAATAGATTTGGGAATAGAAGATGAAATATTTGAGTTTTCAGGAAAACAAATATTAGATAATGGTTTTAAGTTGATAGAAAAATTAATGAAAGAAAAATTGGGTATAGAAATAGAAGAAGATAAAAATAGTTTTGAAGGTGAGGTGAATGTAGGACAGAGATTTGAAAATGTTGAATTATCTTCAGAAGCTAAGAAAACTCAACCACCTAAATATTATACTGAAGATACGTTATTATCGGCTATGGAGAATGTGGGAAGATTGGTAGATGATAAAGAACTTAAAGAATCTTTAAGCAAAGGTTTAGGAACGCCAGCAACTAGGGCGGGAATAATTGAGCAGATAATAAAGAAAGGTTTTGTAAAAAGGGATGGCAAAAAGCTTATATCAACAATAGAAGGAAAAGAATTGATGAAGATTTTACCTGAAGATATAAAATCACCTGAATTAACTGCTAAGTGGGAATATGAGCTAGAGAGAATAAATAATGGTGAATTATCAGAAGGTGAGTTTTTAGAAGAAATAAAAGTATATATAAATAGCCTAATAAATAATGCTAAAGGAAATTTAAATAAGGAATTTGTTAAAAGTAAAGAAAGAGAAATTATAGGTAAATGTCCTAGATGCAATAAGAATGTTTATGAAGGGAAATTAAATTTTTATTGCGAAGGTGGAAAAGAATGTGGATTTACACTTTGGAAGCAAGATAAATTTTTTACTAATGCAAAGAAAGAAATAAATAAAAGTATTGCAAAAAAATTGCTTAAAGATGGTAAAGCAGAAGTTAAAGGATTATATTCAGTAAAAAAAGATAAGAAATATGATGCAACTGTAGTTTTAGAAGATACAGGGAAATTTATTAATTTCAAGTTAGAGTTTTGATGATATAATAAAATAAAAAACTATGGAGGAAGAAATGAGAAGTATATTATTAAAAACTATTTTAAGCATACCATTAATAGTTTTAAAAATAATAATAATAGTATTTGAAGGTATGAAATCAATAATAGAACGTATTGGAGGATTTTTTCTTTTATTATTTATTATACCTACTATTTGGACTTTGTTTAAAAAAGATTATTATACTTTTTCAGCATATATATTTGGAATCATATTTGTAATTTTGATGCAAATAGGAGCAGAACTTATATTGAGTACTCTAACTTGGCTATATGAGAAAATATATATATACAAAATGGAATTAGAAGGATAATTAACACCAGGAAGATACCTGGTGTTTTATTATTGTTTTTTTTAGGAGGGAGAAGGAGGAATGTATTATAAGATTGATGAAATTAAAGCAATACCGATACAAGATGTATGTTCTCATTATGGAATAGTTTTAAAAGCAAAGGGTGAGAACTGGTGGGGACGACTTAGAGAAAATGATAGGACACCATCTTTTTCAATAAATCCAAGTAAAAATATATGGAGAGATTGGGGAATTTCAAAAGGGGGAGATGTAATTTCCTTGGTAAGTGAAATAGAAGGAGTAGATCAAGGGAAAGCAATATTGATTTTAGGAGAAAGGTTTGGCATAGAGCAAGAATATACTACAGAAAAAGTATCTGTATTTCCTACATTTAATCAATTTAAAAGTATAGGGATTTTTTCTAAAAGAGCTATACAGAATTTAGATATTAATTTAGAAAAACAATCAATAGAGGAAATTGAAAAGCTTGAAGAAAAATTTGAAATATCTATGCAAGAATTAGCTAATGTGGATATAGAGGCTTATCATAGAATATTAGATTATAAAGCGTTACCTATTTTATATGAATACAGAAAAAATACAATAGATGCTTTTATAAAATATATTAATTGTGATAATTATAAAGATCTACTTGTTTATGAGTTAATTTTTAATGAGTTTCAAGATGAATTAAATGAAAAGGTTGATATTTATAATAAAGCTAGATTAGATGGAATAAATTTAGATGAATTGAAATTTGATATAAGTAATATGAATGACATAAATTTTTCTGATGAAGATATAAGCAAACTAAAGCAGGATATCAAGAATTTAGAAAGGATATATGATGAAATAAATTATCTTATAAATGTGAAAGAAAATGTAGTGAAAATTTATGAGGGATTAAAAAAAAACGGTAATTACTTTTTAAATAGTGTTGAGTATGAAGTTATGGATAATAGTCAGCAGTTAAGAGAGGATAAGTTTTTTTATAAAACTAAAAAAAGACTAGTAGGTGATGAAAATATGGTATATGAAAAAAATATAAAATCTTCTAATGAAGATAAAGTAAAAGAATTAAGTGAAAAACTTGAAGATGGAATAAAGGATTTGTTTGAGAGTGATAAATATAAAAACTTTTTAAAAGTAATGTCTAAGTTCCATAATTATTCGTTTAGAAATTCTATATTAATAATGATGCAGAAACCAGAAGCAACTTATGTAGCTGGATTTAATAAGTGGAATACATTTAAAAGAAAAGTCAATAAAGGTGAAAAAGGAATAAAAATTTTTGCACCATCTCCAATTAAGAAAAAAGTTCAACAATATAAAAAAGATGAAAAAGGTAATTTCATATACGTAGATGGCAAAAAAGTTATAGAAGAAGTAGAGCAAATAATTCCTAAATATAAAATAACCTATGTTTTTGATATAAGTCAGACTAGTGGAGAGCCATTACCAAGCTTGACTGAAGAGTTAAAAGGGAGTGTAAATGATTATAGTAATTTTAAGAAAGCATTAGAAAATAGTACAAGTTTTAATGTTGCATATGGAAGCATAAAAGGAGAAGCAAAAGGATATTGCACACCTGCTTTAAAAAGAATTATGGTTAAAGAAAATATGTCAGAAGTTCAAACAATAAAGACGCTTCTTCATGAAATGGCTCATGCAGAGTTACATACAATAAAAGATGGAAAGAGTAGAGAAACTAAAGAAGTTGAAGCTGAAAGTATTGCATTTATAGTTAGTAATTATTATGGAATAGATACATCTGATTATAGTTTTGGATACTTAGCTGGATGGAGTAGTGATAAAGAGTTAGGGGAACTTAAGAAATCTTTAGATACAATTCAAAAAACTGCTGCTTCTTTAATAGATAAAATTGATATTAATTATAAAGAGTTATTTAAAGATAAAGAAATTAAAATAGACCATGATAATAAAGATATTAAAGAGATAATTTCAGAAGCTAGTAAAAAAGCTGAAGATCATAACAATAAATTGGAGAATAAAGAGAGTAAGGAGCGTAGTTATGAAATTTAATATATTGGAGAAATTAAAGGAAATATTCTTAAAAAAATCAGAATATAAAACTGAAAAAACTGATTTTAATATAAGTGAAGAAAGTAAGTTAGAAAAACTAAACATAGGAACTTGTATAATGGATAATGAAGAAAAAGAGAAATTTTTAAGTATTAATACTCCAAAATTAGTTGAATTATATGAAAAAAAAATATCAGAAGAAGATAAAATGTTGATGGAGAAGCAAGGATTAAAGTTAGATACTTTTGTAGAAAGATTTAAAGATGAATTAAATGATCATGATTTTATAGAAGGAAATTGTGCAGTATTTTCATTTGATGATTTCTTAAAAATAGAATTATCAGGTTATTCAGAGTTAGATTTAAAAAGAGATCAAAATTTTATAGATTTACAAAAAGAGAAGGGATATATTGAAGGGAGAATTATTGACTTAAAAGAAGATATAAAATATTCTTCAGAAGAAAGTCAACATCAATCTATTGAAGAGTTAAAAAATGAGTTAAAATTATATGGAGAGTTAAATGATTTTCTTAGTAAAGAGATAAATAAAGTTGTTGGTAGTGAAATAGAGCAGCTAGAATATAATGCTAAAGAATATACAATGAAAGATGACTTGAAATTAGAGGATGGTTCTTTTATAAAGGGAGGAACATCTTTTTTTGTTGAAGGATTTAAAAAAGGAGAGTTTGAAGTTCACTTTGAAGCTAGAGAAGATAATACATATATTCCTAATGATGGAGAAGGAAGTGGGTATTATTTTAGTGGAGAAGAAATAGCAAGATATTTTGATTTAAATAAGACAGTAGATTTAGTAAGAGGAAAAGAATTAATAAATGATAATATGAAATTAGATAAAAATAATAGTAAAGATATAAAAGATATAGTTGAAGATGCGAGTAAAAAAGCTGATGATTATAATAATAAATTAGAAAAGAAAGAGGGAAAAGTAAATGAAAAAGAGCTTTAATAAAGAAGAATTAACTATTATGAGTTTTTATAATTGTGATGATAGAATTAAATTAATTAATCAATTGGAATCTGTAGTAGAAAATGTAGATGAAGTTGAGATTGAATCTGAAATAAATGAAATTGTAATAAAGCTTAAAGGTATGACGGATGACGACTTTAAAGAAATTGACTTTAAAAATATTATAGAAATTGAAGAAGATATATAAAATTTAAAAGTAGCAGTAAATAAAATTTACTGCTACTTTTTGCCTAAATTATATTGTTTTAATTCTAAAAATGTAATATAATTTAGAAAAAAGAAGAATTTCTTCTTCATATTTCAAGTCCGAACGATAAATTAAAATGTCGCCAAACATCTTAATTTATATAACTGAAACTGGTAAAGCAACTACCAAAAAACAGAGTGTTGGAACTTTAAATTCATTTTATGCTTATATTCTAGCATAAGGTGAAAATTTGTGCAATATAAAAAATAACAAATTGACAGGAGGAAACCAAAAGAAGTTTTGGGATAATTTTCAATTTGATTTTAAAGAGCATAACATAAGTTTTGATATATAACTCTTAGGTAGAAATACCTAAGAGTTTTTTTATTGTCGGAAAATATTACGGAGCAATTTAAATAGATAGATTGTGGGGAGGGGGAAACTATACCAAAAATCATAATTTATCAGATGAAAGGAGGGAAAAACTTTGAAGGATAAAGGTAATTTTATAGAGCAAATGTTTATATATAATTTGATAAATAAATATGGCGAAGTTCAAAATTATTTTGGGATTAATGAAGTAGTTTCAGGAGAATTTTCTCAAAATAGAGCTGAAAAAAAATATGAAACACATATAGAAAAAGTATTAGAATATCCAATAAAAAATAGATGGAATAAAGAACTTAGTCATATGAGCCTTCAAAGTTTTTGTACCTTCTTAAATAAACAAAATAGAAATTTAAGAACTGAAGAATTAGATGATAGATATTATCCATTTACACTTGAATTTGAATCATCAAAAAAGAAGGAAAATTTTGATGTATTATTTGAAGTAGCTCAATACCTTCAGTATTTAATGAAGGAATTAAATGTAAATGAAGAAGATTTTACTATTATAATAAATAATTCAAAGTCAGTTTATATAATGGTTAATCCAAAAGTATTTGGATTAAAGCCAAGTAAAAATGTACATAGAATTTATACAGAAATGTATAAAAGAATAAAAGAAGAACTGGGCTTAAAATTCGTAGATGAAAGCGTAGTTAATTCAAGCTACAGATTAATAAAAACTCCAGGATCTTATTATAAGGGTGGATATGTTAATTATGTTTCAGTAGATGAATTTATGCACTTAATGACAGGTCATTTAACAAGAGTAAAATTAACTAAGAAACAAAGGGACATAAGAAAATTAATGTTACCTGGTATTCAATCAATTGCAATGACTAGGCTTTATGAAAAGGCAAAAAAGAAAGTTGAAAAATCTATAAAAGAATATAAAAATAAAAGCACTAAAGTTTTAAATTTACCAGGAATGGAATGTACTAGAGAGTGTGTGAAAGCACTAATAAATATGCCAATAATGGATAAAGGGAACAGAAATAATTTCTTAGTAAGCATAGCATTAGGACTAAGTGAAGCTAATTATAGTGAAAATGAAATTAAGGAAGTCCTAAGAACAAAAGCTATAGAATGGAAACATGATGAAAGTTTAAGAGCAGTTGAAAATAAGTATAAATCATTGAAAAGAAATGGGACTAATTTTTCTTGTGATAAAGTAAAAATGCTTTTTGAAGAAGAAGGATTAAGCCTTGGTTGTAATGTCTGTAAAAAGGCAATAAATAGCATCTATATTGCAAGAAATATAGTTGAATCTATTTATAACAACAAGGGATCAGTACGCCATTATAGAGCTTATTTAGAACTAGAAAAACAAAATCTTTTTGGTAGATACTTTAATATAGCTGAAGTTGGAATAAAAGTAGCAACTTTAAAAGAACTAGCAAAGAAAGTGAATGGAACATTAGAAAAGAAAGAGGGATTATTTAAGTTAACTGTAAAGAGAGGAAAGGCAATATATAGATTACCACTTAATTATATAGAAAATGCAGTTGATATATTAGATCAAAAAATAGGAAAGGTACTAATGTTAATAGTTAAAGCATATTCAAGCAACTCATATGGAGCATTTATAAGTTTAGGCGTTGTAAAAATTGCTGAATATTTAGCTTTTAAAAATGAAAGAAGTGTATATAATTTTTTAAAAGAATTAGAGAAGTTAGGATTTTTAACTAAAAATAAAAATGGAATAACATTATATTATAAGAGTAGAAAAGTAGTAAATTTAGAAGAAGAAAGAACAAATAGAAAAGAAAATGCAAGAGTTATAGAAGGAACTAAAGTAGTAAATGGATTACAATTAAAATTTGAATTTGAAAAAATAGAAGCTGGTACAAATCTGCAACAAATAAATTTTGAAAATTATAAATTCAACAGAATTGAAAATAATAAGGAGATTAATAGAGGTTCACCACCATGATAAAAAATTAATGTTCGTGTTTTATGGCTAGAAGTTTCATGGCCATAAAACTTTTAAAGAAATATTCCAGGATAATTTTAATAGAAATACGAATAAAAATATAATTGATATTAATAATGTACAAGCTGTCTATAAGCCTATATAAGAAGAGTAAATTTAACAGGTATTAGAATATTAAAGTGCTATAAAAAATTCTAAAAATAAGATTTAAAAGAAAATAAGTAAAGGAGGTAAAAAACTAATGAAGGTAATTTCCAAAATAAGTAATTTTCTCGTATTCATGAATAATTTCATAAATATAAAACATCTTAAACCATTGAAATTACTAGCTTTGATATATATTTTATTTTTAGACATTTAAATATAATATTTTTATATAGGGTTCCTATAATTTGTTGTTGGTTATTCTTATATATTTTTTATTTACTACTAAGGAACTATGTTATAAAAGTATTCTAGGATTTAGGAGGTTTAGGTTATGACAAAAAAAGATAATTTAAATAAATGTTTATTAGAAGATGTATCTAAAATTAAATTTAAAGGGATCTATGTTCCTAATTTATATGTTTTTGATAAAGATTTGAATAGTAATATGAAGCTTATATTATTTTTGTTGTTATATATAAATAAGTATTATGAAAATAGGATAATTAAAGTTAAATATTTAAGTAGTTTGCTGGTTATAACTGAAACAACAGTATCAAGGGAATTAAAGAAACTTGAAGAGTTAGGATACATAAAATCAGAACTAGCAGTTCATAAAAATATAACTTTAGGTAAAAGGTATTATGTACAAGTTAAACCTATATAGACTTATATTTAAATAATATTAATTGGAGGGAAAAAATGATAGATGAAAATTTAAGTTGTAAAGAAATAAAAATATTTGCTATGAGTAAAGATGAACCAAGGTTTAAAAATAAAGCTTACGCATATGTTCAAAGAGAATTTTTTTTAAAAGATTTAGTTAATGAAAAAGGTAAATTTTTATATTATAGAAATGGAATGAATATATCAGGAGATACGCTTGTTTTATTTAAGTTTGATAGGCAAATAATTGCAAGTGCAATAGTAAAAAAATCTAAAAAATTTAAGATACCTGAAGTTAGGCACGGAGTTAATCATAATGGAGCATTATATCTTGATATTTCAACTATAGAAGTATTTAGGCCTATTAATATAAGTAAATTATTAGAAGAAATACCTAATTTAAATTATTCAACTAGAGGAAATAAGATAGAAATTGAGAATTTAGATATAATTATACAATTAATTAATAAAAATATTGGCTTAACGTTGTAAATTCAAATTTTTCGGATACTGATCCTAATACATTCAAATTTACTAATCTCATTTTTATAATAATAGTCTCAATTAATATTAAATAAGGATTTTTTTTATTGTCTTAAATAACTACAAATCAAAATTGGAATAATTTACAATTTTATGTTAGTATTAAATTAGAATTTGCATTAGGTAGCCACTTATTAAGTTTCTTGTTATATTGTTAAATTATAAGTTCTTGTTTGTGATAAAAGAGAATATTTAACTGTACGAAGTTTAACTATTGATAAATTATGTTTGTTTTTGGGATTTATGTGAGCATTAAGAGAAATAGGAAAATGAGATTTTGAATATCAGTAAAAAGAAATTTTATTAATTCATGAATTAAAATTTTTGGATTTATGATAAATTCCAGTATATTGATATTGAGATCATGCAGGTCAAGTATTTAAGGATAAGAGATAAGCTAGGTTAAGGTAAAAGTATTTAATTAAAAAAGAAGTATATAGGAGGTAAAATGGCAAAGCTATTAATTGTGGATGATGATTTGGATTTAATAGATATGCTTTCAAATTATTTCTTATTAAAAGGATATGAAATATATACAGCATATGATGGAAAAGAAGCATTAGATAAAATGAAGTGTACTCCAGATTTGGTTATTTTAGATGTTAATATGCCTAAACTAAATGGTATAGATGTATGTAAAAGAATAAGAGATTTTACTCAAAGTCCTATTTTATTTTTAACAGCAAGAGCTACAGAAGAAGATAAAGTAAATGGATTATTAGTTGGTGGAGATGACTATATTGTTAAACCATTTAGTGTTAGGGAATTGGAAGCTAGGATAGTTTCTAATTTAAAAAGAGAAGAGAGATCAAAGTATTCTCATAAGATGATTTATACAGGGAGTATGAGTATAGACCTTATTTCAATGGAAGTATTTATAAATGGACAAAGATTAGATTTAACTAAAAAAGAATATGAGATAATAGAGTTATTAGCATTACATGAAAGACAAATATTTAGCAAAGAACATATATTTTTAAAATTATGGCATGAGGAAAATGATAGTGATATTAAAGTAGTTACTGAATATATAAGAAGAATTAGAAAAAAGATTTATGAGTTTACAGATGAAAATTTTATCGAAACAGAATGGGGTAGTGGATATAGGTGGAAAAGCTTTGATAAGGAAATATCTAAATAAAAGGGTATTATCAATTAAAAAGAGTCTAATTTATTATATAGTTATATCATCATTATTATCAGTTATCATATCTATAGGAGTTATGAATGGGGCTAGAATTATACAAAATAGTATATGGAGTAAATATAAAACCATAGAAGAGTATAAGGAAATATATGATTTTTATAATAAGTATTATGGATATATAACAGAAGCACCGAGGATTAGCTCAAGCTTTATGAGTCAATCAGATAATATTATAGTAGAGATATGTGACTTTTTAGAAACATGGACATTATTAATAATAACGATAACTTTAAATAGCATAACATCATATTTATTTTTTAAGAGAAAGCTTAAAAAACCATTAGCGTTGCTAGAAAAAGGGGCAAATGAAATATTTAACAATAATTTAGATTTTGAAATTGAGTATGATTATATGGATGAGTTTGGTAAGCTGTGTAAATCTTTTGATAAGATGAGAATTCAATTGATAGATAATAATCAGAAAATGTGGAATAGAATTATAGAAGAAAAGGAGTTTCATGCATCAATAGCTCATGATATAAGAGTTCCACTAATGGTATTAGAGGGGTATGTAGAAACTATTTTAGAGTTTTATCCAGAAGACAACATATCCAAAGAAGAGGTGCTAGCGGAACTTAATAAATGTAATGTTCAAATTGCAAGATTGAAAGAATTTGTGGAATATATGAGAAGAGCAGATGAGGTAAAACTACGAGATAGAAAAGATGAAAAGGTAAGTGCACTAAAAATAATTTATGATATTGAAGAAGAAAACAAAGTGTTTTATAAGAAAAATGGAATTGATATAAAGGTTCAACATAATCAATTTAAAGAAGATTTTGAAATTAATATTGATAAGTTCATATTTTTAGAGATTTATGAAAATATTATTACCAATGCAATTAGGTTTGCTAACAGTGAAGTTTCTATAAATATCAATATAGAAGATGAACAGGTTATATTAATTGTTAAGGATGATGGTTGTGGCTTTGAAAGTAAAATAATTAATGAAATAGACAGTGAAAAGATAAGAAAAAACAGAAATTATGCTTCAGGACATATGGGAATGGGGCTTTATATAACTAAACTGCTTTGTGATAAATATGATGGAGATTTAAAAGTTTATAATGCAGCAGATGGAGGAGCAATAGTTAGTATAACTTTATATTTGTAAAAAATTTCACCTAAATAATAGGGTGGAATTTTTTTTGTAAAATTACAAAAGTTGATTTTTTTTTGATATTTAGAATTTAAAATAAACTTAAAGATAAGTAGTGAAGGCAAAATATATAAATGGGATTTGGAGTTTAGGGTAAAATTTAAAATAAAGAATGGAGGCAAAGGATATGAGAGGAATAATAAAAATGACTATTAAAGATATAATAAAACAACCCTTTTATTATATTGGATTAATACTATGCTGTTTCTATGTATATGTGAATCTATGTCAATATTTAGATGTAAAATATTTTGAGAATGACAGCCAAATTGTTACCTTAGATGAAAATAGCATTTCAGATGCAGATATAATGAATGGATATATTCCTGTAAATAATAAAGAAAAAGAACAACTGGCGTTAAGTACAATTTATAAGAATTTAGTTGAAGAATTAGATGTAGAACCTAATGAAGCTCAAGAGGTAATTAAAGAGTATAAACGAGGAATTAGTATAGAGGATTTTGCTAAATATTTAGATGAAAATTATGGCTATAAGAGTGCAGAGTATGCTTTTTATGATGCTAATATGAAACAAGCAACTATAGAAGAAGCAAATAATTATATTAGAGAAAAACTAGGAGAAGAAAATTATACTGAGTGGTTTTCTAAAAAGTTTGTAGATTATTTTGGAGTATGCTTAATATTCTTTATGATAGCGTTATTTCCAATATTATATATGAAGGATTGTAAAAGAGATATATATGAATTGATTCATACCAAATCCATATCATCTATAAAGTATATTGGGGGGAAAGCTATAGCAGGGCTTTTAGCTATGATTCCAGTAATATTTGTGATAACTCTTTTTTATAATTTTTTAGCTATGAAGATTGCATATAAGTGGGGATTTAATTCTTCCATGTTTGATATTTTTAAATATGTAATAATATTTATTTTACCAAGTGTAGTGATGGCACTTGCAATTCATAGTTTAGTAACAGTTATATTTAAAAATCCACTGCCAACAATACCTATTATGATTTTATATATTCTTTATTCTAATATAGGTGCAGAAATATTAGAGGGTAATATTCATTATAAGACACATCCTTTAAGTATATTTATTAGATTCCCTGAAATATTTTTTGAAACTAAAATATCTTTAGGAATGTATATTAATCAAATATCATTATTAATAGTTTCAATACTTATTTTTATGATAGCAACTGTTGTTTGGAAAAGGAGACGTTTTTGATGAAGCAGGATTTAGTAATTGTAGTTAGTAAATATAAGTTATGGATTTGTATAATATATGTAATGCTATTATCTATAATTTTTCCATTAGCATATGCTGATGAAATAGGAGGCGTTATTGATCCATATAGTTCACTTTTGTCTATTCTTTTCTTTTCAGATTTATTTTATTTAGAGATTTTAGAAAAAAGGTATGAAGTTATTAAGTTAAAGTCTAAAGACGTTTTAATAGGGCTAGTAAAAAGAAGGTTTTTTATAGCTTGGTTATTTGTAGAATTATTAGCATTAGTTCAATATAGTTTGTATTTAATGAAAGTCAATAATAATATAGGGAAAATGGATAACTTATCAATGCTTATAATTACTTTAATTGCAACAGGAGTAAGTATCGCATTTTTCGGATATTTAACTGTAGTATTAGTGAATATTACAAAGAAAATTGGTATTGGCGTAGGAATAGCTGTACTTATTTGGTTCTTATTAAATTCAACTATTGGAATGAATATTTTTAAAAGTGCTAATATATTTGCTTTCTGTGAGTTCTTTACTAAGGATTTAGATTATAGTTGGGTAATTGGAAAATTAATAGGAGCTATTATTGTATTATTTGGAATGACTGTATTTAAAAGCAGCTTAATTTATTATAAAAATGAGGTGAAGAGATATGACAATTAATATAAAAGGGTTAACTGTAGAATTTAATAATGGTACTAAAGCTATAGATAATCTAAACCTAAATATTGAAAAAGGAATATATGGCTTATTAGGAGAAAATGGAGCAGGGAAAACTACGTTAATGAGAGTTTTAACAACAATATTGCCAGTATCAAAAGGAAATATTTTAATTAATGGAATTAACTTAGAAAAATGAAATGATACAGAAACAAATTGGATATCTACCTCAGGAGTTAGAAGTATACCCAAGCTTGACAGTTAGAGATTCACTTGAATATTTAGGGAGAATGTCAGGAATACCAAAAAACATATGCAAAGATAGAATAGATTATTATTTAGAAAAAACAGGGTTGATAGATAAACAGAATAAGAAGAATAAACAACTTTCTGGTGGAATGAAAAGAAGAGTTGGTTTAGTTCAAGCTTTATTAAATGAACCACCAATTCTAATTGTAGATGAACCTACAACAGGATTAGATCCAGAAGAAAGGATAAAAATTAGGAACTTATTAGTTGATTTTGGAGAAACAAGAACTGTTATCTTTTCAACACATGTAATTGAAGATATAGCATCTACATGCAATAAATTAGGGATTATGCAGAAAGGTAATTTAATATTTAATGGAGAAATAAGCGAATTGTTAAATAATGCAGAAAATCATGTATGGAATTGTTTAATAACAAATGAAAAAGAAATATTAGAGTTATCTAGATATGCAACAATATCGTCTAAACAATATGTAGATGGTAAGATAATGACTAAAATTATATCAGAAGAAAAACCTAGAATAGATTGTATAAGAGCAGAAGTAACACTAGAGGATGCTTATTTATATATGATGAAGATGTATTAAATAAGTAATATTAAAAGAATACTTTAATCGTTTAAAAATTAAATAAGGTATTTATTTACAATAAATATAAATTTTGGTACAATATAAGAAATAAACAAATTGGGAGTTGGAAAAGTTTATTTACATTAAAATATAAATACTTATATATAGGAATATTTATATTAACTTATAGGAATACTGAGGTGAAAATTATGACAATAAAGACAAAAGATTAAATGGAAATGTATATGTATATGAATTATTACAGATGGCAGAAATAAGTATTTGAGATTATTTAATTAAAATAGGGGAAAAATCTTATTGAATTAGGAGAAATAATAGTTATAGTCTAAATAATATGTGAATGGAATCATTATAACTAAAATTATTTCTAAGGATAAGTCTAGTGCAATTTATACACAAGGTAGAAGATACACTGGTAAACTCATATTTATAAATATAAGTGATTAGAGGGAGAATATATGGGGATATGTTTGAAATTTAGTGAAAACTATAGGAAACTAGAACGAGGAAATAGAGTAATATTGACCAATAGAGATTCTGGAGAATGGATTAAAATTTCAAAAGAATGTATTAGTATAATAGAGCGAGGCATTTATAATAAATTAAATTCAGAGGAATTATTGAAGTGTATAGAGGATAGAGAAGATAGAGTCTATATAGATAACTTGATAAGAATATTATATAAAATGAAATTGTTAGATAACAATTTAAATATTGATGAAAAAGTAGATACTATTTATATAAATTTGACAAATCAATGCAATTTGAAATGTAAGCATTGTTGTGTAGATGCTGATTTTATTAGCGAGTATAAAAGAATATTAAGTTTTGAAGAACTAAAAAAAGTAATAGATAAAATAGAGGTGTATGGTATTCCTAAATTAGTGTTCTCTGGTGGAGAACCTATGGTTAGAAGTGATTTCTGGGAAATTTTAGATTATACACGAAAAAATTATAAAGGAAAAATTGATATTGCAACAAATGCTACATTAATTAATGAAGCTAATGTAGATAGACTTATTGCTAATGTAAATCGTTTAGATATTAGTATAGATGGTATAGATGAAGATTCATGTAGTGAAATTAGGGGAAAAGGTGTATTTAATAAAGTTATTCGAAGTATTAACTTATTAAAAGAGCGAGGATTTGATGAAATTTACTTATCTATGGTTATTAGTGATTATAATAAAGAGTTAAAAAAAGGTTTTTTAGAATTAAATAAAGAACTTGGTACTCAGGCGGTTATAAGAATATTTGCACCGGTAGGGCGTGGATTAAAAAATTCAGATAAGTTTATTAAGATTAATAAAGAAATAGATAATAATATTGAGATAGATGATTTATCTGATGCAAGAATGAATTTACGTAGCATTAGATGTGGAGCTGGAGTTTCAGACTTAGCAATTAATTATGATGGCTGGGTATACCCGTGTGGCAATTTGATAAGTGAAAAATTTAAATTATTTAATATTTTAGAAATTACAACGCTTGAGGATGCTATGAAAAGAACTAGAGATGAGTATTTAATAGGGAACAGTTTAAGAAGTATACAACCAGATCATTATGAAAAGTGTAAGGAATGTGATGTTAATTTGTTTTGTTGGAGTTGTGTTGAAGAAATTGCAAGACTTCAAAATAATGAAAGAGAATTTAAGGAAAGATGTATAAATCATAAAAAAGTATTAGAAAAAATATTATGGGATGAATAGGTATAATAATATGGATTTTACAATTTGGGTTACCAGAAGATGTAATTTATCTTGTAAGTATTGCTATGAGGGCAATAATAAGTTAGCTGCATCTATGGATATAAAAACTGCAGATAAGACTATTGAATTTATATGTAAAACAATAAAGAAGGTAGATGAAAATATAAATGTAATATTTCATGGGGGAGAGCCTTTGTTAGAATATGATTTAATAAAGTATTTTATTAAATCATTAAAAGAAAATATCGATACTAGGCGTATTAATTTTGGGATTACTACAAATGGAACAATTATAAATGATGAAATTTATAAAACCTTAGTAAATGATTTTAAGTATTCATTAACAATTAGTATTGATGGAAATAAATTAACACATGATTTAAATCGGAAATATATTAATGGAAATGGAAGTTATGATGAAGCAATAAGAACAGCAGTAAAACTATTGAAAGTACGTCCAGATTTGAGAGTTAGAATGACTATTAACACAGAAACGGTAGATTCATTATATGAAAATATTTTATCTTTAATAGAAAATGGTTTTAATTATATAGCTCCAGCCTTTGATTACTATGATAAGAAGTGGAGTTTAGAAAAAATTAAAATTATTGAAAATGAAATGAAGAAGATTGATAAATTTATAAATAGAAAAGAAAATATATATTCTAAGATAAAAGTAGGTCTTGTAGATAAAGATTTGTTTATGAAGCAAAAATCAGGATTATGCAATGGAGGATATGGAGCATTTAATATAGATGTTAATGGAGATATATATCCATGTTCTGTAATTGTTGGTGATTCTAAATTAATGATTGGAGATATTTATACAGGTATAGACTATTTAAAAGTTGAAACTTTAAAAAAGATATACTCTAAAGAAAATAGTACATGCTATGAGTGTAGTTATAAGGAGTTTTGCACTAGCAATAGGTGTAAATTAATAAATAAATCACTGACTGGAAACTTCTTAGAAGCTGATCCGGTTGTTTGTAATATTGAAAATATAAAATATAAAATTTTAAAAAAATATACTAATTAAGCCATTGTTAGCTATTGGTAATAGAATGAAATTAATATTTTAAGGGGGATTTATTTATGAAAGAAAATAATGAATTAAGAATTGAGAAAATTAAGGATAAGGTAGATTCATTAGATATTAAGGGACAAGGGTGTTGGGATGATTGTCAAATTTGGAAAAACAATACTACAACACCTAAATGTGAAT
>OCSG01001124.1_pt1 | contig 18341 bp, 17 predicted proteins | sample 1538831 | NCBI WGS metagenome assembly OCSG01 (sample SAMN04571729, study PRJEB22368) | human gut metagenome | biome: human gut; material: stool | host: Homo sapiens | place: Luxembourg | collected 2012-09-20 | reverse complement strand
CGCGAAGCCTTGGCAGCCGCTCCCCCGCCATCTCCGGGACGACGGCGCGTGACCTTGACCTCGCCATCCGAGACCTGATCGGCCACGGAGGGCACTGAGGGCTTCTGCTGCGCGCCCGAGGAATGGCGACGGCGCGGACGCGGCGCGCGCTCCTCCTCGCCACGTGACTTGCCGCTCTTGTCGACAGGCGCATCGGAGGCCGAGGCGCCCTTGGAAGCGGCACCGGCCTCGCGAGCAGCTGCGGCGCGGAAGGCGTCCTCGCGATCCTCGCTCGACAGATGACGGCGGCGGCGACGTGTGGGGTTCATGCCACCGCCGCGATTCTGCTGCTGGGGTTGCTGAACCTCGCGCTCGCGAGAGGCGTGCTTGCCCGCGGCTGCAGCCTCGGTAGCATCGCCCGAGCCCGCGCGCTTGCGGCGGCGACGGCCATCGGCCGCCCCCTCGGCCTCGGGCGCCTCGGCCTTGCCGCGGCCCTTTCCGCGGCCACGGCCCTCGCCCTGGCTCTGAGCAGCGCGGGCATCGGAATCGACGTCGCGACGACGGCGCTTGGGCATCGACGTGCCGGCCAGACGGTCGGCACTCGACAGGCCATCGCCCACGTCGACGCCGTTCTCGCGATCGAGCTCCATGAGCGCCAGGCGCATCTCGGGCGACTCGATGCGCTCGAGCACGTCGCGCGTCACGCAGTCGGGGCGGCAGCTGCAGCCCTGCTCGGCGGCCTTCTTTTTGCAGCCCTCCGAGCACGTCATATCGGCCAGGTTGACCTTAAAGACTTTACCGTTCTCCAGGCGCAGCACCAGCTGCTCACGCGGCGTGTCATACTCCTGAATACGCGCCTTGCCAAGCGGCGTATCGATGAGCGTCTTCTTTTTGGGCGCACGGCTCTTAAAGTCCTTGTACGCCTCGAACTCATAGCGCAGGCAGCACATCAGGCGGCCGCACACGCCGCTGATCTTGGACGAGTTGAGCGGCAGGTCCTGCTCTTTTGCCATGCGGATCGAGACGGGCTCAAACTGTCCGCCAAAGCGCGTGCAGCAGAGCTCCTGTCCGCACTGGGCATAGCCGCCCACCAGGCGGGTCTCGTCGCGCACGCCGATCTGGCGCATGTCGACGCGGATGTGCAGCGTCGAGGACAGATCCTTGACGAGCTGGCGAAAATCGACGCGCTCCTCGGCCGCAAAGTAGAACACGGCCTTCTCGCCGCCAAACAGGTACTCGACGCCGACCGGCTTCATCTCGAGGTCGAGCTCCTTGACCAGGCGGCGGAAGTCGACCATGGCCTCGTCGCCCTGGATGGCCAGGTCATCGGCAAGCTGCAGGTCGATGTCGCTCGCCACGCGCAGCACGGGCTTGAGCGGCTGACCGATCTCGTCTTGCGGCACCTCGAAGGGATCGGCCGTGACCAGGCCGATCTCGGTTCCGCGCTCAGTGGAGCAAATGGCATAATCGGCCTCGAGGATATCCAGATCCTGCGGATCGAACCACAGGTCGCGCGAGGCGTAGGTAAACTTAACGGGTACGACTAACGGCATTTCAGTGCCTTCCTGATATCGAACAGCATGACCTCGATGGCCAGCTGGGGAGTAACGTTTCTGGCGATGTTGCGCTCGGCGGTCGCGACTGCCTCGAGCGCCTGGGTGGCACCCGCAACATTGGTCGCGGCGGCAAGCCGACCGATCGTGTCGCGCACGTCTTCGTTCACCACGTCGGCTGCCTCGTCCTGAAGCGTCAGCAGCACGTCGCGCATGAGCGTCCGCGCGCTCGCCAGCGCTTCCATGATACCCGAACGCTCGCGCGCGTTGAGTTCGCGCTTGTTGCGGTCCTCAAGCTGCTTCAATGCTCCACGCGACAGGTAGTCGGCGTTTTGCTCGAGCACCTTTTCCTGTGTGGACTTGACCTCGGCGAGCGGCGCCTTAACGGCGACGATGAGCGACTTGGCGCGACTGAGTACGTCGGCCTCGTCGGCGGCAATGAGCGAGTCGATGGCGCGGACCATCTGGCGGCGAGCATCCTGGCGCTCGGCGCTCTTAAGGAACTCGATGCCGCGTGTGGGGCTTCCCGCCACGGCGACCGCCATGCGGCAACGCGCAGGGTCCTGACCGGTGGCGCGGCTCACGGCCTGAGCGGCGACGGCGGGCGACACCAGCCGAAACGGCACGCACTGGCAGCGGCTCACGATGGTGGGCAACATCACGTCTGCCGAGGTGCCCAGCAAGATAAACATAACGCCCTCGGGCGGCTCCTCGAGTGTTTTGAGCAGTGCGTTGGCGGTGTTGGCGCGCAGCTGCTCGGCACGGTCGATGATGTAGACCTTGGCCTTGGCGCGGATGGGTGCCAGCGGCACGTCGTCGAGCAGCTCGCGGGTCTGGGCAATGAGGTAGCCCGTGGCGCTCTCGGGCGTGTAATAGTGCACGTCGGGGTGCGTATGGCGAGCAACGCGCACACAACTGTCGCATGAGCCGCAGCCATCCTGCTCGCACAGGAAGGCTTGGGCGAGCGCCCACGCGGCGTCGAGCTTGCCCGCGCCGGGCGCGCCCAAAAACAGGTAGGCGTGCGATGCGCGACCGCTGGCGACGGCATTGGTCAAAAAGTCGCGCACGCGCTCTTGGGTGTCGAGCTTGGCCAGCAGACTTGCCTGAGCGGGGGCCATGCTACTCGGCCTCCTGGGCAAGCGCAGCGGTGACGGCGTCCTGGGAAATGTCGAGGCCGTAGGCGCGAACCCGCTCGACCGTCTGCGCGAAGACCTCCTCGATGGACGCGGTCGCGTCGATGAGCTTTACGCGGTTTGGTTCCTCGGCGGCAATGGCGCAAAATCCCTGGTAGACGCGCTCTTGGAAGGCCATGCCCTTAGCCTCCATGCGATCTGCCGCACCACGGGCTGCCATGCGCAGCGCCGCCTGCTCGGGCGTGATGTGGTAGACGAGTGTGAGCGCCGGGTGCGTACCCGCGACGGCCAGGTTGTTGGCATCGCGCACCATCTGACGATCGAGGCCGTCGGCAAACGCCTGATAGCAGGTCGTGGAATCGTAGAAGCGGTCGCACAGGACCACCTTGCCGGCCGCGAGGGCGGGCGCGATAACCTCATGCACTAGCTGGGCACGGGCGGCCTCATACAGCAGCAGCTCGCAAGTGTCGCCCATCGCCGTATTGGCGGGGTCGAGCAGCAGAGCACGGATCTTTTCGCTGATGGCGGTACCGCCCGGCTCGCGCAGGCTCACAACCTGGTAGCCAGCGAGCTCGAGCGCACGGGCAAGCAGGCGCGCCTGCGTAGATTTACCGGCGCCATCGACACCCTCGAGCGTAATGAAGCTATGTTGAGCGGGCACAAAAGCCATGGGCGCAGCCCCTTCCTACAAGGCGCGTAAATGCGAGTTATAGCAACCAAGCCATGATACCCCAGTGCTCGGCGCGTCCCAAATCCCACCTAGCCAATGGCTACTCAGGCGGCAGTTAGGGACGTTCCTAAACTGCCGGCCGAAAAGGAACGTCCCAACTGCCGGCTTTTTGGGGTGCTGGGTATAATCGTCGTATTGCATTGAAATGTGGCGAAAGGAGTGGCAATGTCTCGGTATTGCGCCTCGTGCGGCAAGCTTCTTGCAGATAATGCCAAGTTCTGCACCTCGTGCGGTGCATCCGTTGAACAAACAACCGCGAGCGATAGCCAGCCCGCTTTTGAGCAGACCGGTTCCCTCGATACGCCGCAAGCCAAGGCGGACGACCCCCTCGCCTATCGCCCCGACCTCGCCGCAGGCCCCGCGGCCGTCGAGACCACGCAGCGCATACCCGTCGCGAGCGGCTCGCCCCAACAGCAGCCGGCTCCCGCATACGCGCCCGCTTCGCCACAGACCCCCGCTCCCAAAAAGAGCGGCACCGGGCCGCTTATCGCCGTTATCGTTGTGCTGGTGGCGATCATCATCGCCCTGGTCGTTTTCTTTGTGATCAAGCCTTTCGACAACGCCGCCACGCAGACGACTGCCGAGGTAGCTAAGCTGCACCATGACGTCGACGACGATGACCTAAAGCCTCTCGGCGATCCCAACAGCCTGTACGACGATGATGACGATGACGACGAGGATGGCGGCGAAGCAACGCTCTCCGAGCAGAACCTCTACCGCCGACTGAGCGAATACTACGACTTGCTCGAAGACCTCGACAACTACGTCCGTGGCTGCGCGCAGAACTTCAACGGCAGCTATCTGGAAGAAGATCGCACCACCCGTCAAAATCTCGCCGACGTCGCCGAGCGCACAGAGGACACCATCGAGCAGTATTACGACATCGTCGAGGACCTGGACGTCCCGACGAGCTCCAAGAACTACAGTTCCTGGAAGGACATCATCGCCCTGTACGACGACCTGGATCACCGCATTGACGCAATCTGTGATGCCTGGGAGATCAGCCTGAAATACGCCAAGCCTGCGGACCACAAGAATGAGATCGTGGCGCCGCTGTCGCGCGACAACGTGGCGGGCACCAATGACAATAAGTATCGCCTAGACTTTGAGGAGCGCTATCCCGGCGCCAAACCCGTCGAAGTGAACTAGCGCTTTGTCGTTCCCGAGCCGGCAGTTAGGGACGTTCCTAAACTGCCGGCAGAAAAGGAACGTCCCTAACTGCCGGCAAAAAAAAACGAGCGAGGATCGTGGGGTCCTCGCTCGTTTTTTAGGCAATGTTTCGACCGCGCCGTTACTTGTCGGAGGCTACTTTCTTGGCAGTCGACTTCTTCGCGGTCGTCTTCTTGGCGGCAGTGGCTTTCTTAGCCGTCGTCTTCTTGGCCGCCGTCGTCTTCTTGGCCGTGCTCGCCTTAGTCGTGGTCTTGCGGCCGCGGGCGGGCTTCTTCTCCTTGGTCGGGCAGTCCATGTTGACGCAGATACGCCACGGGCCGCGCGCCGTGTTGACCACCACGATGGGGGCGCCGCACTCGGGGCAGGTCTCACCCGTCGCCTCGAGCTTACCGCGCGCCGGCAGAGGATAGCTTACGCCGCAGTCATCGTAGTTGGTGCAGCGGATAAAGCGCTTGCCGCTCTTCTCACTCTTGTGCGCGATCAGGTCGCCATGACGTCCGGCCTCGGCGCACACCTTGCACTCGCCCACCTTAAGGTCGGGCTCGTAGTTGGTGGGGCACGTGGGGTTCACGCAGATCTCGAAAGCCTTCTGACGGAACGGCTGGCATTTAATGCGCGGCGCGCCGCACTCGGGGCACACGGCCGCCTCGCCCTCGAGCGGACTCACCTTGACGCCGCTCGGCACCGGATAGGTCACATCGCAGTCGGGCCAGCCCATGCAGCCAATGAAGCTGCCACGGGTCTTGGCGCTCGTCTTCATAACCAGGTCCTTGCCGCACTTGGGGCAAGCTCCCACGCGCGCATCGGCCGTGACGGCGTCGCTGATGGCGTCGCCCAGCTCCTGCGTGTGCTTGAGCAGCTCGTCGAGCACGCCAGCCAGCAGCGCGCGCGAGTGCATCACGACATGCTCTTCGGTATCCTCGCCGCGCTCCACACGGGTCATGTCGCCGTCGAGCTCGCTGGTCATATCGGGGCTCGTGATGCGCGGGGCAAACTGCGACAGCGCATCGATGATGGCGATACCCAGCTGGCTCGGCTCAACGGGATCATTTTTGAGATAGCGCACGGCGTACAGGCGCTCGATGATGCTCGCGCGCGTGGACTTGGTGCCCAGGCCGCGCTTCTCCATCTCCTGCACGAGCTTGCCCTGGCTGTAGCGCGCGGGCGGCTCGGTCTGCTTGGCCTCGAGCTTAATGTCGAATACGTCGACCGTATCGCCCTGCTCAAGCGGCGGCATCTGCTCGTCGCGTTTAAGGCCATACGGGTAGGCCTCGCGGAAACCCGGGGTCACGAGCACATCGCCCGAAGCCACGAACGGCTCACCGTTCACATCGAGCTCGAGCTTGGTGTTCTCGATGGTCGCGGGACCCATGAGCGTCGCCAGGAAGCGGCGGGCGATGAGGTCGTAGAGCTTGCGCTGGCCGCCGTCGAGCGTGGACGGATCGCCCTCGCCCGTGGGATAGATAGGCGGGTGGTCGGTGGTCTCGACTTTGCCGCGCGTAGGCTTCATGGGGCCGGCAAGCACCTTTTTGCATACGGGCGCCAGCGCCGGGTTGATCTTTGCCAGGTCGCTCACCACGGCGCCCAGATCGAGCGTCGCGGGGTACACGGTATTGTCGACACGCGGGTAGCTGATGAGACCGGCCATGTAGAGGGACTCAGCGATGCGCATGGTACGCGCAGGCGAGATGCCCTCGGCCGCGGCGGCAGCCTGCAGCGAGGTGGTCGCAAACGGCGTGGGCGGCTGCTGCTTGCGCGAGCGCTTGGTCACCGCGGCGACGGTTGCCGTCTTGGCACCGTCAACGTGACCGTACGCCGTCTCAGCAGCATCCTTGTCGGTAAAGCGCGCCGTCTTGTGCGCGATCTTAAAGCGATCGTCCTCGGCAGCGCCTTGCGCGGCGCCCATGCCACGAATCTGCCAATAGTCCTCGGGCACAAACGCCATGCGCTCGCGTTCGCGCTCGACCACCAGGGCAAGCGTCGGCGTCTGCACGCGGCCGGCGGAACGCACGTTGCCAAAGCCGCCAAACTTGGCGAGCGTCAGGTAGCGCGTGAGCACCGCACCCCAAATGAGGTCGATGTGCTGACGGCTCTCGCCGGCGTCGGCCAGGTTCTGGTCGAGCGAGACGAGATTATCGAAGGCCTGCGTGATCTCGGCCTTGGTAAACGAAGAATACTGGGCGCGGGCAACCGGCAAGTCCGGCGCAACCTCGCGCACCTTGTTGAGGGCGTCCGAACCGATCAGTTCGCCCTCGCGATCGAAGTCCGTAGCGATGATGACGCTGTCGGACTTTTTGGCGAGGTTCTTAAGCGAGCGGATGAGTTCCTTCTCGGCCGGCAGCTTAATGACGGGTGCCCAGGTGAGATACGGCAGACTCTCGAGCTTCCAGCCCTTGATGGAGATGCCGTCGGCAAGAAACGGCTTGCGCTTGGTGTCGTAGGGCGGGCGTGCCAGGCCATCGGGCATGTCGGCCGGTAGCATCTCGCCGTCCTCGGTAACCGAATACCAGCCCAGCTTTTTATCAAACAGCACGCTGTCGCAAAAATCGGGCGCAAGGATGTGACCGGCCAGGCCGATGGTCACGCACTCCTCGCCCTTCCACTCAAAACGGTAGATTGCGGTGTTGTACACCTTGTCCTTTTTGGGCTTACCCGTGGACAGCCGCTCGGCAATCTGACGCGCGGCGTCATTTTTCTCGGCGATGATGAGCTTCAAAAGAGGCTCCTATCTCGTGTCTCTGCGGCTACGCCCGCCCGTATGGCGGCCGATTTACGCCCTTGCTTGCTCGATCTGCCCGATGAGCCAATCGCACCAGGCATCCATGCCCTCGCCCTTGCGCGCGCTCACGGCAAACCGCGGCGCCTGCGGATTGAGGTCATCGAGTGTCTTAGTATACCTATCCATGTCAAAATCGAAAGCCGGGGCCACGTCGACCTTATTGAGCAGCTGCGCGCCAACGTGCTGGAAGATGCCCGGGTACTTGATGGGCTTGTCGTCGCCCTCGGGCACCGAGAGAATCATGATGGACAGGTTCTCACCCAGGTCAAAGTCGACCGGGCAGACCAAGTTGCCCACGTTTTCGATAAAGATGACGTCGATGTTTTCCAGACCCACAGCCTGGTCAAACGCGTCAACGGCCTCCATGATCATGTTGCCCTCGAGGTGGCACAGGCCGCCCGTGTTGATCTGGATGGCGGGCATGCCGGCTTCCTTCATGGTGATGGCGTCGACATCCGAGGCGATATCGCCCTCGATGACGGCACAGCGCAGGCCGGCCTTGTCACGCAGGCGCTCGTTGGTGCCCAGGATCGTGGTGGTCTTGCCCGAACCGGGGCTCGACAAGACGTTGATCACATAGGTGTTTGTCTCATTAAATCGCTGACGCAGCTGATCTGCCAGGCGCTCGTTGCGCGACAGAATCGGCGACGCGATATCAATCGTTTTCTCAGCCATACTTAGCGCTCCTTACTTTGGCCCCTTTATACCCCATCACCAGATGGCTAGCGGGCTAATCGTCGGGGGTTTCGATTTCGATACTCGCGATATCGAGCTCGCGGCCGTGCAGTAGGCGCACGTTGGCACCACCACACTGGGGACAGCGACAGTGGAAGCGATCGTGGTCGAAGACCTCGCCGCAGTCCAGGCATTCACTTTGTGGGTGAATCTCCTCAACCGCGAGCTCGCAGCCCCGCGTGAGCGGGTCCTCATCGCGAAATGTCTCCCACGCAAAGTCGAGCGCCTCGCGCACAACTTCGGTCATATCCCCGATACGCAGCGTTACCAAAACGGCGCGCGAGGCCCCCGCCCCACGCGCCGCGCGAATCACTGTATCGAGTATGCCGTTGACAATGCCAACCTCGTGCATACCGATTTACTCCTCGTCGTCCTCATCGTCCGAGAACAGGTCCAGACGGCTCACAAACAAGCCCTCCTTGCCCTCGCGCGCGGTAATGACCACGCGGGCAATGGCGAGCGAAATCTCGTAGAGCGAGAGCAGGGCACCATACATGAGGCCCAGCGTAACGGGCGAGCCGTCGGGCGTAATCACAGCCGAGCCCACAAGCAGGCCCACGTACACGTAGCGCCAGGCGCCGCGGAAGGCCGCGTAGGACACGATGTGGAAGACGGACAGGTAGAAGATGATGAGCGGCAGCTCAAACGCCACGCCAAAGCCGATCATAAAGAGCAGCTCCATGTTGACGTAGTTCTCCAGGTCGGGCAGCGCCGTGGCGACGGCCGAGGTCTCGCCGATAAGCCACTCAAAGCCCGCCGGGATGATGATGAAATAGCAGAAGATGGCGCCCAGGAAGAACAGCACCGTCGAGGCGAGCACCGTGGGCACGACCCATTTGCGCTCGTTGGGACGCAGTGCCGGCAGGAAAAATGCCAGAATCTGCCAGATGATCATGGGCGTGCACATGACCACGGCCATCTTGATGGCCAGCGAGAAGCGCAGGCCAAAGCCGCCGAGCGTGGTGGTGATGTAGAACTTACCGTCCGGCACAAAGGAGCGGATGGGGTCTTCCAGGATGTCGAGCACCACGGGCGTGGCGAAATACAGCACGATGGCGGCGGCAAACACCGACACGACCACGATGGTCAGGCGGCGACGGAGCTCGCCCAGGTGATCGAAGAGCGGCATGCGCGCAGGTCCGATAGGCATTACTCATCGCCTCCCTTCGGTGCATCGGCGGCAGCGGCGTCGTCCTCGGCCTCGAGCTCGCGGGCAAGTTGGTCGACGACGGCCTTGCGCTTGCGGGGACGACGGGCGTAGAGGTCGGCCGTCGTGGGCTCTGCGGGCTCGGGCTCCGGTTCTGCAGCAGGCTCAGGCTCGACGACAGGCTCAGCGGCAGCGGCAGGCTCGGCACCCTCGGCCTCGGACTCCTCAGCAGCACCCTCGCCCTCGGCGGCAGCCTCGCTCGCGGCCTTCTCGGCAGCAAGACGGGCGCGACGCTCGGCAAAGGTCTCCTTCTTGGCGGGCGCTGCCGTCTCGGCGGCATCCTCGTCCGCATCGGAATCGTCGTCGGTCGCAGCAGCCTTCTTGGGCTTGACCGGGGCCGAAGCGGCCTCGCTCACCGGATCGATTATCTCGGACTGAACAACGGCCGTCATCTTTTCCTGCGTCTCGCGGAACTGACGAATGGCACGGCCGATCGTGCGGCCCATCTGTGGGAGCTTATCCGGGCCAAACAGCAAAAAGCCGAAGACCACGATGATCGCGAGCTCACCCTCTCCAATACCAAACACACATACCTCCAAGGCTCGATGTGAGTCGAGCCCGCACCGCGCCATTCGGCCGGAACTCGTCTATTCATTCGGTCAAGTATAGCGCCCGGACACCAAAACGTCCGAGCGCATCACAAACATATGCCAAATGGCACGCCCTTTTGGGGGCAAAGATTATGCAGCGGTGATTGAAATCTCCTGGTCGACACCCAACAGCTGAACCACGCGCATCACCGGGGGCTGCACATTGGTGCAGCTAAAGAGTTTGCCGTGGTCGACCGCGTGGTGTGCGGCGCCCACGAGCACGCCAATGCCCGTCGAATCGATGTAGCTCACCTGGGCAAAATCGAGCTCAACGGCCTCAGTGGGCTGCTCGAGCGCCAGGTCGATGGCATTGCGCAGGCTATCGGCGTTAGAGATATCGATCTCGCCGGTTACCTTAATGGTGTAGAGCTCTGGCGTGGGGTTGGTAGAAATACCCAAATCCATGTATACGCTCCTTTACGTATCGAAAGTGCGGATAGTACGGGAAGCCGCGCGTTAGGCGCGCTCGGCACGCGCAAGCTCGGCAGCGACAAGCTTGACGGCCAGCACCAGCACATCGAGCGCGGCCTCCAGGTCCTCGACCGTGGGATAGCTCGGCGCGATGCGGATGTTGGTGTCGCGCGGGTCCTTGCCATAAGGCCAGGTGGCACCAGCCGGCGTGAGCTTGACGCCCAGGTCGGCGCAGAGCGCGGCGACCTTCTGGGCTGAACCCTCGGGACCATCGAAGCTTACAAAGTAGCCGCCGCGGGGGTGCGTCCAGGTGGCGCAGCCCGTGTCGCCCAAGCCCTCGGTGAGCTTGCGCTCGACAGCCTCAAAGCGCGGGCGCAAGAACTCGGCATGCTTTTTCATGTGCTCCTTGACCGCCTCGATGGTGGGAAGGAAGCGCACGTGACGCAGCTGGTTGAGCTTGTCGGCACTGATGAGGCCGGCCTTCAGGCGCTTGGAGAACTCGGCGATGACCGCGGGGCTCGCACCGATAAAGCCGATACCGGCGCCCGGGAAGGTGATCTTGGACGGCGAAGGCCACCACGCGATCCTCGGTGCCCGCCGCGCGAGCGAGGTCGAAGATATTGGCGAGCTCGTCGGTCTCGTCGTACAGGTCGTGCACGCAGTAGGCGTTGTCCCAGAAGATGCGGAAATCGGGCGCGGCCGTGGGCATCTCGACCAGGCGACGCACGGTGTCCTCGCTAAAGGTAATGCCCGTGGGGTTGGAATACTTGGGCACGCACCAGATACCCTTGATGGAGTCGTCGGCGGCAACCAGGCGCTCGACCTCGTCCATGTCGGGGCCGTTGTCGGTCATCGCGACGGGGACGTTCTCGATACCCAGATCGGCGGTGATGCCAAAGTGGCGGTCGTAGCCGGGAACGGGGCACAGGAACTTGACCTTCTTGCCGTCGTGCGCGGCCTCATAAGCCTCCCAGGGCTCGCTGCCGCACGAGCCGCAACGCCAGAACATACCGGCAATATCGTGCTCGATCAGCAAGCTCGACGAACCCAGCACGAGCGTCTGCTCGGCGGGGCAACCCCCGCCAGCTTGCGTGCCGAGGGAATGCCCTCAAAGCAGCCGTAGTTGGAGCAGTCGACATTGCCGTCGTGCAGATCGGCATCGGCATTGAGGATATCGAGCATGGGTCGAGAGATGTCCACCTGGGAGGGCGACGGCTTGCCGCGGGCCATGTCGAGCGCCAGGCCCTTGGCCTTGACCTCGGCGACCTCGGCCTTGAGCGCCTCGATGGCGGCATCGAGTTCGGTGGTTTCCATCTTCTGGTAGATCGTCTGCATGTGTGCGACCTTTCGCGAAGCGGGACGTTGCAGTTCGTCTAAGTATAGACCGCCACCGCCGCAAGGGTATGAAGCCGTGATAGATTAAGTCCATCGCAATGAATTACGAATCGCCGCGCATGCCGGCGTGGGGCGCCCAAGGAGGCACTATGGAGTACGGATCGTTCCAGGCCGAGGAATTCGGCGACCTGCAGCGCCTGGTCGACGGGCTGTTTTACGACCGCCACGCCATCGACCGCCTGGATCTGATCGTACAGGCCGAAATCTTGGACCTGGTGCCCGATCTCATGGAAATCGTGAACCTGCTACCGCCCGGCTATTACGACCGCCAGTCACTTTGCGACCAGCTCAACTCCGCCTTGGCCGCCCACGGCTGGGGCGCCGTCTACGGCACCGTGGAATAACCTAGTCATTTAAGAACGTCCCGAATGACTAAACGCCACCTGTGATGGTGTTCACAGGCGGCGTTTTCAAACTTGTATGTGCTCTTACTCGTCCTTGGGCGCGGGGTGCTTGCAGATCACACTCATGTAGATCATGCCAAGTACGGCCGCGGTGACAGAGCCGGCGAGAATAGCGGCCTTGGCGGCCAGAACCTCAAACTGGGCCGTCGGGAAGGCAAGGCCGCTGATGAGAATCGACATGGTAAAGCCGATACCGCCCAGAATGCCCACGCCGGCAATCATGTGCCAGTTGACATTGTGCGGCAGCTCGCAGGCCTTGAGCTTGACCAAGGCGAACGTCATGCCAAAGATACCGATCGGCTTACCCAGCAGCATGCCAAAGTACACGCCGAGCGTCACCGGGTCGGTAAGTAGCGTGCTCATATCCACACCCACCAGGCGAACCTGTGCGTTCACGAACGCAAAGATCGGCAGAATCACAAAGTTGACCGGCGTGGAGATCAGACGCTCCATGCGGATGAGCGGCGGGGTCACGCGGTGCATGACACGCTCGACCTTGGTGGTCGAGACGGTAAAGTCATGCTGGCCCAGGATGTGCGCCTCGTCATCGTAGCGGTCATCGAGCAGCGGCAGGCACTCGCCCAACCAATCGGTAAGGCTATCGAGCTTGACGCCACACTTGGCCGGGATGGTAAAGGCCAGGATGACGCCGGCGAGCGTAGCGTGCACGCCGCTCTTGAACATGCAGAACCACAACAGCAGACCCAGCACCGAATACGGGGCAAGGCGGTAATGCTGCGTCTTGTTGAGCCACACGAGCGCGCAGGTCACAAGCGCGGCGGCGCCCAACCAAAACGGATTGGGGCTCTGACCGTAGAAGATGGCGATGGCGGCGATGGAGATGAGGTCGTCGGCGATGGCGAGCGTCGAGAAGAACACGCGCACGCCGTTGGGCACGCGGTTGCCCAAAAGCGACAGCACGCCCAGCGCAAAGGCAATATCGGTTGCCATGGGAATGGCCCAGCCGTTGTGCGCGCCGGCATGGTTAAAGATCAGATAGATGCAGGCGGGAACGACGACGCCGCCCACGGCCGCCAGCATGGGAAGCATAGCCTGGCGCGGGTTCTTGAGCTCGCCAACTGTCATCTCGTACTTAAGCTCAATGCCCACCAACAAAAAGAAAATCGCCATGAGGAAGTCGTTGACGAATAGCTCAACGGTGAGACCGGCCGTAAGGTTGCCCAGACCCACATACAGCGGGGTCTCCAAAAAGTGATGGATGGCCTCGTAGGCATCGGTATTGGCGCAAATGACGGCGGCGATGGCGGCGAAGACCATGACGGCGGCGGAAATCGTGCCGTTCTCGGCGATGCGCTCCCAAATGTCATGGCGCTCAAAACGCTTGCGCTCACGGACGTTGAACAGCTGCTCGGGTGCTGCCATGGGCGGCTCCTTTCACGGGAAAGCTCCCGTCTTAAAAAAGCACGGCCCGCCCAAGTGGCGGCGCCGCGCTCTAACGTATTACGCTTGCATCTAGCCTACCCTGCACGACAAGCGCGCAAGCGTGGCCGAAAAGCGGAACCACAGGTTGAACATTATTTGCTCAACGGCACGGGCACGCCTATCCAAGAGACGACGCGGCGCCGTGCACAAAAAACGACCGGAGCACGGGGCTTCCGCGATCCGGTCGTGGCGTTTGGTCGACTAAACCTAGCAGGCGGCCATGATGGGGGCAGCGACCTGCTTCTTACGGGAGAGGACGCCCGGCATCCAGACGCCGTCGTGCTCGTCAGCGATACCCAGGCCCTTCTGAGCGGCCTCGGTCTCGCCCTCGAGCAGGACCTGCGAGCCCTCCTCCATGATGTCGGTGATGCACAGGACGATGCCGTCGGCACCCTTCTCGGCGGCGTAGGCGCGCATGGCCTCGCGGATCTCGTCGATCATGCCGAGTGCACGGCTCTTGTCGACGGTCTCGTACTGGCCAATGAGCAGTTTCTTGCCGGCGGGCTCGAACATCTTGATGTCATTGCCGACCATCTCGGCAGCGGTGAAGGAGCCGGACGGACGGGTGAGGAAGACCTCCATGCCAAACTTGACCGGATCGACGCCCACCTGCTCGCCGAGCTTGGCGGCGACGGCGCGGTCGACATCGGTGGTGGTGGGGCTCTTGAGCATGAGCGTGTCAGTCATCATGGCCGAGAGCAGCAGCTTGGCCTGGACGTCGGAAAGCTCAACGCCGAGCACGCCGGCGAGCTTGGTGACGATGGTGCAGCTGGAGCCCCAGGGCAGGCAGATGTAGTGCAGCGGACCGGCGGTCTCGAAGTCGCCGATGCGGTGATGATCGACAACGCCAAAGACCGTGGCGTCCTTAAGGCCGGCGACGGACTGGGCAGACTCGTTGTGGTCGGTGAGGACGACGAGCTGACCGGCCTCGACGGAATCAATCACGCGGGGCTCGGCAATGCCAGCGTCGGCGAGCAGCTTGGCGGACTCGGCCGGAAGCTGGCCCAGAGCGCAAGCCTCGTAGGTGTTGCCGGCATACTCAACCTGGTTGAGCAGCTGGGACAGGACGACGGCGCTCATGATGGCGTCGTTATCGGGGTTCTGGTGACCAAAGACAAGAACGTTTGCCATGGATATCCTCCACTTGATATGTGTACTTGGACGTAGCTATGGTAGCACGCCGATGCCGAGCCTTCGCAGACGGAAGGGCCACGGCATATTTTGGGGCGCAGGCACGGGGGCCAAGACTGTCCCTTTTGCACCATGTTGGTGCAATGTAACCTGTCCCCCTTGCACCAGCTATTTACCGGCAGCGCGCAGGGCTACGTAGGCGGCACCGATGATGCCGGCGTCGTTTCCGAGCGAAGCGACCTTAATGGGCGTCTCGCGCGAGGCGGAAAGCGCGTACTGCTTAAAGTGCTCGCGAACCTTGTCGAGGTAGACATCGGCCGAGGCGGAGGCGCCGCCGCCGATGAGGAACATCTCGGGATCAACCACGTTGGCAATAAGCGCCAGTGCGCGGCCGAGATAGTCGGCCATGGTATCGGCCGCGGCCAGCGCGAGCTTGTCGCCCTCGCGACAAGCCTGGAACACGTCCTTGGAATCGGAGGGGCCGGTGAGCTCGATGGGGTCGACGCCCGCCTTCTTGCACTCGGCAAGGTAGTTGCTCACCACGCCGGTGGCACTGGAATACTGCTCCAGGTGGCCATGGCCGCCGCAGCCGCAGGTGCGCTCCTCGGCCGGGTTCAGGCACATGTGGCCAATCTCGCCGCCAGCACCCACAACGCCCGATACCACGTCGCCGTTAACGATAACGCCGCCGCCCACGCCGGTACCAATGGTGACCATCACCACGTTCTGTACGCCCTTGGCAGAGCCGAGCCAGGCCTCGCCCATAGCAGCAGCGTTGGCGTCGTTCTCGTACTTAACGACCGCGTCGGGGCAGTGCTCCTGGATGGCGATCTTGAGCTCGGGCAGGTTGATGGCGATGTTCGCCTTGACCTTGGCATCGCCCGATGCCGGAATGGGGCACGGAACGGCCAGGCCAATGCCCGACACAAAGGCACGCGGAATCTGGGCCTTGGCGACCACCTGGTCGATAGCCTCGGTCACCGCGGCAAAGCCCGCAGCGTCAACGATGGGAGGCGTGGGCACGCTGGCCTTGGCAAGCAGGTTTCCGTCCTCATCGAACAGACCCTCCTTGACCGAGGTGCCGCCGACGTCGATGCCGATGTAATACTGCTTAGGTTCCATGGGAGCCCGCCTTTCTCGTTTAAACATTGCCTGTATGGTACCGCTCCCAAGGCAAAAACCTACCAAAAAGGACAGGTTTGTTTTGGCAGGTTTTATCTGGGGAAGCGCAGAGTACGAGATTCGGTTCGCTGGGTGTTATATCGGTTCGGCCCCGTCCTCGGACCGATCATTTCTCAACACGACACTACTCAGATGTTTATCATTTAAAACGCTCTAATTTTACAAGCGGGGCGACTTTTAATTTTATCTTTCTCGAACTTTTCAATAACTCAATAGAGATACTTAGGTGTTGACTATACTTTTTTTATTCTCAATCAAGTTGGAAAGGAGGTTCCTTGATTCCCAAATACGAGGCGATAGCTGCAGATATTCGTCGAAGCATCGAGGATGGCGCTCTTAAACCGGGCGACAAGCTTCCCACCGTCGTTGAGTTCTGCGAGCTCTATAGCGTTTCAAAAATCACCGTCAAACGAGCTATTGAACAAATCACCGAGGAAGGTCTTATTACCAGCCGACGCGGATCGGGTACCTACGTTAAGGACACGGCGGGACTTCCCGGCCAGGCGTTTTTCCAGGGCAAAAACGACCGTGCCCAGGGCTTTTCATATGAGCACCGCGGGGAGAAGGTGACCTCGGTGGTCTACGATTTCTCGATCGTCAATCCACCGGCAGAGGTTGCGACCCAGCTGGGAATGGCCGAGGATGACTTCGCCTATCACATCGTGCGCGTGCGCCAGGTCGACGAGAAGCCCATCGTCATCGAGTACACCTATATGCCGCTCGAACTGATCCCGGGCCTTAAAAAGAAGGACCTGTACGGATCGGTCTACGGCTTTATCCGCGAGCAATGCGGGCTGAAGATTTCGAGCTTCCATCGCACCATCCGCGCCGTGGCGGCAACCGAGGAAGAAGCCGAGCGCCTGGATACCAAACCCGGCTCTCCCCTGCTCGAACTCAACCAGATTGGCTTCTTGGATAGCGGCACCGCGTTTGAATATTCTATCTCGCACAACGTGGGCGACCGCTTTGAGCTGCACAACGTAACGCTGGCCTAGTTTTGTAATCCGGTGGGTGCTCGTTTTGAGCTGTCTTACGCGGCACCCGCACAACCTTATGGGAGTATGCACATGTCCGATTTGATTAAACTGACACCGATCTTCCACGAGAAGATCTGGGGCGGCCGCCAGCTCGAAACCGTATTTGGTTACGACATTCCCGAGGGGCCCATCGGTGAGTGCTGGGCCATCTCGGCCCATCCCAACGGCGACTGCCAGATTGCGGAGGGCCCGTATGCAGGCCACACGCTGTCGTGGCTGTGGGCCGAGCACCGCGAGCTCTTTGGCAACTGCGAGGGCAAGGAGTTCCCGCTGCTCATTAAGATTCTGGACGCCAAGGACGACCTTTCGATCCAGATTCATCCCAACGACGAGTACGCCGCCGAGCACGAGAACGGCAGCCTGGGCAAAACCGAGTGCTGGTATGTACTGGACTGCGAGCCCGACGCCACGATTATCGTCGGCCAGCGTGCGCACGACCGCGCCGAGGCTGCACAGATGATCGAGGAGGGCCGTTGGGACGAGATGCTCAACGTGCTGCCGATTCACAAGGGAGACTTTTTCCAGATCGACTCCGGCACCGTTCACGCCATCAAGACCGGCACGCTGATTCTGGAGACGCAGCAGTCGAGCGACGTGACATATCGCCTGTACGACTACGACCGCCCCGGCACCGACGGAAAGCTGCGCCCGCTGCACATTAAGCAGAGCCTCGACTGCATCGACTTTGATGTTCAGGCTCCGACCGACGGAACGGTGAACGCGCCAGAGGTCGACGGCGTGACCGAGCTCGAGTCCAACCCCTGCTACACCGTCGATCGCGTGCGTGTCGACGGCAGCAAAACCCTCGATCAGCGCTGGCCCTTCATGTGCCTGTCGGTCATCGACGGCGAAGGCACCGTCTGCGGCGACCCCGTCCACAAGGGAAGCCACCTGCTGGCCCCGAGCACCATCAGCTCCATCGACCTCAAAGGCAAGATGGAACTGATCGTCTCGCATCTGTAGATCGCACCAACAACCCAAACGCAACAAGGGGCTCCCCCGTCCATGTACGGGGGAGCCCCTTGCCATATCTATTTATCAGCTCACCCGGCTCTCCAGACCAAAAAGACGAACGAGCAGAGCGACGTTCGCAAGCAACGTTATCTAAGGACCTGGGCGGGCGTATGGGGCAACATCGATCGCGAGTTCCGCACGCAAAGGAGAGCACTTAATGTGCTCTCCGTCTTGCGCAGGACTGCCCGAGCAGGCGATGTTGCCCCATACGCCCGCCCGGGTCCGCCGGGATCACGACAGCTTGACGATTGGAGCAAAGCCCTTCATCAGTTTTTTGGTCTGGCCGGTCTTTTCGAATTGAACCTCGATCATGTCTCCGGCGACCGAGATCACGGTGCCCGTGCCAAAGGTCTTGTGGCTCACGGTATCGCCCGCGGCAAAGTCCTGCGATGCGCTGGCACGATCGACCTTGCGCTCCACCGTCGGGGACACCTTAGACGACGGCTTT
>OCSG01001120.1_pt1 | contig 18432 bp, 13 predicted proteins | sample 1538831 | NCBI WGS metagenome assembly OCSG01 (sample SAMN04571729, study PRJEB22368) | human gut metagenome | biome: human gut; material: stool | host: Homo sapiens | place: Luxembourg | collected 2012-09-20 | reverse complement strand
GGATGCACGCCATTGCCGCAGACGGTTTGTACGGGATGTAAGTTTCGTATAGCGAGTCGAGCTTATATTGCAGCTCGGCCTCTTCTTCTTCCGTGATAAACTTCGCTCTTTTCTCTTCCAGCGTTTTTCTAATCTTCTCGGCTTCTTCTTCCGTAGCTCCTGCGATGAGGCGTTGTTCGGGTTTCATTCTTGAGCACCACTGAATCAGTCCTGCCACTCCCATACCGACCCAGATAGCGAAAGCATAGAACGAACCGGCATACGCATAGTCACGTTCACGAGGCTGTGCGGGTGTCTGATTGAGGTAGAGCACGATGGCGATACCTGTCATGAAGAACAGGAAGAATACTACCCAGAATTGCTGGATACCACGCTGGTTGCGGTAAGCCTGCCAGAAGAGTCCGATCAATCCGAGAATCAACGGCAGACAGTAGAATACATTGTGCCCTTTGTTGTTCTTGAGATCTTGCGGAAGCAATTCCTGGTTGCCTACAAGTATGTTATCTATGAACGGGATACCGGTGATCCAGTTGCCGTGTTCTATCTCCCCGCTACCCTGTATGTCATTCTGCCGTCCGGCAAAGTTCCACATGAAATAACGCCAGTACATGAAGTTCAACTGGTAGGTGAAGAAGAATTTGATATTTTCCCACTGGGTAGGCATATTTACCATTACCATTTCCCCGCATTGGTCGTATGGCACATCATGGCCTTTCACGTCCACCCATTGCTTGTAAAGCTGGGCGTGTGAGGAACTGTACATACGTGGGAAAAGCATATTCTGCGCATATTCGTACTCGATACGTCCCGGAAGTTCGATGTAAGAGTCTTTCTCGTCGGGAGAAGTCTTCTCTTTGCGGACATACTTGCTGCCCGTTTCCGACTGGCGAGGGATGCAATAGCCGTCTTTTACGTCAAGCGCTACTTTTGAAGAGAAAGCAGGACCGTAGAAAAGCGGACGTGTCCCGTATTGCTCACGGCCGAGATATTCGCCTAGCGTGAAGATGTCTTCCGGCGAGTTCTGATCCATCGGAGTGTTGGCGGTGGAACGGATGACAATCAGCGCGTATGAAGAATATCCGATTACGATCATCATGGTGCATAGCATGGCTGTATTCATGGTACGTGCGGAAATACGCCATTTCTCTTTGATTTTAGCCTGTACGTTCGGAGCAAGATAAATGCCCAAAGCGGCAATAACCAGAATACCGATAACGATACTGCTTGGGCCATGACCGTAGAACGGGATACCCAGCAAGGCAATCGTCAAGATGAATGAAATAGCCATGCGTGTCTTGTTCTTTTCGGTGTAGCTTTCGTATACTCCCCAAATCAAGGCGGCTGCAAGCAGGACGATATAAACTACAACGCCGGAATTGAACGACATTCCGAGTCCGTTGACAAACAGCAGTTCGAACCATCCGCCTACTTTCACAATACCCGGCACAATGCCGTAGAGCACGGCGGCTACTAATACGCCTGAACCGAGTAGGGCTATAAAAGAGCCTTTTGCAGTAGCGCTCGGAGTTTTCTTGTAGTAGTATACCAGTACGATGGCAGGCAGACAGAGCAGGTTCAGCAAATGTACACCGATACTTAAGCCGGTCAGATAAGCGATCAGGATAATCCAGCGGTCGCTGTGCGGTTGGTCGGCCACGTCTTCCCATTTCAAAATCAGCCAGAAAACGACTGCGGTGAACAGGGAAGAGAAAGCGTATACTTCACCTTCTACGGCGGAGAACCAGAATGTGTCGCTGAATGTATATACCAGTGCACCGACCAGCCCGCTGCCCATAATGGTGATAAGCTGCCCTTTGGTAATGTTGTTCTCGTCGGTGATGATAAGCTTGCGAACCAGATGGGTAATACTCCAGAAAAGGAACAGGATACAGGCACCGCTCATCAGGGCGCTCATGTAGTTCACCATTTTCGCAACTGTCGTTACGTCAGAAGCGAACTGTGTAAAAAGATTCGCCATCAGCATGAAGAAAGGCGCGCCGGGCGGGTGTCCGACTTCCAATTTATAGCCGGTAGTTATAAACTCAGGGCAATCCCAGAAACTTGCGGTCGGTTCTATCGTCATGCAGTAGACTGTTGCCGCAATGATGAATGTAAGCCAACCCATAAGGTTGTTTACGGTTCTGTACTGTTTCATTAGCACTATGGTAGTTTATTCGTTAAAAACAAGTTATGCGGTCGCAAAGATAGTGATTTAACTGCATAATGCAGAAGAAAGTAAGATTTATTAAGTATAAGGGAAACTCTTTGATAGTTAATGATGGTGATGATGCTCTCCTAAAATCCGGTGAGGCAATGTGCCGTGTCCCAATAGCTCGATAGGGCAGTTGAAGTTTCTTTCCAGCCATTCCGTAGTAACGCCTGTATCCGGATGGTAATCCAATGTTTCGTTGACACAAGCGATGGATTTTACCTGTTGCAGCACGGTGCCGATGTCGTGGCTGACAAGGATGATGGCGCACTCTTTATTGATTTCAGCCAATAACTCATAAAGACGCGCTTCGAAACGTTTGTCGATATACGTGCTGGGTTCATCGAGAATCAATACCGCAGGGTCGGAGATAATAGCCCGTCCCAGCAAGGCACGTTGCAGTTGTCCGCCGCTTAATTGTCCGATAGAACGGTGTTCGAGCCCTTCCAGTCCCATACGGGAGATAATCTGTTTGCCTTTCTCTTTCTGTTCGGAAGTGAATCGGGAGGTGAGAGACTTTTGTATGCTCAATCCTGACAGGATCACTTCTTCCACCGAAATAGGAAATTTTTTGTCTATGGTGCTGTACTGGGGAAGATAGCCGAGTGAGGGCTGAATATCAGACCCTTTTGTGGCAGGGATGTGTAAAATAATCTCTCCCCCTGTCGGTTTCAGTAGACCGAGGATACACTTGATAAGTGTTGTCTTACCACCTCCGTTGGGACCGATAATACCTAAGAAATCACGTTCGTAGACGTTCAGATTGACGTCATGGAGAACAGTGCGGCCGTCATATCCGGCGGATAGGTTCTTTATTTCGATGATTGGTTTCATTGCTTGAAATGGCTAGGCGGGTTCTTGATTCTTCTATTTTGCTTCAGCTTGCGGAGCAAGTGCTTGGGCTACGTTCAGCATTTCTTCTTCCCAATCATAGCTTAACGGATTGATGGGGACAACTTTCGTTCCGGTTTGCTGCGCGATGGTTTCCGCATTGCGCTTGTCAAACTCCGGTTGTACAAAGATGACCTGTACGTTTTCTGCCCGACATAGATCTATTAATTCCTTCAAATGAGCAGGGGAGGGTTCTTTTCCTCCTTCTTCGATAGAAATCTGGTGCAGTCCGTAGTCGCGGGCGAAGTAGGAGAGAGCCGGATGATAGATCATAAAGGCTTTGGCTGCCTCCGGTGAAGAAAGTTGTTGGCGAATCAGGCTGTCGGTATGTTGTATACGTTGGCAGAGAGAGTCGTAGCGAGCCATATAATAGGCGTCATTGGCTTTATCCAATTGGCTGAGGGCTTTATAGGTATTTCCTGCAATAATTAATGCATTGGCGGTAGAATTCCATATATGCGGTTCTACAGCATGGATATGGTCGTCGTGGGGGCTATGTCCGTTTCCATGTCCGTGGTCGTTATTGTTCAAGATAAGGTCGATTCCTTTGGAAGTATCGAATACCTGAATATGGGGCGTATTGTTCATCAAGCGGTCCATCCAGGTTTGCTCGAAGCCGATATATCCGATGCGGAAGTAGGCTTTGCTATCCCCTAAAGAAACAAGTTGCTGGGGAACCGGATCGTATGTTTCCGGGCTGGAACCTTTGGGAACCATGCTGAGTACTTTGAACTTATCTCCCGCAATGGCTTCGGTGAAGTAACGTTGAGGCTCCAACGTAACCGTAATTACAGGTTTCTCTTCATAACTGTTGGTTTGGGACGGGCGTCCGGCACAGGCTGCCAATAATAGGCAGACACTTCCCAAGAATAGGTTTCTTATATCTTTTAGTTGTTTCTTCATTGCTCTTTCTATTTCGTGATTTTCTATCTTATTTCTCATTTCTTGTTTTTCGGGCGCGCAATATCTCCCGTTTTCCTCCCGGAGGTCCCGGAAGGCGTTCTACTGTGAATCCGGCTGTTTGTAACATTCTCCGGACAACCCCTTTGGCACAATAGGTAGTCAGGATCCCGCCTTCGTCTAATAAAACGTGAAGACAGTTGAATAGTTCTTGCGACCACATTTCCGGTTGCTTTTCGGGGGCGAAAGCGTCGAAGTAAACCAAATCGAATTGGAAGTTGAAAGCGCTTTCAACTTTCAATTGATTTGCGTCCTTTTCCATTTTCCGCAGGATGAAATGGGGAGTGAGTTGTACGTCTTCTTGCCAGGGAGATGTGTGGAGTTGTTTGAATAGCTCGATGGATGGTTGCAGTTCACCGTTTACCAATAATTGTTCGTCATTGCGGACATATCCGAGCTCTTCCACTGTCTGCCATTCCAAAGGATATAATTCCAATCCGGTGTAATGTATATGTCGGCCGCTCTGTTCGGCCTCTTCGAGGGTGAGCCATGCGTTTAATCCGGTGCCGAAACCTACCTCAAGAATACGTGGGGCGGTGGAAGCAGAAGCCTTCAGTCCCATCTCAATAAAGATATGTTGAGATTCCGTGCGTGCTCCTTTCGTCGAATGATAATGTTCATTCAATTCCGGAACAAACAGGGTAGCGCTCCCATCATCGGTTTTCTCAATAATTCTTTTCATCACTCACTCTAATGTTTTGTTATCTAATATTCTTACATTCTTATGTTGCCACTGCATCCCATGCGCTTTCGAGCACATATAGGAGAAGGATATAACGTATTAGTTTGCCGAGAAACATAGAACCTACCGTAATCCATGTGTTGCTCCGCATAAATCCCAGTGCGATGGCAATCACTTCCCCTATGGCGGGGAGGAAGGCGAAGAATGCCATCATGGCTCCTTTCCCTTGCAGGAAGTTTACCATCTTGTCTACTTTTTCTTTCTTTACCTTGAAATATTTCTCAATCCAGGCGATTTTGCCTAAGCGTCCCATGTAATAACATGTCATTCCTCCGGCGGTATTCCCCAAAGTGGCGGACAACAGACAGGCGATAGGAGGCAAGCCAAGCTTGATTAAGGCTACCAATACCAGTTCGGAACTGAAAGGCACGATGCTCCCCGCCAATAAAGCCGAGATAAATAATCCCGGAAGTCCCCATTCTATGAGGAGTTGTATCGCTGAGTCTATAAAAGCGTCCATATATTGAATGCGAATAAAAGGGTGAGACTGACTAAGGAAATGATGAAAAATACATTCGAACTTTTGCTGTTGGTCAGTACAAAAAAGTGTCCTATCAGAATACTGTTGCTAATCATAAGCAATGGCAACAGGTCATTGCAGTAATTCGGTTGGATGGCTATCAGCAGGAAGAGGAAGATGGTCAAGTCTATCAGGAATTGCAGATAGGCGCGTGTGCGTATCTTATCTTCAAACCCGGCAGCGATACAATGAACAGCACTGACAATAAACAGTATAAGCAGATATCCCAATATCGCCAGTTCCCAAGACTGAAGGGTTTGTAGGTGGAAAGCTTCTCCGAAAGTTGACAGCTCGATAAAAGGACGGTAGAACAGGTCCATCTCATTGTAGAAGAATGCGTGTCCGAACAGAAACCAGTAAGGCAACATCCAGCCGAGCAGTGCCCCGCAGAAACTGCGTAGGGTGAGAGATTGGAAACGATAAGCCTCAAGTATCCAAAGTACCGAAAAAACAGTTAGTTGGGGAAAAATGATACTTCCCATTCCGATAAAGAGGAAGGAATAAAAAAGGTAACCCGCCGCGTGTGATTGCTGGTAGCTTCTGAACAGGAAATAGATGGATATCAGAGAAGCCAAAGCGGCAATATCTCCCGCATATAGCAGATGCATCTCCGGACAGACGGTGACAAACAGGAAGTAAATGGCTGTCTGCATGGAAGCCCTCATACGGATAATGCCGAACTGATTGTTCAGTTCTATTAAGAAATAGCCGATAATGGCGTAGATTAGGAAGCTGACGATCTGTTCCGCCCAGCCCGGAAGCAGGAAGCTCTGTATGGATTGCCAGAAGAAAGGCTGGTTGTCCTGTGTGGGGATGGATGCGAGTTGGGGAAATAAAAAGGAGGTCGACACCCAGCAAAGAGTGCAGATAAGGGTAACGGCAGGGTGAACCGTCCTGCCGTTACTTGATTCTGTAACCTTTTATTTCTCATTCGTCTATTATAAATCGAATCCGATATCGCGGCGGAAGTACTTCTTGTCGAAGTTGATCATATCCGCCACCTTATAGCTCTGCGCCAATGCTTCTTCTTTGGTTGCACCGTAAGAGCAAACGGCGATGACACGTCCTCCGTTTGTCATTACCTGCCCGTCTTTCATTGCTGTTCCGGCATGAAAGATGATACTGTCCGTAGCGGCAGCTTGTTCCAGCCCGCTGATGGGGAATCCTTTTTCGTAGGCTTCCGGGTATCCGCCACTGACGAGAATGACACAACCGGCTGAACGTGGATCCATAACCAATGTCTTTTCGTTCAGATTGCCTGCGGCAGTGCCTTCAAGCAGTTCGACGAGATCACTTTGGATACGGAGCATGACGCTTTCTGTTTCCGGATCGCCCATACGGACGTTGTATTCGATAACCATCGGCTCGCCTTTTACGTTGATAAGTCCGAGGAAGATGAAACCTTTGTAGGTGATGTTTTCTTCTTTCAGTCCGTTGATTGTCGGTTCGATAATACGTGTGCGTACTTTTTCCATGAACACTTCATCGGCGAACGGAACGGGGGTTACACTGCCCATACCGCCTGTATTCAGTCCTTTATCGCCTTCGCCGATGCGTTTGTAGTCTTTGGCAACGGGGAGGACCTTATAGTTTTCTCCATCTGTCAGTACGAACACGGAGCACTCGATACCACTTAGGAATTCTTCGATGACAACAGTTGCAGATGCAGAGCCGAACATACCGCCGAGCATTTCTTTCAGTTCTTTCTTCGCTTCATCCAGAGTAGGAAGAATAAGAACACCTTTCCCGGCACAAAGTCCGTCGGCTTTCAGTACGTAAGGAGCTTCCAGTGCTTCGAGGAAGGCCAGACCTTCTTCGATGTTGGTGGAAGTAATGCTCTTATAACGGGCTGTCGGGATATGATGACGCATCATAAAGCCTTTTGCAAATTCCTTGCTTCCTTCCAGCTGTGCTCCCTGTGCGGAAGGACCGATAACGGCAATATGTTTTAACTCCGGGCGATTCTGGAAATAGTCATAGATTCCTTCTACCAACGGATCTTCGGGACCCACTACTACCATTTCGATGTTTTCTTTCAAGGCGAAAGTACTGATAGCGTCAAAATCAGTTGCTTTGATATTGACATTCTCACCTACGGCAGTTGTTCCGGCATTACCCGGTGCAATGTATAGTTTTTCAACTTTCGGACTTTGGGTTATTTTCCATGCAAGTGCATGTTCGCGGCCACCCGAGCCTAGTAATAATATCTTCATAATGAGTTGGTATTATAGATGTTCTTCAAAATATCGGGTAATTTTCTCGTGCAAATGTACGCGGTCACGGCCCATTACGTTGTGTTTATGGCACGGGTAAATGAACAGGTCGGGATAGGTGCGTGCGTCTACGCAGGCTTTCATGAACGATAGGGTGTGCTGCGGCACACAGGTGTCATCATGATCGTCATGGATAATCAACAGATGGCCTTTCAACTGTCCGGCTAAGTTCTTCAAATTACACTCCTTGTAGCCTTCCGGATTCGTTTCGGGTGTATCCATATAACGTTCGCCGTACATTATTTCGTAGTACCCCCAGTCTATCACAGGACCTCCGGCAACACCAACTTTGAATATTTCCGGATAGCGGAGAAGCAGGGCAGTAGTCATGTGTCCTCCGAAACTCCATCCATGTACGCCGATACGCTCACTGTCCACGTAAGGTAGGGATTTCAGATATTCTATACCTTTTACTTGGTCTTTACCTTCTTCCACACCGAGACGCCGGAAAGTAGCGTTCTCAAATGCTAGTCCACGGTTACTGCTGCCACGATTGTCGATGGTGAACATGATATAACCTTTATTTGCCATATAAGTATCCCACCCGCGTGCACCGTTCTGCCATCCTCCGGTGACACATTGTGCATGAGGACCTCCGTAGACATAGACGATGACCGGGTATTTCTTGCTTGAATCGAAGTCTGTCGGTTTCATGATTCGGAAATGCAGGTCGGTAGTGCCATCGGCTGCTTTGATTGTTCCGGTTTCGATACTTGGCATTTGGTAACCTTCGTAAGGACTTTTGGCGGTTAGCAGATTGACGGTTTCTTTGAACTTCTTTGTGTCTACCAGATTGATAATGCGGGGTTGGTCTTTGGTCGAATAACGGTCGATAAGATATGTGCCGGATGCATTGAGCAGTCCGTTATGTTCGCTTTCTTGAGAGGTACTGAATGGCTGATTCATCTTTCCGTTGGCGGTGTTAACGGCGAAATGTCCGCTCTTCAACCCCTCTATGGCAGTGAAGATGATATCTTTGCGTTTGGCATTGAATCCCAGAATCTCACTTACCAACCAATCTCCTTTAGTTAGTTGTTTTACCTTACAGTATTGACGGTATGTGCCACCGTTGGCAGAAGTATGTGTTTCGGGATATATCTTGGTGCGTGTATCGAAGAGATAAAGGTGGTTGTAGCCATCCCGCTGACTTTGGTAGATGAACTTGGTGTCATCCCATGGCAAGAATACGATTGGATTTTGCGGTTCGACGTATTTGGGATGTGTCTCTTCATATAAAGTCTGCATCAGCTCACCTGTCTCTGCATTATATTGGCAGAGTTTGACATGGTTCTGATCGCGGTTTACCTCTATGAGATAAAGACTTTTTTCGTCCGGTGCCCAACTGATATTGGTGAAATAACGATTGGTGGGATCGCCTGTATTCAAGTAAATGTTTTTATCGGTAGAAGGGTTATAAATACCGACTTGTACCTTGTGGCTGGTCATTCCGGCCATCGGATAACGTATGTTATTTACTTCTCCTACACGTGCTGTGATGTCTACAAGCGGATATTGAGTCACCATACTTTCGTCCATATGGTAGAAAGCGAGCAAATTGCCTTTCGGACTCCAAAAGGTTCCTTTGTTGATACCGAATTCGTTGCGGTGCACAGATTGTCCGCAAACGATACCTTCGGGTTCGTTGGTGATTTGTCGTCCGTTGACATACAGATTGTTTTTTACGGTATAGGCGAGATTCTTATTGATAGCATAGTCATAGTTGGCAGATGGTTCTTTGGGCAGGTCATCTCTGCCGATAACTTCTCCCTTCTTCCAATTGTAAACAGCATAGCGGATGTTTCTAGGTAGCAATACTTCCGTTTTGTCATCCCAGAGGAATTGGAGGTCGTAAAGATGAGATAACTTTGGGTATCCGGCAGATGCCAGTGCTTTGTTTACTTGTTCACGGGTGAACAGGACTTCTTCTTTTCCTGTTTGGGGTTGAACCGAATAAAGAGTGTCGATGCCCGGTTTGATGCATTCGTCACCCCACCATTGCAGTCCGTACAGGTTTTCTGCATAGAGGTAACTCTCGCCGCCCGGAATCAGTTCTTCCAGCATCGGCTTTTTGGTTTCTTGTGCCATAACATTGAATCCGATTGGTAGTGCCAACAATAACAGAATGGCTCTTTTTCCAATTTTACTCATTGCTCTTTTCTTTATTATTTGTTTTTAAATCCTTCTATTTTTACTCTGTCCAAAGGAGTCTGTCTTGATTGGATAATTGCACTTATTTTAGCAAAGGCATTAAATAGGTCGTCAAATTGTTTTTCGTAACTTTCCCTATCAGAAGTAATATCTTCTTCGAGATATTCGATGCGTTGTTTTAATTCTTCCAACTCCTTTTTAGGTATATTGGATAGAAGATATTGGCGCATACGTACAAAAGCACGGATAATATTGATATTTACTTCCACAGCGGTCTTGGACTTGAGGACGCTGGATAACATAACTATACCATATTCAGTAAATGCAAACGGAAGATATTTGATGTTATATCCTTGTCCTGTTTTCAAGGTCGCAATTTGCGACCTTGAAATTGCAACTTCTTCTTTTGTTAGCTCGAACATGAATTCAGCAGGAAAGCGTTCAATATTACGACGTACTTGTTCCTTGAGGCGTTTAGTTTCAACTCCATACATTTCTGCCAAATCAAAGTCAAGCATAACTTTTTGCCCTCTGATTTCGTATATTTTGTTTTCTATAATAGCTATATCATCCATTTTTTTGTTTAGACAGGTTCCAATTTGTGACTGAACATTAGAACTATGATGTAAACTTGAAGTTCCAATTTGGAACTTCAAGTTTTTAATTAATTATTAACTAGTGAATTACAGGGTGAATAAGTTGTTGGGATTATAACCGTTTATTCCTCTTCCTTCTTCGGAATCCTCGGCTCCCGGTTTCCCCTAAATTCTCTTGGCCCTCTTGAATCTCTTCCTCCGCGGAATTCTCCCCGTGGTTTTCTATCTCTTTCATCGCCACCTTTGAAGTCGCCACCTTCTCTGCGTGGCTTGTATTCTCCCTCTCTGCGAGGTCTGGATTCGCCGTCCCGACGCGGCTTGAACTCACCTTCGCGGCGTGGCTTAAATTCTTTTCTTTCTCTGAATCTTGGAGCTTGTTCTCCTTCACCCTCTTTCTTCTCTTCGCCCTCTTCCTGGCTCTTGAACTCTTTATATTTTCCGTCAAAAATCTCATATTTGCGGAATTCACACTCCAACGGTCCATTGAACAAAGGAACCTTCTGGCTTGCCTTCAAGCCAATCTGGTCGAAACACTCTTCCCGATAAGAAAGCACCCATGCTTCGTTTCCTACAAATGCATGTTTCAGACGTTCGCCGATCATCTGGTAAAGACCGAGCAAATCATTCGTAGAGATACGTTCCCCATAAGGAGGATTGGTGATGATGATTGATTTCTCTTTCGGCTGTTCGAACTGCTGGAACGGTTGCAATTTTAGCACGATATCTTTCGATACACCGGCAGCTTTTATATTGTGAGTCGCAATCTCATTCGCTTTCGGATTGTTGTCATACCCATAAATCTTATGAGTAAACTCACGCTCCTGGCTGTCGTCATTGTAAATCTCATCGAACATATCCGCATCGAAATCTACCCATTTCTCGAAAGCAAATCCTTTACGGAATACTCCCGGTGCAATATTTTTTGCAATCAGTGCCGCTTCGATAGGAATAGTGCCCGAACCGCACATCGGGTCAATCAGGTCGCATTCTCCACGCCATCCGGTCATCAGAATCATGCCGGCAGCCAATACCTCATTTAACGGGGCTTCTACCGCTTCCTGGCGATAACCGCGACGGTGCAGTGATTCTCCTGAAGAGTCCAAAGACAAAGTGCAAGTAGTCTGTGCAATGTGAATATTCAGCAGTACGTCCGGATTGTTGATGCGGACAGACGGGCGTTTCCCGGTTTTCTCGCGGAAGTAATCCACAATCGCATCCTTTACCTTATATGAAACGAACTTTGAATGGCGGAATTCTTCGCTGAACACTACCGCATCAATGGCAAATGTCTTGTTTACATCAAGATATTCTTCCCATGGAATGGTTTGTATCTGATTATAAACCTCGTCTGCATCTTTAGCAGTGAAGTTTTTAATTGGTTTCAGAATGCGGATAGCAGTACGAAGGCAGAAATTGGCTTTATACATCATACGTTTATCTCCACTGAATGAAACCATTCGACGGCCTATTTGAATGTCGTTGGCTCCTAATGTTGTCAGTTCCTCTGCAAGTATCTCTTCCAGTCCTTGGAAGGTCTTGGCTATCATTTCGAATTGTTCGCTCATATATATTATTTGATATTATTTTTTTGCTTTGGTTTGTACGATTCTTGCTCCGGCAGGCACGTTCTCCGTTACCCAGATGTTACCTCCTACAGTTGCATCGTGCCCGATAGTGATTCTTCCCAAAATAGTGGCGTTGGAATAAACAATAACATTGTCCTCCAGAATAGGGTGGCGGGGAATCCCCTTGATAGGCTTTCCGTCAGCATCCAACGGGAAACTTTTGGCCCCCAAAGTAACACCTTGGTATAGTTTGACATTATTACCGATAATACTGGTTGCACCGATTACGACACCCGTACCGTGGTCGATAGTGAAGTAACTGCCTATTTTAGCTGCCGGATGGATATCAATCCCCGTTTCGCTATGTGCCATTTCTGTGATGATACGGGGAATTAAGGGTACTCCGAGTTCCAGCAATTCGTGTGCTATCCGATAATTGCTGATAGCTTTAATAGCTGGATAGCAGAAGATTACCTCTCCATAGCTTTCAGCGGCAGGGTCACCGTTATAGGCGGCTTCCACATCTGTTGCCAGTATTTTCCTCATGGTGGGCAGTTTGCTGATAAACTTAGCGGCAAGGCGGGCTGCTTCTTCCCGTTTGGAATCGGAGCAAACGTTGCATTTTCCCTCTATGGAAGTACTGAAACACAATCCGGCCAAAATTTGCTCTGCGAGCAGATCAAATAGTTTTTCAACGTTTACACCAATGTGATAATTGATAGTCCGGCTGTTAATGGTCGAATTTCCGTAATAACCGGGAAATAGAATAGAGCGTGAGAGCTCGATAATTTCATACAAGACTTTAGCAGAAGGCAGTGGTTCGCCATCTTTGTGTTGATGAAACAGTCCTTTGTAAGATTCGCTTTCCGATAGCTCATCGACTGCCTGTGTCAGAATGTGGGTGAAGTTCAGTGGACTCATTAGGTCAGTTACTCATATTTATATGGGTACAAAGGTATTAAAAAAATAATAAGATTGATTGGGATTCAGGATAAATAATGTATTTTCACGTGGAACATCCGATTATATAATGTGAAATGCCACTTCTTCACCAGAAGCGGCATTCCTTGCTATTAGAATATTAGAATGAGAGAGAGTTTTGTTACATATTTGTATTATCCATCGTAACGGTCATTTCGGGAACCAATACGTAGGCTTGCTTTTTAGTGTTCCATTTATAGTAGTTGGTAGTGACGGTTTTACCTTCGTAAATATAGTTGATTCGTAAATCTTTTTGCCATTCATCCTTGTCACTGTCCCATCTCAAAGCTTCACTTTCAACCATCCGTTTGCTATCATCGTACTTATAATTGTACTTCATGTAGTTAGCAAGGGTACTTCCGTCCATTTTGTAAACAGTTTGTCCTATTGTCATACCATTTTCTTCTACCGGATTGTAGATCAGTTGACCATCATTGCTGCGCGCAGAAGTGGCAATTGATGCAACCAGAAGAACTGCTGATACAACGAACATCTTTAAAAATACTTTGGCTTTCATGGCTATTTAAGTTTTTGAGTTATTCTTTCATTTTTCTATAACTGCATCTGTTTTACGCTGCGAAATTACATATTAATTTGGTATTTATGCAATATTGAAGATGAAATATTATCAAAATGTCAGATTTGTGCGTTAGTATTGACTTGCTTTTTGGCAATATTGGTGACAAAAAAATATCCGGCAGTCAATCTGCCGGATATAGGATGAATCACTTCGTTGAAAAAGTGTTCCTTTTTCTTGCTTTCTGGTTGTCAGGTTAAATAATGTTATTACTTAATCCTTTTGAAATTTTGCTGGTATGCACTGTGGCGGTGCAAGATGCATTATCGGTTTTAATGTGCTTCGAGCCAGTTCTTTCCCCATCCGCAATCCGCTTTTAAGGGAACGTGCATACGGTATGCTTTTTCCATTTCTTCGATAACGATTTCTTCTACCCGTTCTTTCTCATCAATAGGGACACTGAAATTTAATTCGTCATGTACTTGCAGAATCATTTTGGCTTTTATTCCTTCTGCCCGGAACCGTTGGTAAATACGTGCCATAGCCACCTTGATAATATCGGCCGCGCTTCCCTGAATAGGAGCATTGATGGCGTTTCGTTCCGCATATCCGCGTACGACTGCATTCCGGGAGTTGATATCCGGCAAGAAACGTTTCCGGTGGAAAATCGTTTCCACATATCCTTTCTCTTGAGCTACCCGGATACTCTGATCCATGTAGGCTTTCACTCCGGGATAGGTTTCAAAATAACCGTCGATTAATTCTTTAGCTTCTTTTCGTTCTACATTCATCCGTTCGGCAAGTCCGAAAACGGATATACCATATATAATACCGAAATTGGCGGTTTTTGCTTTGCGGCGCATATCAGAGTCTACCTCTTTCAGTCCGATCTTATAAATCTTTGCGGCTGTTGCAGCGTGGATATCATGATTGCTGAGGAAAGCGTCAATCATATTCTTATCTTCACTGAGATGTGCCATAATCCGTAATTCGATCTGTGAATAGTCGGCGGAAAAGAAAAGACAGCCTTCATCCGGAATAAATGCTTTACGGATTTCTTTCCCGTTTTCGTCGCGTATGGGGATATTCTGTAAGTTCGGATTGCTTGAGCTGAGACGTCCTGTAGCGGTGACAGTCTGATTGAAAGAGGTATGTACCCTTCCCGTACGTGGATTGATAAGTTGGGGGAGTGCGTCGATATACGTTCCCAGTAACTTCTTCAGTCCGCGGTGTTCCAGAATTTTCTCCACCACCGGATGTTTGTGGCGAAGACTTTCGAGAACCTCTTCCGAAGTGACATATTGCCCTGTCTTTGTCTTTTTGGCTTTTTCTACAATCTTCAGCTTATCAAACAGAACTTCACCGACCTGTTTCGGCGAAGCGATATTGAAAGTCTCGCCTGCCAGATCATAAATCTCTTTTTCGATGCGTTCCATCTGTTCTGTAAAATGAGCGGACGACTGTTTCAACGCTTCCGTATCCAATAACACTCCGTTTCTTTCTATATTGACCAATACCGGGACGAGAGGCATTTCGATATCATAGAACAAACGTTCGGCGCCATTCTCTTTCAATTCTTTCTCCAGTACGTTTTTCAGTTTCAGCGTTACGTCTGCATCTTCGCAAGCGTAGCGGTAAACATCCTTCGGAGCAAGGTCGCGCATATTCTTCTGGTTTTTACCTTTTGGCCCTATCAACTCATCGATATGAATCGTCTGATAATGCAAATAGATTTCTGCCAGATAATCCATCCCGTGGCGAAGTTCCGGTTGAAGAACATAGTGAGCAATCATTGTGTCGAAGAGCGGGCCTTTTACTTCCACTCCATAATTTTGGAGAACAATCATATCGTACTTGATATTTTGCCCCACTTTCAGCGAACTTTCGTTTTCGAATACCGGTCGAAACTCATTGACGATTTTTAACGCTTCTTCTTGGTTTGTGGGAACCGGGACATAAAATGCTTCATTTTCGGCAATGGAGAAACTCATTCCGACCAATTCTGCATCCATCGGTTCCGTTCCGGTGGTTTCCGTATCTAACGAGAGAATTTTAGATGTAAGTAACTTTTGAATAATTTCCTTTCTTTTTTCTTCTGTATCAATGAGTTGATAGTCACAACAGAGCGATTCTAACGTCTCTAGATTCGATTTTTTGGCTTCACTCGGCTCGTTGCCCGTGAAATTTGCAAATAAATCGCCTTGTATCCCTTCACTTTTTTCGGGAAAGAGTGAGAGAGGAGCGGAAGTCTCTTTTTTAAGTACCCGGTCGATAAGTGTTCTAAATTCCAGTTCCTCGAAGATGGAACGAAGCGCCTCTTCGTCCGGTTGCTCGCGAACGAGCGCATCCATCTCAAGTTGGATAGGTACATCGATTTTGATAGTTGCCAGGAATTTAGAGAATGTTATCATCTCCCGGTTCGTTTCCACTTTTGTCTTTAATGCTCCTTTCAGTTGGTCGGTATGCTCCAATAGGTTCTCGATACTTCCGAATTCGGCAATCAGTTTCTGAGCGGTCTTTTCGCCTACGCCGGGACAGCCGGGGATATTATCCGAAGAGTCGCCCATCAGACCGAGCATATCAATCACTTGTGCCGGAGACTTAATATCGAACTTGGCTTTCACTTCTTCCACTCCCATTACCTCAAAGCCTCCCGTATGTTTGGGACGGTACATGAATACCTTGTCACTTACCAATTGTCCGTAATCCTTATCAGGTGTCATCATATAAGTAGTGATGCCTTGACGACCGGCCTCGGTAGCAAGTGTTCCTATCACGTCATCGGCTTCGTAACCGGCAACCTCCAGAATAGGAATGCGATAAGCACGGATAATATCCTTTATAATAGGTACGGATAATCGGATTGCTTCCGGAGTTTCTTCGCGTTGTGCTTTATATTGTTCGAAAGCTCGTGGCGGAAGGTAGGCCCCGAAGGGTCGAAAGCCACTCCTATATGCGTCGGGTTCTCTTTTTTCAGCACCTCTTCTAGGGTATTCACAAAGCCTAGTATGGCTGAAGTATTGAATCCTTTGGAGTTGATTCTGGGGTTTTTGATAAAGGCGTAGTATGCACGGTATATCAGTGCATAAGCGTCTAAAAGAAATAATTTATTATCTGAATCCATAGATTTAATTAATTTTTCATGGTAAAAATACAAAAAAATACCGTATTAAGCGTTTTATTATTACTTTTGTGCTCAAATTGTGTAGTAAATGGACAGTATATCACTTATCAGAACTCCGATTGAAGCGGAACTGGAGGCTTTCAAGAAACTTTTTGATAGTTCTCTTTCCAGTTCGAATGCATTGCTCGACAGTGTCGTATCCCATATACGGCAGAGGAATGGTAAGATGATGCGTCCTATTCTTGTCTTGTTGGTGGCACGTCTTTACGATGCCGTCCGTCCTTCTACCCTTCATGCGGCTGTTTCGCTGGAACTGCTTCATACAGCCAGTTTGGTGCATGACGATGTGGTGGATGAGAGTACCGAACGTCGTGGTCAGCTTTCAGTGAATGCCATCTTTAATAATAAGGTAGCCGTGTTGACGGGAGATTATTTGCTTGCCACTAGTTTGGTTCACGCCGAGCAAACGAAAAGCCATCCTATCATTCGACTGGTTTCTTTGCTGGGGCAGGATCTTGCCGACGGTGAATTGCTTCAACTTTCGAATGTAAGTAATCATAGTTTCTCGGAATCCGTTTATTTTGATGTAATCCGTAAGAAAACCGCTGCTCTTTTTGCTGCCTGCACGAAGGCTGCCGCCCTCTCGGTAGATGCAAATGAGGAAGAAGCCGAATTCGCCCGTTTACTAGGGGAGTATATTGGTATTTGCTTCCAGATTAAAGATGATATTTTTGACTACTTTGATAGTAAGGAGATTGGTAAGCCGACAGGTAATGATATGCTCGAAGGCAAGTTGACCTTACCGGCTCTCTATGTGCTGAACAATACGAAGGACGATGCTGCCCGGGAGATTGCGATCAAGGTGAAAGACGGTACGGCTACCCCTGACGAAATAGCCCGTTTGATCGCGTTTATCAAAGAAAGCGGAGGTATCGAATATGCAATTCAAACCATGAATTTGTATAAAGAGAAAGCTCTAGGATTATTGGCCTCTTTGCCGGATTCGGATGTATGTACAGCTCTCCGGGCCTATCTGAATTACGTGGTGGACCGCGAAAAATGATTACTTTCGATATTTATCCAACCGGGAATAACAAGACAAAAATCGATCCCAATCTTCTATCTTTTCTGATTTCATAGCTTTGCCTATTAGGAAGCTTTTATCTATTTCTTCCGGTGTATGGAGTACATCAGCGCATAATGTATTGGCCTGTTCTATGTATCTCCAGGCTTCTTCTTTTGTAATATATCCGCTTCCTAAAGCACTGCGAACCAATCCTACGAGCAGCCCCATATCCCATCCGACAATTCCTCTTTCCAAATCATTTATCCATATAATAGGGTCTCTTCTTTCCTCTGTGTACTTCACGAAATTGTATAGATTCTTTCCTTGCCGGACAAAGCGGTCTATTCCGAAAAAGCGTTTGCGAATGATTTCTTCGAACTCATGTATATTGCTTGCTGAAAGCAGGTAAGGAAGCATGATTTGATAGGAGACCCTATCGCCCTCATTGATCAGAAATTGGAATAATCCGGTGACGGCTTCGGTATCGTTACAATAAAATTTCTCTAACAACAAATCGGATAATTTTTGCGGGTGCATTCCGGTTTCTATGGAATTAAGATAAAATCCTTCCAATGCGGCTTCCATATAGCCGATGCGTAATCCCTTTTTCCTCTCGGTTTTGAGGAACAGGTTTAGAGGGTTATGATTGAATCGTAAGGTTCTCGTGTATACATCCATCCTATACTTTCATTCAGATTTATGAAAAGCGTGAGAACTGTTGCAATGTATCCTCCTGAGGCTTCGGCAAGCCGTTATGATAATACAAGCAACAGTCCCACGCTCCGTTCGATATATAACAAAAGTATATACATGAAGGTGCGTGAGACCCGTTTGCTTATT
>OCSG01001097.1_pt1 | contig 18847 bp, 19 predicted proteins | sample 1538831 | NCBI WGS metagenome assembly OCSG01 (sample SAMN04571729, study PRJEB22368) | human gut metagenome | biome: human gut; material: stool | host: Homo sapiens | place: Luxembourg | collected 2012-09-20 | reverse complement strand
CGACCCTCCACGGCGGCCATACGGCCCTTGGTGAAGTATTTGCTCACAAACTCCGCAGTGCTTCTCCACGCGACCACATCAATGAAGTCTGTTTCTTTTTCACCGTCGCGCTTATAGTCGCGGTCAACGGCAAGAGAGAAGGAGCAGACGGGGGTGTCAGACTGCGTTTTCCGCAGCTCAGGGTCGCGGGTGAGTCGTCCCATCAAAACAATTCGGTTCAGCATACAAAGTCCTCCTGATTTTTAAGTGATTTTTGACTGTTTGATTCAGTTCAGCGCCGCGATCTCAGATAGCGGCGTGTAGGTAAAGCCCGTCTTTTCATGTGCCCGGCGGCTGATGTCCTCAAGATCATTAAGCAGACTGTCCGTCAGAGCAGTCTCGCTGTCCGACTGTGCGGTAGCGCGAAGCTCACATTGCTTTTGGTAGAGCCGCACCAGTTCTCCACGCAGCTTGATAAACGCCTTGCGGGCAAGGTCTGTCCGACAGCCGTCTCCACAGGCCTCTTCAAATCCTGCCTGCGAATCCAGTGCCATCTCACGAACGCCGTTGACCTTTTCCTGCATGGGGTTGATGCAAAGTCTCTTGAGCACACTCTCTACCTTTTCCCGGTCAGCCGGCAGATGCCAGAGATAGTCCTTCAGCGCCAGCAGGTCGGAAGACTCCACCTTGTCGTGACCGGAGAGCCATGCTCTGGCCTGCGCAATGGGGTAATAGCCAAGGTACTTTCGATCCGACACCGCCATGCTCTTGCGCAGCTCGCAGAGAATGTCGTCCGCCAGCTCGTTTGCGCTGTCCGGCACGGGAATCTCTGCCACCTCACGCTGCATCTCAATGAGTTCTTCCAGCGTGATTGTGACGCTGACCTGTCCAAATGCGCCGTTCTGCTTATTCTTCAGAACGGCAAGGCGGGTATCCCGGTCTTCGATATTGTTCGTCACGACCTTCAGTTCCAGGCGATCATAGAGCGCCTCCAAAATCTTCTCCTGCGGGTCATTGAAATTGGGAATCTCATTGGATGCTGCAAAAAAAGAGATCGTTGGAATGGGATATGTACGGCCCTCGTTGGTGTATTTTCGTTCATTGAGCGCGGTCAAAAGCGAGTTGAGTAAGCCATCGTTACATTTGAAGATCTCATCCAGCAGCACAATGTCCGCCTCGGGGATCTTGCCTACTGTCTGGACAACTGGTTCGCTTGGACGCAGCAGCGCTACCGCTTTGCGGTAGGCTGCCAGCTTGTCCGAGGCCCGATCAAGCATGGCAAAGGTGTCCGGGGTATTTTTCATCTGCCCCAGGCCATCTACCGCACACTTTAGATCAAAGTGCAGGGTTTGATATACACCATCGCCCTCCAGTACAGAGTCCGGAATGCTCCCGGGGATAAGGCTTGAAAGGTCAACGCGGCCGAAAAGCTGTTCTTCATCGGTCTGCTTGGAGAGCAGGCGCTCAAACTGCCTCGCGCCGGTGATGTGCTGGCGGAAGAGGTTGATGGCATAGCTCTTGGCCTGGCCCGGATCGCCCAGAACAAACAGGTTCTTGCGGGCCAGCAGGGCGATTGCAATCATCTCCACCAGTTCTTCACGTTCGGCAACGCTGCCGTTCACATCGTCGATCACAGCCAGCATTTTATCTCGCAGGCTCATTTACATATCCTCGCTTTCTTTTAATATCCCTCTCTGGTACTCGGCATAGCATCTGGGACAGGCTGCATCATAGCGGAGACGGCAGCCTGTCCGCTTGAGCAACGCGGCAAAAAGCCGGGCGCTTCGTTCATCCTCAAAGGAATAAACGCTCATGTCACAGCCACCGAGACTGCAAACCTCTGTCACGACCTCCCATGACGTGGCTTCTTCATCTGCCGGAGCACACGGGAAGGCTCGCAAAGCGCGCAGAGCACTGTCTGGCATCTGGAGCACCTTGGCAAAAATATCAGCCACCACCTCCATTTTCCCAGAAAGATCTACACCTTCCGCAGGCGGCTCAGCAGATGGCTCCAGCATCTCCGGAGCCATGATTACGCTGTCAAGGGCGATATCGGCCATGGTCTTCGGTTCCCCGTACAGCGCTGAGAACCGGCCTTCCAGTTCGAGCACCATATTCTCCGAGGTGGGAGGATCAAAGGCACAATAGATATCCGGTGTGTCATTTTCCGTTTCACGGTCATCACCGCTGCGGATCTCCATGACCGTGCCGCAAAGACCGGCATACTCGTTGGCGCAGATGATCCCGCCAATGGTGAATACCTTGCCCTCTGTACAAAAATGCGTGCCGTTTTCCTGTAAGAGCATCTCTTTCTGCCCCCTTATGCTGCCATGACCTGCTCATATAGAGAGCTGCCCTCTGAGATATGATCAAGAGAAACCATGTCGCTCTTGCGGTATTCCTTGGGAGCACCGGTCAGGCCACACAGGCGGTAAGCCGACTTGCAGTTGAGCAGTTCATATTTGAGCTGTGCGAAGATATGCTGCTGAAGTGTGCCCTTCTGGGGATCAAAACCGGCCACGGCCCGGATGAGCCGAAGCGCAAGCTGCTGGTACACGTCGTCATACTCCAGCCGGGCCGCCCTCATGAGAGGGCGGTTCTTCCGAATCACGGTATCGATGCACCAAAGATACTTCTCCACAAGGGCATTGCGCTGGGCGATAGTATAGTTGTTGTTCATGTTCATTTCCTTTCTCTGTGATAGGGGTCCAAAGGCGGCAGAAGCCCTTGCCCCAGTCCTCCAGTAACATCTGATGGGTGTAGGCGGGAGAATTGTAGACTGTGTTGCGGCAGTGCTGCAGCTGAACCAGTTTCTTTCCTCCGCTTGGATTTTTCTCGGTCATGTAGTAGGAATCATTGCAGGTGTCACAGTTTCTTTCCGTGTTGTTCAATCGGTATCCTCCCGTTTATTTTTTCTTGCCTCCGCTGCATCAAATGACGGGGCCAGTTCATAGCCGTGCTCCGTTTTATAGAAGAAGGCAGGCCTGAGCCCGTCGTCGATCTCCACTACATAATGACGGTGAACTGCCACATGGAGTGTTTCGGCGTCCGGCTCATTGTTGCAGCGCTTGGCAAATTCCTGCGGTGTAAGGTCGGTGTGCAGCTCATAGAGCGGCGCATACCGCCAGCTATCCGGAGGAATATCTTCGCCAAGGTCAAAACAGAGCATTTCGTGCAGCCTCCACGCATCCCTATTCTTGAAGCAATAGACGCGCAGTTCACAGGGCTTTTTCCGCTTTGGGCACCAGTCCGGCACATAGATCTTGGGATCACTGCGTTTGAATTTACGCGCCCGCTTTCCACCGGTGCAAAAACGCTCCCCCATGTGCATCATGACACCCATCTGCTTTGTGGGGATGCTTTTCGTATATTGGAGTTCACATTCACATCCGATACAAGTTTCTTTTCGTAACTGCATTTCTGCCTCCTTACTCGGTGAGCGCTTCGCTGTGGTTTTCCAGGTGGTCAAACACACTGTCCACCTTATCGCAGTCAAAGCCCTCAATTATGCCATAGTCCTGACAGAGCGACAGGAACACCTTGAACATCTCCTTACCTGCGCTGGTCTCTGCATTGCTCAAATGCACATCTTCGCGGATGGAAGCAAGGCAATCATTTAGGGCAGTGCGGGTGTTGGTAAAGCGGCTGTAGCTCGGATTCGGCATTCTCAGTTCGTCCTCCGGTGCTAGGAAAAGCGGGCTCTCGATGATCTCATAACGGGTAAACCAGCCTGTGGCATAGTTGTCGCAATAGGCCTCCCAGAAATCATCACCGTATTCCTCGCGATAGAGCTCTTCATCATAGGGAAAAGTCATTTCTTCCTTTTCCATCTCCACTAATTCACGAAGCCGCAGGATTGCCCGGTCTTTACACAAGAACATCTCAAGCCCCTCCGGGTCAGGGAAAATCCCCTTATCCGCGTTCGCCGATGTATGGACGATCATGTAGGCTGGCTTCGAGTGTTCATAGCCTTTCAGGTAAGGGGAATAACACCTCCGATGCATCACCCACTTATCGACAACGGGACGGTCCTCCTCGTGGAACATCTCTGCAAACTTGTCGTAATACTCCTCGGGCTGAAGATTCACCTTGAGAGCGCTGTACGCCTGACCGATGCTGTCATCCAGTGCGGAGAGGATCTGCTCCGGCGAGGCTTTGATCTTCGGTGTCTGGCTGATGCAAAGGCGTCCGCCGCATTTTTTGCACCGTCCGACCAAACACAGCCGGTGTCCCTGCACATCTGCAAGCTCCTTATAATCAAGATCCCAGTCAATATCTGTGATGTTCTCTGCAAGATGCGTTACTGTCCGGATTAGATCGCCGTGCTGCCAATCCATGCAGGTGCACAGGTCCTCTGGCATGCGCGAGCAATGATTCTTTTCACACATACTATGCCGCCTCCTTACTCCGTTCTTTTTCACATAAGTCAATGAGCCTTTGGCACCGATCCATTTCAAAGCCTCCAATATGGGCCAGCTGCTCGGATAGGCGCAGCTTCTTCGCCATCCAATGGTAGCCCTGCGTCCGCGTCATGCCGCGCTCCCGCCAAAAGCTGTCAAATATCTGGTGCGTCTCTTTTCGCTTCATGCGGAGAGTTTCATTGGCCAGATTGCCAAGCGGCCGCGTGGTACCCTTATGGCAGCCAACACGGGCATTGCAGTTCTGGCATTGATAGAATTTCTCCTGTTCAATACCAAGCCGCTTTGCCGCTGCCATTCCGTAGACCTCTGCGGCAGAAACCAGATGGACAACGCCGCCGCAGTAGCGGCAGATCTTTGGAATTTCCAAACGCATCCCCCCTTTATGCCGCCTTTGCCGCAGGCGGCTCAATAGCTTTCTTGGATTTTTCCTTAGCCGCAGGCGCGCGCATGACATTTTGCAGGTAATAGGCGTCCTGTGTGCTGATCGTCAGCATCCCGCCCTGGGCGATGCCGAGGGTAATCGTCCCGCCGAGCGCCTTTAAGCAGGTCGCCAGCTGCTTTGCACTATACCAGTAGCTGTCGGTAGGAGAGCCTGTCAGCGCAATCACATCAATACCGGCAGAAGCATTTCCCCAGTCGCTGGAACAGCGAAAGACGAGCTTTTGATCTTCAAAGGCCAGATTCACCCTGTCATCCGGCGCAACGGACAGCACAGAGGAGAGAGCCTCCCGCATTTCTTTGGTGTCCGTCAGCACGGTAAAGCTGTTGGTAATGGTCTTGAGCAGAGAGTTCGTGTCGATATAGCCGCCCTCCATGAGGCGGGCGCTGAAAAGAAAGTTTTCCTTGAAAAAGACAATGCTTTTTCCTGTTGTGCCGACGCGGAACTCATCTTCGTCCTTACACATACCCGCGAACTTCGCCAGCGAGAGAGCGGGAACCAAGAGGCTGATATCTCCGGTGCTCTGGTCATCTCCCTTGGCTGTTACGATGCACATACCGTTGCTTCCAGCAGCGCGCAGGCCCGTACTGGTGAACATCAGGTTGACGCAGCGCAGCAGCGGCTTATCCTTATCCTGAGCCGTGGCAAAAACGGTGTGCTGAGCCATGGCAGGAATGCCGCTGACCTTGACGCTATCCTCGGGGAAGGGCAGATCTGGCTTGGGGAACGCGCCTCGATCCCACACATCGACCTCATAGCTGGCACTGCCGCTGGTGAGCGTCATACGGCCGCGGTTTTCCTTGCGGCTGATCTCCACCGTATCTTCTGGGAGCCGCTGGAGCATTTCTGCTAGGGTCCTGGCGGAGTAGACGAGAGCGCCGTTCTCCTGTGCGGAGCAGGGCAGCTGCTCGACGAGGGAAACCTCCAGATTGGTAGAGGTCACGATGAGCATTTTTCTGGTGCTGTCCGTCTCCAAGAGCACGCCTTTCAGAACGTCCAGCGGAGAGTCCGGCGGGGCAATGGCCGTTGCGCGCTTGATCGCTGCGAGAAATTCGGCGCGATCCACGGTAATAAGCAAATGATCTCCTCCTTTATGCAGCAAAATCGAAGATCGACAGTTGGTTTTCATCCACCTCTGCCACCTTCGACTTCCGCTTTTTCTTTTCTTCGTTTGTCCTTGCAAGTAACCCCTCGTAGCGTTCCCAGATCGCGGCAGTCTGTGTCGTGCGGACACTGCTCTCGTGGGGCTCGGATACGATCTCCGGGGCAGGCAGGCTTTCCACATCCGTCTCTTCCTGCACGCTCTCTTTGCGATTGGGGTTGATGATCGCCATTTTCTTAAAGGCTGCGGCAATATCCTCTACATTGTCCCGGATGCCGGCCGCTAGCTCCTTTGCCATCTGTGAGGTCAGATCCTTCACATCGCTCATGGCGGCAAGGCCCTCTTCGCTGAATGTGCCCTCAATGATGCCCGCGACCGCCAGCTTGGAGGCCATCAGCTTCATGGCCTTGGCCTGCATGGTGTTTGCGTAGTAGAACATATACACCTCCACCTTGGGCGCTGTCTGATTGATGCGCCAGCTTCTGCGGGAGGCCTGACGCAGGGTAAAGAGGTTATAGCCCATGGAGTAGTAGATGATGGTGGTAAAAGCATTGAGGTCAAGGCCTGTCTCCACACAGCGCGGATTTGTGATCAGGACCTGCAGGCCGCTTTTGACCCGCTTGTCCACCCATTCCTCCCGTTTTTCTGTGGGGATCTGCTTTGTCAGGATCTCCGTGCGGTATCCATTCTCCCGCAGCAGCTTCAGCAGCTTTTTCTGAGAGTCCGTCCGCGTCCAGCTGGTGTAGATCAATACCCGTTCGCCATCTTCCACCTTCTGCTGCACCAGATCTAATATCGCTTCTTCTTTTGGCAGAAGTGTCGAGAAGTCTCCGCAGTTTTCCGGCTCTACGAGGGGCGAGCCATCAATGGGATGGACGATCTCCGGCTGGTCGTAGGGTTGATCCGGGTAGACCGTGAGTAGGTTGAGATAAGCAGAGAGTATCTTCTGCGCAATTCCTGTACCCGAACGGAGTATCTTTTGCAGTATGTTCTCCGCTTTCTCATAGGCTTTGCGGACATTCTCAGGCATCTCCAGCGCTATCGGGATCTCCTCATAGCTTGGCAGCTCCTTGTTCATATCCGTAAGGGACAAAAAGGCCGCATACTCCAGCAGGAAGCGGGAAAACACCAGCGGTGAGACGCCAGGGAGCAGCCGCGACTTTGCTTTCCGCTTGTTGGTGCGCCGGTTGGAGTTATATACGCTGTCCTTAATCTCATAGGTATTTTCTACGACGCCATACTCCGCGTCAAAGTCGCCAGGCTTGCGATACCGCTTATCATCTTTGAGCATGAGCCCTGGGACAATGCGGTAGAGCAAATGAAAGATACCCGAGGAGTACCCATTGATCAGCGTCGCAGTCATTCCAACAAACAGCTTGGAAGCACCGTAGAGTTCTGCCATGGCGTCGCCCTGGCCGCTGGCGTTGTTGTATTCGTGGAGCTCATCGCAGAGGAAACCGCTGATTTTTCCGCGCAGTTTTTTCTTGATATAGGTACTGAGCGGATAGCGCCGCTGTGCGCCGCGGACGGGATAGTAGCCATCCGGGTCCTCAGCAATCTTCATAAGCTGGTCAATTACCTTCTCATTTTTCGTCCGCTCGAGATGGGCGGCCGCTCCGTAACGGTGTACCCAGCCATACTCGCCGATCTTGACCCACTCGGTCCGCTTGCTCGGATTGACAGCAGACCATAGCGGCGTGCCGCAATGAGCGCAGACGTGATTTACCCTGTTCTCTTTGCGGAAGAAAAACTGGTCTGCCGGCACGGTATAGCTGATTCCGTCCTCGCTGATATCCATTTCGATGACCGCATCGCAGTCCGGGCAAAGAAATGCACGACGGCGTCTGTTCCACCGCACGGCGGGGCCGCGCATATAGCCGTCTCTGGCCCGTTCCTTGGAAAAGACCGCGTACACACTCTTGTCGCCCTGCTCGTACATGGCATAGAGGCGGTTTAAGTCTGTAATATTGCGTACCACCATAGCGTAGGTATCCGGGAGCGTTTCGCCGATCTCGCGCACCCATTTTTTCGTAACGTGGGAGGGGCACATAATGATGTTGAAAGACTTTTCTGTGCCTTTTTTCTTCTGCGAAGCCCATAGTCCGTGCAGCGCGCCGAGAGCAGTCGATCCGATCTTGGTTTTTCCAGAACCGCATTCCGCGATGATGAGGGCAGCCCGCTTTCGCTCAAGCTGACGTTTGACAGCCTCCGCCACCGCAAGCTGTGCGTCATAAAGGGAATAGCCCGCGTGCTGCGTGATAAAGTCGTTGATGGCTAGCACTTCATCAGAGAGGGGCTCACCGGCAGGGTCAAAGAGGGGCATGAACTGATTGCGGATGCGATCTGCGACGGTCACGCCAAAGGTGTTGAGATATTCCGTGACGTTATTGACTTCCTCGAACCCATCCGAAAAGCCTGGAACCGCGCCGGGGATCTGGATGTCACCGGTTTTCAAGCCTTCCTCCAGCACCTCCACAACATTTTTATCCTCTGGCTTCAGCGTCAGCACCCATGCATCGACCCGCTCTTTTTGCGAGATGACCTCCAGCTGTCGGAGATCTCCACGGTTTTGGAGCGAAGTGAGCACATAGTCCTGAAACGCAGGGATGAGCGGTGCTGCTGTTTTGTGATCCAGTTCCTCAAACAGGCGCACACGATCGCCTTCAGGACAGAAAATGTAGCATTTGCGTGGCTGTGCCGGTTTTTGCGGAGCGACTTCATCATCTCCTTTTTGCTTGTCCTCCTCCGGCCCGTCTTCATCCTGCGGCGATGTTTCTTCCTGTGCGTCGTCTGCTGCCATAAGCGTTGCCACGGCGTATACGCCATCATGGGTGATTTGACGCTGATACCCTTTCAGCTTGCTTTGCAGCTTTCGCACCATATCATTTTGGGTGGCTTCTATGGTAGCGCCGCCATAAATAGCGTCTGCCATAGCCCGCACCATCTCGGGATATCCACCGAAGCGGATCGCACAGATCACGCTTCCTTTCTTGTCTGTGTCAAGCACGACTGTATCTGCGTAGGCTGACAGTCGGATCTTCGCCGACGGATCATAATAGCCCAGCTCGATCAGCTTGCTCTCCGACATTCATTCGCGTCCTCCTTTCAATTTTGAGACAAAAAAGACCGCAACTGCTCTATGAGCAATTACGGTTCTCTTCTTGTCCTTATTTTGATTCCAGTTCGTTTGAGCCTCTGACGGAGGGCGCAATGACCCCCTTTCCGTCGCCGTTCCTCCCTAACTTACTCCGCCCTGACTTACTTCGCCCTGAAATACAGCTCTATTCTACTGTTTTATACTATTCCTGCATAGTTGGAGGTTTTCCATGGTCCAGAAAGCTTGTAGATATAGTAGCTATTTAAAGATAGTAGATCCTAATAATTCTACCACATGCACATAGATAGTAGAATGGAGTTGCGACATATATTCGAAGTAACCTACCTGCTCAGTGATAAATTGACAATCCAAGCAATGGCAATTATGTTCTACTGCGCAAGCGAGTTCATAAACATATTAGAAAGCTCTGTAGCCGTTGGGACGACGCTATCATAGGAGTTAGGGAAAGCTCTGAGCTTCAAACGAGCAAAATAAAACTGCATCGTCTCATCATGTCCGAACCACGGCCATCTACCTGCGGAGAAACCGACGGTGTCAGTCATGACGTATTCTTTATATTTTCATAGTAAAGTGATCGCCATCTCAGCAAGCAAGTGCTTTTTGAGATGGCGGTCTTCTTACGCGTAGGTAAATCTTATGGTTACATCAACGCTGTTGCACAGTACTTATCCTATACATTTATTTCTGTGTTTTATCCTGAACCAACAACATTCCTCGATACGATAAAACAATAGCCTGTTCAATGCTGATTGCATTCTTTGGTTCAATCTTTTTCTGGGCCGTGCCCTGAAATAGTCCTACACTTGAGAGTATTCTAATAGGCTCAGTTGCCCAGTCTGCAATGCCATCTCTGTCCACAAATGATATTGCAGTATTAAAGTTACAAAGGATATTTTCCCCAGTTTCGTTCTCAATATAGTCCAACGCTCTGTAAAGCATTGTAGCATATTCCTCACGTGTAATATCCCGGTATGGCTCAAATTTTGTCCCATCGCCTACGCCTTTTGTAACTCCGATCGTATATGCTTTGTTGATATCTTCAAAATTGGGACGTCCTATAGGCACATCGTCAAATAACTGTACCCCTCTACTCTCAATTGGAGAATTCATCACGGTCTCTACAAATCTGACAAGAAATGCTGCCGCCCAGTCTCTATGTAAAGCTCGCCGACAATCATCATACATTGCAAACGGAAGTAACCTCATATCTTCTGCAGCAGATACTTCTTCTTTGGCCCATCCACTATATACCGGAAGATCACTTGCGGAAGCATTAAGGCTGCAAATAGATACAAAAAGCAAGATAATTGCACATATTGCAGCCTTCTTACTGATGCCAACTTTCATCTTACACTCCTTCAGCCCAAAGTTTCTGATGCAAAAAGGTATTTCTTGCGTCCATAAAAGATTATACTTTATTCATAGTAGGACGGCGGTGTTTGCTGGATAATATTGTTCCAATATTCATTCCAGAGCAACTGAACATTATCGCATTCTTGCATTTCTTTCAAGAATGCGGAAAGTACTTCGTTTTCCGTTTTCGCTTTTTCACAATCACTGCTCAGAATTGTCTTAAGTTGGTCATTCTCTAAGTTTCCCACACACGAGAGGAAAAGAGTATTGTTCTCCATTCTGTTACTAACAAATTGCCGCAGTGCTTCCATGGTAATTGCAGTCTTATATGTTTGACTATTTTTCCCTTGCTTTGCCATTTCCTGCTTTAGCAGTGCTATAGTTGTCCACTTTTCATGCTCAGCAGCGGTTGTTAAAGGAATGGTCCGATTAAGCCTATCCTCTTCTGCTGCAAGTTCGTTAATGGACATGGCTGCAATTTTTGTCAGATTTTTAGCACTTTGGGTACTAAATGTATTAGCAGATATTTTAATTAGACAAACTCTAGTTTTGCCCGATAGACCGAGCACATAATCTCTTAGATTTTTCCACTCGTCTACCGTATGCTGTCCAACACTAACCTTATACTCTCTATTTTCATATGATGTACGGTGAACGGCCTGCGAATGATATGTTGCCCAGTCGCTCGTTCGGACATATTGGATGATATCTCCTGGCTCAAGGTACTCCCAAATATCAAACCAAATGTCATCATCATTAAAATCCGAAGCCAAGTAAACTTTGAATTGATACGCTCGCTTTCCCCCTTCACCGTTTACATCTGCCCAGTAGGTTCGAAAATTGGGAGCGTAAGTCCACGTGGATGTCCGACCTCGCCCCCATGTGGCATTATAGTAATACCATGAAGAATCGGTCGGGTTGTCTACTGCTGCGGTCATACTCATGCCGCCAGCATAAAGAACCTGTGATGCAAAACTCGTGCAATCTCCGCCCTCGTTAAAATAATAATAGTCCGGATTCGGAGAAGTTGTATATCTACCAATATAACTTTGTGCGTTAGTTCGATTATATTGTGTATTTCGTGGGCCATTATCATATACGGCGTAGGTTGACACATTTAACAACATACTTGCAACAATAGCAAGCGCAAATATAGAAGATAACTTTTTCATAACTTTTCCTTTCATTTTGCTTCTACTACTATACTACTATATGTATCTCCGATAGCAACTCTCTTCAAATATCAGCCGATCGTTTCCATCAACTCTCCTATGGGCATGTTTTTGTTACGCTCTGATTTGCCTGAGCAACCCCATTGATACTCCATGTAAGAACTAGTCGATATGACTTTCCCTTCTTAACAAGACATTCGCCAGAAATAGGCACAGTACCATTTCCTGATGCACTCCAAGAGTCTAAATAAATATTTCCTTCATAAAGCGTAAGTTTAGCGTTAATACGGTCATTATTTCCGTCAGCTTGGCAAATAGCACTTCCTCGGGCAGTTGTTCCGCTAAAAGAAAGGCTTGGCGAAGCTACCGGGACACGTAAAGTTACAGCTTGTGCAGTTGTACTCATTACAAGCATAAGACAAGCTATCAAAGCGAGAATTTGCTTCTTCATAAAACACCTCCTTTCATAGTCGCTGACAAATAAATGTAGTTGAAGATGCTTTTCTTACAAGAATTGACATTATATTATTTTTTTGGCATATCAACCAAAAAATTTTTTCTGACCATGTGCAAGTAGTCCTCTCTTACTAATTATAGTCCTCAACATACTCATCAAGAAAATTGACAATGTATATTCAGAAAATTTCCCTGCTATATCATTACCAACATAATGGTATGTCACATACGTCTCAGGGAAAATCCAAAAAATGCAAGAAAAAGGGGTTCCTTAGCATCTATAATAATAAGCTATACACATAGTGCGCTCTAAATACTTTTACAAAGGAGAACAACAATGAGCATCACACAAGTGTAAATTATCGGCCATGCATGAGCATATCTGTTTTGTTTCAGCTACCAATTTACTAACAGACTGAGAATCATCGCTGAATATGCGAACTTGAAAATTGACTTTCTAAAAATGGCTTTTTTAGAATGAAAAACAGAAAATACCCTATTAACACACCGATTATATTTAAGAAAATGTCATCTATATCTACTGAACGCATTTCAAAAAATTGCAGAAATTCAATAAAAAGAGTTACAAAAACGCCAAGGATCATTGTTCTTCTTGCATTAAATTTTTTAAACACCATGGGAAGAAAGAAGCCAAAAGGAGAGAGCATTAAAAGATTTCCCAAGTTGTTATATAATCCATATAAGATACCATGGTCGAACACTGCCATAATACTTTTTAATGGGATAAAATTTACTGTAGAAAGTCCTACGCCGAACCAAATTACAAGCGTATTTTCTAAACGAGTTCCACTTATGGGAAACCATGAAACGCCGGGCAGAACTGTTATTTTGAAGAGGATGACGAGATATATACTGAAAAGGAAGGTAGGAAGGTGGACTATGACACCACCGTCCTCAACTAGAAAACTAAGCCCTTTCCTATAAGTCAGTTTTATTGTCACTATGATAAAGTAAACAAAAACTGTAATAAGGATCAAACTTGGAATACTCGTTATTCTATGAAATAGAGAATTAACAATGTCAGCATTAGCACATGGGATTTCAATATATGTTGTTTCCATACTTTCTCCTTGTTTGAGAATGTCCTCTTGCCGTTTTATATAAATCGGTTATAGACTAAAAAGAGATCCCCTCCCCTCTACTTTGGTGAGAGGAGGGGATCATATGCTATTTAATATTAACTGAGTTCAAGGGAAAAATTAATCCATCTATTGACAAAAATGTTATGAGAGGTGGTATTCCGAAATTCGAAGTAGTAATTTTTGTTGGTACTCAAATTCGAGAATGTCGTATTGATAGAGGTAGACCCCGTAAATTGGGAAACGGTATAGGAATCTACGGCAGTAGAATTACCGACCTCATAGAGATAGATTTTTGCATTGCGCGACTTATCGTTTTGGTCGCCTGCGGAAGATATTGTTCCAGAGACATTGATGTCAGTACCGCTAGGGGAAAAGTAAAACTTCGTATAGGTGCCACAACCTTCGCAAAGGCCTTCCGTCTCGGCCGTATATGGAAGATTATGGGATTCAGTGGGAATCTTCGGAGCACGAGCCGTACTGGTATCAGAAGATTCCGATACTGCAGTTGCCACAGAATCAGTAGTAACATCAACTGCAAAGGAAGGAACTGCCAGTGCCATGGTCATACAAAGGGCACAAAGAATGCTTAAAAACTTTTTCATAACGCTTCCCCTTTCAAATTTTTGTCTGATAGCTATTGGCTGATAATAAGTAGTACACTTTGCTAGCTAGCCCATTGGACTCTACCCCCTTTCTTCTCTGTCATTTCACAGGACGGTGTGACTTGTTTCTATCAATGCTTGACATGAAGTCACTTGCGTTTGCCTTTTGCTATATATGGCCGTTCAAATCTAAAAACTGACATTGTTTTGTTTAAAACTTTTTTAGATTGCTTTTAGACTATATCATACCATTTTTCACTTGGTCGAGTAAAATAGACCTAATGGTGCTTCGGCGTTCTTCTGTTTAGGAAACATAATTTAACCAAATAGGAGGACTACATTATGGAAAAAGATACCCTTGAAATAATCCTCGGTGAGAATATTGCAAGATATAGGAACTTGGCTGGAATGACTCAGGGACAGCTTGCGGAGTGCGTTGGGATTAGCACCGCCGCCATCTCCAGAGTGGAGCGTGGGCTCAAGATGGTAAAGGTACGCACTTTGCTTGCTATTTGCTCAAGCGCTTAACGTAAGTTGCGACGCACTTTTATATCGGGAAAAAGCTACTTCTTGTATGGAAAATATAAACCGCTTGCTGGCAGATCGGCCAATTGAGTATCTGTCTGCGATTGAAAAGCTGATACGCACTTGCATAGAAGAATTTGAACCAAAGGAAAACATACAGACAGATTTATGATATAATATTTTGGTGGAGAGGAGAGGGATCATTTATGCTACCCAAACAGGATGCGTTTCTTGAAGATCTATTTCGTAAATGCGTAAATGATCTTATCCTATATGCAACAGCAACGCTTGGAGATGGCACCCGGGCAAAGGATGTAAAATAAGAGAAGTTATTTTCTTCATAATATTCCTCCTGTACATCTTCTTAGCACATAACGGATGTGGGCAGATATTTCCATAGCAGAAGACTTGCCTTCAATGGCTGTACCCTTCTTAGCATCACCTCCCCTGCACATTCTCGGCAGAGTCCTCTGTTCTTTACATATAGCAAATGCAGATAGATCATCAAATCTTGCAACATTTTCCAAATTATTCCCATTTTGTCATTTTAGCCAAACTTTAATCTTCATTATAACTGGATTATTTGTATGTTAGGAGACTGCACCTATGGCAAATTTTAGTCTCTCAACTCCTCAGCAGCAGTCAAATTTGGAAAATACTAAGCGAAATGTATTGACCAATCGATGCAAAAACATTTCCTTTACGCTAAATGACTATGCTCCCTCCGCATTTGACAGACAGCGCTTTGTCACAAAGTCTCACGCAGAGGGAGCATTTTCATTTACCACTTACTCAGGATCTTCCCGAACATCTGGAGTTTTTCTTCGTTGTAACGCTGCACAACCAAGATTACGTTTTCTCCCACCATAAAGTCGGAGTCTTCGTGCTGGAAGGAGTAATTGCACATACAGACTACGCCATCCGGCAGATTGCAAAACACCCCCCCGCCATACTTTCCCGAAATGACCGCGAGACGACGCGAGCCTACAGGATGGCGCTGTTCCGCTCCAAGGATGGGATTCGTTTCCGTTTCCTTGATGGAGATAATCAGTTCGTCTTTGGTGGGATCATAGACCTTAACAACGCTCTCTAACTCCATGCCGGGATGATATTCATCCCGCAAATCAGGAATGGCAGCGTAGCGCATTTCGCGCTGAGTGAGGTCAAGATCATGTCCATAGCAGTCAACAAGGCAGCGTCGAGGGCCGACCGCCAGCATCCGACACTTTACGCGGCTGCCGATACGGTGAAGATCCTCGCGGTGAGCGAAGAAATATCGTTGACTGCGGCTTGCGAGGCGACGAGATCCAATAGCAAAGCCTGCCTCACGTTCGACCTTGATGATAACAAGATCGATACTCGCACCGACCATATTCTGCAGCACATAGTCAGGGCGCTCATTTCCTGCTTCCCACATTTCCGAGGCTGGAATTACAATGCGTACACGGTAGGGCACTACAATGGCGCAATACATGGTCTTCTTCTCTCGCCTCTCTGTCTCCGGGTTCCACACATAGATAGAATGCGGGTCTACGCCGATAATCGTACCGGTGATAGCGCTGCGTCCACGGTAGGAGGCATAGATGGAGTTCCATTCCTGCCGCTCTTCCGGGGTCAGGCCGCGGTCGAGATTATTGAACTTCAGCTCGTAGAAAAGCTGGCGATCACTTTTGGGAGCAATCTTTGACGGCCCAGCGGGCACGGATGCCTCTAGCGTCGGCTCGAGTACTTTCTCTTCGGTAATTTCTCTCTTTGGCTCCTGAAAACCCCAGTCACTTTCCTCAGCACTTGAAACAGGTGTGCTCTCCGGAGATCCCATCTCCGGTTCTTCAGAGAGATCTACGCTGTACTCCGCCGCCTCCTCTGCCTCGTCGTGCAGTTCTGAAGTCTCTCTGGGCACCATGTCCGAGACGCTATTGCCGTCTTCGTCTGCATCGTACAAAATCGCTGCTTCACTAAGGGCGTCCAATGCACTTTCCGGCTCAGTAGTCACTTCCTCAATAGATGCATCTTCACGTTCACTTTCTACGGACAATTCCTTCTCCGAGGCAGAAGCGGCCTCTGCCGACATTGTTTCTTCCGAGGCTTTCTCTGCTGAAGCACTCTCTGGCTTTTCCGCCCGTGCCGGCTCTTCGGTATCATTTTCGTTGATGCCTTCAAGCGAAGTCTCTGTGGGAACCGCTTCTAAAGTGGCGCCTTCTTCTGCATTGCTGCCAGGCCTCAGATCAGCGGGTGCTGCATCGTCCACGTTGGCCGCTGTGGTTTCTTCTGCCATGGCAGACTTGGAAACTTCCTCTTCGAGAACGATCTTTTTTCTTGCCATAATGTTATCCTCCTGTTGTTATATTTTTTCCGGCTCGTGTGAACCAAAAAAGCGATGAGTACCGTCCTCCTGACAGACGGCAAAGATATGATGGTGGGGGAGCGCAATACCGCGGCTATCGCGGCGGTCAGAAATCCAGATGATCCGCTCTCCCTTCATGCGCGATGTCGCACGGATACGCTCAGGCGTGTCCAGCCATGCGACCGTAAAAAGATAGGACAGCTCCTCGCCGCTGCCTGTGAATCGAAGCAGGAACGGGCTTTCCAACCGCTCTGATGAAAAGAACGACGGATCACAGCCGCTCAGTTCCAGCATGACGTCGATGGCCTCTAAGTACCGGGGATCTACCGTGCACTTTCCGTAGCACACTATGTCTTCCTGAAGCCGCACAAAATTTGTTCCAGCTCGCAGTTGACGCAGCATAACGTCCATGCGGTGCTGAGAGATCTCGATCCCCTGCGGCCGGTAATGCTGCGCTGTAAGTGCGCAGAGCTGACACGATCGGATATATCTGATCTGCCGAAGTACGGAAATGATATATTTTTGCTGAGTGGACAGCAGCATGTTGTATACCTCCTCTCACGCCGTTGACGAAAGCGCATTGAGGTATGGATCAACCAGTAAATCGCTCTCACTTTCGGCAATACAGTTGAACAGCACGGCCATGGTGTAGGCCGTGCTGTTTTTCACGTTTTGTTCCTGATTTTCATGGAGCTTTCGCTCTGCCTCCCGCAGGATCATACCATCCAGCCGCCTCAGCTTCGCCCGCACGCGGCTTTGCGGCAGTGTGGCGTTCCCGATGCGGTAGCTGTCGGAGTAATAAAGGCGCTCAATGGCATTTTCAAACACCAGTGCTGTTCCCGGCGCAAAGCCGGTAAGCTCACAGGCATCCAGAATGTTCAGAAAATCATCCTCTCTTTCTTCGTCCGTCAGTCCGTCATGTGTGGGTTTCAGAACGGACGGACTGACTTCTATCTGACTACGATCAATCTTTCTTTTTTCTTTCTTACTTGGCATCACTTTCTGCGCTTCTGCAGCCGCGCTCTCTGCGGTTCTAAAACCGCAGAATCCACGGTTCTTGAAATGCAGATCCTGCGGGTCTTGCAGAGGTGCGGATTTTTCCGCACTTTCAAGAGGCTCAGAATCAGAGGTTCTTGAACCGCCGCTTTTCTCCGGCGCGGTAAAAGGCGCACTGGTGTAGTTGGGATCATCCTGAGGCGTCACATAGGCAAGATATATCTGATTGGCATCGCCGCGGCCGCAGCGTTTTTCCCAGACGAGCTCCAGCTCCACCAGCTTTTTGAAAGCTGCCGTCACACGCTGCTCGCAGATTCGCAGCTCTTTGGCAAGAGCCTTACGGGGAAAGATCACAAAGACCTCACCGCGCTCATTGACCCAGCCGTTCCTGCGCGAGAGCTGGAAGCGGTTCAAAAGAAAGGTGTAGGTCACTTTTGCATCCAAGCTCATCTCACAATAGCGCGGGTCTGAAAAAAGCCAGCGGGGCATCTGCATGTGATAGATGCTTTGCACATCTGTTTGGACCATCAGCTGAAAGGATGGCCGTTCCTTCATTTTCGCTGCCCTCATCGCAGGTACCTCCTTATTGAGTGCGCGGACATAGAGTCCGCACGATGGTTTCTCTTTTGCGACGTAGGGAAAAGACGCAGGCATCGTGAGTCAGTGTCTTTTCCCTTTCATAAAATATATCCAGCAAAACTTTCCCGCTAATTTCATGTAGGGTATTAGCAAGAGCGCACATTTTTTATTGCAATAGCTTTCGCGGCCTTTTCCTTGCTATATGCCGCGGCCGGGCGGTATCCGGCTCGGGTCATCCAGTTTCTCTAAATCGGAATCATCTTCTCCAATGACGGCAGACCGGGTCATTTCCACAAGTCCAATATCCTCCGGCGAAGTTTCCTCCTTCATGTCTGAGAAATCGTAAATACACTGTTCACCCGATTTCTGTCGAGGCATCGTTACCGCATGTGGCTTGCGTATGCATGTTTTTTCTCTGTCAGGCACCTGCTTTTCCTCCGATGTGTTCTCCTGCGGCACAAAATGTACAGCCGCCTGAGAAGAGTGCCCTGCAGAAGTTTCGTGCGGGACACTCGCAGTTTTTTGAAGCGTACGTTTTTTATTTTCATCCTCCCGCCGTTTCCACTCCGGCACATAATCAAAAACGCTGCACTTTACAAGTTCCTTGTACGCCGGCAGCTCCTCCAGCATGATCTTGTAGAGCTCGGCAGGCTTATAG
>OCSG01001093.1_pt1 | contig 18926 bp, 14 predicted proteins | sample 1538831 | NCBI WGS metagenome assembly OCSG01 (sample SAMN04571729, study PRJEB22368) | human gut metagenome | biome: human gut; material: stool | host: Homo sapiens | place: Luxembourg | collected 2012-09-20 | reverse complement strand
ATAGCAGAAATCCGTTTTCGTTCACAGTGGTGCCGCAAGGCGTGATGGTTTAGAGAAGGGGCGCGCCAAAGGCGCAGGATGGATCCACGAAGCGGTGTGAAAGACTATGTGAGGCTATCCGTCTTCCACCTGTCATCCCGACCGAAGTGGAGGGATCTTTTTTCCAGATCGGTAAACCGTGGTGAAGGAAAGATGAAAAAGGAAGCACCAAGGTGTCGTTTGAAAGAGGGCGTATGTGTGCATATGGCGCCAGTGCAATAAAGATCACTCGGCTGCGCTCGGGATGACGGTACTTGGGAAGCGGATAGATTCACAAGGGCGGCTTTGCCGCCTTTTTTTAGAGGATGGTAATCTCGTATCGCAGCCTTCCCCATGCGGGGAAGGCTTGTATGGTAGCGGCTTCGCCGCTTTTTTTATCGGGGCGATGCCCCAAAGTGCCTTTTTAGTAACAAGTCACTCCTACGATACGAGGGAAGGAATCGTCTCACATGTATGGTATGAGATCCTTCGACTCAGTCCCCACTTGTTCTGGCTGGGGGTTTTCACACAGAGAGCGTTTTCGTCCGCTCAGAATGACGATACGGGGAAGCGGAAGGGCTCTCATCGGATTGGGCGTATGGATGGGGAATTCATATTTCCCATTGCTGCATTTCTATGAACCTGCTAGAGTATAGCTATACAATGATTTCGTCATTCAGGAAGGAGACTCTTTATGGAGCTGATGAACCGGATCCGAGAGCGTGTCGTGGCGTGGCAGAAAAAGCGGGTGCCGACGGTCGTATTTCCTTTGGCGGGGAAGCTCTGCGCTGTGGAGACGGTAGAAGGAAAGCGACTGGGACAGTGGCAGGCGGACTACGATGGTGATACGCCAAATTTGAAAGAGTGTTTCCTCTCACTGAAGGCTGCCGGACTTCGGGGGAAGAAGCTCTGGCTTTTGGTGAATGCGGACTCGCTTCGATGGAGCAGGAAAAGATATCCGCAGATGACGGAGGAGGAATTTGCTGAATCAATGGAGTGGGAGGCAGATCGCGTCTTTCACACCGAGGAAGCGATCGCCATGGGGCATCGTGTGCTCTCTCATGATGAAGAGGGCTGGGAAGCGCTCTTGCATGCATTGCCGCGCGTGGATCTCGGAGCTTGGGAGATGGGAGCGCATGAGGCGGGGCTTACCATCACCCGTGCATTTCCGGTGACGGATATTCCTTTGCAAGAGGGGCCGCACTTAATTCTGTATATGCGCCGCCGTTCAGCGATGCTTCTTTTCCGTAGGGGGGATCTCTGGGAGAGCCGCCTCCTGCATCTGGCAGATGAGGGCAAGGCTTCGCTGTTTATGGAGCGGCAGATGGATCTGTATGGGATGTCTTCTCTTCCCTGTTTTCTGGTTCCGCTGGAGAGCTGTGGGACTAAGGAGCGGACAGCATGGCTTTCTTACATGGAAAAGGAGCTGGCTCTTCTTGTGGCAGAAGGGACAGAGGACGAGGGGAGCAAGGCAGTCATGCTCGAAACGGAGCATCTGGAGGAAGGCGGATACTGGGATGATGCTATGCGTGTGGTGCTTTCCGTAAGTCATGCGGGGACGGCATTGCCTCTTCTTATGGGAGAGCGCCCTTTTCTGACGGAGGAGAATCGAAAGCTTCGCATCGCGCAGGGAGCATGTGCGCTCGGCGCAGCCTTTTTCCTCTTTTCCTGTGCATCCTTTCTTTCGGCTTATCGGGAGGATAAGGCGCAACTGGCGGAGAATGAGGCGTTGTCTCCATTGAAAGTGAAGAGGGCGGAGATGAAAAAGGCGAGTGAGGAGGAAGAAGCTCTGCTTGCGATGCTAAAGGAAGAGGAGGCCAAAGATCCGCACTGGGAGCAGCGTCTGGTATTGCTTGCTGATGGTATGCCGCAAGGTGTCGTGCTATCGGAGATCTCCGCAGAGGGAGAGGATGTCCTTTTGAAAGGGACTTCACAGAAGACGACCGATCTTTCGAATTTCACAGGCCATCTCACGCGAGCGTGGGGCGGCCTCACGGAGCTGAAGAGTCGGAAGAAGAATACACGCACGGGGCTCTTTGAGTTTACCGTCCGCTGGAAAAAGGAAACGACGAGGAAGTCGCCGTAGGTATTGCTTTTATCAATAATGGCAGAAGACGGAGGCGTGGGCAAAAGTGATTTGCACATGCGCGAAGTTTTTTTGAAAATGGTCATATAGGCTGGCTGCAACTGATAGGTGCCTTTTGTGTGGCAGGATATCATGCAGGGATCCCAGACTTGGGAAGCAAGGTGGATTGTGCCGGGACATCTACATTGAATGGACGAATGAAAAAGTGTATCCCCTTGATCAGACATCCGTAGCGATATCTGATCGATAGTACGTGTCTGGACGTAGATCATCTGAATACATTATCTTACTGCGATTGGCGGAAGGTATGCGGTTCAATATTCAAGAAAACGCGATGACTGAAATCGCGCTTTTTTATTGCACAAACCCGCTCTAAGACGGTATAATAATAAATAACTGTAGGCTGAGAGAGTATGGCTTTGTGGTATCCGGGACGCTATGTCAGAGAAGATTTTGAGAGAGTGTCTGGTACTCGCAGTTCAACTTCTGTAGTGAAACTGATTTCCTATAAGGAGGGCATGATGATGAAAATGAAAAGACTGGTGGTCTGTGCACTGGCGGCGGCGATGATCGGTGCAGGCGCATTGACGCAGGTATCGGCTTTCAATCTGGGCAGTGTCCTTGGCGGTGTGGTCAAGGTCGGCGGTATTGCGATACTGGTTGATAAATATGGCGCTTCTATCAATAGCGCGATCAATTCGGTCATGATGAAAGAAGGCGCCGGCACGAATTACGCCACGAAGGTGGTGCCGATCGTCAGCATTGGAAATAAAGGATATATCGGGGCCGCGCAGGTCATCGGCGATGCCGATCAGGTAGAGAAGGTGAAGGCGGTCGGGCAGCTGGAGATCAGCTGGAATGACAAGCTGTTCCGTATCAAGGGGCTCATCCCGATGGATAGTGTGAATCCGACCTCGTTCTCCCGTGTGCAGGGCGTTGGCGTGTCGGCAGTGATCGATGTTCGGGTGTGATGGGCGCTGGAAAAGGCCGGGAGACCAAGCGGCTTATGGATGGGAGGACCCAGTTTTCCATAGTTCTTCGGATATAGCCCGGCCTTCATAAGAAGAAGCGGTCACCTGAACCATGAACTTTTACTATTTGATTATTTCGGAGGAATATATGAGAAAAGCATTACTGGCAGCAGGATTGGCTGCATTGATGGCGATGCCTGTCATGGCAGAGGATGTGGCAACGCTGGCGGAAAAGATCGACCGTGTAGATGAAGTCCTCTATGGTTCGGTGCAGAGCGGGTCTCTCATCGGCCGTGCGGATCAGGCGGATAATGTGATCTACGGCGTGGGAAATACATCGGCCAGCGGACTTGATCATCGTATCGACAATCTGTATGCGGATGTGGTGAGAAATGACAACGATCGCACTCCGGCGATTTCGAACCGCATGAATGCGATGGAATACTATCTGACGGATGAGATCAGCACGGATAATCTGACGGTCCGCATGGATAATCTGGAAAAAGCGGTGCTGGGCGAAGCAAAGAAGGGGGCTTTGGATGAACGTATGCAGAGCCTGGAGCAGGCAGTCTATGGAGACCAGCACTATGAAATGAAGACGGTCCAGCTGCCGGCGGATACGGTCTTCAAAGTGGCACTGAATGATGATGTGGGCAGCAAGACGAGCCAGGTCGGAGATCCGGTCTCTTTCACGGTACAGGAAGATGTTCTGGTCGGTGATGTGCTGGTGCTGCCTCGCGGCACACAGGGCAGTGGCGTGGTGACGGAAGTCAGCCGCCCGAAAAGCTTTGGTCGCAGCGGCAAGGTCGATGTCTCCTTCGATCAGGTATTCTCTGTGGATGACGAAGCGATCCCGACTGTGCTGGGACCGGAAGCCAAGGAAAAGCTGAAGATGGAAGCAGCGGCTGTCGGTGCCTCCGCCATCGGCGCGCTGGCTCTGGGACCGATCGGTCTTGTGGGCGGGCTTTTTGTCAAAGGTAAGGATGCTGTGCTCCCCGCGGGAAGCGAGCTCTATATCCAGACGGCACAGCCTGTCACGACGAAGGGGCTGGTGCTCCGTGAAGGCGCGCCGCACATCGTCCTTAGAAAGCATGTCGCGCGCACAGCTTCTGCGGTTGCGGCAACTGCGGCAGAGGATAATCAGGTGACGGCGATGGCTGCGCCGGAGACCGCAGCTCCTGCGCCAAAGGCAGAAATCAGTGACAGTGCCAAAGCGGAACTGGAAGCAGCCCGTGAAAAGGATTCTACAGTAAAGGAAACGGCAGACTCCGCCAAGACCGATAATGAGGCAGCTTCTGTCGTGATCATGAGAAATGAATAATCATAACTGGAAAAAGGCGGTGCTTCTTTCTGCTCTTCTCTTGCCTTCGCTGGCTGCTGAAGCGGCGGAGGCACCTGTTTCCCCAAAGCTGCCGCCAGAGGATACCACCCATGTGGAGTATTCCGTCAGCGACGGTGTACTGCGGCCTTCCTATGACGGGGAGGAGACACGGGAAACGGTCAAAAAGGATAAAGACAGGAAAAAGAATAAGGAAACGGCAGATGCCGGGATTTCCAAAGAGCATCCGGCTACGGTCGTGGCTGATAAAATGCGCTACAATGATACCACGGGAGAGGTGGCAGCTTTCGGGCGCGTAGAGATCAAGCACATGATGGATACCTACCAGACTGAGTATGTCTATGGAAATACGATCTCTCAAAAGTATGTCGTCCCGGGGGAGCTCGTCTGGAAGAATCCTACGACGGATCTCAAGGCGGCGCGCGCTGACTATGACGCGAAGGCCGCTGTCGGACATTTTGAAAAGGTGTCCGGCTGGGACAGCGGAACGTACTATTTTCAGGGCGAAAGCGGTACGTATGACAAGAATGCCAATCACATAGTGATCGAGCATGGCTATTTCACGACGAAGCATGCGGTGGCAAAGGTACCGGACTATCGCATCGAAGCGGACTCCATCGATATTTATCCGGGGGATAAGTATATCGCGCATAATGTGAGACTCATGGCAAAGAATACGGTCCTTGTGACGCTTTCGACGTACAAGGGTTCCCTTCAGAAGAAGCGATTCAGCCCGTTCACACTGATTCCAAGTCCGATGTTTGACGGTGACAATGGTTTCGGACTGCATAACCGGATCGAGATCCCGCTCGATGCGGATATGAATCTGACGGCGTATATGGAAAACCGCTGGTACACGAAGGCAGGATACAAACCGGATGTAGGTGTGCGCTATCAGATGCCGGTTGGCGGCTTGAATTTCCACTATGCCGAAGAGGAAAGCAGCACGAATGATGACGGCGGCATCTGGGTCAAGAAACGGCCGTCGCTGGAATTTGACTCGAAGCATTTTTACCTCGGTGGCTCTCGCTTCTACGTGGGCGCGAAGGGGGAAATCGGTTACTGGGAAGAAGGCGGGGTCAAAGGACAGCATAAGAGCTATGACGCTTATATTTCCGGTGATCCATGGAAGCTCGGGAAGTTCATGCGCTTTTCCTGGCGCGCCGGCTATATGCGGGACTACTACAGCTATAACGGCGGCAATATCCGTAAAAATACCTATTACAGCTTGGGGCTTTCCGGCGGTTACCGCAGTGTGCAGGGCTGGATCTATTATACGGATCGTGAAATCAATGGCTTTACGCCGTATCGCTACGACTCGTACACCAGTGATAAGCCGCTCGACTTTGGCGTGCGCGTGCAGCCGACGAAGAATGATGCTTTCAGTCTGGCATGGACAGTCGATACCAAGTATGGCCGCCTGAACCATCGCTACTGGACTTACTACCGCGACCTGCATTCCTTCTATGCCTGGATCCGCTACGATGATATTGAAAGAGAAACCCAGTTCATGCTGATGCCGAAAGATTTTAGATTCTAGGAAAATGCTGATTCGCTCGGACAATGATCGGATCCGTATTTCCCTTACGGCGGGTGAGCCTGTATCGGTCACTTTTTTCGGAGGTGCTCCATGGATAAAAAATGGGCACTGCCGCTGGGGCTTGCCCTTGTGGCTCTTCTGATCCTCTGGGGATCGCTGGGCATGGGGACAGCGTCGAAGCTGTTTCCTGAAAAACCAAAGGCGATGCCTCCCGTGACTGCATCGGAAGGGGCTTCTTCCTCTTCGATGCTTCCGCAGGAAGAGAGCCGCCGCGTCTATGATGCATCATCCTATATCAGGGGAAAGCCGCTGGCTGACCCCTTCCATATGGAGGCGATGACGGAAAAGACGATGACTATGGAAACGGCAGGCGTCTCTTTGCCTTCTTCTGCGCCTCGCACGGCGAATTCCTCTGCCGGATCGGCAAAAGAGAAAAGGTTGTATGCATCTGATGTGCCGCGTCTCATGGGGGTCATGTCATTTGGCAGTGAGAAGCGAGCGGTCATAGAGGTCCATGGGGTGACGTACACGGTCAAAGAAGGAGAGCAGGCAGGACTATGGAATGTTTCCAGCATACAGGGAAAAACGGTCACACTCGCCGGTGCTTCCGGTGTTTTCACACTCAGCACCCGCTGATAAGAACGGCGGGGGCTGTTTTTTGCTGTGCCTTTTTGCTTTGCAGCGGTATTTCTGCCCGGGCGCTGGATCTGGATACCAGCGCACATGAGACGATGGCCGAAGAGCTTTCCTCCCGCGATCTCCGGATGCCGGAGAAAAAGCCGGATGAGGCCATTGTACAGGTGGCGCCAGCCCCGGAGAAGAAGGTCAGCCTGCATGTGAGCGACGCTCCTGTGGCAGAGGTACTGCGGGGACTTGCGGAGATGACGGGAGAGAATGTCATTTTCTCTTCTCACGTGAAGGAGCGGGTCACGGCCAGTCTGGATGATGTGACGCCGGAAGAAGCGATGACATCCATCATGGCGGCCTGTGGACTTGCCGGGCGGAAAGAGGGAAGTACGCTTATTATTTTTTCCGCCGTAACGGAGAAAGAGTCCGGCATCTTTGCGAAGTCATACCGTCTTTCCTATGCGAATGCCCAGGAAGCTGCCGAAAGCCTGACGGACATGGTATCCAAAGGCAAGGTGTCTTATAACCAGTCGGCCAATACCGTGCTTGTGAGTGGGACGCCGGCCGAGCTGATGCAGGTGGATGCGCTCCTTCGCGGTATGGATATCCCCGAAAAGCAGGTGAAGGTGGAGGCGGAAGTCATCGCAGTCAATAAAAGCTCGGCCAAAGAGCTGGGGCTGGACTGGAATTTCAAAAGCCTCACCGGCAGCGCGGACTATGACCGTGACAGCTGGACGGAGCAGCACTATGTACTGGGGGAAGATGGAAATATCAAGTACGACAGTGATAGAAATCCCAAGATCCGAAACATTGAAAAAAGCGGCTGGGACGTCACGATCCCTGATGGCTATGCCGGGATCTCCTATGGACGTGCGCCGGGCGGGCATCCCTACACCTTCTTCTTTCAGGCAAATCTCAATGCACTGGTCACCAAAGGCAAGGCAAAAGTACTGGCAAAGCCACACGTCGTCACGATGAATGGCAGGAAAGCCGACATCCTGATCGGGAGCCGCATCCCGGTCATCGTAGAGCATATGGAAAATGGCGTGAAGACCACGACGACAGAGTACAAGGACGCCGGCATCAAGCTCACATATACCCCCATTATCAGTGCGGACAATGAGATCACCGCTGATGTGGAAGCAGAAGTCTCGACGCCCTACCTCGTCCCTGAGATGAAAGCGTACCGCATCATCACGCGCTCGGCGAATACGATGGTGCGTCTGGCATCCGGTCAGCTCCTGGCTATCGGCGGTCTCATCGATAAAGAGGAAGGAAAGACCTTCCGCAAAGTACCTATTTTAGGAGACATCCCGCTTCTGGGGAAACTCTTCCAAAGTCATGGGAAAAGTCTGGAGGAGTCGGAAATCATTATACTTATCAGGGCGGATGTCATCGAATAAAGAGGGTTAGTAGATAGTGACTGGGACTAGGAGGCATCAGATTCCCGTATCGTCATTTCGAGCGAAGCGAGAAATCTTCCTTGCAGAGCGATAAACGAAGGATGTGTGAACGAAGAAATACGTAGCACCAAGGCGTCGTTTCCCTGTATGTGCTTATGTGATATTGACCGCAGTACAAGAAAGATCCCTCGGCTGCGCTCGGGGTGACGATATGGGGAAGGAATATCACCACAAGTTTGAACGCCGGGATGGGCGGCTGGTGACTAGGAATTAGTGGCTAGGGATTAGGCTGGCGATACGAGAAAACCGCTAGTTTCAAACCTCCGCGGCGCTTAGATCCTTCGACTCAGTTCTCCTGCTTCAGATAAGCCATTTCCTAACACACGACGTTTTTCTCCGCTCAGGATGACGAAATGCGCCGCACCAACCCCTTTGAACCCGTAGAACCCGCGCCCCCTCTTTCATACGCAATCGAGGGTTAGCACGTTCCACGGGCTAACCCTGAACCCTGAACCCTGAACCCTGAACCCTGAACCCTGAACCCTGAACCCTGAACCCATAAACTATTTTTATAGACCGACATGCTACATGCCGGCCACGGAGTATTACTATGGCAATTCTACGTATCAACGGTCTGTCGAAATCCTTCGGCATCAAGACTGTCTTTGAAAATGTTTCCTTTGACATCCGAAGCGGGGAACGCATCGGTCTGGTCGGCGCGAATGGCGCGGGCAAGACGACGCTCCTGAAATGCATTCGCGGTGATGAGGAGTACGATAAAGGCTCCGTCAAGGCGAGTGACGGTGCCATCATCGGCTACCTCCGCCAGGATTTCAATTACACCTCCCATACCATCCGCGAGGAAATGGAAGAGGCGTGGCGGGATGTCCTCTTTTATAAAGATCGCATCGAAGCGCTGACGAAAGAGCTCGAGCAGCACAAGGACGATGAGAAGCTCATTGAGCAGTATGGCAAGGCAGAAGAGCGATTTGAATTCTTAGGCGGTTATGATTATGAGGCGATGACGAAAAAGATCCTGACCGGACTCGGCTTCAGAGAGGAGGATTGGGACAGAGACATCCACGCCTTCTCCGGCGGGCAGAAGGTCCGTATCAACCTTGCCGCCGCCTTCGTGCGCCATCCGGATTTTCTTCTCCTAGACGAACCGACGAACCACCTCGACATGGGCATGCTCGAGTGGCTCGAAGACTACCTGCGCTCGTACAAAGGCGGGATCCTCATGATCTCCCATGACCGCTATTTCTTGGATGCAGCGGCGACGGGGATCATCGATCTGGAGAACCATCATATCCGAAGCTTCCGCGGAGGCTACTCGCGCTATCTGGAGACAAAGACGAACCAGGACAAAGCCTACCAGAAGGCTTACGACAAGCAGCAGGAGCACATCAAGGAAACGGAAGAGTATATCCGACGCTACAAGGCAGGCATCAAGGCGAAGCAGGCGCGTGGCCGCCAGTCACAGCTGAACCGCCTCGAGCGTCTCGATAAGCCTGTCCATCAGGCGACGCTCCGTTTCCACTTTGATCCGCCGCAGGAATGTGCGGAGAAGGTACTCGACATCGTGCGTGCGAAAGCCTCCTACAAGGATCATCTGATCTTTCAGGATCTGAACCTTCACATCAAAAAAGGGGAAGTACTCGGCCTCATCGGCCCGAATGGCGCGGGCAAGACCACGCTCCTGAAGCTCATCACGGGAGAAAAGACGGCAGACAGCGGCATCATCCAGCTCGGCAATAATGTGAAGATGGGCTACTACTCGCAGGAGCAGGAGCGACTCCACCCCGAGCTTTCCGTCCTTGACGAAGTGCGTGACACCTTCAATTTCGGAGAGAAGGAAGCCAGAAATATCCTCGGGATGTTCCTGTTCCGCGGCGATGACGTATTCAAGCAGGTCGCCATGCTCTCTGGCGGAGAGAAGGCACGTCTCTCGCTCCTGTGCCTCTTTCTCGAGAAACCGAATTTCCTCATCCTCGACGAACCGACGAACCATCTCGATATCCCCACGAGGGAGATCATGGAGCAGGCCATCCAGGCCTTCGGCGGTACCTCACTCGTCGTCTCGCATGACCGCTATTTCTTAGATAAGATCACGACCCGCATCGTAGAAATGGAACATGGAAAGCTCACCGAGTACCTCGGGAACTACAGCTACTATAAAGAGAAGAAGCTCGACCTCGAAGCCTTTGAAAAAGACCGCAACGGGGAAGAGACTGTAGAAGAAGAGCCGGAGGAAGATAAGACTGCGCCTGAGAAGGAACACCAGAAGAAGCAGGAAGTCTCGGCCGTAGAAAGGGAAAAGCTCAGCCATGTGGAAATGGAGATCGGCCGCCTCGAAGCGACCGTCAAGATGTACACCGCGCAGATGAGCATGGATCCGGACAACTATGCAGACCTCGCCGCCGAGTACGACGAAGCACAGAAAAAGCTCGAAGCTCTCTATGAGAAATGGGACGAGCTCGCCGCAAAGATGGAATAGGAAACCTCGATGAGAGGCGCCTTTCGAAAAATACCGATGGCATCCGTCCCTTCGATCTCCGCTCTTTCCTCTGGTATGAACTGTCTGCTCGGGATGACGGTGTAGTGAAGAAATGATATCCCCATATCGTCATCCTGACTGAAATAAAGTGCGCTTTTCGTTGGCCATGACACCTTGATGGGATGAAAACGGGCCATAGAAAACAACGTATCGGAGAGCGTGCATACGGCGCTTCAGGCGAATGGTTCAGCCTTCACGAAAAAATTATTTTCCTACTCTTGCGTATACGTGGTATAATAAATTGTATTTCCGAATATATGATAACTTGACGGCTTCACCATAGCGTGAAGTCATCATCAAAAAAAGTGCGCCTAGGCGCAATAGGTTGCCCGAGGGGGAAAAGGAAAGAAATGAAAAGAGAAGATATCCGCAACATTGCCATCATCGCTCACGTCGACCATGGTAAGACGACTCTGGTCGATGCCATGCTGAAGCAGAGCCACATTTTCAGAGATAACCAGAAGGTCGCAGAACGCGTCATGGACTCGAATCCACTGGAACGTGAACGCGGCATCACGATCCTGGCGAAAAATACCTCTGTCATGCATGACGGTGTGAAGATCAATATCGTCGACACCCCAGGGCATGCGGACTTCGGCGGCGAAGTTGAACGTATCCTGAACATGGTAGATGGTGTACTGCTCCTCGTCGATGCTCATGAAGGCCCGATGCCGCAGACGAAGTACGTCCTGAGAAAAGCGCTGGAACACAAGCTGAAGCCGATCGTCGTCATCAATAAGATCGACCGTCCGGATCAGCGTATTTCCGATGTCGAAGGCGAGATCCTCGAGCTCTTCATGGAACTCGATGCGGACGATGACCAGCTCGATTTCCCGCTGCTCTATGCATCGGCAAGAAGCGGCATCGCCAAGCTCCACATGAATGATGAAGGCAAGAACCTTGACCCGCTCTTTGATGCGATCCTGAAGTATATCCCATGCCCGGAAGGCGAACCGGATGCCGGCCTGCAGGTCATGGTCACCACGCTCGAAGCGGATGACTACCTCGGTAAGGTCGCTATCGGCCGTGTGACCCGCGGTACCGCGAAGCAGGGGATGCCTGTCGCTATCACCGATGGCGAAAAGATCAGAAGCGACCATATCGCTCAGCTCTTCCACTGGCAGGGCATGAAACGTACACCTGTCGATGAAGCGAAGGTCGGCGACATCATCGCTATGGCTGGCTTCAAAGATATCAATATCGGTGAAACGGTCGCTGATGCGACGAACCCGGAAGCACTGCCGGCGATCCACATCGACGAACCGACCCTGTCCATGGTATTCCATGTCAATAAGAGCCCATTTGCCGGCCGTGAGGGTGACTTCGTCACTTCCCGCCATATCCGTGCCCGTCTCTACAAGGAAATCGAAACGAACGTGGCTCTTCGTGTAGAAGACACGGAAACATCTGATGCATTCAAGGTTTCCGGCCGCGGCGAGCTCCACCTCTCCGTCCTGATCGAGACCATGCGCCGTGAAGGCTTCGAACTCGAAGTCTCCAAGCCGCAGGTCATTTTCAAGGAGATCAATGGACAGAAGTGCGAACCGCTCGAACGTCTGACCATCGAAGTACCGCAGGAATTCATGGGCGCTGTCATGGAAGGTCTCGGACCGAGAAAAGCAGAAATGATCTCCATGGAAGAACTCGCAGGCTATATGAAGATGGAATTCTCCATCCCGGCCCGCGGCCTCATCGGCTTCCGTAATGAACTCCTGACCACCACCCGCGGCACAGGTATCCTCTACCATGTCTTCCAGGGCTATGCGCCATACAAGGGTGATATCCCGGGCAGAACCAGAGGCTCCCTCGTGGCTTTCGAATCCGGCACCACCACCGCATACGGTCTGAACTCCGTCCTCGACCGTGGCGAACTTTTCCTGGAACCGGGCGTCGAAGTCTATGAAGGCATGATCATCGGTGAAAATACCCGTGATCAGGATATGGATGTCAACCCATGCAAAAAGAAACATCTGACCAACACCCGTGCCTCCGGCTCTGATGATGCCATCAAGCTGCCGCCATGCCGCAAGTTCACGCTGGAAGGGGCGCTCGAATGGATCAATGATGATGAACTCGTCGAAGTCACTCCGGAAAACATCCGTATGAGAAAGATGGTTCTTTCCCGTCAGGCTAGATATAAGAGCGCCAATGTAAAGAAAAGCCAGCAGTAATCGCTGAATAAAAAAACGAACCCGCAAGGGTTCGTTTTTTTATTTGGAGGAGAAGGAGGAAAATGAGAAATGAAGAATGGTGGTGCGGCACATCATACAATGAAAGCGCTGCGGATTATTGGAATCACGCAAAATGCGTCGCCCCTTGGAGAAGGGGCAGGCCGAAGGCCAGGGATAGATTGCCTCGAAGAGGCAGATTTCTGCAGAACGATCAGTAGGCCTCTTGAGGATCACTGAAAAACGATTCACGCAGATGGGACGCTGACAACTACGTAGAATTGTGCCCTATGGGGCACTCTATCCGGCGCCTTTGGCGCGACTCCTCTCCAGGGGTCTGCTCAGCTCGCGAGGATTTCTTTCCCTCAAAATTTGAAAGCAGGGAGGAGTGGCTAGGGATTAGGGATTGGGGATTAGGAGTGACTGGTGACTGGGATTCTCCGGCATCGTCATCCCGAGCGTAGCCGAGGGATCTCTACTGCCCTGCGGGAATCAGCGTGTATGCGCCGAGGAAAAACGTTGTCTTGGTGCTGTCTCACATCAGGCAATGAGCGTTCTGCCATAGAGATTTCTCGGCTACGCTCGAAATGACGACGGCGCGAAGCGCTATCTAAAACTCTGCGGCGCTTAGATCCTTCGACTCAGTTCTCATATTTAAGATAAGCCATTTCCTAACACACGACGTTTTTCACCGCTCAGGATGACGAAATGCGCCGCACCTTCCCCGCTGAACTCGCTGAACTCGCTGAACCTGTAGAACATGTTGAACCGGTGAAACCTAACGCCAGTGGGTTGCTTGAGGATAGCCGAAAAACGATTCACGCAGATGGGACGCTGACGGCTACGTAGAGTTGTGCCCCTGCGGGGCACTCTATCCGGCGCCTTTGGCGCGACCCCTCTCCAGGGGTCTGCTCAGCTCACGAGGATTTCCTAGTCCCTAGCTACTAGTCACCAGTCCCTAATTTTTTCCATTCATCACCATCACGTCTCCCGCTTCAAGTACGGTATCTCCTTTCGGGATGATGACTTCTCCCTGTCTTAGGATGAGGACGACAAGATGACCGTGGGGGAGGTGGAGTGAGGAGAGGCTCTTCTGGTAATAGTGGCTTTTCTTCGTGACATGGATCTCCGAGAGGGCAAGACCTGTGACAGGAGCGACGCTCAAAGCGGAAAGGACGAGCGTATCTCCGGCGGAGAGTTTCGTGTCGCCATTCGGGATGATCTTCTCGGCACCGCGGGAAAGAAGGATGGCGAGCGTTTCAGGAGGGAATGCGATCTCCGAGAGTGCCTGCCCGCACCACGCATGCCCCGCGGGCAGGGTGAACTGGATGAATTGTACCGGCATCTCTTCCGTGTAGTCGGTGAAGGATTTCATGACATCGCTCTCATGATCGATCATAGAGAGCTTCTTCGCTGCGAGAGGCAGAAGCGCGCCCTGAAAGAGGATGGAAAGAAGAACGATGAAGAAGGTGACATGGAAGACGATGTCATTCACCGGCGCCTGCGTATAAGCGACGATGGCAAAGACGATGGCAGAGGCGCCGCGAAGGCCTGCGAAGGAGATCAGAGCGCTTGCGGCAGCGGGCGTCTTGAAAGGGGCAAGGAGGGCGAAGACGCCGAGGGGCCGTGCCACGAAGGTCAGGAAGAGCGCGATGAGGAAGGCAGGCCATGCGATCTCAGGGAGCTTCGATGGCGTGGAGAGAAGCCCCAGCAGGAAGAAGATCATCATGGAGAGGAGATTCGTTGCGCCATTGAAGAAATGAACGATCGAGCGCTTTCCGGGAAAATCGCTGTTTCCTAAAATGATGCCGGCAATATAGGCGGAGAGGTAGCCATTTCCATCAAGCATTGCGGGAGCGGCATAGGCAAAGATAGCGATGGCGGTCAAAAGCACCATGTCGAAGCCGCCTGCGAGATAGTCGGTCTTTTTCAGCGCCCACTTCGAGATGGCTGCGATGCCGAAGCCGAAGGCAAGCCCGAAAACGATCTGCGCTGCGAGAAGCATGAGCGTCCCCCAAAGGTCAGCGGAACCATGCATGAGAGAAATGCAGATGATCGTCATCATGTAAGCGGCGGGATCGTTACTGCCGCTCTCTACTTCTAGGAGCGAGGCGGTGTGATACTTGAGATTCAGCCTTTTCGCACGGAGGATGGAGAAGACGGATGCAGCATCCGTCGAGGCGATGACCGACCCCATGAGGAAGCTCAGAAGCCATGGTTCGCCTAGGATGAAGTGGATGAATCCGCCTGTCAAAAGGGCTGTCACGACGACGCCCGCACTCGAAAGTACGATCGCAGGGCCGGCGACAGGCTTTGCCATGGACCAGTTCGTCCCGAAGCCCCCGTAGAACATGATGAAGATGAGTGCGGTCGAGCAGATCTCTTCAGCAAAGTTGTAGTTTTCAAAAGCAATATTGACGAGACCATCCGAGCCGAAAAACATGCCGAGCAGGATAAAGGCGAGAAGCACAGGGATGCCGAGCTTGTCCGAGACACGGTTCAAAAATACACAGGCAAAGATCACTATGGCCGTCAAGAGCAGGAAAGAAGTCATAGGCGGTCTCCTTTTACAACAAGTGGAAAATCGATTTTCTTTATTGTATCGGAAAGGAAGAGAAAGAACAATGGTGGAAGCCGTTTCATGTGTATCGTCATTTCGAGCGAAGTCGAGAAATCCTCCTTGCAGACCGATAAAGGACGCGCGAAAGTAGAAAGAGGCAGCACACAGGTGTTGTTTTCTTGGGATGACGACACGGAGAAACCGTATTTTCAACAAGCGCGCGACCAACCCCGTCTCGCTGCGCTCGCCTGCCCCTTCCAAAGGAAGGGGCGAGAATGGTGAATGACGTTCCATCCCCCTAGTCCCTAGTCACCAGTTACCATTCACTCCCCAATCCCTACATTTCTTTTTTGCGCTATAATAAAGACAGGTGTAAAAACAAAAGGAGGAACCATTATGAAAGCTGATTGTGCAAACTGCCCGCATCATGCCTGCTATACCCGTGGGGCGAATTGTACGGGTGTGAAAGAAGAGGAGATCCGTAAGGCCTATACCGAAGAAGAACGGAAAATCATGGAGGCGGCGGCCTATGTCGAAGGGACATACTACAGCGACATCTGCCGTCTGCAGGAGACCGCTGAATTTGCCAAACGGATGGGCTACAAGAAGCTCGGCCTGGCCTTCTGCATCGGTCTTCATGAAGAAGCCAGGTACATCGTGAAATACTTCCGACAGCAGGGCTTCGAGGTCTACTCCCTCTGCTGCAAGAACTGTTCCTTTGCGAAGAAAAACTTCGGCTTAAAGCAGGTGCATCCGGAAGCGGAGCATGAAGCGATGTGCAATCCGAAGTTTCAGGCAAGGTTTCTGGCAGAAAAAGGCGTGGATCTCAATATCATCTGCGGTCTTTGCGTGGGACATGACACGATCTTCACATCGAATGCAGTAGGCCCCGTCACATCTCTTGTCGTGAAAGACAGACTTCTTGCGCACAATCCGCTCGGCGCGATCTACTCGAGATACTGGAGAAAGAAACTGCATATTCAGGACGAGGATGAGATATAATTTGGAGGTTCAGGGTTCAGGGTTAGTCTCGAGGGCGTGCTGCCCTTTGATGGGGAATGAGATCTTTGCTCGAATTAGGAATTAGGAATGAAGGTGGCGGTTTCGCCGAGATCCTTCGACTCAGGTCGCAGCTGTTCTGGCATTCGTTATCTCACATACGACGTTTCTAGCCGCTCAGGATGACGAAACGGGGTGATGCCCGAAAGAAGTATTCAAGTCACCAGTCATAAGTCACTTTGCGCCCCTAATCCCCAATCCCTAACTACTCACCTCTGCTTTCAAACTTGAAGTATATAGCGCGATGCACTTACTTCGATTGCTCCCTCCTTCCTTTGGAAGGAGGTGGCGCGCAGCGCCGGAGGTTGGCTAAGCTTTTAGGAACGTACTGCTAAAATGAGACGCTGCGATTCAATCAGCACTTCCCATGCTTTGCGCGACCAACCCCTTGCCCTACGGGCGTTCCCCTTCCAAGGGAAGGGGATAGATGGGCTACTCATCCCGCTTCTCCCTCCTTCCTCTGGAAGGAGGTGGCGCGTAGCGCCGGAGGTTGGCTAAGCTTTTAGAAAAGTACTGCTAAAATGAAACGCTGCGATTCAATCAGCACTTCCTAGGTTTTGCGCGGCCAACCCCTTGCCCTTCGGGCGTTCCCCTTCCAAGGGAAGGGGATAGAAGAAGTGTAACAACGCTCATCTTAAGGAAACGCCGCGGAGTATAGATGGTGGCAATGTCACTTTCGGGCATCGCCTCATATATACTCGCGGCGAAGCCGCCACCATAACCTTTGAACCTTGAACCCATCAACCTGCCCCCTGAATCATTTGACACCCGAGCGGTCTTCGCCGTACAATAGACATACTATAAAGGAGGAATAGCATGTCTGTTGTCAGCCGTTGGCTGCTTTTTTTAGTGGCTTTATGGATCCAATCCGCCGGCATCGTACTGGTGGTAAAAAGCTTTCTCGGGACTTCTCCGATCTCCAGTTTGCCCTATGTCATGAGCGAGACATTTCCTTTCACGTTCGGGGAGACGACCTTTGCGGTCAATATGGTCTTCCTTTTGGGACAGATGCTGATATTGAAAAAGAAATTCCCGAAGGTGCAGCTGCTGCAGGCGCCCATGACGATGATTTTTGCTGCCTTCATCGACCTCTGTATGCAGGCTTTCGGAAACATCACGCCGGACGCTTACTGGCAAAAGCTCATCACTCTTTTCCTTGGTGCGTCTATGGTTTCTCTGGGGGTGGCACTTCAGGGCATCGCGGACGTCCTGAAGCTTCCGGGGGAGGGACTGGTCTATACTGTTTCAGATACCTATCACCTAGACTTCGGCAAGGTCAAGATCGCAAACGATGGGATCCTCGTGACGCTCGCCATCTGTCTCTCCTATGTGGAAATCGGGAGCATCGAGGGCGTCCGTGAAGGCACGCTGATTTCCGTCTTCATCACCGGCATCATCGCCCGCTTCTTCCTTCGCCACCTGAGCGGCTGGGAAGAGGGGAGACGTGTGCTGAGGATCAGTTAGAAGGGAAATTTTCAGGTCAGCAAGGTGTGGTGCACTATTTCATCGTTAAATAAAAAGAGATTCCGAAAAATCGGAATCTCTTTTTGCTTGCGGGAAACTATTTCAATTCAACAGTAGAAGACAGTTTGCTTTCTTTCTCCGCTTCCTCGTCCTTGCCTACACAGTAGGAGGCGAAGAGGGAGCCGGACACATTATGCCAGACGGAGAAAATGGCGCCCGCGATGCCGCCGGCCGCTGTGAAGTACATGAGAGCCAGCGTGGAAGCCAGACCGGAATTCTGCATGCCGACCTCGATGGTCATAGCGCGGGTCTGTGCCTTATTGAGACCGAAGCGGCGGGCGCAGACATGGCCGAGCAGCATGCCGCAGAGGTTATGCAGTATGACGACGGCGAGGATCACAAGACCGTTGTCAAGGATGGTGCGGCCGGAGAGGGAGACCACGCAGCCGACCGTGATGATGACGACCAGCGCTGAGAACATCGGCATGATCGTATTCACCTTCTTCACCTGACGCGGGAAGAAATAGTTGATGCCGACACCGATGAGCAGCGGCAGGAGCACCATCTTCACGATGGACATCATCATGGACATGAAATCGATATCGACCCAGGCACCGGCAATGAGCCACACCAGGAATGGCGTGACAAATGGCGCAAGGATGGTATTCACCATCGTCATGGATACAGAAAGAGCGACGTCGGCTTTGGCGATGTAGGAAATGACATTCGAAGCCGTGCCGCCGGGGCAGCAGCCGACCAGGACGACGCCGATCGCGATTTCCGGCGGAAGGGCGAAGAGATGAATCAGTGCGAAAGCAGCGGCAGGCATGATGATGAACTGCAGCACCGTGCCGATCGCTACATTCTTCGGCTGCTTGAATACATTCTTGAAATCACCGGGGGTGAGGCTCATGCCCATGCCGAACATGATGATACCGAGCAGCGTCGGGATCTTCGGGGCGAATGGCTTCATCACTTCCGGCCAGAAAATACTGAAAATGCCGATCAGCACGACGCCGATGGACATGTATTTCGTGCAAAAACGAACGATGAGAGAAAGCATTAGTACGGCTCCTTTTCCAAAAGGGTTCAGGGTTCAGGGTTGTGGTGGCGGCTTCGCCGAGATCCTTCGAC
>OCSG01001044.1_pt1 | contig 19509 bp, 21 predicted proteins | sample 1538831 | NCBI WGS metagenome assembly OCSG01 (sample SAMN04571729, study PRJEB22368) | human gut metagenome | biome: human gut; material: stool | host: Homo sapiens | place: Luxembourg | collected 2012-09-20 | reverse complement strand
TGTGAAAATAGGAGGTGAATGCCTTTTATGATTAGCATTTACCTCCTACCCGATTGTGGAGGAGTGGCGAGGGTGGTGCTTGTGTAACGACCGTTAAACTCGCTAAGTGATGTTAAATTATTCTAGGCTCTGTGGTTTAAGCCATAACTTTGCGGCTTCTTTCCAAATAGGTATAACGAATTGATTGTATTCATGGTATGAGTAACTTGAAAAATGGAAGCACTGCCGAGAAGCGCTGCAACCGTATGGGGTGGATTGGAATGCTCGTCACGCTGGGCATTGTCTTTGGCGACATTGGCACGTCGCCTCTCTATGTGATGAAGGCCATCCTCCATGTGGGCCAAAGGGTGGACGAACCGATGATCTTGGGTGCGCTGTCTTGCATCATCTGGACGCTTACCCTGCAGACTACCGTCAAGTATGTCCTCGTGGCCCTGCGGGCGGACAACCATGGCGAGGGAGGCATTCTGGCGCTCTACGCCCTGCTGCGTCGCCACAAGAGAAAGTGGATCTATCTGCTGGCCCTTATGGGAGCAGGTACCTTGCTGGCCGACGGCATCATCACGCCTGCCATCACCGTGACCACGGCCATCGAGGGTTTGGAGAGCGTCAGTCCACATCTGCCCGTCCTCCCCATCACCCTGGCCATCATCACCGTCGTCTTCTTCGTGCAGCGCTTCGGCACGGAGAGCATCGGCAAGTCGTTTGGTGGCTTCATGCTGCTGTGGTTTCTCCTGCTGGGTGTGGTCGGCACGATCAGCCTCGTCTCCTATCCGCAGGTGATCCGGGCGCTCAATCCCTATTATGCTCTGCGGCTGCTGGCGACGTCGCCCGAGTGGTTTCTCGTCTTGGGCGCGGTGTTTCTCTGTACTACGGGTGCGGAGGCGCTCTATTCCGACTTGGGACATTGTGGTAGGCGAAACATCACCGTGAGTTGGGCCTTTGTCAAGACGATGCTCATCCTCAACTATCTCGGGCAGGGAGCGTGGATCCTCTGCCATGCCGACGTGGCGGCTTCGGTCAATCCGTTCTATGCCATCATGCCTCAAGGCTTGCTGATCTTCTCCATCGTGATGGCTACAGGGGCAGCCATCGTGGCAAGCCAGGCCCTCATCAGTGGCACGTTCTCCATCTTGAGCGAGGCGATGAACCTCGACTTCTGGCCTCGGATGCGCATCAAGCATCCCACTCATGTCAAGGGCCAGCTGTTTATCCCTGCGGTCAATATGGCCATGTATATCGGTGTGGTGCTGATCCTCCTCCTCTTTCGCGACTCCTCCCACATGGAGGCCGCCTACGGACTTGCCATCACCATCACGATGCTGATGACCACCTTGCTCCTGGGCTTCTACCTGCGCCAAAGGGGCGTGTCGCGCATCCTCTGCATGGTCTTTGTCGGCAGCTACTGTGTCATAGAGGGCATCTTCCTGGCCGCCAACCTCTCCAAGTTTCTTGCCGGAGGATGGTGTACGTTGCTCATCGCGGGCGTTCTTTTCTGCATGATGCTGGTGTGGGTGCGTGCCAAACGTATTCGCCGTCAGCATATCTCCAGCAAGCCGCTGAGCGACTACTATCAGATCATCTCCGACATCAAGGCCGACGATCGCATACCCAAGTATGCCTCCAACCTGGTCTATGTCAACCATACGGGAAAGGAGAGTACCGTGGACGACAAACTGATCTATTCCATCATCAACAAGCAGCCGAAGCGTGCCGACCACTATTGGCTCATCAACCTGGAGTATGTGGATGCGCCCGATACGCTGGAGTATAGTTGCAGCACGCTGGTGGAGGACACGCTCTATAGCGTGACGATGCGTATCGGTTTCCGCATAGAGCCTCGTGTGAGTCTCTATCTGCGCCAGGTCGTCGAGGACTTGGTGGCAGAGGGCAGGGTGGATCTGACCAGCTGCTACCCCTCCTTGCGGCGCTATGGTGTGGCGGGCGACTTCCGCTTCATCATCATCCATCGCGTCTATTATCCCGAAGACTCGTTCGACCGTCGCCACAACCTCTTGATGAGTCTCTATGCGCTCATAGGCAAGATCAGCATCGACGAGCCCAAGGCGCTCGGTCTCGACACCTCGGTCGTGGTGGTGGAGCGCGTGCCCCTGATTCTCTCTCGCAGGGAAGGCCACGTCCGTCGCATTGTCCCAGCCTTGCCCGAGGGGGAATAGACGGGGCGTGCGAGGCGTTTGTCTTGTCGGTATATGCTTTGGGGGCTGTGCCAAAACCAATGGTTTGACACAGCCCCCAAAAGATAAAGTCGTCAGGTCGTTGCGTGGCGTGAAGAAAGACGCCTCAGCGTCCTACTTCGTCTTGGTGAGCACATACAGTTTGGCCGTCTCTCCCTCGGGCTCGTTGCCCAGCGAGTCGGTCATGACGACGTGCTGGTCATCCTTCACCTTGTAGTAGGTCTGCTCGCCGCTCGACGGGCGTTCGAGCACCAGTACCTTGCCGTCGAGCACGCGCAGCACGCCGCTGGCCTCGTCGTGGCCGTCCTTGCGCTCCAGGTAGTCCTGCGTCAGCTGGTAGGTGCTGTCGGCATGGATGGTGAGCACGGTCTTGATGCCCGGGCAGTCGGCGGCAGGGAGGGTGCCCTCATAGGTGCCGGCGATGGAAGCCAGGTCCATGCTGTCGATAGAGGCCGTGTCTTGGGCCACGCTGGTGGTGTCGTTGTCCGCAGTCTTTGGTGCGGTCTTCTGGTCTGTACAGGAGGACATCAGCGCCATGGCGGCGAGTCCCCAAATCATCCAATTCTTTTTCATACTTCTCGTTTTGATAACAAACTTATTTTGTCTATAGAGCGGCATCATCCGCTATGGCTTGCAAAAGTAAGTAAAACTTTTGGCATGGATGAAGAATCTCAGAAAAAACATCATCCCTGTAGATTTTTGGTGAAATGGCGATATTTCCATATTGCCAAATATTTTGCCAACTTTCTGCTAAACCCAATTACTCCTCATGCCATTATGAATCTCATGTGGATGTCACTTGGCCGCATGATGGTCGTTCAGGAAACTGCTCACGTCCTTGACGGCTTCTTCAAAGGCTGTGGGCTGTCCTGGGACTGTTATGAATAGATGGGTGGCGGTGGGATAGACGCGGTAGATGACGGGTCTGCCAAGGTTGTGGAGGCGCTGGACAAGTTCTGCAGTTTGGTCCAGGAGAATGTCGTGGCCTGCCGATATGAATAGCGCGGGCGGCAACGTTTTCAATGCGTCGTCATCACACAGGCCTACCGACACGAGCGGGTTGCGTTCCTGACGATTGGCATAGGCTTCGTTGAACGCTTCGAGGAGCTCCGCATCGTTGCCATACCCCTTGGCATACTTTTCCCAAGAAGGAGTCCTCTCGGTGAAGAGTTTGGTCACGGGATAAATCGGTATCACTTTGCAAATGCCCGGTGCTGACATGGCGGTCGCCAATGCCAGGTTGCCCCCAGCACTGTCTCCTCCTACGGCTATCAGCGTGGTGTCGCCTCCCCAGTCGGCCGCGTGTTCTTGCAGGTAACGTACTGCCCTTTGACAATCTTCGAGTGCGGCAGGGTAGGGGTGGGTAGGTGCCAGACGATAGTCTAATGCTGCCACCAGGCAGTCGGCCTCCAGGGCTACAGCGGCACAGAACCGCGCGCAACTGTTGATGCTGCCAAAGCACCATCCACCGCCATGGAGGTAGAGCAGGATGGGGTGCTTGCGGTCAGTCTCATGCTTGGGAGAGAAGAGACAGATGTTCTCTCTCGGATAGAAAGTCTTGACGCCTTCCGGCAAAGTAGGCGGCTGGTTTCGGCTCTGCCTTATCTGCTGTAGTTCGGTGTCATTGCCTTCCATTGCTTTCCTTACGGCCATCATCTGTATATGCTGCAGTCCTGGCTTCATATTGGCCAAGAAGTCCTGCTCCTCCTCCAACATCTTTTGCTGGCGGATCGAGTCGGGACAAGCAGCCCGACAGGTGAGAGTTGACACGAGTATCATGACTGACGTTAGAAGTATAAGTGATCCTTTTGTCATTTTCAAATCTTTCTTTTCTTCAAATCTTTCTTTTCTTCATCCATTTCTTCATCACCCGGTGATTGCCGTGGTTACCACCTTCGTAAATCTTTGTGGATGGTTCACCCGGTGGGCCTGAATGATGTCTGCAAAAGTAAGAATAAAAAATGGAAGCGCAAAAATCAAAGCAACACAATTGACCAGGTGGTAGCCTTTAGTTACCCTCCCTGCCACTCATAAGTTATCATCGAAGTCGGTCTTAAGTTACCATCGGGAAGGTGGCTATCTTAGGGTCAAAACCAGCAGAGCTTCAGGATAAAAAACTGGTAGGACACACTTGCGCTGATAGAATCTCCATGCTTTTCGCCCTCTATATACATAGACGTCGAGCAGCGACTACGAATATAAAGATCGTCAACGAAAACGAATATAAACGTCGTGCAACGACTACGGACATAAACATCGTACAACGAAAACGAAAAACGGAGGACGCAAAGATGGATAGAACAACAGCCGAAAAGGAATGGCTCCGCCGCATCAGTGGCGGAAGGCCAGTGGCTCCCCAGGGAAAGCCGACGAGCGACCAGACGAGCGATCAGTCAAGCAGCAAGCCCAGGCCCAAGCCTCAGCCGACGGCCAAGAAGCATGGCAATGGCTTTGGCGACATTGCCGGCATGGAGGACCTGAAGCAGCGGGTCAAGGAGGGCTTCATCAATGTGCTCCAACATCGTGATCTGGCCGACGCCTACGGCATCCGTCCTCCCTCTATGCTCTTCTATGGACCTGCGGGATGTGGCAAGACGTTCTTTGCCGAGAAAATGGCTGAGGAGGTCGGCATCCACTTTATCAAGGTCGTCCCGGACGATTTGGCCAGCACCATGGTGCACGGCACGCAGGAGAAGATCGGCGAGGTCTTCAAGAATGCGGAGAGACACGCGCCGGCATTGCTCTTCTTTGACGAGTTTGACGCCATGGTGCCGCGTCGCACAGGAAACGAAAACAACCAGCACTACGACAGCGAGGTGAACGAGTTTCTCTGTATGCTCAACCATGCTTCCGACAAAGGGGTCTATGTCCTTGCCGCCACCAACCATCCCGAGCGCATCGACAAGGCCGTGCTGAGGACGGGACGCATCGACGAACTGGTCTATGTGGACATGCCCGACCACGAGGCCCGCAAGAGTTTGTTTGCCCTGGAACTGGCCAAGTTGCCAAGGGAAGAGGACATAGACATGGACCGGCTTGCCCACATGACGCAAGGCTACAACTGCAGCGACATCAACTATATCGTGAAGTCGGCAGCGCGCAAGAAGTTCAACGAGGCGATAGGCTGCGGAGAGCATACGCTGCAGAATATCACCCAGAAGCAGCTCGAAGAGATCATCTCTGGGCGCAGCCCCTCGGTCAGCAGTCGCGACCTGCGCGAATACCAGCGCGTCCACAGGGAGTTTTCGCCCAAGGACAAGGGCGGTCAGCCGGCCAGCATCGGATTTCGATAACAACAACGTATAACCCATCAATGTAAACGATTATGAAAGAAAAAATCTTAGAGGCTTTTGCCCGTCTTGGTTTCTGCTTGGAGAAGAGCGACGACGTCGGCTATGAGTTTGAGTATGAAGGCATGACGCTTCTCTATCTGTGCAACGAGGACGACGAAGACTTCCTGACCATTGCGCTCCCAGGCTTCTATGAATACGACGAGGAGAATGTCGCCACATATTGTGCTCTCTCGGAGAAGATCAACGCCTCGCTGAAATATGTCAAGGCGTTCACCCCGGGCCATAGCATGTGGCTCTGCTACGAGCGCGAGCTCTTCGGCGGCGAGGACCTGGAGGCCTTGATCTCTCGGATGATTGCCCATCTGGAGGCTGGCGTGGTCTTCGCCAGCAAGGCGGTGAAGGCCATCGAGGAGCAGTTCGCCGATAGCGACGATACGAGCGAGGGCTGCGAGGAACTGACGGACGACAACGAATCATAACTGGAGGACATTCTTATGGACAAAAGATCAATGGTCATCAGCGTGCTGGAAGACATGGGCTACCAGCCGCGGGTGGATAGCGACGGCGACGTGTTGTTTCGCTTTCAGATGAAGCACCTCTATGTGCTTGCCACCCAGCAGGAGGAAACTCCCTTCCTCGTGGTCATGCTGCCGCAGTTTTACGAGATGAGCGAAGGCGAGGAGATCAAGGTCCTCACTCTCTGCAACAAACTCACGCGAGAGGTGAGGCTGGCAAAGATCTACATAGATACCAACCTCACGGAGGTCACGGCCAGTTGCGAGTTCTTCTACAGCGATGAGGCTTCCCTGCGTTTGCAACTGGAGCATTCGTTGGTAATACTGGGCCGGGTACGCTCCGTTTTCCGCCAGGCGCTGGTAGAGTTCGAAGAGTAATTGGGATTATATATATAGTGGTAGGGTGGGTGCGCTTGTCGGGCCCGCCCTATTAACGTTTAACGTTTTTGTTTTCGCCTCTCCGCTTAGACCTCTCTGTTTTGACGTTTTTGTTGAGGCTTGAGAACGAAGCCACGTTATCGCAGGATAGCGTTTATAATGATTCCAACTGCTCTTGTTGCATGGACTCATATCGTTTAACGTTTTCGATATCGGGTGTGCCTTGTCGAGGAGGCCTCATGGAAGTCAGCCTATTGCTTTCCGTTAAAGATGACGGAGAGCGAATGCGTGGCAGAACTGTTCAAGAGGTATGCTGAAATAGCAAAGTAGAAGCCATGTAAAAGAAGGATGCTTTTATCCCACAAACAACAATAAATAATACGAGGCGTAGCTTGCAATTAAGTTACCCCTCGCTTTTAGTTTTTCCTGTTAATCCAAATCTGTAATAACAAGTTTGCCATTCTCATCCACATATCCCCAAAACTCACCCTTTCGAACTGCAGCACGTCCCTCACTATAAGGACACACCTCATCATATTCTAAAAGCTTATTTTCGTTATTCATATTCTTCTTTTTAAACTCTAAACACCATACCTTCATTACAAGCCTCAGCATTTGGAAAAATTGATTTCACCTCTTGTTCAAACTGTTGCTCATCATCGTACCTTATAGAGTAATGACCGATAATCAATTTTCTGGCATTGGCACTTTTCGCGATGTTTGCGGCTTGATGGGTTGTACTATGAAAAGCATTTATTGCTCGATTCTCGTCATTAGCAAGAAATGTAGTCTCATGGTAAAGCAAATCAACATCTTTTAATTGAGACACCATAGATGGATTATAAGCTGTATCACTGCAATAAGCGTAACTTCGGGGAACAAACTCACTTGGAGCTGTCAATTCTTTATTGGAAATCAATGTTCCGTCAGGAAGTATGTAGTCATTACCACTCTTTATCAACTTGAAATCACGTTTTGGAATGTCGTATGACAGGCATTTCTCTGGCAAGAGTATCCGTTTCTTTGGCTTTTCCCTAAATAAGAAACCACAGCACGGAATGCCGTGTTTTAAGGGGATAGTTTCTATCTCCATCTCTTCGTCTTCATATATTTTTTGATTAGAATTGCCCATAAACGTGTTGATATTTACATTGAAAGGTATGTGGCAAAGTTCTTTCAACATTAACATCAGAATGTCTTTCAAATCTTCTGGTACGAAAACATTGATGTCCTTTGTCCTACCCAGCATCAAGTTCAGTGAAGAAAGCAAAGGCACAAGACCAAAGAAGTGGTCGCCATGAGCATGACTGATAAATATATTGTCCATATTCGTCAATTTTATGCCAGACTTCCATACCTGTGTCTGTGTTCCTTCACCACAATCCACCATAAACAACTTATCATGCACATTGACAAGTTGTGAGTTTGTCATGTGTCTGCCAATAGGTATGGCAGCTCCACAACCCAATATGTTCACTTCAAACTTTTCCATTTTCAGTTCTTCTATATTTGTTGTCGTTTATATCAACAGAGAAACCAATCATAACTAATAGGTTCAGGCCTATTTGAGTATTAGCTCCATCGTTTATATCTCTTATATATTTAAAGTCATCTCCCCATTTGCCTAGCTCTACATTATCTGTAAAATTCCTAAGACTATCTAAAATATCGCCCATTAACATATCGCGTCCATCGCTTGGCAAATTGTAGTCCTTATCAAAGAACCAACGATACCATATTTTCGAGTCTGTGATTTTGTAAAAGACTAAAATATATGATGTGAATCCTGCGTAACAAAGAAGATGTGTTGCCTCTTGCTCAATCCTTTCATAAAGCCCTATACCTTCCACTATTTCCTCATTAGTAATATTTTCAAGAAGAATACCTCTGACACTTACAGATGTGTTCCATAATTCATGCCACTCATTGGGACTGTTTACCCAATCATGATAATTAACGTATTCCTTAATCTTATTTTCATCAATAATCATAACACAAAAATTAAAATGTCATTATTCAATATCCATTAATCTTACACTTCAACGTCCCTACACCCTGTCGGATATTATATCAACTTTCTTCAGAAAACGTGATATTTTTTTCACAAGCGTTTTTGATGGATATGCCACCTTGGGCTTACCACTTCTTCGGGAGATGTGGCTATATTGACTGAATATGCCAAAAGCATTGTGCGTGACGAAAATGTTTCGCCATGCGCCCTTTCTCGTCAACTGATTCCATATAGCCAGCATAATGTTTTTTGTATTCATAGTCTTTCCTTTTATCTCGTTTATGATAATAAGGAGAGGAAAGTAACCTCTAATCTATCACTCCATTGTCCCCCATCCTCCAACACATTCTTTATATGTCGTGAGATAGTGGACTTATTGCGCTGAAACCACTCTGCTCTCAGTCAAATATACGTTTTTTCTCTGACATGACGCTCTATGAAGCGCGGATAATGATATTTTCCCCCTGTTCTTTTGGAAACTTTATTTTTAATGGCTATCTTTGTATCTATTATATGTGATGACGCTATGATAAGGAAAAGGCTATGGGCCGGTTTGGTCGCGCTGTGTGTTTCTGTGGCCTCATGGGGACAGGCTGTGGATAGTTGTTACTACTCGGACGGCAGGGCCATGGTGCCCGTCGAGGAGGGGGCGGAGGCGCAGGGGTTCTTCACCGAGCATGCTCCCGACGGACTGTTGCGGGAGGAGTGTGACAAGGTGTATGATCCCAGCTCGCCCTGCAACAAGGATATGGGCGACCATCACTTCAAGGGCTTCCTCGAACTGTACAACCTGGTGCCTGTCAAGCGCACCAGCTACCTCTTCAGCAACTATTCGGGTGCCGACGACGAGGGGAGCATGGAGCGACGCTTTCGCATGACCATTCCCTATTTCCAGAAAAACCACATCGTGCCCCTTGAGCCGCGGGAAGAGACCGTGGTGAAGGACGTGAAAAACTACGCCACATTCTTTGCCGTGGGCAAGAATCGCGTGGGCTACAAGACCGTCGTCTCGTTCGACGACCGATACATGATAGCCATACTGGGCTTCGTGCGCTTCGACGGCCTGTGGTTTCTCACGGAGTCGCACGTCGGCTTCTTAGACTACCCAGAGTGAAAATGTCAACTCTTCGTTCGCTGATGATCATGTCGAGGGTTGTAGAAAGCCACTTGGTGCACCTGTGTTTTTCCTTCAATAGCACCATGTTTAGTGGTTGTTGCAAAAAATGCAACAACCACGTTTGCGTCAAGTTCGCCATCCTCTCGTCCCTTTGTCCGTGAAAATCACTTGGCGTTGTTGTTGTCCGCATACCTCTTGCGGCTCGTCATGATCCCACTCATGTTTTCCACCGACCAGTTCACCAGCTGGTTGAGCAGCGGCATGAGGGATTCTCCACGCTCTGTGAGGGCGTATTCCACGCGGGGCGGTATCTCTGAGTAAGCCGTGCGGCTCACCAAGCCATCAGCCTCCAGCTCCTTGAGGGTTGAGGCCAGCATCTTCTGCGACACGTCAGGGATGGCTTGGCACAGATCTTTGAATCGCATCTGCCTATGGCTGTCTTGCAGCGCAAGCAGGATGAGCAGTGACCAGCGGTCGCCGATGCGCGCGAGCACATTGCGGATGGGACACTGCGGAAAGACGGGGTCGGTAACTTGTTTTTTGATCATATATGATAATAACGCAAATGCCATCCTCTTATTGTCAAGAGGATGGCTGATGGATAAAATCCGTGTCGTGGAGCGTATGGACGACACGATCCGATTACCACTCCACCTGGTCCTGCAGGATCACGCCGTCTGTGGCGTCCTCGGCAGAGAAGGTGGCGCCACGATACTGCACGCAGAGCACAACCAGCGGTTCGCTGCCATTGTTGTGGATGGTGCGCTTGCCGGCAGGAGCTACACGCACGACGCTTCCCTCCTGGAGGGGGATGTTGACGCCGTCAACCTGGTATTCTCCTTTGCCGCTGAGCACGAAGTAGAGCTCCTCGTGGTTCTTGTGGGTGTGGTAGAAGCCTCCCTCTTGTCCAGGCTGATAGATCTGGAAAGAGAAATCTCCACCTGTGGCTCCCACGGCCTGGCCGCCAAAGACCTTGCCGGGAATCTTGATGTCGCCCAACTGGAGCACGTACCCTCCCAGATCATTCAACTTGCCGAAATCACAGGCAGTGAAATTCTTGCCTTCTGCAATCTTCTTCATCTCTTTCATCTTTTCTGTTGTTTAAATGTGAGTTACTTTCTTTTTGTTTGTGGTTGCAAAATTAGGCAGAAATCTCCATTCCTCCAAGAACGCACCGCTGCGTAAGTCACTTACGCACGCGTTAGTAATATTGAAAATCAGCGGCTTTCCAAAAGTAAGTTTATGGTCATTTAACAGTTTTGGCTGGATCACTTCTTGCGTAAATCTGCACTTGCTTGTTGAATTCACGTCTTCAGATAGTTGACGATTTATCCTAAGATACTTTTTGGCTTACCGTGTTCTGTACAAATGACTTCGACCGACTTAGACCCCATCTATCCACCAGTGGACCAACGTCCGTGTAATCCTTACAGCAACATGACCAACCTTCACGGAATAAGAGGTTCATTAGTCTCAAAGAACAATTACTTGTACGGCCTCACGTCGCAATACGGATGCAAAGATACGACTTTTGTTTGGATTATCATAAAGTGATTATCATAAAATGATAATGAGATTGGGAGGTGACAACTTTCTGCTTTAACCCAAGTTTGATCCCTCACTAAAGGTTTTTCTTGCTAGCCAACGTTTTACGATTCTCATTTGCGCCGCTGTGTACTACAAACTTTTTTCTAACGAAAAAGAGACAATCTGCAAGAGCTTTTAGGGATAATATCCACTAAAGCTACTTACAGATTGTCTCACTACTAACCGGATTGCTTAACGCAACTAAAACTACATTTATTCAGAATATTTCATTCAATCTTCAAAGTCTTCGTCATCCCAAAGACAGCAGATGCGACCAGTCTGTCCGTCATCATTTTCCTCATCAAAGAGAGAAGGGTCATATTTTTTGACAAACCCCATTCCTATCTGTCCACCTTCACGCCCGCTTCCACTAAGAAGAAGAGGCTCGATTCTAACTTTATACACCTTGACTTCCGGTTTTATATAACTTTTCATATTTTCTTGGTTTTTTATTTGATAAATTTCTTTCCATTATGAATATACACTCCTTTGACAGGACGTGACACCTTTACTCCCTGAAGGGTATAGAACGATGCGTCGCCGTCTGTACTATTCGGCTTGACTTCTGTTACAGTAGTAGTGCTTCCGCCATCATCTTCGTCATCGAAGACAATAGCCATCTTGGCAAGCGACGGATTCTTCGGGTCGTCCGTCTCATTTCCGAGGAACTGTCCGTTAAAGTCGATATACCCGAACTGCGCTCCTGCTCCATCGTCTATAACAGCATTTGCCGGAATACTCAGGTAAGCCTTGTTTGCGCCGCTTTGACCATCCTGCGTAAGGCGGAAGAAACCGATATAGTCCTCTCCGGTCCGATTCTCCTTGTAATAGTTTGTGGAATGGAAGTTTGCAAGGCCGAAGAAGCGGTGGAGTATTTTTCCATCAGCATCGGTATCAGCATTTCCAAGTTTGTCGATAGCCATGACTGTCGGCTGGAGATAGTTGTTCCACTTATCACCTTTAGCTACATAATCGTCTGCCTTTGTCCACAACGCTTCATAATTATTATCAGGAAGAAGATCATCCGTTTTCTCTTTCAAATAGAAATCCACTTTAGCGTAGTCTTTGTAGCCGTCCGCAGGCACCTCGTCCGCAGGCACCTCACCCACGAGCACTACTCCCATGTTTGCCGGAATATACTTGAGTTGACGAAGATAAACAGTACCCTGTGATTGTGGGTCTTTTGCATTCCCCGGTTTTCCGTACTTATATGCCGCATACACCTTCACATTGTCTTTTGCGGGTTCCATTGCAACACTGTTGCTATACGTACGGATAAATTTTCCTACGCAATAGGTGAAAGGCATCTTGACGACTTTTGTTCCTGATATGGTGTAGTAGGATACATCCTTTCCGTCCTTGTCGAGCTCAGGGTAAAACTTTATCCTCCAGATTCCTGCGGGACGGTTCCAGAGGATATCCTTCTGATTAGGAGTTGTGCTTCCGAAGCCCTTCTCATCCTCTCTCGCCGTTTTATGGAACTGCACGTCGTTCGGATCGTCAGCCATACAAGAGTGATTGTCATCATCGGTGGCATCATAAGGATGTCTTGCAAATCCGGTATTGCTTGAAATATTGCCGTCCGTCTCGCCCCGGTTCTGGTCTGCGTCATGGTTGGCAACAAACCTGAAATAATGCGGGGTGGCGTATTTTTCGTCTATGGTAGATATCGTCAGCGAGAAGCAATGCTCGTTGGCATCATACTCCATGTCTCCTGCGGTAGAAGCATAGTTCCATTTGCGCGTCGCTGCATTATAAGTTCCTTCCACAGCATCGCCTATCATGGACATTTTTGTTATATGGAAGTCGTCATCGTTAGCGCCACCTTCCATTACACGTATACTGCCCGACAGACCGTAACTGCCGTCTTGTGCCGACAGACCGTTGTCTCCACGGGTCGGGTTATACTGTATTCTTTTTATACCGTGCAGATGAAGGGTGAAAGGTTTCTGGTTAGTCCATACCTTGTCGTGTTTATCGTCATGACTATAGGGATATCCTCCGTTGCCGAGGAAGAAGAGTTTATCGTGAGTTCCGGAATCGTTGCCTACGCTCTTTGTGGCATGAATATTCGGCGTTGCCTTTTTTGCCTGATCAAGTATCTCTTGAGTGGTTACGGTATTCACAATAAAATCGATTGCCCAATAGCTGTTGGAACCATCAAAATAGAGCGAAGCCTCAACATCGTTGTCGAATGCGCCCTCATTTCCACCACCTATACGCTCATCATAGAGCGGCTGCGCCGTAGCCCCTTCCATGTTGCCAATAAGATAGGTCACACATCTCGTAGCATCATGCTTCACCTGCCAGTCGGAGGGGTTTCCGTCTTTGTCAAGCGTAAAGCTGAAGGTATACATGCCATCGTCGTCTGTCACTCCGTCATTGCGGGTCACGAGATTCCAGTAGTTGCCGTCCTCTGCTAATGTTGCGGAGCCTTTAAGGGAAGTGCAGTCTGCCGTAGGTGTTCCCATAGTTCCCACAGCTTCGTTTGTTAACGGCAATGCGCTGGCATTATCCTTTGCACCGTGCAGGTTGAATACCTCGCCCGGTCCGTAAACCATCTTATTGTCATACTCGTCAACAGCAAGGATCTGTGCATGTGCCGTGAGGCATGCCGGGATGCTGAACGCATAGCTCTTGTCTTTTTGCTCTTCGAATTTGAAATACACATGGTTTGTATAGTCTATCGTTTCGCCGTCGCCTCCCGGATTATATTCTCCACCTTTATTATATGGCGAGAAGAAATTGCCCACGAGATAGTAACCCGGTTCGACATCTGTTGCAGGCCGTACAACAGGTTCACCGCTTCCTCCTGCGGAAGTTTTCTTTCCTTCTATCCATACGCGGTGCGTCGAGCCATCCGTGATGTCTACATTAACCGTGAGATATTCATATTCGCCCGCCGTATAGCTTACTTTCCAGGCATTGCTGCTTCCATAGCAGTCGCTTTCTATAGAATAAGAGGTGGGATCTTGTGTTCCTTCCTCGTTTATCTTCAGCTGATCACCATTGACTTTAGGCTGCATCTGATTACCCCCCCCTGACATTCCGATACGGAACCAGAATCCCGTTTCGGGCATGGAAGTGATTTTAAGGGAATACACATTGTCGCCATAAGAAGTGTTCGGAGCAAGCTGATGGTTGCTTGGCACTTCATAATTACCAACGACGCCGTTGATTTTTTCGGCTGTAAGCAGATATACATCTGCCGCCTTCATCTCCAACATTGCCCCAAGCATCAACAAAAGGGCAAATAGGCATTTAGTTGACTTTTTCATCTTTTCAGAATTATTGCGTTAGTTATAAATATGCTACGTTTTATGTTTTTAGAGCAGGTCCTGCACATTATGCTGGACCAAGACTGTTCTCGTTCTTTGTGTTATTTTCGACCGCAAATGTATGAACTTTTGCATTACGCTATATTAGGGAAAATGGAAAAGATGGGGAAAAAGCTTTGCAAACGTTTGCAAAACCATCGTCTCAACTCTCTGAATAATGCAAGATTTCCAATGAGTTATGCCGTACTGAATCTAACTTTCTGCTATGTATATGCCATAAGCAAATCGTTGCAGATGGTTTGTATGAAATGATATAGAATTACCTTTGGGGATCTTAACCGCAAATGGATGGACAAAGAGGATCTGAACGGCGGTGAGGAGTTGCTTAAACGCACCTTCGTTCACGGCAGGTATGGCCAGAAGGTCATCACAACCTCGATATCATTGCCGAACGTTGTGGCTTCGACTTAAAGAATCATCACAATGCACTTGCGGATGCAGAAGCTTGTGCTGATCCAATCTCGAAGATTTGATTATAGCAAGCATTCTTCAAGCAAAAGAAATAATGGTATGATTTTATATCGTATCATTATTTTTTGCGCCTGTGCCCATGGATGGCATAGTCTCTCCTTAACTTTGTACCAGATTTAGAAACAAGGAAATAATTACGATTATGAAAATTGAAAATGAAGAAATCAAGATCTCCAGTTATGGACTTCATGAAATGGAGGAGAGCGCAACTCAGATTAGCATCAAAGGTGAAGAAGAGATGTCCAGCGAACTAATAGGAGAAGGGTTGGAGTTCATAGGCATCAATGAATGGAGTAACCTCCTAACAAATGGGATAAATATGAATGATATAGCATTAAAGTATGTACAATTGCTTGCTGCCGATCACGTTAGTGAGCTAATGATAAATCAACTTCGTTTGGATGGTATATATACTATTCAAAATAGCCCGGTTATACGTGTCAATATAGTGCTGGTATCAACAGAGACTGGTGTTGGCAATGTTCTGAAAGTGGTGCAGGAGCATCAGTCAGATAGGAGGAATGTTGTTATAAAAATCACTTCAGAGATCAGTATACCCGATGAACCGCACATTGATGCCATATTGGAATTTCAGCAAGGAAGTAAGCCTTATCCAGAATTGAAGAGATTCCTTCGACTGTACAAGGAGAATGTGGAGAAACGTAGTTTACTCTGTTATGATTTCCGTGACTTCTTTATGCTGATAAGAGGACGGAACGTGATTTCGATTGTCTCCTATGAATATAGAGAAAATATCACTGAAGCTTTAGACCAACTAAAATTGGTCAAGACACACGAAGGTGTAAGATATCTTCTGTATTTTTCAGTCGATAAATGTGACAACGTCGAGATAGGTAACAGACAGGCTTCCATTCGTGACTTTATGGATGCCTTTCCGTGTGAGAACATTACATATTGGAACATCGGAGAGTCTTCTTCACAAATCGTAGCATTGTTTGCTTCAATACCTATAGAATAATGAAAGGAAATATCAAGCAGGGGCAAGAGCTGGAAGCCCTAATCAATCAAATTACGTCCATCCCGATGACCGTAGCCATCAAAGAGGAAGATCTTGACTATCTTCATCAGGCTAAGGCCATATTGAAAAGGAGAATCCATTCCTTTCCCAAGGATGACGAACCTCGTGTAGATTCAGTCATAAGGGAACTTGAGGACTTTGGAAACATTGACTACAGTCAATATGACAGAATCGTTATCCAGATTGTTACGTCGTCGGCATATCCCTTAATGATGAATGAGCTCAACCGGTTAGTGTCATTGATCGACGGCAAGTTTTCTCAAGCAGGAGTCTTGTGGGGTATCGGCACTGATAATAAGCTGGGAGACAAGATCCTCTTGCAGTTGGTTTGTAGCTGCCAAGAGTAAGGTTTCTCTAACGCAAGCAGCACCGTTAAACAAATATAAAAATGATATTGCGCAAAAGGAGGACTACTTAAAAGCGCAAAAATAAAAAGTCCTGTAAATCAAACGATTTACAGGACTCTATTGCGGAGAGAGAGGATCTTGAACCTTTCTCTATAATTTCCTAATTTACAAGTGTTTATAGACGTGCCAAAATCTTCGGTACCATATCTGTAGCCATGTTCTGACCCTTATTAGACCCTAACTCGGACTCGTCAGACCTTAATCTGACCCTAAGTCGGTCGCTGGATAAACACTCTTGTTTTCTTGGGTTCAAAGTTAGCAAAAAATGAACTAACCTCCAAATATTTGAGCAACAATCTTTTAAAAAACTTTTTGGCTACACGAATAGTGCGGTGTGCGAGGTCGTATATTTATATAGACCTTGCACACCGCACTATTCGTGTAAACCAACCTGGAACGCATTTCTAACTGCGTTTTGTCGATGACCAAAATTAGAGTTTTACCCCATCATGTTCCTGCCAGTATTTGTTTTCCATAGGAAGCAATTCGTCCCTGAGCAAATCCATGACCTTAGGGAATGGCAGTTCCTGCTTGAAGTTTATTTGCTTCAAGAACCTATTCCAATTTATATTTCTTTCTTCATCCGTTGCAAAAGATTCAGTAAACAGCTTTCGGTCGGCATTGTATTCCAATTTCCTATTGCTGAAAGTAGCATTGATGGCTTGATACAAGCTGTCGTGATCTATCTTGTATGTGACAAACAACTGATAGCAGTCGAAGAAATCTTTCATTCTGCTGTTAAACACATCTCTATCAAGCATCGTATGGAACTTTTCTGCTATTACCGTCTCTATGGAGTAGGCCTTAAGGTTGACAGAAGGTACATCCGGGAGCAGAAGTGGGTAGTCAAGGTTCATAGGATAAGGAGTGACAACATCGCCAAAGCCTATATCGATAGACATCTTTTGAACGATACTGTCCATGTGGGCAGTGAAATGAAACCTTGTACCCGGATATTTCTTGTCAACAGTTATAGGCTCCACCTGTAGTTCGTCCGTGTCAAATTTTACTCCATCCATCTCACAATCGATAGACAGAATTTCCTTAAAAACAGAAGTCAGATAGTCTCTGTCTCTGCTGATACGGTCTGCCAAGAAGTCTATATCTACTGTAGGTCTGGACTCCAAGCCTTGAAGTGCATACAGCAAAGACCCGCCTTTAAGCAGGAAATTATCCTTGTATTGGCTCACTGATACCCGATACAACAGGCGCTCATTGAAATAGCGTGTCAGAAGGTACATGTACCTGTACCCAGTCTTATTCATCAGAGTAAGAAGCCTTGTCCTTACCGATTTCCCGTAGTTCTTATGTTTAATCATTCTCCCAGAGCAATGGTCATATATTCCTTTATTGTTTTTTCAACTCTCAATTTCTTGGCATATTCAGACAGGCGGCTTAGGTTGCGATCTTTGCGCTTTGTATAGTTCCGGATAATCTCAGAGCACAAAGCTGAGCCTATTTTATTCCGATACTTGACAGCATCACACACGCTTCGCTCAAGGTCTGTCATATGGACGTGGTAATTGCTTACTTTGACCTCACTAATGCCAAACTTAAGGTTGTCGTCCTTCCAATAGAAAAGTTTGATAGGGAAAGGTGTCCGGAGTGATACTTTGCGCTTCGCGGAAATGGCAATACAGAACTCTGGAGGACTGATGGTTGTCAGACCATAATAAGCCCAGGCGTTGTAAAGACACACCACACCTCCGGGGACAATGCTCTCGACATCAATTATATTGTTGAGCATTTCCTCCGGTGGGGCATACACCCCATGACGCACCTTGACCAGTTCTCCAGCATCAACAGCTTTCAGAACTCTACGGTATTTCTTCCTGTCTGAAAGTTCTGAGACTCTTATGTAGCCATGTTGCCGACCTGCTTGATTCGAAGCCTTATACATATTTTATCTTTTTTGCAAAGATAGAGAATTATCTTTGAAGCAAGAAATATTCTACGGATTATTTTTATTTTATCCGTAGAAAAATCCAAAACTTTGACGAGTCAGATGACAGTCCTTATACTCATTGTGTCATTGGTATTTGCAGATCATGCGGATACATACGCGTTTCAGCAGCTTCACCTGCCTTCGGTATTTATCCCTCATAGTCGTCTAATTCTTTTGGAACTGTTATTGAATATTTCTTATTGAGCACGCCGTTCTTCACCAGCTGCAGCTTCCCTGCTCCCAAGTCCATCTTATCTGTGTCTAATTCCTCGAACCAGTAATGCCCGGCTTTCTCTGCCATGTAGAGGAACATCCGCTTAATTCTGATGTTTGATGTACTCTCCAACAAACGCTGTACGACCTCAGACCGCAATGTTGTCAGTTGTTCCATGATATAATAGAGATCCATATAGGAATACTGTTTCGGTGCCAGTGCGAGGCACTCAAGAAAAGCCAGTTCCGGCGAGGAAACATATAGCGTGCCGCTATCTCGATCATGTTTGGAAACGTCCAAAGCTGCAAATGCCGTGGTTGAGAATGTACGGAAAGTCATGTCGTAGGCATCGCTCTTCATCCATAGGGGCATCTTCTCTCCTTGGGGTAACGCAACCATCAGCAGGGGCTTGCCCATAGGGACATAATGGTTGAAGCCTGCGTATTCCAAGGCAGAGGCGGCGCCAATTCTCAGCTGTTTGTCCAACTGAGAATTATAGGACGCAAGAGCATCGAAGGCATTGAGGTGGCTGCCTGTACGGTACATGACACCCTTGCATAAGGTAGTCAGCCATCCTGTGTCCCTGTACCGCTTCTGCAGCTGCGCTGAATAGCCGTTCTTCTTCAGCCAGTCGGAGAACATCAACCCGGTTGGGGCTGTTCCGGCAAGCAGCTGGTTTATTTTAGTGCCATAAGATATACTCATAGTTTATTTTCCTTGTCACATTTCAACTGCAAAGATAATCATTAATTTGAAACCTCGCAAGTAAAAAGTTGAAAATAATCCTTTATAATATACTTTAAGTTGATTTTGAGGACTTTTTTTATTTATTTCTTCTCAGGATATATACTATTTGAGTCCTTGCAGGCTTGTCTCTAATTGTCTCCTATTGCACATGGCAACAACAATATCGATAATTGGGCGCAGCGGATGTTGTATTAAATACCCCAGTTCGGGATAAGAAATAGTTCATAAAAAAGTTGGTAGTCTCACAAATAT
>OCSG01001034.1_pt1 | contig 19657 bp, 12 predicted proteins | sample 1538831 | NCBI WGS metagenome assembly OCSG01 (sample SAMN04571729, study PRJEB22368) | human gut metagenome | biome: human gut; material: stool | host: Homo sapiens | place: Luxembourg | collected 2012-09-20 | reverse complement strand
CCGGTCGGGGCATCCCGCAGAATATGCTTGAAAAGATATTCGAAAGGTTTGAGAAATTGGATTCCTTTGCTCAAGGGGCCGGTCTGGGCTTACCTATCTGCAAACTGATCGTCGAGAAGATGAACGGGCGGATATTAGTCGATTCCCAACTGGGGATAGGTACTACTTTTATAATCGAATTACCGTGTCGCTCTATGCTTGTAGAATAAGTATATGTGAAGAATATTAAAATAAAAATCCCTTGATAACGACTGATTATCAAGGGATTAATTTTATGTTTCGTGATCCGCCTGGGGCTCGAACCCAGGACCCCAACATTAAAAGTGTTGTGCTCTACCTGCTGAGCTAGCGAATCAATCCTTCAGTGCTTTCTTTCGAATGCGGGTGCAAAGGTAGAACATTTTTTTATAACTCCAAAAGAATTCAAACATTTTTCTTATCTTTGTGCCATTATCAACAATATATAATCATACATTATGGCTGCTGACGATAAAAAAATTATCTTCTCGATGGTGGGAGTGAGCAAGGCTTTCACCCCCAATAAGAATGTGCTGAAAGACATTTACCTGTCGTTTTTCTATGGAGCGAAAATCGGTATTATCGGTTTGAACGGTTCTGGTAAATCAACGTTATTGAAGATCATCGCCGGTTTGGAGAAATCCTTTCAGGGAGAAGTCGTGTTTTCTCCGGGATATTCCGTGGGGTATTTGGCACAGGAACCTTATTTAGACAACACAAAGACAGTAAAAGAAGTAGTGATGGAAGGTGTGCAACCCATTGTTGACGCACTGACAGAATACGAAGAAATCAATCAGAAATTCGGTTTGCCGGAGTATTATGAGGATCAGGATAAGATGGATGCTCTTTTTGCTCGCCAGGGTGAATTGCAAGATATCATTGATGCAACTGATGCATGGAATCTGGATAGCAAGTTGGAGCGTGCGATGGATGCTCTCCGTTGTCCGCCTGAAGATCAGCCGGTAGAAAATCTCTCCGGAGGTGAACGTCGCCGGGTAGCTCTTTGTCGTTTGCTATTACAGAAACCGGATGTGCTTTTGCTGGACGAACCTACCAACCACTTGGATGCAGAGTCTATCGACTGGTTGGAACAACATCTACAACAATATGAAGGTACGGTTATTGCTGTGACGCACGACCGTTACTTCCTCGATCACGTTGCCGGATGGATTCTTGAACTGGATCGTGGTGAAGGTATCCCCTGGAAAGGTAACTACTCTTCCTGGTTGGAACAGAAGACCAAACGTATGGAAATGGAAGAAAAGACCGCCAGCAAACGTCGTAAAACACTGGAACGTGAGTTGGAATGGGTACGCATGGCTCCGAAAGCCCGTCAGGCGAAAGGTAAGGCACGTCTTAACTCTTATGACAAATTGCTGAATGAGGACGTGAAGGAGAAAGAAGAGAAACTTGAAATCTTTATTCCGAATGGTCCCCGTCTGGGTAATAAGGTCATTGAAGCCAAACATGTGGCTAAAGCATACGGTGATAAATTGTTGTTTGACGATTTGAACTTTATGCTTCCTCCTAATGGTATTGTCGGTGTGATTGGTCCTAATGGTGCGGGAAAGACGACATTGTTCCGCCTGATTATGGGATTGGAAACAGTGGATAAAGGAGAATTTGAAGTAGGAGAGACTGTAAAGGTGGCGTATGTAGACCAGCAACACAGAGATATTGATCCGAATAAGAGCGTATATCAGGTAATTTCCGGTGGTAATGAGTTGATCCGCATGGGTGGACGTGACGTGAATGCGCGTGCATACCTTTCCCGTTTCAATTTCTCCGGAGGCGATCAGGAAAAACTCTGCGGTGTATTGTCCGGTGGTGAAAGAAACCGTTTACACTTGGCGATGGCTTTGAAAGAAGAAGGTAATGTACTGTTGCTCGATGAGCCTACCAATGATATCGACGTAAACACTCTGCGTGCTTTGGAAGAAGGTTTGGAAGATTTCGCCGGCTGTGCAGTAGTTATCTCGCACGACCGTTGGTTCCTCGACCGTATCTGTACACATATCCTTGCTTTTGAAGGAGACTCCAATGTATTCTACTTCGAAGGTTCATATTCAGAATATGAAGAAAACAAAATGAAACGTTTGGGAAATGAAGAACCAAAACGCGTTCGTTATAGAAAGTTAATGACTGACTAGTATAAAGTAATAGATTGAAGCATTTATAATGCTTTCTGTTTCAAAATAAAAGGCTCTGCAAATATTGTAGAGCCTTTATCGTTTTATAACAAGGGAAAACGTTTATCTCTCTTAAAAAATTGTAGTATAATCGTAATGTAGTTCTAAATATTATTAATTATATTTGTGCACAGTTTTTAAAAGCAAACAATTTATATTAACTAATCAACTACATTTATGTTAAAGAGAATGCGATCTTTTTTAGTAGCGGCGATGCTCATGGTCATTGCTACCGTTAGTGCGCAGGTTACCACTTCTAGTATGAGTGGTAAGGTTACAGCACAAGATGAACCTATCATTGGAGCGACTGTGGTTGCAATCCACGAGCCGTCAGGTACACGTTATGGTACAGTGACTAATATCAGTGGTCAATTTAATTTGCAAGGTATGCGTACCGGTGGTCCTTACAAAGTTGAAGTTTCTTATGTTGGTTATCAGACTGCTATTTATAAAGGTGTAAATTTATCGTTAGGAGAAGTATACACTTTAAATGTAGTTTTAAAGGAAAGTTCTGAATTATTGGATGAAGTTATAGTAACAGCACAGAAAACAGTAGAGAAGATGGGGACTGTAACGAATGTGAGTGAGCGTCAGTTAACGACATTGCCTACTATTAATCGTAGTATTACTGACTTTACTAAACTTTCTCCTTATGCGGGTGGCAGTAATTCTTTTGCCGGACGTGATGGACGTTATAATACAATAACTGTGGATGGTGCAGCTTTGAACAATAATTTTGGTTTGAGTACTAATAATTTGCCGGGTGGAGATGCGCAGCCTATTTCACTTGATGCAATTGATGAAATTAGCGTTAATGTTTCTCCTTATAGTGTTACGTATTCCAATTTTACGGGAGCTTCTATTAATGCTGTAACCAAGAGTGGTACAAACGAATTAAAGGGAACAGTTTATACATATCAGAAACCAAAGAATTTTATAGGAAAATCTATTAACGATGTTGACGTTCCTAATGTGGAAAGTTATAAATCCAGTTTGTATGGCTTTACATTAGGAGCTCCGATAATAAAAAATAAACTATTCTTTTTTGTAAATGGAGAATTAGAAAATAGTACTAGCCCTGGTATTTTGTGGACTCCTAGTCAAGAAGAAGGTGGAAGTGGGGATAATCAAAATCATATTTCTAGAACTTGGATAAAGGATTTGAAGACAATAAGTGATTTTGTAAAGGATAAATATGGATATGATCCGGGAAGTTATGATAAATTTGATGATTTCGAGAGTAAAAATTGGAAGCTTATGGCTCGTTTGGATTGGAATATTAATAAAAGTCATAAACTGTCATTACGTTTTAACACAGTGAAATCAGAAAATGATGCTAGTATTAGTTCAACTTCTTCGGTAATCACTAAAGCTAATTCAAACCGTTATGGGGTTGATGCATTTGCATTTGGAAATTCCAACTATGGTTTTAGAAATATTGTAACGTCTCTTTCCGGTGAGTTGAATAGCAATTTTTCTTCTTCAGTACAAAACAAATTATTAGTGACTTATACCCATATCCGAGATTCTCGTACAACTAAGGGAGATGCGTTTCCAATGGTTGATATTTACAAGGACGGTAAGCAGTATATGACATTGGGTACAGAATTGTTTACTCCTTTTAATGATGTCGAGAATAATGTATTTAGTGTTACTGACAATGTAACTATTAATAAAGGAAACCATTTGATAACTGCCGGTGCAACATTTGAAAGACAGTATTTCATGAATTCATATTTACGTGCTCCTTATGGATATTATCGTTATGCTTCAATGGACGATTTTATGACGGGAGAAAAACCGATGCTGTATGGCATTACTTATGGATATAATGGAAAAGACGCTCCGGGAGCTGAACTGACATTTGGTATGTTGGGAGCTTATGCACAAGATGAATATTCTATTACACCTAATTTAAAATTGACATATGGATTACGCTTTGATTTACCGTTATATTTTGATGATTTGTTAGGGAATGCGGCTATCAAAGAACAGTCATTTAATGGAACGAATGTTGACGTATCCGAATGGCCGAAAAGTAAATTGTTAATATCTCCTCGTTTAGGATTTAATTGGGATATAAAAGGTGACCGTTCTATTGTTTTGACTGGAGGTACAGGCTTGTTTACAGGGTTATTACCATTTGTATGGTTCACTAACCAACCGACAAATGCAGGTCAGATGCAAAATATGGTCGAATTTGAGACTTCGGAATTACCGGCAAACTTTGCTTTTAATCCAAATTATAAAGAAACTCTTACCCAAAATCCGGATATGTTTCCATCAACTCCGGGAAATGAGGTCCCCGGTGCTATAGCTTATGTGGATCCGAATTTTAAAATGCCTCAAGTTTGGCGTAGTAATGTAAATGCAGAGTTTCAGTTACCTTATGGATTTATGCTTTCTGTTGGTGCTATGTATACACGTGATATATATAATGTTGTTCAGAAGAATATGAACGAAAAGGCCCCTTCTGGAACCTATAATGAACAACCGGGACGTGTATATTGGACTAAGAATAATTACTATGACAATCCTAAGACGAAAACCGTTATACAGTTGACTAATGGGGATGAAAAAGGTTATCAATATTCTTTTAATGCAGTATTAACGAAGAAATTTGATTTTGGCTTTACAGGTTCATTTGGGTACACTTATACAATGGCTAAAGATATGACGGCAAATCCAGGTTCATCGGCGGCTTCAGTATGGCAGAATAATGTTGCAGTTAATTCATTGAATGATCCGGGTGTCTCTTATTCTTTATTTTCTACCCCGCATCGTTTGATAGCTAATGCTTCTTATGAAGTTGCTTATGCGAATATGAAAACGACTGTTTCTTTGTTCTATACAGGTTACCAACAAGGACGTTTTTCTTATACCTATTCTAATGATATGAACGGTGACGGAAACTATTCCGATTTGATGTATGTGCCTGCTTCTAAAGAAGAAATGACATTTGTGGATATTAAAGATAAACAAAATAATGTGACTTATTCGGCGGTAGACCAACAAGAAGATTTTTGGAACTATGTAAATAATGACTCTTATTTGAATGATCACAAGGGGCAGTATGTAGAACGTGCTTCTTCTTTAGAACCGTGGATTCACCGTTTTGACATGAAGATAGCACAGGATTTTTATGCTAAGATTGGTAGCCGTAAGTACGGTATTCAAGTAAGTCTTGATATGTTGAATATTGGTAACTTATTAAATTCGAAGTGGGGGGCTTATCGCTCTTGCGGTTTGCAGAGTTATGATAATGTAAGGTTGTTAAAAACAGCAAGTAAGGTAGGAGAACCTCTTACTTATCAGATGAATGCATCTTCTCGCGAGGTGTTCCAGAAAAATTCTAAATGGGATTATACTGCTTCTACAGGTAGTGCATGGCAGATGCAGTTAGGCGTTAAGTTTACATTCTAGAATATTTATATAAAAAGATGCTTCGTTCAATAAACGGAGCATCTTTTTTATTTCATCCTCATCACCACCGGATTATGATCGCTATAATTAAGATCCGGCGAGAAGTAATCCGTGCTATTCAGTTCCGGTGAATGGAGAATATAGTCGATTCTCAACAGATGCTTGAAGTACTTGAAAGTATACATATACCCATGCCCGCTCCTCTGAAAACCATCCTGCAACTTATCACCTTTTATAGTATGATAAACATACGAAGACGGCAGAGAGTTAAAGTCACCGCAGACTAGAGTAGGATAGGGGGAGGCGGCTATCAGTTGCTTGAGAAGATCAGCTTGTACGGCCCGTTTCCGGAAATTCTCATGTAAGCCGTCGATAAGTCCCAGGGCAGCATGTTCCACTCTTTGGGAATCATCCGTACGAAGTCCCTTTTCCAGTTTGCGCTTGTTCTGGCTTACTTCCGTTGTTTGGAGATGATTGTTGAACAGGCGGATGGTGCGACCATTGATTTCAATATCACATGCAAGACTGCAATTTTTCGAATCAGGATAGATGATAAGATGCTCCTCCTTGATAGGATAACGGCTGAAAACAGCCAGTTGCAACAGATTCTTCCCTTCGGGCGAAGAAGGAATATAATGATACGGCCAATTAGAAAGAGCTGCGTATATACTATCGATGCCAAACTCATCGTTAATGCCAAATTCTTGAAAACAGAGAATATCTGCTTGCAGATTTCTCATGTAAGAAGCAATCTCCTTGCATGAGTAGCCGGTATGCTCGTGGTTAAAGGCATCGACGTTGTAAGTAGCAACCGTCAACACTCCCGGAGTATATACATTCATTTTAACCATCGGTGACGAAGCCGGACTGAAAAAAGGCGATTGTAATACACAGCTTATATACCCCCAATTGCTGAATATAGCAATCAGAGGGATGAAAACCCAGCACCGCCAACGAATCGTCCAGTAGATAGCAGAAGCAAGATTAGCCAATAAAAGTATCGGCAGTATCAAACCGATGAAAGGCATAAATTTGAAACTATCCGGTGCGGCATTGCCTACGAAAGCACCCGCAATGGTAACTCCTGCCAAAATACTGGTCAGCACGATGGATATGTAATAAAACAGTCTGTAAAAGGCTTTCATTTAATCTAAATTATTTGCTGGTTGTATCATGAGGGATTAAGCTCTCTACGAAGGAAGCAACCATTTATGAATCATTGCTTTCAATTTATCATCCGCTATTGGTTTAGCTATAAAATCATTGCACCCCGCTTCTTCAGCCGCTTTCCTGTCCTGTTCGTATGCAAAGGCACTTTGAGCAATAATAGGAACAGTGGCAGACAGTTCACGGATGATTTTTGTAGCTTCCAGTCCGTCCAGATTCGGCATCTTGATATCCATCAAGATAAGATCCGGTTTCACCTCATCGAACATCGTGACAGCTTCCATTCCGTCATGCGCACGTATAAGCTGATGGTCTTTACCTAGAATAGCCTCCAATAAGTCGAAGTTACTGTCCGTATCTTCGGCAACCAAAATACAGGCGTGCCGTGTATTTGCAGAACTGTCAACACTCGAATCTGCAGTTTTCCCGGCAGATGCTATTCCAGCAATGTTCCCTTCACCATTCTCTTTCTTTGAAGAATCCACATTTGCAGGATTTGCAATCGTGTATGGCAAAGTAAATGTAAACGTCGTTCCCTTACCAAATTCGGAGCTGACGGAAATCTTGCCCCCGAGACGTTCAACGATAGACTTACAGATAGATAATCCCAACCCAGTGCCCTGTGCATGATTGTTCAGCTTTGCGAAACGCTCGAACACACGCCCCACTTTCTCCGGTTCAATTCCTGTTCCGGTATCCGTTACGTGGAATACAATCTGATTGTCCGCCAGTTTGTAACCATAACTGATGCTTCCTTCCTTCGTAAACTTGACAGCATTTCCAATCAGATTTGAAATCACCTGGAATACCCGGTTCTTGTCCGTTTCAATCATCAGACTTTCGTCCGAGGATTCATAGACAAGGCTTACTCCCTGCGGAGTACGGAATATATGAGCATCGTGCACTTTCCGGCAGAGATTATGGAGACTAGCCGGTCCGAAGGAAAACTCGATGGTTCCCGATTCAATCTTCGAGAGGTCGAGAATCTCGTTGATAAGTTGCAGGAGACGTTCGTTGTTCGCGTTTACGATGTTATAATACGTCTTCCGTTCTTCCGCATCGTCGCTTTCGGCAATGAGATGCGAGAAACCTACGATAGCATTCAGCGGCGTACGTATTTCATGACTCATATTGGCGAGGAAGGCCGACTTCAGGCTATCAGACATTTCCGCTTTCTCTTTCGACGATTGAAGTTCCCGTTTTATCATTTCCAGCTCCGTGATGTCCCATTCGATGCTGACGATGATAGGCGAAGACAATTCGTCACCGTCCACCCGGATTTTCCGTTTGTCGAGGATAATCATGTTTCCGTTTCTGTCCTTTCCTTCAGCAGTCCAGTGCAGACCTTTTCCGGTGGTGGCCACCTGGATATCTTCTTGTCTCTTCTTTTCGGCTACGATAGGCGGGTAGAAATCGAAGTCATTCTTGCCGACAGGGTCGTTCTTATAAAGATCGCGGTTGTAGGCCTCCCGATTCCGGTAAATGTATCGGAAGTCGTTGTTGATTTCCTTCACTACAATCCCGGCAGGGAGATTGTTGATGGTTGTATCCATGATTTGGTTGAGCCGTTTGATTTGGGCTTCGTACCGAATCCTCTCGGAAATATCATGGGCAAACGACCAGTAACTTTCTTCTCCGGAATCATTGGTCACGTTGTACATCGTGCCTTCATAAGCCAATATACCTTTATTGATTTTAGATGGGTGATGAGCCACAAAGTTACTGCTGCCACCGTGTATGACATCTTTGCAACGTTCGTTCCAAGCCTCTTGTGTAGGCATATCTGCGGCGACATTGTAAATCTTTAATTGACTGATGTCTTCGTTTTCTGAAATACCATGATTGTACAGGAAACGACGGTTGGCAAAGATAATCGTGCCATCGGGCTTGGCGGCAAAGATACTTTCTTTGGCGTTGTTGATGGCATGAGTCAGTGTATTGATGTCATTTCTACGATGCTGTATGTCCGTGATGTTCTGGATATAGCCTTCGATATTGAAACTACCGTCGGAGCGTTGTTCACGCAGATAAGTCTGGATACGCATATAGAAGATTTCTCCGTTCAGGCGGACACGGTAGCTGATGCTTTCCATGTTGAGTTCTTTTTCGTTCACCCGACACCATTCCATAAAACTCTGACGGTCTTCTTCTACAATCAGTTCCACATATTTCTCAATGGCAAGGTTTTGCACATTTTCCTCGCACAAAACACCGGTATATCCAAGATAATGAAAAATATTCTGTTTCGTATTGTACGTCCATTGTCCTATCTGGGCTACCTTTTGGATAGCCCGCAGGGTGAGATTTGCCTGTTCCAACTGTCTTTTTACGTTGCTTCTTTGCGTGATGTCGCGATATTGGCAAAGCACCATACCGTCATAAGGGAACATGAGGCATTTGAAGTAAAAAGTTTCGCCTTTCAGCACCAACTTGAAGTTCTTGCTGATGCTTCTTTGTTCTTCGAGTACAATCTGGAAGATGGGCATCACCCTCTCTCTCGTATATTCTGGTAAAAGCTCAAATATATTTTTTCCTAAAAGTATATCCTCTTGCAGAAACCATAGATCACAATGAGGCTCAATGTCTACGCAGACTCCGTGCCTGTCAACCAATAGCATTGTATCTGCCGTCAGTTTCAATATTCTTTGTGCGTTATTCGCATCATGTAATATTCTGTTCATGTCTGTTTTTTATTAGATGATAGAGACTAATGTCTTATAGTAAGGATAACAAAAGATAATAGCATTTGTTTTACTTTTCAGCGCGTTTCGCCTTTTCCCAGGCTCCGCTTCCTTTTTTCTTTTTCAGATAACGGATGCCTTTCAGCACATTGACATTCATAAATAAGAAATAGTAGGGGATAAAAAGCAACTTGTTTTTTATCTGTTTGGTGGATAGATAATATCCCCAATATCCCAATCCGTAAAAAAGAACCTGCATGGCAAGCAGCACTCCGTAGAATATCGCGGAACCGCCCAACAGCAGAATTGCAATATTCAGCGGGAAGAGAGCAAACAACAGGAACGGAGTAATAGACCATCGCAATACCCGGTGAGATGTATATTGAAAGCTAAGTATCCCGTAGCGGAAAGGATTCAGTAACGGACGAAGTCGCCAGATGGACTGCAATCCTCCGGCAGCGATGCGCACTTTCCGCTTTTCTTCTTCGCGCATATCTGCCGAACCGCTTTCGATGGCGTAAGCATTGGTGCAATAAGCAATGGTATAACCTTTCATGGTGATCCGGAGCGAAAGAATAAAATCATCGAGCAACGTATCCGGTTCCATTGCTTCGAATAGTTCACGACGCACGGCAAATAGTTCGCCTGCTGCTCCTACAGCAGAGTAGAGGCGGGCGTCAAGTGCTTTCAGTGTTGATTCGTATTTCCAGTAAATACCTTCCCCACCGGCAGCGGCTCCGTCTTTGGTCTGTACGGCGATCCGTTTTTCGCCGGCCACGCAGCCCACTTTCGGGTCTTGGAAAGCAAGTACGATTTCCCGTATTGCCTCCCGGTTTACCATGGTGTTGGCATCCGTAAAGACGACGAGCGGAGTGTCCACCAGCGTCATTCCACGTGTCATTGCGGCTGTCTTACCCTGTCGTAGGGGTTGGAAGTGTACGGTCGCTTTTCCCTGCCAACGGGTTTGCAGTCGTTCGTTTGTACTGTCGTCGCTTCCGTCTGTCACCCATACGATATGCAGTTTGTCCGCAGGGTAGTCCAGTTCAAGACTGTTCTCCATCTTTTCGTCTACAACATCTTCTTCGTTGAATGCTGTAATGAAGAGAGTCACTTCCGGCAAACCAGCGTCCGATGCCGGCAACGAACGCTTCACAGGTTTCACGAAAAGTTCTTTCAACTTGACGAGAACGTAAAGCACAATTCCGTAGCCCAGATAGGTGTAGAACACAATGAATAGGGCAAGCCAGAAAATAATTTCAAGGCAGAGGGTAATGGTTTCGTTCATGGTTAATATATATTTATTACTTTTTCTGTGTCTGATTTTTATAAACCGTTCACTTGATTCGCTTTTTTAATTCCTCCTTTTTATCCGAGTCTTTTAGCATATTTACAAAATAGAGGGCATCCGCTTTAACAGAAGCATCTGCTGTATTTGCTTCATACCGTTTCACGAAGTTTTCGGCATGTTCTGTCAGATACTTCCTGCAATCGATATTGAGCATAATCCCATTTTCATAGTTACTATAAGACAGTCCTGTAACACTGCTTCCGGCCTCAAGGGAGGTAATATCTTCTTTCTTTATACCAGATAGGTTGACTGTGAGAGAAGGATAATAAAAGTCTTCCTCACTGGGCAGATGAACGGTCAGTTTCAGTTTATGTTCATCTATCTTTGTCACTGCTGCTGTGCCGTGTGTACGATAGAAATTGTATTCATAATATTCTTCCTGGTTGGGTATCCACACGTTGTCCGCTCCCTTTTTTCCATAGTTATTGTTAATCCAGAGCAACAGATCCGCCCAAGAAGCATCTGTGCCATGAACACCGACATTGATAGCCATTCGTTCTTCCGGTGATAATTGTAGCTGTTTGTCGATTTCTTTTTTCAGATCCTCAATGGAATAGAACCCTCTGTTTAGTACCACCTTTTTTAAATCGTTTTCCGTTTTTGCCGGACATAGTGTTTCACCGTCGTTGGAAGTCATGGTCTGTATAGAAGAATGGACTTGTCCAGCGGTGATATATTCAGCAATTCCGCTTGGTTTAGCCAGCATTTTACATCCTCTGCCAGACAATTTCTCTTTGATGATATTCAAGGCAATGTCGTAATGTTTAAGTAGGTTATCGACAGTGATTTCTTCATTATCTATATTCACATCATGTATGGAGATGCCTGTTCCATAGTTCAGCATCTCTTTGACATCTCCCCATGTCAGCCCTGATTTCATGAAGAAGCGATAATATTCTTGCGTCTGTCCTTTGTAGATTTGTGTTTTGGCGTCCATCCATTCCCATTCTGGTGAGAGGGTGGTGGTAAATGAGAACCTGACTTCGTTTCCGGCTCCGTCCGTACTTCCCAATGTTTCACCAAGATAATAAATATCGGGTGGAAGGTCATCATATTGCAGGTGGCCGAGTTGATAATAATAACCGCTAGTCAAAGGTTTGCCATTGATGGCAGCCCACGTCCATGAGAAGGCGGCTTGTTTGCAGTCGTCTTGGGTAAGCATTAGGAGCCACGACTTATTGTATTTTAGTGCGGGAATAACCGTTTTTATGGTATTTTCTTCGGGCAAAGTGTTGCGGGTGTTGATTGTAATTTCCGCAGTATAGTTTTGGCTTTCATCCCCGAAAGGGTAGAAGAAGTCTGTGTCTACGATGATGTCTTTCCTTTGGGGAGAATTGTTGTTTCCTGAATTATCTTCTTTTTCATCGTCTTTGTCTCCTTGATATAAATTGATTTTTTTGATACAGGATACGTTAATAAGGCAGATTGCTAATAGCATGATGACTGTTTTTGTTTTTCCTAAAAACAATAAGCTGCTGAAGCGTGTCATTTCCAACAGTCTGATTATTCCCACGCAGAGAAGAATCAATAGAATGGAGATAGCTGGCGTTATAATAAAGTTGAACATGAAGAACCCGGTGTCCAACAGGTTGAACCGACTCAATACGTTGCCTTCAATCAAGATATGTATGGTATAGATGCCAAGTGTATATGTGCCCACTTTTTCGATTGCACGGAAATGCGGACGATAGATACGTTGCAGTAGCAAGAAGATAAACAGGCTTCCTGCGAAACCGATCAAATAGCGATAACAGATGATCGGCAATTTTTCCCATGGCGGATAACAAACGAACTTTCCTCCCAGATAATCGTACATACTCATTCCGGTGATGTAGATATAATCTTCTTTCTGATAGAAAGGGAGGAGTACAGCGAAAACGAGGAGTGAAGCGACCAGTAGTTTTCCCCGGTGTTTCATGATTACATCGATATATTTGTGCATAAAATACCCCATCCAAAAGAATGGATACATAAACTTGTCGAGGTGCAGACGTCCGTTGTCCGGCAATGCGAGGAAACACAGAAGCGAGATGACGAAAGCGGCTGTATCTTTTTTGAATATTTTCATGCTGACGATGGCAAGTGTGAAACAGATGAAAACGGAGCGTAAGAACCAGAAACGGGTGAATGTCTCTATAAAAAGAGATTTCAACGTTCCGGTTGGAGACGGGATCATTCCTTCATAGAGCATATATCCGATGTTGATTGCGACCAACACTAATGACCAGCCGAAACAAGGAATTATTAACTGTTTGAATCTTCGGGTTACATTCGGTATGAGTGGCTTTCCGATGGATTTACTGAAAAAGAAACCGCTGACCAACATGAATATGGGCATGTGGAAAGAACAGATAAATTCATGTACCGGATTGGTCCAGAAGTCGTTGCCGTCTCCCATATTTTGGATAGAATGTCCCCAGACTACAATAAAAATGCAGATACCTTTGATGAAGTCAATATATTCTATTCGTTTTCCCATACTTGTTTATTTGTTCTTTATCAGATTGCTGTCTTCGTCTTTATATTCTTTCTTTTTAGTAAATATTCCCCCCAGTCCTTTCAGACCTTTGGCAACGCGCACTTTAAAGCTGTTGAACAGGCTTCCGTCAGCTCCCACCGTTCCATATCCTGTTACGGCGCGTGCTTTGCGGTTGCGGATAAAGGCTATTTTGCCGAATTGCTTGAGTTGCAGAGCAAGATAACCGTCTTCACCTCGGATGATATCGGTGCGTATGCCGGTTTTCCGTGCATACTCTGTGCGATAGGCAAGAACCAATCCACGCACACTAAGTTCGGGACGTTTGAATGATTGCATCCACAAGTGCAAATCGCGGGCAGCTTCGTAGATTTTCAGTCCCCATCGCGAGTGTTTCTCATCCGGAATGTAGCTCCATAAAGAGCAGACGGCCACAATGCCCGGGCGTTCGAGGGTGTTTACCATCATTTCTACGTATTTCGGAGGGTACATAGTGTCGGAGTCAATATTGATATGATATTTACCTCGGGCATGGTTCAGTCCGCAAAGGCGGGCGAATCCGCAACTATGTTGGGTTTCTGTATAATAAGGTACACCGCATTGCCGGAATATCTCCGCCGTGCTGTCTTTCGATTCGTTGTCTACTCCGATAATTTCTACAGGATATTTGCATTCCATCTCGCTCAAAGACCACAGGCAGGCAAGCAGATGTTTCTCTTCGTTGTAGCCGATAATTGAAACGGTGACAAGCGGTTCATCACTTTGCAGCTTTGCAATATTCTGCCGCACTTCTTCAATGGCAGATGCGGGTGCTTCTGCAAACGGTTTTTCATAAACTTGTAAATACTTACTATACCAAATCATCTTTTATCAAGGATTGAGTGTTTCAAATAATTTTTTCCATTCTCGGGCAATATGTTCTATTTTAAAACGCTCTACGTCGGTGCGGGCTTGTATTCCCATCTTCCGGCGGACATCTTCATGTTCTATCAGGTAGCAGATTTTGTCTGCCAGTCCTTCTATATCTCCATTTTCCACAAGCAGACCGTCTTTGCCATCGGTGATGATGTCTTTCGGGCCGCAGGGACACGTGAACGATACGGGTGGTACTCCACACGCCATTGCTTCGATGATCACCATGCCGAATCCTTCGAAACGTGAGGACAGAACAAAGATGGAACTTTCACAATATTTCTCAACAATATTCTGCACGTTATGTTCCAGGATACAGTTGGAGGTGATTCCGAGTTCGTCAATCTGCCGCTGGAGTTGCTCTCTCATGCCATCGCCGTAGATTCGTAATACCCAGTCCGGATGTTTCTTGCTGACGATGCTCCATGCGGGGATAAGTCGGTCAAATCCTTTCTGCGGCACATATCTGCCTACTGCGATTACTTGTTTCCGTAATCCGCCGGACTGACGTTCGGGGAAGAAAGGAAGCGGATTATAGATTACTTTTACATTATCGAGTTCCGTCCATTCAGCGGCATCTTCGTGGCTAAGCACAATGAAATTCCGCAGTTGTTTCAATTGGCGGATGAGTTGGTGCCGCCAGTATTTCTTACCTAATTTTTTGAGGAATCCCGGTAGACGGTTGTTGTTGAAATCCCGATAGTTGGATTTGTTAAAATGTATCTCTCCCAACTTGACACTGCCGTCTTTCATTTGGTTGATGAAGTTGATGTCGCGGCGGAGAAGGGAGATTGTGATGTCCGGACGGATTTTACATAGACATTCGTTCAGCCTTTTCTTGAATAGCCGTTGCTTGGTGCTGTATTCAAGAATCCGTGCGAATAACGGGCGTCCGTATAATGCGTCGTAGTTGATGTCGAGTTGGTGTATGGTGATTGACGGGTGCAGTTTATAATATGGCTCCTTGTCTTTTCCGTCGGTAAGGATGATATGTATCTCGTAGCCGAAGTGCTCCGTAAAATAGTTCGCCTTTAGTGCGAGAACCCGCTCCATACCGCTGGGGTAATAGAGAGAGGGGATACAGTAGGCTATTTTTATCTTTTTATCCATCAGATATTGTTTGTTTTTTCAGATATATCTATGTGAAATCAGATTTCGGTTTCATGAATGACTTTTCTCATTTGTGCTGTCCATGACAGTGCTCTGACCGTTTCGCGTATCTCCGGTGGAGACATTTGTTGAGAGCGTTGGAAGTTTATCAGTCCGCAAATGTCGATGGGCGATTCATCCGGTGGCACTTTCCATACATAAGGCATCCGGTCGAAATCTTCGTCCGTTTCCGAGTAGGTGAACGAAAGCCCTCGTGCGGCATATTCACGGTTTTTTAGTGTTTTGATGTAGGTGATTCCGCTCCGGTGACGTCCCAGGCTGCCTATGGCAAAATCTGCTTTTTCAAATTGTTCGTCCAGTTTGTCACTGTGTAGGGGGCCGTGCAGGATGACGTACGGTTCCAGATGGTTGTCGCGGATGGCAGGCAGTATTTCTTCCTGTTCGCGTATGCCGGACAGGGGACCTACGATGTGGAAATAAACTTTGTATTCCGGATTTGTACGGTAGTATTCGGCTAGTCCGTGTATCAACCGGTCGAATCCGTGCCAGTAGTGCACTTCGGCCACTCCAATCAGATGAAGTTCGCGTGAGGTGTCGTTCATCGTTCGTTTGATAGGGATTGCTTCGAAGTCTATTCCGTTGGAGATCCGTATCGTTTTTCCTCCAAAAATATGTTCGGCGTTGGAGAAGGTGACGATACCGTCCAGCTCTTTGGCTAGCCGGTGGCGGAAACAGCGGTCGATGGCGAGATTGAATTTCATCGACCATGCCACATATTCCTGATCGTAAGGATAGGTAGGTATTTCCATTACCACTTTCGCTCCCATCCGTTTCAATTTTCTGACTAGTTGCAGGGTGAACGGGCTTGCGTTGTGAAAGGAACGCATATATATAAATTCTATTTTCTCGCGGCGTACATATTCAGTGATGGGGGAGTAGTAGACACGTTTCCATATCTTTGCTGTGAATCCGGTTCCGAAATCGGCAATGACTTCGTCGTCTATTATCCATCGGCGCTCACCGTTGGGAGTGGTTTGATAGTAACAGGTACGCACGTCCAATCCGCACTCTTTGAGGGCTTTTACCTGATAATGTATTTTTTTACTTATTCCATTCGCTTTATCAAAGCCGTGGAACATAAGAAATAAGGCTTTCATTCTTTGTTGTTGTCTCAAATCTATAATTGCTTATTTTGTTTTTTTTATATACTTGCCAGCTATTTTTTTCACTTTTCCTATGATGTCATATTCATGTGTAGCCTGTATATATCCTCCAAAGATAATAAAACTAATGATACTTTTGGTAATAATTGTCACGAAAATGTTCATACCTTCCGTTGTATACTGCACAGGCAGGAGGCACGCTGTCATTAACCCGCTGACTGCCAGCGGGGAAAGGAGCTGACGGACGAACGTCCATACCTTTCTCCGGAACGTTACATGATACATCTGCCAGTAGCATTGCACGAAGTTGACGGTAAATGTCAATACGATACAGGTTGCCACTGCGGTGAGCGTGCCGAAATAGAAGATACCAATCAGCATTCCCGCCACGTTGAGGGTGGATGAGAATACGCCGCAGATGAACAGGCTCCGGGTGTCTCCCGCAGCCTGAAAAATGGAGCCGGAAGAGGAGAGTATAATTTGCACGCCTACCGAGAGGGAGAGTATGCGGAATACGGGTACGGAGGGCAACCATTGGTTGCCGAATATAATCAGTGTCACTTCTTGTGCTGTAAAGAAAAGCAATACGCTCATGGGTAACCCTATGAAAGAGAGTATGCGAACAATGCGTTCATAGGAGGACGCCAGTTTTGCTTTGTCATCTTGGAAATCGCTGAAGATGGGGTGCATCACCGGAGTGATGACTTGTGTGATGTTTTGCAAGGGAAGCATCATGAGCCGGTAAGATTTTTCATAATATCCCAAGTCGGACATGCTCATGTGTTTTCCTATCAGCAGTTTGTCCAGATTACGGCTGAAATAGTTGATGACGTTGAACAGGAATTGATAGGCCGAATATGAAAAGATCTTGCGGAGTGCTGCCAATCCCCATGTGAAGCGCAATCGTTGCGGATAGCGCTGGTAGGAAATGACAAATATCAGTATGCTGGAGATGATCGGGGTGATAATCAGTGCGTAGAGTCCTGCTCCGCAGAGGGCTGCCGTAACCGCTCCCGCACCTCCGGTTATCTGGATGGTGAAACTGCGGACAGCGATGTATTTGAATTCTTTGTTGCGATAGAACATGGCTCCGGGCACGATGGTGGCGGAGGCAAAGAAGAGGTTGACGGACAGAAGTTGGCACAGGATGCGTAAGATCTGGCTGTCGTAGTAGTCGGCAATCAGCCATGAGGCGGCGAAGAAAAGCAGGCTGATAGCAATTCCTGTCCATACGGTGAATGAAAAAATATCCGACAGTTCTTCTTTTGTCAGCGCTTTGTGCTGTATGATGGCCGGGGAGATTCCCATATCGGTGAACAGGTTGAAAAATGCGATGATTACGGTGGCGATAGCTACGATTCCGAAGTCGTCCGGGGAAAGCAGGCGTGCCAATATTCCGGCTACTACGAGGGAGATGATGATGCCGCTGTATTTGGCTAGTGCCGTGTAGAATACGCCCGAAAATAGTTGACGTTTGATGTTGTTAGCCATTGATTACGTCTTTATAGGTTTGTGCATATTCCTTTCCTATTTTCCGGATGTTCATATTTTCCAATGCGTATGCATAGTTTTTTTCTCCTTGTCCCCATGCGGACAGTTGACGTGCTTTTTCAAGTGCCTCCAGAATGTCGGACCTGTCGTCCGGATGGAACGTCGGATTTCCGGTTGCGGATAGTATTTCTCCGATGTTTCCTGTTGTCGGGCCTACTACTACTTTGTGGAAGAGGAAACCTAGGGGGACATTTCCGGAGTTCAGAATATCTTTCCTTTGTATGAATATTACGTCTGAAGCAGCGATGTAATAGGGCAGGTCGCAGTTGTCTATCAATTCGTCATTGGCTCCGGCATGAAATTTCAGAAGGCGGTTGAGCAATGGCATGGCGAGATAGTAACCCAAGCGCGAAGCCCAGCGCTTGAAAAGATTCCATCCGTATTCGTTGCGTCTGGAGAAAGGGTAGAGGCGGGGAGCCAACAGTAGCTTGTTCTTTTCATTCCATTTGCAGAAAGCACTGGCTACCATGCGGATTTCTTCGCGGTTGCGGAATTTTCCGAAGGCGGTGACGATGAATGCTTCTTGTGGCAGGTTCAGATATTGACGTGCGCGCTCTATGCTGATATCCTCTTTGTAGGTGTATTGGTAGATGTGGTGCGGGATGACAACATTCCGGCTGCCGGGATGTTTTTCAATGAATTCCGTCAGGCTGTAATGTCCCATGTGTACCACGATATCGCTTTCCGACTCGATGATGTCGTAGGCTCGGCTGATGACTTCATTGGCGTAGTGGGGGCGGATATTATGTCGTGTGTATACGAAATGGGCTCCCCGTGAGCGGAAGAAAGCGATGCGTTCTTTCAGACGGCGGATGACGTCGTGGTCTTCGCATATCCAGCCCACTACCTCCTCCGGCCATTGGAAATGGATGATGTCATAAGTGGTGTCCGATTCCCAAAAATCTTTCTTGGAGCATCTTACGTCGATTCCAGCCATTCTGATAGCATCGCATAAGATAGGAACAAATAGATTGTCGGTTTCTCCGTTTTCTCTGAAAACGATCAGTGCTTTTATTGATGGGCTGTCTGTTTCGCTATCACTCATTTTTTAAGTTTTAAAGACTTTTATTACATTGCAAATGTAATAAAACTTATGATAAGTTTCTCCTTTTCTGTGTTTTAATTGCAGTTTAAGTTGCTATTTGAGGAAATCTGAAACAGGTCTAATGTTTTTATAAGCCGTTTTTCTTCTTGGGTATAAGGAATGTGGTGACTTTCGATATATTGCTTGAGGAAGAGACAAGCATGTATGAAAATGTCTGCTTTCATATAGCTGGTGAAATTTATGTAACGGTAGTAGGAAGCTTCACTGATGTCGATATGCACGCAGAGGTCTACTGTGGCTAGCCGTGACGTTTTCAAGAGCTCTTTTATCAGCTCTATTCTGTTTCGGTAATGCTCGTCTACTATTTTATTTTCTTCTATTTCTTCCAACGTTTGGTTGCGTTTTGTATCCATATTGTTTGGGGTTATTAATAATTTTGGCAAAGGTCTGATAAAAAAGATATAATTCCTCTCTCATTTTTGCGATAGCTGGAATAAAATACATTTTGCACCTTTGCGGCCCGGAAGTATTAAATGTGGAATAATAAATGATAAATGAAAATGAAGAAAGATCA